>Ga0187780_10002597_pt1 | contig 13544 bp, 10 predicted proteins | sample 1015_Q2_SP10_20__FD_132429 | JGI IMG/M metagenome (GOLD analysis project Ga0187780, IMG submission 132429) | Tropical peat soil microbial communities from peatlands in Department of Meta, Colombia - 1015_Q2_SP10_20_MG | ecosystem: Environmental > Terrestrial > Soil > Wetlands > Peat | place...
TACGTCGATCCCCCTGCTGGCCACGTCGGTGGCGACCAAGACGTCCGCCCTGCCGGACCTGAAGAGCCCCATCGAGTGGTCGCGCTGGTTCTGGCTCAGGTCACCGTGCAATGAGACGACACTCATGAACCTCCTCTCCAGCTCCCTGGCCAGCCTGATGGTACCGTGCCTTGTCCTGCAGAAGACGACGGCACTCTTCCGGTTCTCTTTCTGAAGTATATCCAGCAGAAGCTCCAGCTTCTGGTCCCTTTCTACGCGGGCGTAGAACTGCTCGAGGGTCTCCGCCGACGGCTCGTTCTCGTCGACCATGACCCTCACCGGATCAGCCATGTAACGGTGAGAGAGTTGAACGATTGACCTGGGCATCGTTGCAGAAAACAGACTCATCTGCCTCCCTGCAGGCGTTTTCCCCAAGATGTAGTCGACGTCGTCGATGAAGCCCATGTCCAACATCACGTCAGCCTCGTCGATGACGACGAAGCGCACGGAGTCGAGCCGCAAGGTCCCGCGCCTGATGTGGTCGATTGTCCTCCCGGGGGTCCCGACTATGACGTGGGCACCGCGACGGAGGGCGTCGAGCTGGACGTTCATGGACTGGCCGCCATAGATGGTCACGATCCTCACCCCCGTGAAGGAGGCTATCTTCTCGAGCTCGAGGGTTATCTGCACCGCGAGCTCTCTGGTGGGCGAAAGGACGAGGCCCTGGACCCAGGGCTGGTTCTCATCCATCGCCTGAACTAGTGGGATGCCGAAGGCGAGCGTCTTGCCGGAGCCGGCCTTCGCCTGGCCGATTAAGTTCCTTCCCTCAAGGAGGGGCCCGATTGCTTCTGCCTGTATGGGAAAGGGCCTCCTGTAACCTGCAGCATCGACCCCCTTCTTGATTGCTGGATTCAACCTCAGTTCGTCGAAGTTCTCCACCGTCAGACCTCCCCGACCGCCCGGTGCTGCGATTTCCGTTCTACCACGTCGTTCGAAAACACTTCCAAGTGGATGAGCTGCCAGGGCGCGCGCCCGCGTGGCGTATTTAAGACCCGAGGGGGTGACAAGGAACACCCCAGACGAAGCCAGGGGTCGAGGGATGACGGTTCGGGGGCACTCGTGGCACCCTCAGGGAGTGCCCTGAACTCAGGGTCAGGACCAAGCCGTACAGGATTACGAGGGGACTGAGGTGCAGCGAGTGCTTCAAGAAACAGGATTCGTGCGGCCTGAGCTTCGGGTATGTGCCCTCGCCAACTTGATCAGCAAATCGCAAGCGCCCGGGAACATGCGATTCTCAAATGCAAGAACCATGCCCGCCGCTTAAGTAACACATGTCGAGGCCGCGAGGACCAACGATGTGCCGCTAAAGCATGCGCAGGGATTCTACCGTCGTGCCTGGGAACACGCTTCGGCCACGCGATGCCGTGCCTGTGATGATACTCCTTGTTCTCACAGCCTCTGCCTTTGTAGCCCTGCTCGCAGTGCCGTTTTCAGCGCAGGCAGCTCCGGCGGTTCCAGCTCGTTTTTCTGATGACTTCACCAGAGACACGAGTCTCAATGCAACCCTGTGGCTAATCAACGGGCCGGTCGGGTCGGTCCTGGGTCCAAAAGATGCGGGAATCACCCTCGTACCGCTGGCACCCACTTTTTCTTCAAAGGGGATGGAGATCGCTCAGGTGAATGACAGACAGGAAGTAGGTACAATCCAGAGCGTCGAATCCTTCACAGCGCCCTTCACCCTGAACGCAACGGTCGAGGGAACCGTTTCGAATGGACACACCTTCGGTCTCGCCATATCTTCAGAAAACGCCACTTCTGGTGTTCTGATCTACGGTAACCTTAACGACACCAACTGCAGTAATCTTGGGAACTGCGGCGACCCGGCGGTGTGCGGCATCTCGGCCAATCCAGCCGTAACTCCGCCAAACCAGTGCTACTACGGCATCGATGCCAAAGTTGGACATGGGGGGAATTGGACGGGCAGCAAGACGACTCTGTACCTCACGCCAAGTGTGAATGTTATTTACACACTGCAGATTTCGGTCGACGCCTCAGGAAGTGCACGCTACAGCATCAGCCAAGCGGGACAGGTCTTGGGCAGCGTGGGGACTGCCCAGGTCGGGACGGGCCCATTCTACGTCATTTTGGAACAGGCGGAAGGGTCACCCGTTGGTAGCGGGCGCGCCAATCAAGCGTACTGGATGTCGGTCTCACTGGGTGCTCTATCCATCACGTCGACCACGTCTACCTCCCCAGGTCCAAGCTCGTCGGGCATCCCTGTGGACATCCTGATCGTAATAGGTCTGATCGTAGTCCTATTCCTCATATTTCTGCTGTGGTACAGCCGCCGCCGCAAGTTTACTGTGATCGTACAGGACTCTCAGACGCTCTCGCCGATTGAAGGAGCCATTGTCACGGCAAATGGGCCGAAGGACTATTCAGGTACTGCAGACAAGAAGGGTCGCGCCATCTTCGCCAATCCGAAAGAAGGCAACTACACAATCCAGGCGAAGGCCCCTGGATACACCGCCTCCGTTCCTGCGCTGATAAAAGTCGAGGAGGACAAGACAGAACACCTCGTCAAGCTTGACAGGGCTGAGCGCGGTCTACATGATCGGGGAGGGGCAGCGCCTCACGAAGGGCCGGGCCCCCAGGCGCAGAGTCCCCAGGTTGCTCAGCCAGCTGCTGCCCCAACTGCTCCGGGGGTTGCCGAGGCAGCACCCCCTCAGCCGAGCCAGCAGGCGTTCCCTGAGTTCGAAGGCTGGGGGGGCGACAGGATCCGTCAGATTGTCGCCACGTTTCAGGCGAAGGGCGCCATAAGCCCTGAGACAGCCTTGACCGCCAAAGAGCTCGGCCTGTCGCGACTGTTCGTGAGGATAATGGAACGGCGTAAGGGGCGAACAAAAATCTTCGTTGAAATCAATGGAAGGTACTATCTCGACCAAGAAGCCCTTCGGGAAACGTCTCGTCGTTAGACGTGAGACTGCGCACCGACTCGAGCAATGGTAACTAAAGAGAGAGGCGCCCTGGCCGGGATTTCCGTCTGTGTGATTTCGAACCCGGGTCGCTGCCGTTCTGCCAATCCATGATGTGTTGACAGGGCAGCATACTGACCTCTATACGACCAGGGCACCCATATGTCCTGTTTTGCTAGCCATTTTAAACTTGGAGGGTAGTCAGATAGGGTACTTGTTGCGAGCCTACTGCAGATCAAATGACCGAGACGCGAAGCTTCCCTTCAAGCGCTCTAGGCTTGACCTCTCCTTGCCCAACAGCCCATTGCGATAATACGGTCTCGCTGTTTTTGTACCATTGCGTGCCCCCGGCTCGATAGGCGAGGGTACTACCTACCAGAGTGTGGGGATTGATAACAATCGGTTGGACTGAATCTTGGCACGCCTATCTTCCTGTTCGCGTCTTGTCAACCGAATTCTAACAGCTTGGGAGGACAGGTAAGACCCCATGTAGCTGAATTTCCTGAGCGTGTGAGTCTGATTACATGCGCATGTAGTAGTTGTCCTGCCCCGGCGGCAGCGGTCCCACGTGATGCTTGTGAGACTTCCCGCAGCGTTCTATGTGGCGCTTGTACTTCTTGGGGCTGATGAGCTTCCCACACTTGGGACACGTCGGCATTCATCAGGCAGAGCCCTTCCCGATAGATATGCATTTTTCCCCGTCATACAGACCTCGGCAGGGCAGGGAATGAAGGAACCCAAGAGATGCGGTTGGGCGGTCCTCGATGACCCACTTTACAGGGAGTATCACGACAGAGAGTGGGGGGTCCCGGTCCATGATGAGCGGACCATCTTCGAGTTTTTAGTGCTCGAGGGCGCCCAGGCGGGGCTGAGCTGGGGGACGATCCTAAGGAAGAGGGAGAACTTCAGGCGTGCATTCAAGGATTTCGACCCGGCCAGGGTAGCCCGCTTCGACGACCGTACAATCCAGAGACTTCTGCGGGACCCCGGCATCATCAGGAACAGGCAGAAGATCAACTCAGCAGTTCAGAACGCGAGGGCTTTCCTTGAAGTGCAGAAGGAGTTCGGGAGCTTCGATTCCTACATATGGGGCTTCGTGAGAGGGAAGACGAAGGTGAACAGGTGGAAGAGCCTGAAGGACATCCCCGCAACAACGCCCGAGTCAGAGGCCATGAGCAAGGACCTATTTCGCAGGGGGTTCAGGTTCGTCGGCCCAACCATTTGCTACGCGCACATGCAGGCAACAGGCATGGTTAACGACCACGTCGTCTCCTGCTTTCGGTACAAGGAGTTAGCCGGGCTGCAGCCCTAGATTAGACCCAGGTCCTTCAGGCCTGTCATAGTTCTGTCTGCGTTCGCCCCTTCCAGAGGAAGGAACGGAGCCCGGGGTATGCCGCAATCGATGCCCCTCTCACGGAGGATTGCGTAGTAAGCAGCGATGGGACTGGGCTTGGCAAGCTCCTTCACCTTCAGAACCGTCTTCTGAGCCGCTATCGCAGCCATGTGGTCCCCTTTCTTCTCCGCGGAGACCATCGACCTGAAGAGCTCAGGGAGCGCGCTCGCCCCACCAGACACCAGGCCGTCGGCGCCGGCCATGATGCCGTATAGCCCATACTCCTCGGTGCCGTTCATCACCACGAAGTCTTCAGGGACCGCTCCGATAAGGTCCTCGAGCTGCAGGAAGTTCTGTGACGAGTCTTTGATCCCCTGTATGGTCCCGTCTTTCGCCATCAAAGCGACAGTCGCCGGCAGGAGGTTGTTACCTGTGAACGGCGGGATGTTGTAGGCCAGCACAGGGATTTTGACCGAAGCCGCCACCGCCTCGAAGTGCTTGAAGATTGCCTTGTCCCCGGGCTTGTAGTAGAACGGAGTGAGACTGGCGACGGCGTCTGCCCCTGCCTTCTCCGCGTGCTTCGCCAACTCGACGGTGGACCCGGTGTCGGCGCACCCCACCTGGACGACAACGCACACCTTCCCATGGGCTGCCTTCAGGACCGTCTCCGCCACCAGCTTCCTTTCAGTGAGCGTCAACAGCGGACCGAGCCCCGTGCTCCCGCACGGGTAAATCCCGTCGACCCCCTTAGCAATCTGGAATTTGACGAGCTCTGCGAGGATGTCTGCGTCGACCTTCCCCCTGCTGTCAAATGGGGTGATCAGCGCGCTGAACAACCCTCCAACTTTGGGAGCCTTCTTTCTGGTCAACTCCACCAGACTCCTCCTTGGGAGCGTCTTATCTTTGACGCTGGGCTTCGCCCTCGATCCTGTCGAGGGCCTCCTCGGCGGCCTTGCCTATGCGCATTCCCAGCTGCTCGAACCTATTCTCTTCCCCGTCTTTCAGGTTCGCGCCGACGATTCTCCCCCCTTCCTTTCGCGAGGTGACAATCGCCGACTCCCTCCCCGCAATCACGTGCAGGCCGCTGTCGTCGAGGGCGTGTTCGATGTATTTCGCAGCGCTGCCGGACATCCTTGAATCCAATTTCGTGTCGAACGCGAATCCGAACCTGCCCTGAATGCTGAGGCCCCTCATCGAATTCAGGAAGTCCTTGACCTGCTTGGTGGCCGTGAAGACCTCAGTAGGTCCGCCCATGCAGATCAGGTCGTAGTTTCGCAGGGTCTCAGGGGAGAAGTCACTGGTTCGGGCGCAGAAGGTATCCATCCCGGCTTCCTTCAGCCCCCGCTCGAATGCCCTGGCAACGATCTCAGTAGTTCCGAACCTCGAAGCGAAGAGCACCGCCGCACTCCGCTTCCCGCTACCGCCCCGCATAGACATAGGCTACGGGAGGCCGCATTGAAATAAAAGCCGTGGCGACGATTCCCAAATGTGAGAAGCCCGTGGGGTTGTTAAGCCCCTGTGAGAGTTGGCAATCCAGGCCAGGGAGCTCTGTAATTGTGGCGGTGCAAAGCGTCCAAGACTTTGGTAACTGCTCCTATTCATGGGCCTAGCTTCGGTGGTTGGCGTAGTGGTCTCCTGTATCATCGCGTCCGCCTAGGCACGAGCCGCTGCCTTCACCGCCCATGAGAGTAGGCGACCTTTGAAAGATGGAAGACCCCGCTGAAGAAAGGGACTCGTCCGCTCCGAAGGCCCGATGAGAATTCTCCCCACCCACCCTCGTCAGGGTAATGGCCCGCCGAACCTCCTCAGGAATGTACGTTCCAGTCGATACTTACCAGTTCTTGTTACGCCCCGCCTGCTCCACCGACTCGATTATCTTCTCGTAACCCGTGCACCTGCAGATATTCCCCGATATTCCCTTCCTGATCTCGTCCTTTGTCGGGTGCCGGTTCTCCTTCAGCAGAGCATAGGCGGACACGAGCATCCCCGGCGTGCAGAAGCCGCACTGCAGCCCGTGCTTGGCGATAAAGGCCTCCTGAACAGGATGCAGCCTTCCTCCCGTGGCCAATCCCTCCACCGTGAGAATGTCCCTGCCATCCGCCTGGACCGCCAGGACAGTGCATGACTTGACCACCTTCCCATCCATCAGAACGGCGCAGGCGCTGCAGTTCGAGGTGTCGCAGCCGACGTGCGTCCCAGTGAGCCCGAGGCTCTCCCTGAGGAAATGGACCAGCAGGAGGCGCGGCTCGACCTCAGCCTCTCTCTTGTTGCCGTTCACGGTCACCGTAATCGGGACTTTTGCCATCCTAAGGCCCGCCCCCGGCCCTTTCGCACGCCACCTTGAATGCGCGAGTAACAAGTAAGCCGACGACCTGTCTCTTGTAGGCAGCGGTGCCGCGTATGTCCGTCGCGGGGCTTGATTCCTCGGCCGCGAGCCGACCGAATGCCCGAAGGGCGTCGCTGTCCGAGGCCTTCTTCCCCCTCATACACTCCTCCGCCTTTCGCGCTTTGATTGACGTCGGCCCCACGGCCGTTAGGCCGACCCCCACCTCTTCGCACTCACCGTTCCTTCCCAGCCTAACCTGGACCGCCGCTGCTGCGGTCGCGAAGTCGGCAACCTTCTGCTCCAGCTTCTGGTAGCATCCACCGCTTCCGGGGGAGCGCTTTGGGACACGGATTTCGGTAAGAATCTCTTCACGATCAAGCCCGACGGCGAAGGAATCAGTGAAGAACTGATCCGCCTTGATCGTTCGATCGCCCGACGGCCCAGTGGCGACGAACTCCGCCCCGAGCGCCAGCGTGACCGCTGGCATGTCATTGTTAGGGTCGCCGTGGCAGACGTTCCCTCCCATGGTTCCGAGGTTCCTGACCAGCGGGTCTCCGATGACCTCCGCGGCGTCGTGGATTATCGGGTACCCTCTCCCGATGAGCGTGGACGCCTCGACCTCCGCCATCCGCGTCAGGGCCCCTATCCTGAGGAACCCTTCACGCTCTTCGATGCCATTCAGACCGGGTATCCTGTTGATGTCTACGAGCAGCGAAGGGGATGCGAGCCGAAGCTTCAGGAGGGGAATGAGGCTCTGTCCCCCCGCGATGACCTTGGCCCCCTCGCCTCCCTTGCTCAGGAGGGTGACGGCCTCCGAAAGGCTCCTCGGCGACGCGTATTCGAAGGAAGGCGGTATCAACGGCGCGCGACGATCTCCCGGTCTCGGTTTATATTATTGTGGAGCCCCCTGGTCAGAAAATGCATTTCGAAGGAGTCTTCGACACAGCCGTCCCGGAGTCACGTGTCTATGCACTAGTCACAGACCCGAAAGAGGTGGCCGGCTGCATGCCGGGCCTTCAAAAGGTCGACGTCAAGACTCCCGACGAGTTCGACGCTTCGGTCAGGGTGGGCGTGTCACTCATCAGGGGGGATTTCACCCTCCGTTTCAGATTCATCGAGAAGAGGCCCACGTCGGGCGTCAAGCTCTCGGTTCACGGCACCGGCCTCGGGAGCGCGGTGGACATGGAGATCACACTGGCCATGTCAGCAGGCGGGAGCGGCGCGTCCTCGATGAGATGGCAGGCAGAGGTCACGGTGAATGGGAAGATTGCATCTCTGGGCCAGAGGCTGATGGAGTCCCAGGCCGAGAAGATAATCAGGGAATTCTTCGAATGCTTCAGGCAGAAGCTCGAAAGGGGCTAGTTGCTGCCTTCGCCCAGAGGGACGGCCCAGAGTTGCTCGCTTTCAATCGGCAGGTTCGCAAGCCTCTTTCCCAGCGCAAGCTCGAGTGCTCTGACCGCCGCCGGTGGTACGCCGATGGTGGGGCTCTCTCCGACACCCTTTGCCCCGTGCGGGAGGGAGGACTTGTGGTTCGCCGTCATCACAACGAATTTTGGCATCTCGGTCGAATGTGGGATCCCCGATTCCGCCAGGGTCGCGGTGAGGGGCTGCCCGTCCTCGCCGTAGGCCGCCCTTTCGTAAAGGACCTCTCCGAGCGCCTGTGCAGTGCCGCCCGTGATCTGGCTCTCAACCATGCTTGGATTCAGGACCCTCCCTACGTCGTAGTACGAGACGACCTCGCTAATGGACGCCATTCCGATCTCGTTAATCCTCGCAGTGACAAGGTTAGCGCCGAGGGAGTTTAGGAGTTCCTTCGTCTTGAAGAGTACCTCCGCCTCGTACTCTCCCTCCAGCAGGGAGGCTACGGAGTAGCCCCTGCCCAGTTTCTTCTTCGCTTTGGCTTTCACTTCCCGGCATGCTTCGACAATGGCCCCGCCGCCTAGCATCGCTGTCCTGCTCCCCCAGCTGCCCACGCCTTCGGAGAGAATCCCCGTGTCTGCGTGCTCATAGTCAACGAGATCTTCCCTCACCCCTAGCACCTCCCTGACCAAGCGCTTCGCGAAGACGTCGTGCCCCTGACCCTGGGTATTCCCCCCCACCCAGACCTTCACCCGCCCTCCTCGGACGGCAACCTTCGCGGCCTCCCCGCCTTCGGCCGCCGGAATCAGGACAAAGCACGAAAGGCCGACCTTCTCCTTGCTCCTTCCCTTGGAGTATCCGAGGGCGGAGAAGGCTTCCTTCAGAAAGGGCTTCGATGCTGGGATTCTGAGTCCGAAGGGGGATCTGTTGGGCCGAGAGGCGGCGTTCTTGAGCCTGACCTCGGACTGGTCCAAGCCCGTCTCGTCGGCGAGCCTGTCCATCATCCTCTCCATGTAGTAGGCGGCTTCCGGCCTCCCGGCACCTCTGTAGGGGCCCATGATGACCTTGTTCGTCAGGACCGCTCTGGCTACCGCGTATGCCCTGGAGATGGCGTATGGGCCCGTGAGCTGGAAGGCTATCCACCTGGGAGACCACATGGCGCCTCCCATCGGGTAAGCACCTCCATCGACGAGGACATCCGCCTTCAACCCCTTGATCTTTCCCTGACGGTCGGCGTATATCTTCATCTTCGCCCGGGAGCCTCGCCCCTGGTCGGTCACCATCAGGTGCTCGTATCTGCTCTCGATCCACTTTACGGGACGTTTGGCCTTCATCGCGGCGTAGGCTGCGACAAGGTACTCGGGATAGATACCTCCCTTCGAGCCGAAGGCGCCCCCTGTGTCCATCTGAATGACCCTCACCTGGTCCTCCATCAGGCCGAGAGACTGCTGGAACCCCTCCTTCCATGAGAACACCGACTGGGTGGAGGCGTATACAGTCAGGACCGAGGCGGCGTAGTCCACCACCAGTCCCCGCGGCTCCAGAGGATTGGGGACGACCCGTGCCATGCTGAGCGTTTCTTCAATCTCCACCGGCGCCCTGAGTGTGAAATCTCTGCCGAGGGTGCTCTCAGAAGCGACGTTGCTCGACATGGTCGGATGGATCGGCTCTGCCGTTACCGCCCGCTCAACGTCAATCACAGCCTTCAGCGGCTCGTACTGGACGTCGACTTCTTCCGCCCTGTCCTCTGCTTCGTACCTGTCCCTTCCGAGGACAGCGGCGACGGGCTGTCCGACGTAGTTCACCCGTTCCGTGGCTAGGGCAGGGAATGGGACTACAGACTCGCCTCCGGCGTCCTCTCCCACTGCTGCCATGTCGGCCCTGAATTCGTGGCCCGTTATCCCGCCGCTCACGGAAAGCACCCGCGCACGGGCATAGGGGCTTCTGACGAAATGGAGGTGCATCATCCCCTCCAGCTTGATGTCGTCAACGTACCTTCCCATGCCCAGTACATAGCGCCGCTCCTGGTCGGTCCCCTCGGCGCCGTCGGGCACAGTGGTCAAAGTGGTAGGTTCGAGGGGATATGATTCCCGCGTTAAAAACAAGTCTTCGAGGCGGTGCTAACGCCGACTAGCCAATCCCTGTGTCGATATCGATGTTGAACACCAGTTGCATCCCGCCCTCGACCGTCACGGTCTGGGGGAACGCCGAAGCGCAGCCACTCCACTGGCATGATGGCGAGAGACCCGTCACCGTGTAGTTACCGGGGGCCAAGAGAACCGAGTAGTGCCCGCCCGGGGCCAGCGGTGCCGAGACCGAGCTGCAGCCCGAGGACTCGGCGCACTTTGGTGTGAACAAGAGACTGTAGCCGGTCATGTCTACGTCACAGGACTGGTACGTCGGGCAGTTGGGCTGCGACGGGGACACGGTAACGTAGCCCGTGACTACCCCCTGCATCTGGGAGTTAGTGGTCGAGGAACTGGATGATCGCGAACCCGCCACACTGACGTACGAACCAACAAAGAACGCCAGGATAATCAGACACACCGCAAGAGGAAAGACGACCGCACCCGCACTCCCATTGTTCATCCCGGGCCGCATCGTGCCGATGCTGTTCAAATGGGTTGCGAGGATTCTCAATGCTGAGAAGAGGAGCCCTCGTTTTCAGCACCCCGTCCCTAGGAAAAGGGAATGCGGCTGGCTCGGGCGGGAGAAGGCTTTCGGGGAGATTCGGCGCACGACATATCTAGGCCCGAGTGACTGCCAAGGGTTGAGATGCCGCCAGAAGAGCTGATTGGAAGGGTGGCCTCGAGCGTGGAGAGCGACGCCCAGGCAATCCAGGACTTCTTCGTCAGGATGCTGAAAATCAACGCCGTGAACCCCAGAATGGGCGGACCCGGCGAAAGGGAGAGGGCCGACTTTCTGGAAGGCTTCCTGAAAGACAACGGCCTTGAGGTGACTCGTGTCGACGTCAAGGATTCAGAGGCTCCCGGCGGATCTAGGCCGAGTATCTCAGCAAAGCTGAACGGCAAGGATGGAGGGCGGAATCTCTGGTACGTATCGCACATGGACACAGTCCCAGAGGGAAGCAGGGACCTCTGGAAGACCGATCCCTTTGAGCCCACAATCAAGGAAGGCAAGATATTTGCCAGGGGGGCCGAGGACAACGGTCAATCCCTTGTGTCATCGCTCTTCGCCCTCCTGACGCTCAAGAAGCTCGACCTCCAGCTTCCGTTCAATGTCGGCGTGTGGTTCGTTGCCGACGAGGAGTTCGCCAGTAACTTCGGGATAAAGGAGCTGCTCAAGCGCCGTCTCTTCCGGCCGAGCGACCTGGTAGTCGTCCCAGACTCGGGCTCGCCTCGCGGGACCGACATCGAGATAGCGGAGAAGGGCCTGCTCTGGATGAAGGTCACGACGAGGGGGAAGCAGGTGCACGCGAGCCTCCCCAAGAAGGGGCTGAACGCACACCGGGTCGGGATGAGGCTGGCCCTAGCGCTTGACGAGCAGCTCAACGGAACGTACAGAAATCGGAACAAGCTCTTCGACTACCCTGTATCTTCCTTCGAGCCGACGAAGAAAGAAGCGAACGTGGGGAACGTGAACACTGTCCCGGGCTTGGACGTCTTCTACTTCGACTGCAGGGTCTTGCCGACCTACAGCCTCGATGACGTGGAGGGGGACGTGAGGAAGACGATCAAACAGTTCGAGAAGAAATACCATGCTTCGATAAAATTCGAGGAGGTAGAGAAGGAGCCCGCGGGTCCTGCCACCAAAAAAGATAGCGAGGTCGCTGTCCTGCTCGAAAGGGCAGTCTCAAGGGTCGCGGGGGTGAAGCCGCGCTTCGTCGGCATAGGGGGACAGACCGTGGGCAACCTGTTCCGGAAGGAAGGGATACCCACCGCCGTGTGGAGCACCGTCGACGATGTACCCCACGAACCAAACGAGTACTCCAAGATTGCGAACCTGATCAACGACACGAAGGTGTTCGCGGCGGTCCCGCTGCTCTACTAGCGCAGGACGGGCAGCCTACTCACTTCTCTGGGGCCGGCACTTCCTTGAGGCTACCGATCCTTCTGGCGAGTTTGATGTTTGCGTCGATTTCCGCCATGGCGTTGATCATCAGCTTCGCGCCGTCGGGGGAGCCTCCCCCATGCATACACCCCGGAACTCCTTCGCCGATGGTCAGCCACTCTATCAGCCTCGCAGCCTTCGCCCTGGTTTCGCCGTCCGTCCCTGCCTTCAGGTACTTCTGAAGGAGCTCCCCGTAGACGGGCGAATTGATGTCCTGCGCCGACGGCAGGCAGCCTGTCTCGGCGATCCCTCCCGCTATGTCCTGGGCGAGCCTCTTTGTCTCGTAAGGGAGGGTAGCCACGTGAACCTTGTTTACGTTTGCCAGCTTGGCATCTGGTAGCCAGACTCCTGACGCGTGGAGCCTGCCCATCACGGACGCCGCTATGCCCATGCCGAAGGTTGTCTCATTGTTGACTGTCATCTGGACCAGCTTGTCCCTGAAGACTCTCTCGGAAAGGCCGTTGGCCCTGGCCATGAGCGCGGCCGCCCCCACCATGACGTCCCCCTGGCCGGCCACGCACCCCCCGATGGCCGATCTGTATGGGGCCACGAAGTTGAGGACCGCCTTCAGGGAGTGCTTCCACTCCCCAGCCATGAAGACCCTTTCCCGCGGCACGTGGACGTCCTGGAAGAGGAGATATCCCTGAGTGATTCCACCAAGTTCCACCGGGTTGTCAAAACCAGACTCCAGGTCCCGCCCGTCCGAAGGGTGCCGAGCCTCGACAACCGTGAGACCCTGGGCGTCTCGCGGGATGACGAATGAAATTGCATATTCGCCCTCCCCCTCCTTGTATCCCGTACCGGGGAGGACGAAAATCTCGTTGGCTTCAGCGGCCCCTGCGATCATCACTTTCGCTCCCTTGACGACGATTCCCCCATCACCCTCCTTCGCTATCATCCTGAGGGACATGTCGGGGTCCTTCTGTTCGAGCGGCCTCTTCGACCTGTCACCCTTAGGATCCGTGAGCGCCCCCGCGAGGGCGATGTCCTCCTTCTGGGCGTTCGCGAGCCATCCCCTTAGCCTAGAGTGATAGTCGCTCTCCAGCTCTAGGTCCATGTCGTAGGTCGTGGCCCACATGGAGTTGATGGCATTGAAGCCCACGCACCGACCCCCGGTGCAAGTACCCGTGAGATTGAACATCAGCCTCTTCATACGCACATTCATGATCATGTCCTCGGCCGAGCCGATGACTGAGAGGTAACGCGAAATCCGCTCCCCCGTGATGGAGGACAGTGTGGTAAGAAGTTCGCGGTACTCGGCCCTCTGGGCCGCGTCGAAGACTTGCGCGTGGCCCTCAACTGCTCGCCTTGTGGCTGGATGGGTAGTGACATCTCTGATTAGTTCGCCGAACTTGTAGACGTTGGGCCTCATCCGCCGGAGGCTCTCCTTGTACTCCCGGGCTGTCCGCATCAGGCCACCTGTTAGGGAAAGCTCCTATTCGTGTGATGTCCCTAATCTCGAGAACGCATTGATTTATCCCGAAGGTACGAGGCGGAAGAA
>Ga0187780_10002598_pt1 | contig 13543 bp, 8 predicted proteins | sample 1015_Q2_SP10_20__FD_132429 | JGI IMG/M metagenome (GOLD analysis project Ga0187780, IMG submission 132429) | Tropical peat soil microbial communities from peatlands in Department of Meta, Colombia - 1015_Q2_SP10_20_MG | ecosystem: Environmental > Terrestrial > Soil > Wetlands > Peat | place...
CGTCGATCAGGGCGAAGCGCGCCAGCGCTTCGACGAGAGTGTGACCATGGTTCTGCGCGCTTTCGACACCGGTGTGATCGAGGGTGGCGAGCTGTTTAAACAGCCGCGCCGCGAGCTGCGGCCGCGGCCGATCCGGCCGCTGAAGGGTCGCGCCTTCTGCGCCGCGGGCTCGCCCGCTTCGATGGTCTCTGCCGCGAAGCTGGGCCTCGGCCGGTTGTATCTCGGGCAGCCGATGCTGGCCGGACACGTCCAATCGGAATCGGCTCTCAGCCGCGTGGTGGGAGACGAGGCCTCCGACGCGTGGCTCAAAGCCTGGCACGAAGCCCATCCGGGCGAGGAGCCGGTGGCGCCGTTCGTCTCGAATATCGTATTCGTCGACGAGAGCGGTGATCGCGCCCGGGAGCTCGCGCGCGTGTACGCAGGCCGGACGTTCGCGGCGGCGGTGAAGAACTACGAAATGACCTCCGAGCACCACGGCACGATCAAGGGATACGAAAGCTACAGCGCCCTGCGGATGACACCGGAGCAGGCCCAGGTGGCCGTCGAAAACGCCCACAAAAGCTCGATCGCGGGCACACCCAACGAGGTGCTGGAGCAGCTCGAAGAAGTGAAACAGCGCCGTCAACCGCAGGGCATGATGCCGCACCTCTACACCGGCGGAATGGCCCACGAGGAATGCTTGCGGTCCATTCGCCTGTTCGCAAAGAAGTGTCTCAACGAGGTAAAGAGCTGGGCCGGCGCGACCCCGACGATCGACGGTCTCCCCGCTCGCGCGGCCCGATAAGCCGGGACGAGACGCCCTGAAGCGGCGAACGCCGGTCATGGATGGCCGTCGAGAGGATACGTATCGCTCCGCGATGTCCTCAATGCCTGATTAGCGCGGCTACCGGACAACTGAAGTGTCACTTTATTTGTCCGGTTATCCGACTAATCGGGAGTTACCCACAAGACTGACGGGTTCGGAACGCTCGCACCTCAGCGAGGAAATATTGCCCTCGCAATTTCGTAATATGAATCATCGGCTGGTCTTCGATGGACAAAGTGAGAGACAAGGCCGTTCCGGATAAGATGGCGACTCCCGAAATCGTTCCTCCGGAACCGCACTCCGTAGGAACTGATGTGCGAAAAGCATGGACGTTTGTCCCTCGCTGGCTGCGAGTCGTTTTGCTGCTGATATTTATCGCGGGTGGGGTTTTAATTCTCATCTTCGTCAAAGAGTAGCGACCCGACGGTCTACGAGTGTTGTGCACCCTGAAATCCAGGTTTCCGGTTACGCGACTAATCAGGAGTTGGGACAGAAGTGTGATAAAAATCTTGCCGAAGCAATGTCACAGGATTGGACTTCCTACTTCTGCAGAGTGAACGATAAGCTGGCCTCGATTCGGCTTGACCTCGGGATTCGCTCGTCGGTCCCAGATCCGGTTCGGCCATGGCTCCTATGGATCTGGGTCTACTTCAAGCAGCCCCGCCCTGACGGTCTTTCCAGCGATAAAGAGTTCGAGAATCTCTGCTTACTGGAGGATGCGCTGAAGTCCGCCCTAGAGAAGAGGTGTGGCGCGGTACTTTCTGGTTGCGTAACGACCGACGGGCGTCGAGAGTTCTATTTTTACGGATCGACTCCCGAGCGATTTGAGGAAACGGTAAACCAGACCGTCGGCCTATCTCACGGATACAAGTTTGACTGCGATAAGCAGCAAGACGCTGGGTGGACTCAGTATTTAAGCGTGCTCTACCCATCTGAGGAACAACGTGAGCTGATCGAGAACCGGAAGCTCTTGGATGTCTTGAGGGAAAAGGGAGACAAGCTGGAGCTAGCAAGAGATGTCAGTCACTGGGCTCGCTTTGAGAACCAAGTTGATCGAGCGGCTTTCTGGAATGCCATCGAGCCCCTCGGTTATCGGATTGACTCAGAATACGAGAATCCCCATGACGAATACCGATTCCGGATCTGCATCGTCAGAAGGCAGGACATGAGCGCGAACGCAGTTGACGACGCTGTGATCCAACTTTTTAGGGCTAGCAAGGCTGCTCGCGGGCAGTACGACGGCTGGGAATGCGAATTAATAGCTCACACGAAGCCTGAAAACGAGGCATCGTGATCTCGTTTCTAGCAAGTCCTGATTAACGGCGAAACCGGACAAGTCCATTCAGGTTCCAACGTGCAGACCGCAGTGGATGCACTGCTTCCTCGGCCAGATTGTGCCGGGCCAGAGGATGAATCCTGCCTGAAACGGGGAATTGCAACGGGGGCATCGCCACCAGAGGTATCTGAGGATTGCGTAGTTCCAAAATGCGGCGCAAACGACGAAGCTGGTTGCTAGCTGCTTTGTTACCTCCCAGCTTGGATCCAGACGCGCTTCAACAAGCAGCCATACTACCCAGACGAGGACGGCAGACAATGCCACTCTCCGTACACGTCTAAGTTGGCGCCAAGCCAGGTCATACATATTCACGGATTCTACTTGGCACCTAATGTCGGTCAACTCCTGATTAACGGCGTAACCGGACAAGTGAAGTGTCACTTTATTTGTCCGGTTATCCGACCTATCAGGAGTTAGCCGAGATGGGAGCCTTCCCTCCAGTCGGGCGAACCGATATCCACTCCGTCTTCCTTCTGATAACGCTGCGCAATCAGGTTTCGCCAAAGTGGCGTCGAATGTCGTTTCGCTGGAAGAACCGCAATCCCTTGACTCCCATCGTCACCAAAACCAGAGCAAAGGGCGCAGTAAGCACCGCGTCAAGAACGTCCGCAACATGGGCGAAAATGTGAACGACTATGAAGCCTGCCGCCAGAGCTCCGGAAATACAGAGAAGACCATAGAAGACCAGACTGGACAGTCGCGCCCAGGGCCGCAACAGCAGCAATCCGATCCCCGTAGCGAGTCCCCACAACGCCACGCAGGCAAGCAGGGCGCCGGTCATCATAGTTCCGGTTTTGTTCTCCGCCCACTCTGAGGCAATCGCAGCCACGAACACAAACACGATCGCGCTCAAAGCGATCACGAGGACGCCGATAATTCTGAGTTGCTGGGAGGCGTCGGGCGCCTTGGCGGTGCCTGCAGCCTCGGCATTGCGCCGCTTGCAACTGCTGTACGCCAGACAGGCCAACGGCGCCTGGATCATGCCCAGCAGGAATAAGGCCGTCGCTGCGGCGTATGGGTCCAAGCCGTTCTGACGGACAGCGCCGACTACCACAAACCACACCAGAATGAGCCACACCCCCGTAGCCGTCACGCCTCGACGCCAACCGAGGTAGAAGCATCCCGGGCCGCCGAGCGTGAGGGCTAACAATGCCGCAATCCAGGGTTTCTTTCCGTTGGCTATTGCCATAAGCGTTATTCAACCATGCGGTGTCGCACTTGGGTCGCGCTGGGAGGTACAGGTGTGGTGGCGAAGTCAATACAGATAGTAGTTACAGCTCTGATAAACCTGGATCAAGGGAAGCTGCGTTTCTGAGTGAGCTTTCGGCTAATCGGAAATATTAGCCGAAGTGCCTGATTAACGCGGCTACCGGACAACTAGAGTCTTGGTACGGAACATGTCCGGTAATCCGACTAATCGGGACTTACCGGCCGATGTCGACTATTCGTGGAAAATAAGTAACACTTCTTGTAATATCCTGTCCGATGCCCGCGCGAGACGAGCAAGACCTCTTCGGAGATCCGCGATGGCGCCTAGAAGCTGCCTAGATGAAATGCGACGGCATTCCCGCCGGAGGAATGTACAGCCTGTCTATATCTTTGCTTGCGCAGTGCTGCTCTTGATCCAAACCGCAGCTTGCGGCGGAGGGCCGTCAGGAGGGCAGAATCCGCCGCCGACACCGACGTTCACGACCGTCGATGCGCCGGGCGCGGGAACGACGCCGCCTCAAGGAACATCCGCGCTTGGGATCAACGCCAGCGACGAAGTGACGGGCTACTTCGTCGATGCGAACGGTGTGTACCACGGGTTCATACGGAGTTCCGCGGGGACGGTCACGACCATCGATGCACCTGATGCGAGCCAAACGCGGACCAACGGAACGGAAGTGACAGCGATTAACGGCTCGGGCGAAATCATTGGGATTTATTCGAATGCACAAGGTGGCCATCACAGTTTTTTGCAGACCTCAGGCGGCACCCTCACGGAGTTCGATCCTCCGAACGGTTTGGGTTCTGATGCGTTTGCCATCAATGACGGCGGTGCCATCGCAGGTGACTTCGCAGACGCAAGCGGGGCTCACGGTTACGTGCGCGCGGCAAACGGGACCTTTACCGCGTTTGATCCGACCGGCAATGCCAGCCAGGTTATCTCAGTGGCGCCGCGGGGAATCAATAGAGGCGGCGCCGTCGCAGGCTTCTACATTGACACTAATTTCGTACATCACGGATTCGTTCGCTCCGCGGACGGGACGACTATGACGTTTGATGCTCCCGGCGCGGGAGCTTCAGCTCCCGCCGGCACCCTTGCCAATGACATCGACGCCAACGGAGTAATCATCGGTGAGGTGGATACCGGGACAGGTGTCCACCACAGCTACATGCGAAATGCCGATGGCACCTTCACCGTTTTCGACCCCCCGACGGTCGGTCCGGCAGGGTCCAGCGCCAACGGGATTGACGACAACGGAGTCGTTACCGGTATTTTCCAGGACGCGAACAACGTGCAGCACGGCTATGTGTGGAATGCGGACGGAACTTTCACCACTTTGGACGATCCCAACGCAGCGCAGCTGCCGTTTTCACTCGCCAGTCTGGGGACCAATCCATTTCGAATCAACACGAACGGTGCCGTAGTTGGCTTTTACTCTGATTCTGCGGGCACGAGGCATGGCTTTGTCTGGCAATAGAGGATACGGCGTTGATCTTTCCATAATCCGGAAGGTGCGTTCGCTCCTGATTAACGGAGTTACCGGACGAATATAGTTTTAGTATGGGAAATGTCCGGTAATCCGACTAATCGGCAGTTATGAAGCTTGAATCGCATTAGGTGTTTTGCAGTCACCCAAAGGTTCTACTTGGCGCCAGACTTGGAATCCGGAACTATAGTGATCCAAATGGAATTGGACTCTACCTTTCCGATCCATGATCTGAAAGGAAGCGCTGCGACATCCTGTTCTTTCAGCCCCAGCCATCCGGGTCCATAAGAGAGCCCCGCCGACGAATAGGTGGCGGCTAGCCGGTACCTTCCAGCTTTCCTCAGGAACGGAAAGGTCCCGCCATCAATGCTTAGCTGTGAGGAGAAGCAGTCATTCGGGCGGAGAACCAACCAATTCCCAAGAAGTCCTCTCCAATCCGGTTCTGTCGGCGCAGGGCCAAATGAGTCGCTAATCCAATTAAGTTGTGGCAATTGACGGTCTCCTTTCGCGTTTGTCACGCTGAACTCTACATAGCCCGACCTTGAGCGATTATTTACCTCGCTGATGATGTCGCGAAAGATCAGGGCCTCGCCAGTCTCGTTCCTTATCGCAACCCTGACTCGGATTGGTTCGCCGGTTCGATAGCGTTGCGTCTCGAGTGCTAGCTGGACGACGATCTGACCCGATTGTGCGACGGCAGTGATCCCAGACAGTAGGAACCAGAGGCAGATGATCCCAGTTTGCGACAGTTTTTTCATAACGGTCCAGTATCGGCTGGAAACCACAAAGCGAGTGACGATGCGCTCTCCCCTGCGGGAATTAGACACCGTTGGCGAGCAATATTATGAGCGTTTTGATAGGTGCCCGGTTAACGGGCGAATCGGACAAGTAGGCTCTAGTACGAACATGTCTGGTAATCCGACTAATCAGGAGTTGCGTCGATCTGGCCTCCTGGTCCCGAGCCAGATTCCAAGTGTTGTTGAATCCTACGGAATTTCGCGGTTTCCAAGTGATTGCTGTTGAAAGCGTTGTGGCTCGCTCGTTGGAAGCTATCGAACCGCGTTGAAGTTTGAGGCTCTGACCGTTACGATTTCGCCCTCATTCCAGTCTTCGGGTCGGCGGACATTTTGGCGATCCACAGGTCTGCATCATTGCTACGAACGAATCGCCGCCTGAACAGCAGCATAATTCTACGCACGAGCGCTTGAGTCAGTTGCCATGCCTGTGTCCCTGCGACTAGCCAGCGACCGGGTTCGCAGCGAAGCTAGATCATTCTGAGACCTCGGAGAGACTGCGACGTCACCACAACGCGTGCGAACGGAGTTTTTAGTAGGCATAGGATCCGCCTGCGTGTGGTCAATGGACCTCTGTACTACCGAATTTGCGATGGATGAAGATTTGTCACGTAGCGCAGCGGCCGCGGTGCCGAGGCATGCGTCACGTGCCTGGAGGTAGCGGCTTCGTGAGAACTCGCCGATGATTCCGAGCGCAATCTCGTCGCGGACACATCCGCGCCGGGGTAAGTCAGCGGTGGGGGCTCGGCAATCGAACTGAAATCCAGAACGGCGATGCCGTCGCCAGTCTGGCCCGTGATCGCGACCAGCACATTGTCCTCGCCATCTTCGACCAAAGCGTCGTAATTTGGCGAGAGACCCATAGGCAGCGCGACGCGGTCTCTCAAGATTCCGAGGCGACCGTCAAAGACATCCACGCCGTTGGTGGAGGGTAGGAACAACAGACTGCCGTCCGGGCTCAGCTTACTGCCATACACGTAAGAGATGGATTGCACTTCTCGGTCATTCAGTGTCACGAACGATTGCGCGTTGAGATTCGTGTCGTAGTTGTACTGGCTGGCCGAAAACTGGATTTGATTCGCAGAAAGCGCCAAATCGTAGTTGCCGTAACAACAACTCTGGTCGGTGCTAGCTGAGGTTACGAGTCCGGTCGATGTGTCGATATTGAATACGTAGCCGAACGAATTGAAAAACACGCGGCTGTTGTCGGAGCTCAGCTCGGTTCGCAGGTAGCTGTCACTGGCCCCTAGACCGGGGCCGACGAGGTTGAGGTTCGTCAGGATTCCCGTGTTCGTGTCCAGTCTGAAGTAGTTGCTAAAGCCGGTGCCGCCCAAGACATCGGCCGTGATGTAGGCGATTCCCGAGTCCGTGATCGCGATCCCCGCCGGATTGACGACGATCCCTTGCGGCTCAGACGGAGCAATCGGAAAGGCTTGGACGGCAGAAGGGGTCGATGGATTGAGAAGGTAGACCACATCGGCGTTGATGTCAGCAATGGCTAGCTTTGTGCCGTCCGGCGAAAGCGCGAGACCCCACAGCCTCTGCGCGAGTCCGTCGGAAGGCGCCGGAATATTGATCGGCGGCTCCCACACCCCTGTGCTACGCGAGAAAACCTGAATCTTGTTGGCGTCCGTGAAGTAATACAACTGGTGTACGGAGTCGTAGATTCCCTGTGCCAGGGCCGCGCCGGCCAGTGGGAATTGCTGGGTGGCAGGCAGATACCTCATGCCGCCGCTGGAGGTCGCGCTGCCGGAGGACGTCGTGACGACGACGTCAGCGGCCGAGCCGGCCGTACCCGACGGAATAGTGAAGTACACCGACTGCAGCGGGAACGGCTGCGCCTCGATATTGTAGGCGTCGGAATTAAAGCCAGTCACGCTGGCAGGCTTGCCCCCCACACTTACACTGAGGTCTGAGGGAATCGCTGTCGCGTTCAAGGACCCAAATCCATAACCATATACAACACCCGTCCCGCCACCTTCCGCTGTAGAGGTATTCGGAGTCACCTCGAGGATTGTCGGTCCGTAGCTGAACCCGTCCGGCAGAAGCTGCATGCCACCATCGGATGTGAACGTGTACACGGCCACTGGCCCTGGGTTCCCCGCGGGAGTGGTCGCGGAGATCACCCCGGAGGCCGCCGCCAAGTCGGTCGCGGGTTGAGTCCCGAAATACATCGCGCTCAGCGTACCCAGCGTATTTGGATCGGGTAACTGGATTTGTGTTCCGCCTGCCACGGGTCCCGTATCTGGGCTTAGGTACCCGTTGGTGAATGACGTTCCGACCGGTCCGGTGCGCAATTGCGTTGTATCGAGAAACCCGAAGCCCTCTTCCAGAGGACCCATCAGCAAGCCCGTGGCGCCGGCGACTTGATAGAAAGGATTTGTGGGCGGCCCGACTGCAAAGCCACCGCTGGTATACGTGACATAGATATTCGGCATCCAGCCAACTTGCTGTCCTGTCGCCACGCTATACGCGTAGACGGTCGTGGCCCCTGGAACGAACAGTGTGGTCGAATCGGCGCTGAAAACGAGACCGGCGGCGGTCGAGAGATCGGCATCCCCTGAGACGGAGATTTGCTCGACTTCTGCGAGCGTCTGTGGATTGTACAACGTAACCCAATCCTGGCCGTTCTGAGCAGGAGGTACCGCGAGATAGTTTCCGTCCGGTGATGTGATGATGTTGAAGGTATGCCCGTTAGGTGAAGCTGACTGAAACTGACCCGTTGTGGTGTCCAGCTCACAGATACCACCTTCACCGCCTCCCGTGATGATTGCGTTGCGATCCCTTGTAAGACCAAATCCGAATATGTGCACGCCAACTGCGGCACCACACGCAGGCAGACTTGGTCCTCCTGCAATGCCTGCCGCCCCGTACATCGTGATCGAATTGTTACCAGGATTCCAGACGGCAAAGCCGCTTGAACCATCGACACTAGGAATGCCGCCCGCTGCTCCCAAGAGCGCCACACTCCCGTTTGCCAGAGGCAAGGCAACGAGTCCATCGTACCCATAGGGTCCGATTTCAGTTGCCAGATACCTTCGCGTGACCTGTCTAGTCGTGGGATTAATCGTGTAAACGTCTCCAATGAGTGTCCCTACATAAAGAGTGGAATGATCAGAGGTTTCGTCGATGCTGTATGCGCCGGGAACCGCTATCGTAGCAATCTGCCTCTCGGTAGAGGGATCGATGACGAATACTTGGTTCGAAAACGGGTCGGTAAGAAAAAGATAGCCAGTTGCCTCATTCAAGACGACCCAGTGCGTATTCAGCGATAGGTAATACTCTGTCACAGCGTCGGTGCGCAAATACTGCGTGCGCCCTGCAAGGCTCGCTAGGCCGCCCCCTCCTCCCCCGCCTGGACTCGTAACCGTGACGGTCACAGGCAGCTGATGAGAAAGCGTACCGCTAGTTCCGGTAGCCATAGCGGTGACAGTGGTGGCGGCCGAATTCGCGGCGGCGGAGAACATGATCATCTGGGGATTTCCGGGAGATACGGTCGGAGTTGGCGGTGAGGCTGTGACGCCCGAAGGCAGGTTCGAAAATTGAACCGAAACCTGCCCTGAAAACCCGTTGAGCGGTGTGACGGAAAGGCTTGCCTGTGCCGAGCTGCCGGCGACGATCGATACCGACGGTGGATTTAGGCCCAGTTCGAAATCGGCTGCCGGAGGAGGCTGACTGCCGCTCGAACCGCTTCCGCCTCCGCCGCAGGCTACCAGCAGTACTAATGGAGCCAGAACGCCGCCGGCGATCCATTTTCGAAGCGAAGTCGGCCGCCGAATGCGCGCTGCGTCGCTCATGATAAGAAACTCAGCTCTGATCCGTCTCCTGCACTTCGCGCGACTATGCGACCGGCTGGTCATTCTCATCGCAAAGCCGTCATAAGTCAATATCTGCTGCGATACTCTTACTGAACGATTAGTTGGTCATAAAGGATACGGCGTGATCGTGATATATTCCCTCGCTTAGTGTTCTTCCCATAGGCAGGGTGTCAATGCGAATGCTGCCGATGAACGCCGTCCTGCTTTTGATCGCGTGTCTCGCCGTCGCAATTCTGCTGCTGGTCCCGGCGCCGGCGGGGGCGTCGGTAAACTTCACGAACCCGACTCTGATCCCGACGACAGACGACGTTCTCGTGCTTGTTACCGCGGACGTCAACAACGACGGCAAACCGGATCTCATCTACATCGACGGGAATCTCTCCGATTTATCTCGTACCGTGCACGTACTTCTGGGGAATGGCGATGGGACTTTCACCCATTCACAGGACGTAAACCTCGCAGTCGGCGGCTGCTGTTCGCTCGCTATCGCAGATGTCACAGGCGACGGCATTCCTGATCTGATTGTCGCGGGAAACGATGGCTTGTCTCTAGTCCTTTCCGTTATGAAAGGAAACGGCGACGGCACATTTCAGGCGCCCGTCGTGACCCAATACCAGCCGACCAACGTCGGCGGCAATCCTGACATGCGATATCCCACTGACGTTGGCGACATCAACGGCGACGGTAAAGCCGATTTGGTGCTGACCGACAACGCAAATGGGACGATCTACACAATGCTCGGTGACGGTACAGGAAGTTTCACCTATAGCGGCTCCATTCAAACGTACCAGAGCGGTCCGACGTACCTGGTCGATCTGAATGGAGATGGCAATCTCGACTTGATTGCGACCGATCCACTAGGTGCCGATTTCTTGGTTTATCTCGGACAAGGAAACGGCACATTTCCGAAATTCATGCGATACACCGTGTCGACTTCGGCGGGTCCATTCTTGCTAGTCGATGTAAATGGCGACGGCCATCCGGACATGCTGTTTGACTACTATCCAAACCAACTCGGCTATTTTCCGGGGAACCCGGACGGGACTTTTGGATCTATCGTTGCTTTGGGAAATGCACCGTCTCCCAACCAGCTGGTGGCGGCGACAGACCTTACGGGTGACGGCATCCCCGACTTAACCTTCATTACCGCTAGCGGGATTGCGGTCTCGCTCGGAATGACCGGCCCCGCGTTTGGACCCCCGCTGACCACAATTACTGGCGGTTCCACAAGTCCGTACTCGTTCTTGCCGACCATTCCTGCTTTTGCAGATTTCTATGGTGACGGGCACATCGATATGGCCATGGCGGCGGAGGGTGGCATCGCGGTCTTTCCGGGTAAAGGCAACGGCAGCTTTTCAAGCGTCGAGTTTTACGATATGGGCCAGGAGGTCGGCTCCGCAGCGATCGCCAAATTTAGCGGAAGTTCATTCGAAGACATCGCTGTGAGCCTGCCGGCCCCATTGCCGAGATTGCTGCTGGGCAATGGAACGGGCGCGTTCTCGCTCGGCCCGGATCCAAACTCGAGTTACAACTCGGGTGGGGCGGATGTGACCCTTCTGCCCGGAGATTTCAACGGGGACGGTAGGCCGGACTTGAACGAAGGCACGGCGGCGCCGAATGAGGCTTTTTCCGGCACCGACTCCGTCCTATTCAATGCGGGAGGCGGAAGCTTCGACGCGCCCGTCAGCGTTCCGAACACTTCGCCGATCATGGCCGATTTCAACGGGGACGGCCGGATGGACCTCGTCAACGTGAGCGGCGACGATATTACTGTTTCCCTGGGTCAGGCGAACGGAACGTTTGTCGTGAAGAACACGCCGCTGCGAGTGGGATACGCTGCTGGACATTTCAACGCCGGCGACGTGAACCACGACGGGAAGCCAGACCTGATCCTAGATTACGGCGATCATTTTGAGGTCTGGCTGGGCAACGGCGACGGCACATTTACATATTCGAATTCGGTCGAGCTGAATGGCGTGACCAGCGATTTTGTGGGTGCGGTCACCGATCTCGACGGAGACGGCAACGGAGACGTCATTCTCCTACCGGATGCGGACGTGAGCGCCGACTTGGGTCCGCTCACGATTTTCTACGGGAACGGAGACGGCACGTTTCAATCACCCGTGTTCTTGCCGCTCTCGCACCGCTATTCGTGGGTCACGGTCGCGGACCTGAACAACGACGGCAAGCCGGACCTTGTTTTGACCGACGGCGCAGCGATCGCCGTAATCATGAACTTGGGATCGAGAACGTTTGACGCCGAAAAGGATTTCATTGCCGGTCGCTCGGTTTCGATTCCGGTCGCGGTCGCGGACGTGAACGGCGACGGGTTGCCCGATATCGTCGTGGGCAACACCGGAGGCACGACGGTCGCGGTCTTGCTGAACCAGGGAGCCGCGCCAAACTCAGCTTCAGTGTCGGGCGAGCTGACTGTTAATCCCGAACCATCGAACTACGCGAGTTCGTTTCAGGTCACGCTGGCATTGTCCGGCGGGTCCGGCGCCCCTGTGCCGACCGGGACGGTGAGTTTTAGCATCGATCAAGCCTTTGTGACAGATAGCACCCTGACGAACGGGTCGGCCTCGATGACGCAAGCCGCGAACACCCTGATTGCAGGCCAGCATACGATCGTCGCGGCCTACAACGGCGATAGCAACTATGCACCGCAGAACTTCCCGGTCATCCACACCATTGATCCGCCTGTCTATCCGACGTCCACTGCCATGACGGCTAGCCCGCAAACTGTCTTGACTGGCGGGACTGTCCGTTTGGTCGCAACGGTCACTTCCACGCCACCCCCCACAGGAGGAACCGTGACGTTTCTGGATGGAGGAAACTCCATCGGAGCGGTCGCGATTAATGCGCAGGGCATGGCCAATTTCGACACTGCCTTGCTCTCAGCAGGAACGCATTCGCTTACCGCGGCGTACCAGGGTTACACGCAAACCGCCTTCACCGCGAGTGATACTCCCTACATAGCTGCCATCTTTCCCCCGAGCACCTCGAACGCTATGACCGTGACGGTCAATGCAAATGCGACAACAACGGCGCTTTCACCGTCCAGCACATCACCTACAGCCGGAACCGTCGTGACTTTCACTGCAACGGTTAGCTCTCCTGCGGGCGTGCCTTTTGGAGGAGTCACGTTCCTTGATGGAACTACGATCCTTGGCACGCTAGGCCTCGGCAGTAGCGGCAACGCTGCTTTCAGCACAGCATCCTTGAGTTCGGGCATGCATTCGATCACGGCAAGCTACAACTCGAACGGGCCGTATGCCGGAAGCACCTCGCCCGTGGTAACGATCAATGTCGGACCAGTGCCCGCCAATCTGCGCAGTTCGGTTGTGTCCGTCTCACGACAGATGGATCCCAGCACCGAGATTTCTACGCTTGTTGCCACAGTAACCGCGGCCAGCGGCGAAACTTCCGGGGCCGTGACGTTTATCGACAATGGAATGATTCTGGGCAGCGCGCCCGTCGGTCCGAACGGAACGGCGAGCCAGAGTGTCGGGATTCTCGCAAACGGAACGCACAATCTGACTGCGAGCTTCGGTGGTGGACAAGATCTAGGTCCCAGTGTTTCGCCCGAGCTGCTTCTGCAGTGGCCGCAGAGCGGGCCGGGGTTTAGCTTCGTCGTCGCACCGAAAGGGCGACAGGTCCGGGCCTCTGAGTCGATCGAATTGTCGGTCCAAGCGCTGGCCGGTTTCGCGTATCCGATCGATTTCTCCTGCGCGAGCGGCCTCCCACAAGGATATGTCTGCGATTTTACGCCGAAGCAGGTAGCAGGAAGTGGGTCTTCGACGCTGAGGATTGAGCCTCAGTCGATGGCAGAATCCTCAATGGCCTATGCTCTACTTGGGGCGATGCTTCTGATCGGATTATTCTCGGTCATTGCCTCGGCAGATCGCCCTGGTGCGGCGCGTTGGTTGCTTCTGTTCGCGGTGTGCGCACTCGGAACGGGGGCCGCTTGCGGAATCCACACGGCGCGAATCGATCAGGGCTTTGTGTTGACCATTCGCGCCACTTCTGGCGCTGGCGCAGACACAATCGTCGACTCAACGCAGATTCAAGTGATTCCAGCGAGCGAATAGGGC
>Ga0187780_10002599_pt1 | contig 13539 bp, 11 predicted proteins | sample 1015_Q2_SP10_20__FD_132429 | JGI IMG/M metagenome (GOLD analysis project Ga0187780, IMG submission 132429) | Tropical peat soil microbial communities from peatlands in Department of Meta, Colombia - 1015_Q2_SP10_20_MG | ecosystem: Environmental > Terrestrial > Soil > Wetlands > Peat | place...
GCTGCGGCAGATGGAACATTTGTAGTAGCTGTACACACCACTCACATATATTGTCGTCCATCGTGCCCGGCACGACACCCCTATCGTGAGCACGTAACCTTCTACAGGCTTCCAGAGGAAGCATCAGCCGATGGGTATCGCCCATGTAAGCGGTGCCATCCCGATTCATTTCATCAACCTGATACGCAAGCTGAGTTCATAGAGCAGGTCTGTACCTATATCCAAACGCACCTGGATGCTTCCCTGCAACTCTCCGATCTCAGTAAGCAATTTCATATCAGCCCCTACCACCTCCAGCGAACGTTTAAACGCGTCAAAGGCGTTACGCCACGCCAATATGTTGAGTCCTGCCGCTTAGGAGATTTTAAAGCACGGCTGCAAGAAGGTGAAACGGTTACGGATGCGTTGTTTAACGCCGGCTATCAATCAAGTAGCAGTGTATATGAACGGACCCCTTCCCAACTTGGTATGACGCCAACAGCGTACCGTTGGGGAGGGAAAGGAATGCGTATAGGGTATACCATCGTTGAGAGTCCATTGGGTAACGTGCTGGTAGCGGCAACGGAACGCGGGGTTGCTGCCGTGCGTTTCGGAGATTCCGAGCAAAGCATCGAAGCCGATTTCGTTCGAGAGTACCCAAAGGCGGAATTGACACGTGATGACGAACAACTCAGTCCCTGGGTGAACCTGTTGCTCCTCTCATTGCAAGGGCAACCATCTACAGAACAGATATCTCTTGATGTGCATGGCACAACCTTTCAGTGGAAAGTCTGGCAGGCCTTAAGAGCTATTCCTGTGGGTCAAACTCGTTCCTACCAGGAGATAGCCCAGAAAATTGGGAGGCCCACTGCATCACGGGCTGTAGCCCAGGCTTGCGCAACCAATCCGGTCGCGGTGTTTATCCCATGCCATCGCGTCATCAGGAACAATGGCCAGCTCGGAGGGTATCACTGGGGTATTGAACGCAAGCAGCAATTGCTTGAGAATGAACATGCCGTCTCCGTTGTTGGAACCCCTACAGGAAAAGCAAATCGATAGCGCCTCAAAAAGAAGCCGCGCAGTGGTTGACTCACACACCCCTGTCATTCTGAGCGGCAGCGAAGAATCTCATACGATGGGCATCGAGATTCTTCGCTGCCGCTCAGAATGACACCTATTGGACTACAGAATGACACCTATTGGTCTGCGCTTTGATGTGTTCTACTTGCCTTGTAAAACGATGAATGGACCTGAACCACATTTCGGGCCATGTACCATTCGCGTGATATAATCATCTTATGACAGTAATAGATGACTATCTGACAACAGTTGAACCTTCCAAAAGGAAAGAACTTGAGCGCATTCGCACTCTTGCCAAAGAGACCGTGCCAGGCGCAGAAGAAGCGATCGTTTACGGCATGCCGACACTCAAATATCAGGGCAAGCCTTTTCTTGGATTTGACGCGCATAAACAACACATTGGCATCTATCCCTATAGCGGTGAAGTGATAGAGAAACTCAAAGACCAGCTCCATGACTATGGATTCTCCAAAGGTGCTATTCGTGTTCCTCTCGATCACCCCATTTCAGAAGAGATGCTCGAGCAAATTATTCATCTCCGGCTGAATCAGATCACTCCCTCTTAGAGTCATGTGATATTTCAAAAAAACCAATTGAAAACGTCTATATGTTAGGATACTTCAGCTTCCTTTTACCGATGTCTTCCCAAGGTTGAGTACCGAGTTAAGATTTCATACTCTACCCATGAGTGGCAGACTCAATTTTATCCTCAACCCTATGTGCCGTCCACCTTTTTGTAGACATCCGATAGCCCCAGTCACACTATGAAAAGGTTATCTTAATTGACCCTGTGAAGAGCCAGCGCAAGGAAAAGCGAAAGGACTCCTCAATGAAGCGTATGAAAAGCTTTTTACAACACATGCGAATAATTACCTCTACATGGTCGCGCGTTCTCGTCCTGATCTGGAAAACGAATCCCTGGCATGTCACATGGCTGCTTGTATTCACATTCCTCGGTGGCCTGATACCTTCACTACAAATACAGGTTACCAGCCAGATAGTGCAGAATGCGGCTGAAGCCATACAGCGGGGAAGTCCTACGCAACTCGTCCATCTTGCCATTTTCTTTGGGTTTTTGCAGGGTGGATGGATGATTCTTTCCTCATTGTTGGGCATTGGACAGCAACAAATACAATCGCTGCTGCAAACAAAACTTGCCAACACAATTGCTATTCAAATTATGGAGAAAGCCATTCAACTTGATGTACAGCACTTCGAAGATGATGAGTTTTACGACAAGTTACAGCGAGCCAATCGTGAGAGTTCATATCGCCCCTATCAAATTTTCTGGCAAATGGTGACGATTGGTTCCGAATGTGTCACACTCGTCTCGGTCGTAATTGTTTTGCTCTCCTGGAACTGGTGGTTGGGCATTCTGATCCTTATCGCGCCCCTCCCTTCAGTCGTTTCACAGGTTTTCTATGGTCACCAAAGTTATAAAATTGAGCGAGAGCGTACTCAGCAGTATCGTCGACTATCGTACTTTCAGTATCTAACGACCAATTCACATTCGGTCAAAGAAATTCGTCTTTTCCGCCTTGGCGACCTTTTCCTGGGTCGATATAAGCAGCTTTACAACGATTTTTATAAGGTCGATAGTGATCTAGTGAAACGTGAAACTCGCGCAATCGTGCCTTTCTCGCTTCTCACGAATATAGTTTCGGCAGGAGCGCAAATCTATGCCATAGGTTTTACGATTGCAACCGGGCATATCGGTTTGCTTGCCGGTTATATGCAGGCGATCGCGGTTGTGCAACATACAGTCGAATCGCTTTTATGGGGAGTAAGCCAGCTCTATCAAAACAATCTCTTCGTCAACAACCTGTTCGAATTTCTTGATGTCCCGGCTAATAAAATGGTGCGTGGGAAACGTCCAGTCCCAGAACGATTGGAAAGTGGTATTGAGTTTCGAGGCGTGAGTTTCTGCTATCCAGGTACAACAGAAATGGTTTTGGAAGATCTCAATCTCTTTTTAAAAGCAGGCGAATGTGTTGCGCTTGTTGGTCATAATGGCGCGGGAAAAACTACCCTGGTGAAGTTGCTGACTCGTCTCTATGAACCCACATCAGGGAAGATATTACTCGATGGAATACCGTTGGAAGAATACGACACTGAAGATGTTCGCAGGCACATCAGTGTCATCTTCCAGGATTTTGTACACTACGAGATGCCGGTACGCGAAAATGTGGGATTCGGATATGTTGAGGAACTTGACAATGATGAGCGCATACGCCTGGCTTCTGCACAAAGCGGAGCTGCGACATTTATTGAAGATTTACCGCAGAAGTTTGACACAACCTTAGGGCGTATGTTTGAGAAAGGACAGGAACTGTCTATTGGACAGTGGCAGAAGATGGCGCTCGCACGTGCATTCATGCGAAGAGCGCCAGTCGTTGTCTTAGATGAACCTACATCGTCAATTGACGCAGAGTCCGAGTCAGAGATCTTCGGTAGACTACAACATATCGCAGCTGGGGCCACAACTTTGCTGATCGCCCATCGTTTCTCTACCGTGAGAATGGCAGATCGCATCATTGTGATCAAGCAGGGCAAAATCATTGAAGATGGGACGCACGAAGCGCTGATGACTCTCGATGGCACCTATGCGCACTTGTTTAGATTGCAAGCGGCGGGATATGTACTTTCTTAAAATGTTTTCGTGATAGGACGAGGTTACATTGGTGCCCTGGTATCCTCCCTTGGAGACCATCCGTTAAAGTAGCCCCGCGAGGATCTGCTCTATTTGCAAAGCATAGAGCCGCTCACCAAGACGGTCACAGATCTCACGCGCTGCTTCAAACTGCTGGCGAGCAGCAGATTCCAGCAGGGTTCGGTCGGCTTGGGAGAGGTTGAGCGCCCCCGAGAGCAGGAGGACAGTCTCTCTGCGCGGGACACGGCGAGCACCCCGCTCCAGATCACTGAGGCCACGCGCACTCATCCCCGCCAAAGCCGCTAGTTGTTCTTGTATCAGCCCTGCTGCAAGACGATACCGCCGGAGGAGGTCACCAAAGCCCTCCAATGAACTGGTCGCCATTTCCAGGTTGCCTCCCTGGCGCGTGAGTCGCGCCGTGTCTACCCTCCAATCTGGATGTGGAGCAAGGTAACGTGCATGGGGAAATAATAGCATCTAGCAGGTGAGTTTGCAACTTCCCAGGCAGACGCTTTGCGTGGGAGATTGCGTGGGTTGTTGCGTGCATTGCACATGGTCTCAAAGATGATATTCGAGCATACTTGTACCAGATGCAGCACACATCAAGTTGTAAACATCTTTCTAACACAGTTGGTCGTGCAACCGCTCAGTTGATCCCAAATAAGGAGAAAGTCTATCGAATCATGAAAAGTGTACATGCAGTAAAACAGATGAAAAATGAGCAAGATATCCCACTTTATGACACGTGTCCAATTTGTTCGAGCAAGCGTAAGATTGTAACCCTTTCAAGTATTCTAGAATTGAATGAAGAACAGGAAGCCTGGGTTCCTCTCTGTGTTAGCATCTGCAACATGTGTGATCAGACTACTATCCATGCATTCGATCCAGAAATGTTCACTTCCATGCCGGCAAAGGACAAGAACAGGGAGCTTGCACATCAAGGAGAGATTCCTGGTGAGCAAGGGAGAAGTCGTTCACTGCATATCAATGCCGGATTGGGTAAGATTACGCATGTTAATATGAGCCTATGCAAGTAAACTTTGTACAGGAGCCTCGATCCAACATCTTTTCTTCTTAATGAAAACAGCATTTTGAAACATATAGGAGCTATTACTTATGACATACTATCGCCTGGCGGTCCAGGACCGTCAAAACACACATTGGATCTGGAAAACAACACCTGTTACCTCGTTGCAAGCTGTTTTTCAATTGCTGAGAAGCTATAGCATGCTTCCTCAAGACGACATCCTCGTGTTCACGGCTTCTTCCAAAGAAGAACTCAGTGAGATGCTCAGTCGTCAAAACGACCACCTCGTGTCCGGTTCCGTCAGCACTACCCAATTTTTACAGGAAAGATACATCGCTGAGGGAGAGCAATTGCAAAACCTTTCGGATCCGCACGTCTCGACACACACGGATCAACAAGCAACAGATTGTGTCGCGTACGCGACTTGGGAGATGCACAAGGCTGCACAGAACATCTGGCAACACGCAGATACAGCAACGTGGGCCAAGGAGGCATGGGAAACGCACCAGGCAGTACAGGGAAACCAGCAAGAAGAGGCCGGTGTCGCAGACCTACCTCTGAGCGACCTTCTCTCCTTAACAGATACACTCTCAAGCCCCGGTCTGAGTTTGGAGGAGAAGAAGCGCCTGGAGATCGAACTTGGGTCAGGTGGAGACCACGATACAGTTTATCGCTTCACGCTGCCCATCTCGCTGAAGGAGCAGATGGCCTGGTTACGCTTGCAGAAGCGGGTGCGGGAAGGAGAGTTATCGTCATAGCAAACACTATTGAGATTGGAAAAGAGGAAGGCTTGATACTCGCTTGCTTGCCTTTCGTCCACAGAACTGGAATCTACATATGATGAATAACAATTGTGTGACTTTTTATGAAAAATTAAGAACAAAAATACTATAAATATATCGAGGTGTTTCAATGATTCAAACTGAAGAGAGAGAACTTCTTACTGAAAGAACTGATGCGTATGTCGACGATCTTGTGGAGCGTGCAGCAGCAGCCCAAAAAGAGTTTGAAACCTGGTCTGAAGAGGCGACTGATCGACTTTTGCAGGCCCTTGCAGAACGTGTGGCTCTGCACGCGGAAGTACTCGCAATCGCGACGGTGCAAGAAACTGGGATGGGCAACGTCAGAGATAAGACGGCCAAGAACCGCTTCGCAAGCCTGGACATATACCGCTCATTAGAGGGTCGGGTTGGTCATGGGTGTCTCGGGTATGACAAGCAGCACAAGATCAAGACGCTTGCAAGCCCAATGGGAGTGGTCCTTGGTCTCGTACCGGTCACCCATCCAGTCGCTACGTTCATTTTTAAAGTGCTCATTGCGCTCAAGGGGCGCAATGCACTCATTCTGAGCCCGAGCCAGAGAGCTATGGGTGTCTCCAATCAGGTTGGAGAACTGATCCGGCAAGTACTGTACGAACAGGGTGCGCCGATCGACCTGGTGCAATGGGTCAGTTCAAAGAAGAGCCGGAGCACAGTCGCTGCCTTGATGGTGCATCCGGGCATCGCATTCATTCTGGCAACTGGTGGGCCTGGACTCGTGAAGGCGGCTTACCAGTCAGGGAAGCCAGCCATTGGCGTCGGATCTGGCAATGCTCCTGTCCTGGTTTGTGCCGATGCGGACCTTTCCAGAGCCGCCAGCAACAGTGTGCTGAGCAAAGCATTCGATCACGGGCTGGCATGCACTTCGGAGAATAACCTGATTGTGGTCGAGTCACGGTTGGAGGCCTTCAAGACCGCGCTAGAAGAGCACGGCGCAGCGGTACTCTCGACAGAAGAAACAGAGCGTTTGCTTGCTGTGATCGTAGACCCGAGCACCAACCGGCTGCATGCTTCGATCATTGGGCAAGCGGCAAGCACTCTTGCGGCGTGTGCCTCTATAAGACGATCCTATGCAATTCAGGTGCTGGTAATGCCGACGCACGAGGTGAGTGAGCGCAATCCTCTCGCTCACGAAAAACTGGCTCCCATTCTGAGCCTGTTCAGCGTTGTTGATGAGCAAGCTGGTTTGAGGATGTGCGAGCAGATTTTGGAACTTGAGGGAGCAGGCCATACCGCCATCATCTTTACACACACGCCAAGTTTGACGACTGAGTTTGGGGCAAGGATCGCAGCAAGCCGCATCCTGGTCAATACTCCTGGTATGGAAGCAGGCATGGGGCAGCTGACTGGCTTACAACCCTCAATGACACTGGGTTGCGGGACCTTTGGTGGCACATCGACCACCGACAATGTGACCTATACCCACTTACTCAATTTGAAGCGGGTAGCTTGGAGCACACCATCGCGGAAAGGCACGATCTTACGCAGTCTCAAAGAGAACCTCAGGACGCTTTTCTCTCTGTTATAAGATATGACAACGAAAAGATTAAAGGACATGAGTGATCTTTCAATTGTTAAGCAAGCTCTATGTGCTTGCTTAACAATTGAAAGAAAGGAATCTCTATCATGGGAACAGTCTCCGATCTGGTAGTGGCATCGGCCCTACCAGGTCTCATACAACTAATATATGGATACACCCCGCCCTCTTGTTAAACATGCAACTTTTATGCTCATATACTTTGGAGAGCTTGACATTCAAGGCAGTACAGCTTACATTGATAGTAAGTTCAAGACCGTAAATGAGTGGGACTAACTCATTTCCGCGTTTGTGCATGCTTTTCCTTTGAGGGCAGTTTTTATTTTTAGGTTCCTTACGGAAGCCAAGAGAGGAGTCCACCGTGCCTGACAACGTACACACCAAATTTCTTCTGAACGAAGACGAAATGCCACGTTCCTGGTACAACATCGCTGCAGATCTCCCAACACATCCTGAGCCAGTATTGCATCCTGGAACCAAACAACCCGTCACACCTGACGATCTATCACCCTTGTTTCCGATGGCTTTGATTATGCAGGAAGTGAGCACCGAACGCTACATCGAGATTCCTGAGCCAGTGCGTCAAATCTATTTTCAGTGGCGACCAAGTCCCCTCTACCGTGCGCACAGATTGGAGAAAGCGTTAGATACTCCTGCGCGTATTTATTACAAATATGAAGGTGTCAGCCCGGTGGGGAGTCACAAGCCAAATACCGCGGTGCCTCAGGCATTCTATAACAAGGAAGAAGGCGTCAAAAAACTCTCGACCGAGACGGGAGCAGGGCAATGGGGATCAGCCTTAGCAATGGCGGGTGCTTTTTTCAACCTGGAAATTGAAGTTTTCATGGTGAAGATCAGTTACCAACAGAAGCCATACAGGCGCAATCTAATGGAAACTTATGGCGCGACCGTGCATGCCAGCCCGACTAACCTGACGGACGCAGGACGCAGTATTCTGGCGCAGGACCCTGAGAATATGGGCAGCCTGGGCATCGCTATCAGTGAGGCGGTAGAAGTTGCAGCCAAGAGCGGTGGAACGACCAAGTACTCACTGGGAAGCGTACTTAACCATGTACTGATGCACCAGACGATCATCGGAGAAGAAGCGATGCTCCAGTTGGAACGCGCAGATGATTATCCAGATGTCGTGGTTGGCTGCGTAGGTGGCGGCAGTAACTATGCCGGACTTTCTTTCCCATTTATTGGGGAAGCACTTAGAAAAGGCTTGAAGACACGATTCCTGGCTGCGGAGCCGATGGCCTGCCCAAGCCTGACCAAGGGTATCTATGCGTACGACTTTGGTGATACTATTGGTATGACACCGCTGGTGAAGATGCACACACTGGGCCATGATTTCATTCCACCGGGTATCCATGCAGGTGGGTTGCGCTATCATGGCATGGCTCCTTTGATGTCACTACTCCATAAGGAAGGCATCGTAGAGGCTGAGGCTTATTACCAGCTCAGTGTCTTCGATGCGGCAGTACAATTTGCTCGCACCGAAGGGATAGTTCCAGCACCAGAAGCTGCGCACGCAGTACGTGCAGTGATTAACGAGGCATTGAAAGCGAAAGAGGCAGGGGAGGAGCGGGTAATTCTGACCAACCTGTGTGGGCACGGTCACTTCGATATGGCCGCGTACGATGCCTACTTTAACGGGAAGTTGCAGGATTATGAGTATCCCACAGAGGCTGTGGAGGAGGCGCAGAAGAGGATGCCACAGGTGGTGTAGTATTACGCTTCGAAAATGCAGCAAGGGAGCAGGCGATGCCTGCTCCCTTGCTGCATTTTCGAAGTCCAGCATGTTCTGTTTGCCCCACAACACCAAAAGGCGTATAATCTGTCACGGTAAGTTAGAGGCTCAACCACTTTCTTGAATGACGCGACAAAAGGATTGAAAATAGACAATGCTCATTACACTCCCGTTGATGTTATTTATCGTGATGGCAGAACTTTCGATAGGGGCTTTTGCTGTGCTTTTCCTGCTTGATTGGCGCAACATGGTCAAACGCAATTTTCTGATTACCTATGCAATCATTTATGTGCTTTTTACTGGTCTGACGGTTTTATTCCAGTTGAATTTTTCAAATCAAGAATTGCTCAACACCTTTATGCTGCTTGATAAGTCCTGGACGGCCTATCTGACTCCGTTTCTGCTGCTGTTTCTGCTGCTGATGGTTCCTTATACCATCTTGCTTCTGATGGATAAAAAGGCCGGTGTGGATGGGAAATTTAAGCAAGAAGAAGAGGAAGTTGGTAAAACACGTTGGTCGAATATACGTATCCTACGACTCGTCTTTGGCAGCCTGGCTGTTCTTGCAGGAGTTGCGACGTTATTTGTGTTGGGGATGATTTTTCGGCCATTAGCTGCTGCGGGTCCAGCAGAAGCCTTTGCGGTTGGTAGTTTCTTTGCTTCAGCACTGGCTTTAGGTGGAGTGATGACCGCTATGTGGCTTGGACACTGGTATCTTGTAACGCCCGCTCTCTCTGAAAAGCCCCTGCGCTTTGCTACTACGCTTGTCTTGATTGGTATACTGGCACAATTACTTTTTACCTTCACTGGTGGATTTAGCACCGTAGCGCCATCTCAGTCCAACAAAGTTGTGACACCTGCTGCTACTGTTACTACGACTACAGCGATATCGGCGGCAACTCCTGTACCCAATTCGCAAGTAAAACCCTCAGATGCGCCTGTTATTGCGCCTCTCAGTACCGATGTGATCGGTTGGCTACGTCTGCTGGTGGCTTTTGTCTTGCCACTGGCACTTCTTGTTTTCATATTGAAGTTGATTCATGATCGCTCGTTTCAGTCTGCTACAGGAATGTTATACCTGGTAGTCGTGTTGACGTTGGCCGGTGAGGCCTTATCGAGAGGGCTGTTTTTAGCTGGATTGTCCTGATGAAAGACGAGCCAGCTCAAGTATAAAAACCTGAGCTGGCTCGACTATATTTATGATGTTATTGCTATATACAAAATGCACAGAACAGCTGTAGGTGCCGATTTATCGGCCGCATGATCCACTTTAGATTAAATTTGCTCCCCGGCCAGGCGAGCTCGTTCGCGTTCTTTGAGTTCGCGGCGCAGGATTTTGCCCGAAGGAACCTTTGGAATGGCGTCTATGAATTCTATCTGGTATATCTTTTTATAACCAGCCAGTTTTCCATTGGCAAATTCAAGAATTTCTTCGGGAGTGGCGCTATGACCCGGGCGAATCACGACAAAACCCTTGGGTAGTTCGCCGGCCTCATCATCAGGAACGCCAATAACAGCAGAGTCCAGGACAGCAGGATGTTCCATCAACAGCGACTCAATTTCGGCAGGAGCGATACCAAAACCTTTGTATTTGATCATTTCTTTCTTGCGATCGACGATGTAGGTATAGCCTTCAGCATCGACATGGCCGATATCGCCGGTGTAAAGCCAGCCATTGCGCAGCGCACGTGCGGTTTCTTCAGGTGCTTTCCAGTAGCCTTGCATGATTTGCGGACCGCGAATGATGATCTCACCGTCTTCTCCGAACGGCAATTCACGCTCACCGGTTTCAAGATCAACAATCTTTTGCTCGGTATTATGCACAGGCATACCGACGCTATCAAGGCGAACCAGTGAAAGGTCACCTGGTTGCGCGTGAGTGAGCGGGGAAGCTTCGGTCAAACCGTAACCTTGAACAACCCTGATACCCGCCTTTTCTTGCAATTTGCGGGCGGGTTCCATGGGTAGCGGCGCTGCACCTGAAAATACATACTTAACCGTCTTCATCCTGCTGAGATCAACCGGCGCATTCGCTAGAGCAAGTACAATTGGTGGTACTGCGAAGTAATACGTGACATTGTGCTTCTCGCATAACTCCAGTGACTGTAGCAGGTCAAAGCGTTCCATCATAACCTGGGTTCCACCGCAGGCAAGAAAACTGCCTGTGAGCATCACACCATAAATGTGATAGAAAGGTAAAAAGATCAGCGCAACATCGGAGATATCCGTTCGGAGAGCTGTTGTGAATTGCAAGTTGTTGCTGGTCAGGTTGCGGTGAGAAAGCAATGTCCCTTTAGGGAAGCCTGTAGTTCCGGATGAATAGGGCAGAGCAAGCAGATCATCTCCATCGATCTCGACATGCGGTGGTTGTTTTGGAGATGACTCGCGTAGCAGCCTGGCAAATGGTATGGCGTCCGGCATACCCTCGGGAACTCTCTCTCCCGTCACGATGATGTGTTTGAGATTTGGTAACGATTTTTGATTCAATATAAGCTTGAGGAGAGGCAATAATTCGCGCTGTATTAGAATAGCTTTGGCTTCAGAGTTTTCAAGTTGGTAGGCGATCTCGCGTTCTTTATAAGCGGGATTCATTGGGCTGACCACTACACCTACCGAAGCGGCAGCTACAAAAGCAATCGTATATTCAGGGCGGTTAAGGGTGAACAGGCAAAGACGATCGCCTTTTGTTAATCCCAGGTTGAGCAGTCCGTTAGCTATGCCATTCACCATTGAGACAACTTCACGATATGTCAGGATCAGATCGTGATAGATAATCGCCGGGCGATCAGGGTTGTGGGTCGCGGCTATGCGCAGCAGGTGATCATAGGGGACGTCAGGAAAGTCAACGTGTGGACGAAATAATTCAGGCGCTACCATTTTCCCAGACATATTTGGAGTCCTTTCTTGCTCAACAATGAGCGTTTCAGAAGAGTATGCCGTATGTGAGGCCAGCATGGATTTTCTATCCAGGATACCACGCTTTTAATGGGTTTTAGCATACCTCAGATAGAAATTAAGGTCAAGTACTGGAGTCAGTCGTCAGTCCTGAGCCATCGTTCTACCAAAGTTGGTGCTACAATGGAATGTGAAATTGAAATAATAGAGAGAAGGCTTTATTATGCAAATGACTAATGCTGACTGGGCTTCAAATGGATTGTGGCCAACATTTCAATCGCCAGATCACCTTGTTGTGTATGATATTCGCGGTGCTTCGCAAGATATGCAACTCGCTATTACAACCATGACAGGTGTCATCAATCATCAACAGGCCCAGGTCTATCTTCTCAATAGTGATGACGGTGCATTCTGGCTCCAGGAAGTTTTTTCTCAAATACCTCAAGAAGTTTCGCCAGTTACAGGTAATGCCGCTCTTGATGCAATACTCGACCGGTATAGAAGTACCATTCAGGGTATGATCATTTATGATCCCAACTCCATTGACAGTATCAATATTGCTACCATGTTGGCAGGCCAACGTGATGGCCTTGTAGTTTCCCCAGCACAAGCAACTACACTTCAAGTACCTCCGCATCAATTACCTGTCATAGCTGACTTACGTACCTATCAGTGGAAGAACCGTATCCAGGCTTATACCTGGGCGGAACGTAACTTGCTTCAAAGCTCCGCGCCAAATCTCGTAGCCGGGTTCGATCCCAAAATTCCCGGCGCCTTAAGATCATTTCTGGTTGCAACTCGCACATTCATTTACTGGCTCGATCCACGGAATTTTCTGCCCGATATTCTGGATGGATGGATATCAGAACGAGGGTTGATGCAGCGAATTTTCGGCGCTTTTCCAGCCGGGACGTTTCATCTTGGTTGGTTTATCGACGAGCCTCACGGAGTAAACTTGACTTCCAAGGCAGCCATGCCTGTACTGGCCTCGGATTTCTTCGAAAATCTAGAGGTGTGGTCGAGCGTACAACATGTGCCTGGTATCCAGCAAACCCACTGGGAAATTGGATTGGCACATGAACTATTGGTGGTAACAGATTTGGAAATTGTCGAGGATCAACCGCTAAATGTAGGGACGGGGATGACCCCCGACGATGCCGCCCTTTCTACGGCGATGGGGCAAACCCCAACCTCTGACGCAATGCCTACCCCGGTCCTTTCCACCGCCTTTACTACATCGACAGAGCATGCCCGCCTACTTAGTGCGGGGACACCGAAGGCCTACGTTTCATTTACCATTAGTGACGGCGACAATTTGCAATATAATCAACATCGTATGGCTCAGTTGTGGAAAGATCCTGTTCGAGGTACGATGTCAATTGGTTGGACAATCTCACCTGCGCTGGCCCTGGTTGCTCCATCGCTTGCTGCATTTTATATTGATACAGCCTCGGCCAACGACGAACTGTTAGCAGGTCCGAGTGGCGCAGGATATATGTTCCCATCGGATTGGCCTCAAGAACAATTGCCCGCTTTTCTGCAACTTACAGGTGAATTAATGCAAGCAATGAAACTGAATGTCATCCAGGTATTGGATACCGGGTCAGGTCAGGCTTTTGTTAATCAAGGGTTGCAAGCAGCATATGTAAAAGAATTAACTCCCTTTGGGCTTCAAGGGATACTGAGTGGTTCTGGACAGGCACAGTCAACCTGGAAAAATGTATCAGGTGTGCCTGTGTTGCAGAATCTGGGTCTTGCAGACAGCGTGAATAAAACAGTCAACCTGATCAGGAATGCTAC
>Ga0187780_10002600_pt1 | contig 13536 bp, 10 predicted proteins | sample 1015_Q2_SP10_20__FD_132429 | JGI IMG/M metagenome (GOLD analysis project Ga0187780, IMG submission 132429) | Tropical peat soil microbial communities from peatlands in Department of Meta, Colombia - 1015_Q2_SP10_20_MG | ecosystem: Environmental > Terrestrial > Soil > Wetlands > Peat | place...
CAGAAAAAACCGTCACCGACTTGCACGGCATCCCATTCGAGATTGGAAACCTGACTTACTTCCCCATGTATCATCCGGCCGCGGCGCTCTACACGTTCCAGTTGAGGAACACCCTTGAGGAGGATTTCAAAAAGTTAAAGGCGCTTCTCGATTCCCTACCGGCCTGACGCTACTCTTCCTCGAACGATGGTTTGTTTCCTAGGATGCCGTCTATATTCTCCATCACGCCATTGTCAAGCTTCTGAACGATCTCCTCGGCCTTCATGTTCTCGATGACCTGTTCAGGGCTGGAGGCGCCGGTTATGACGGTGCTTACGTTAGGGTTTTTGAGACACCAGGCGAGCGCGAGTTGCGCTAAGCTGCATTCCATACTCTTCGCTGTGGGGCCAAGTTGCTTCACCTTTTCTAGATTCTGCGGTGTAAGCACGTGCTGCTTAAGCCATTCATAGCCCGGTAGCGAGGCTCGAGTTCCTTTTGGTATGCCGCGGTTGTACTTCCCGGTTAGCAGGCCGGAGGCAAGTGGGCTCCAGATAGTTGTTCCTAGCCCGATTTCCCGGTACAATGGCAGATACTCCTTCTCCACTCTTTCCCGGTGTAACATGTTGTATTGCGGTTGCTCCATTTGCGGCGGTGTGAGGCCGTACTCATGTGCTATTCCGTACGCATGCATTATGTCGGCCGCATTCCATTCCGATGTTCCCCAATACAGAACCAGCCCTTGGTGGATTAAGTCGTCCATGGCGCGGACGGTTTCTTCTATCGGTGTCGTTGGATCGGGACGGTGGCAGAAGAATAGGTCCAAGTAATCGAGTTGTAATCGTTTCAGCGATCTGCGGCATGCTTCGTAGATGTGTTTACGGGATAAGCCCTTGTCGTTAGGCCCTTCGCCGCCCCAGAACACTTTGCTCGAGACTACGAAGCTTTCCCTAGGCCAGCCCGCCTTCTTGAAGACGTTCCCCATCACTACTTCCGCCTTTCCATCGGCGTATGCTTCCGCGTTGTCGAAGAAATTGACGCCTGCTTCGTATGCGGCTGACATGCACCTCAGAGCGACGCGCTCACCAACTTGGCCCCCGTATGTAACCCAGGCTCCAAGCGAGAGTTCGCTTAGCTTCAACCCTGAATTTCCAAGCCGACGGTAGTTCAACCTGAAATCACACAGTCTCGTTTCCGCGTCACTGTATTAAAGCGATCTTCACCCTCGCAAGCACACTGACTGTCTCAGCCAACGATCTCAGTGAAGAAGCGGGAATTGTTCAGGTCCGGAAACATCTTATCGGCATAGGAGAGTTCACTACGATGGTGGACACCCTGTATGAGCCGTGACGAGAAGAAACTCACCCGACTTCGTGACGGAATGCGTGCAGAGGACTTCGGGGCCCTGGTCCTTCGAATACCCGAAAATGTGTCGTACATCTCCGATCTCTGGCCCGGAAGAGGCTTGAGCTACCTGGTACTCCCACTTGAGAGGGACCCGATCCTAATCCACCCCGCGGGCGAAACCCTCCCCTGGACATGGATCAAGAACGTAAGGCGATACAAGTGGGAAAACTACGAACATCTCGGAGACTCGCTAACGGCCGGGATCGATGAAGTGGAAAAAGCGCTAGCGGAGTCGGAGATAAGTGCTGGTGCGGTCGGACTGGAGGACGGTTGGGAACATCTTCTCGGGACACCATTACGCTATGAGACAGCGATTATGGGAGTGAAGACGATCGCTGCACTCAGGCGGCGACTCGCTCACCTCGAACTGCGAGATGCCTCACGGCTTCTGGTGCAATCCCGCTCGGTCAAGACGGAGTCAGAAGTTCATGCTCTGAGGAATTCGAATCGCATAGCGGAAGTGGGGCTGGAGATTTTTGAGCGCCACATGAAACCAGGTTTAACCGAGGTAGAACTGTCTTCCAAGATTGAGCATGCGATTGTAACCGAAGGTGTCACGCGGTTCCGCGCCAGACGGGTGGTTGCCTGCGCCTTCGTTGCTTCCGGGCCATCAACGGCTGAGGCATACAAGTACGTAGTCGGAAATTCTAAGAGAAAGCTGAGGCGCGGAGATCTAGTAATGCTTGAGCTTGATGTAATTGTAGACGGCTACAGCTCAGACACGACAAGGACGTTCGTGGTTGGAAAGCCTAGCAAGAGACAGAGAGTCTTGCTAGAAGCTGTGCTCGATTCCGAGAGCTCCGCGATATCAGCAATTGAACCCGGCACTAGCGCAGCAGAAGTCGCTCGCGTATCAATCGACGTATTCCGAAAGCACGGACTGTCACGATATTTGGTGCACAGGCTTGGGCATGGGATCGGCGTCGCAGTTCACGAACCCATTCCAGCCCTGCATGTTGAATCAAAGGACACGCTTGAGCCGGGAATGGTACACAGCGTGGAACCCGGCATCTATGGGGAGAGGATTGGTGGGGTGAGGATTGAGGACGATATTCTTGATACGGCATCTGGCACCCGATATCTGTCTAACTTCCGTCGAATTCAGGAATGAGCGAATGACTCGGAGTTGAAAGGGGCCGAGCTTGTCCCTTATCTCACGGCGGGCTTTCTTCTGCGCCGAACTGTGTAGAATTTAGCCCTGCGAGGCTCATACGCGCAATTACTATATTTATTCACCCTGGAAGCGAAGATAGGAAAGCCATTAGTCTAGCCGGGGTCAAATTGGGTAGGTACGCTGGAGGTGGTCGCATGGAGGAAGTTGAGGTTAAGATAATCGACATTAACCGTGGCGAAGTTGAGGCTAGGCTGAAGTCTCTTGGCGCTTCTAAGACGTTTGAGGGGGAGGTAGAGACCTTGTTCTTCGATCTCCCGGGCGACCCGATCACTAAAGCCAACAACCTACTCCGCCTCCGGAAACTGGGGGATAAGAACGAGCTAACATTCAAAAGGTTCGTAACGGATAAAACTGCTAAAGTCAGAGAGGAGTACGAGGTCCTAGTGTCCGATTTTGATACGACGCGAGTCATACTCGAATCGATCGGCCTTACGGGGTTCGGACATTTGAAAAAACACAGGATCAGCTATACACTGAAGGATGGCGTTAGGGTGGACATGGACAAGTACGCGGGAGACCTCGCGTACATCCCTGACTTAATGGAAATAGAAACCAAAGATACTGACACACTACTCTCCCATATCAGTCTGTTAGGGTTCAGCCCAGGAGACGCCAAGTCCTGGACTACGTTCGATCTGATCAACCATTACTCGGGGAAGAGCGTGAAGATTTGACGACCCCGCTCCTCTCGGACCCCCTGTCCTCAGTTCAGCTCGCCGATAAGTCGGGCGAAACGCGAACGTTGGATGACCCCGCTCTCTTCATAAATAGAGAGGTAAGCTGGATCAGGTTCAACTATCGCGTTCTCGAAGAAGCCGAGGACCCTAGCCAACCCTTGCTGGAGCGCGTCAAGTTTCTAGCCATTAGCGGAGGCAACCTCGACGAATTCTTCATGACCCGAGCCTCAATCCTCGAGCAGCAAATTGAGAGAGGCGACTTCGAGCCTACTCCAGGTTCCCGTATGACGCCGCTACAACAAATCCAGGTGACGCGACGCGAAATCATTCCCCTCCTCAAAAACCAGCGAAGATGCTGGGACGACCTTCAACCGTTACTGGCTAAGGAGGGGATACGGATACTGCGACCCGAGGACCTGAGCGATAGCCAGAACCAGATTCTTCGAGATTATTTCAGGACGGAAATTCTTCCCGTTATGAAGAAACCTGACGTTGAATACGTCGCTCCCTACATCTCGAACCTCCACGTAAATCTCTTAGTGGAAGTCGACGAACCTAGGCTGGCAGAGGCTTCAACAAAACTCTTGGTCGAATCGCCCTCTGATAGCTTCGATCGCTTTGTCAGTGTCCCGGCGGGGAGTGAAGGAAGCGCTGACGAGAATAATTTCATGCTGTTGGAAGACTTGGTCGCTGCAAACCTGGATTTACTTCTGCCATCAACAAGGGTTCGCAGTTACTACAAATTCAGGGTTACACGAAACGCGGAGATAGAGGTTAGGCCTGATCCGAACACCGACTTTCTTACGACTATGGAGTTGAGCGTTAGACAGAGGCGGCATGGCAAGCCTGCCCGCGTCGAGTTCGAGTCTAGGATGCCTCGGTACCTACGTGACTACCTAGCGCGTAGCGTCGGCTCGATTCGTCTTCCAAGCCCCGAGGACGCGCAATACGAGATCGACGGGCCTTTTGGCTTCGTAGATTTCTGGCGGCTTCTCAAGCTAAACAAGCCGGCGCTAAAGGACGAACCTCTGCGTGGATACATCCTCCCGGAACTACAACAGGGCAAGCCCATCCTGAATGAGATAGCGAAGAATGACTTCGCGCTCTACCATCCCTACGACAGCTTCGACATGGTCGTGAACACGCTTGCGGACGCAGCCTCGGACCCTGACGTTACCGAAATTTACATTACGCTCTACCGTATCGACCCGGGTTCCCCGATCATTTCTTCACTCGTGAAGGCGGCATCAAACGGAAAGTCCGTGACCGCGCTAATCGAGCTGAAAGCGAAATTCGACGAGACGAACAACATAAACTGGGCTAAGGTCCTGACCCTAGCGGGAGTTAAGGTCGTGTACAACTTTCCCAACATAAAGGTGCACGCCAAACTGTGTCTAATCGTGAGAAAGGAGGATAACAAACCAGCTCGCTATTCTCACATCGGATCCGGAAACTACAATTCTGTCACCACTCGAATTTACGGAGACATAGGCTACCTCACTTCCAACCCCGAAATATGCGCAGAAGTCCTGGACCTCTTTCAGAAGCTAACTACGGACCCTCGGAAAGCGGGGCCGTACAAGTATCTGCTTGTTTCACCTACCTCGCTCAAGAACGAGATACTCAGCCGGATTGACAGGGAGATAAGAACGCATGAGGAGAAGGGAAACGGACACTTGGCCTTCAAAATGAACGGGCTCGTGGACAAGAAGATTATCCAAGGCCTCTACCGGGCGTCCCAAGCGGGCGTCAAGATAGACCTCAACGTTAGGGGACTCTGCTGCCTAAGGCCCAGGATCCCAGGCGTAAGCGAAAACATCCGCGTCGTCTCGATCGTGGGGCGATTTCTAGAACACGCAAGAATCTACTACTTCAAGAACGGTGGTGAGGAGGAAGTCCTCTTGGGAAGCAGTGACATGATGCCTAGAAATCTAGAGAAAAGAGTTGAAGTGCTCTTCTCAGTACCGGACCCGTCAATCCGATCTTCAATCTTGAAGATACTCCAGATTCATCTGAGGGATAATGTGAAGGCCAGGCTCCTGCTACCGGACGGAACTTACAAACGAGTTAAGCCTCAACCGGGAGAGGAAGTGATCGACTCTCAACTCTGGTTAATCAACAACAGAGGGGCATGGCATGCAAACGGGACCACTCCTCCCTGAACTCCTTGAAGATGGCGCTTACTGCGTCTTCGGAGCCGAAACATTACCCAAACGAATTGTAGAACTAGAGAAGCAAATCGAGGGTGCAAAGAGAAACGAGGACATAGAGTACATACACAAGCTGAGGGTAGCGTCCCGCAGGCTCAGGGCTGCCCTCGCCGTCTTTAAAGAATGCCTGCCAAGAAGACAGATCAAGGCCTGGAAGAAAGCCATCAAGACCTTGACGACCTCCTGCGGTGAGGCAAGAGACGAGGATGTCCTGATAGCATTCTTAGAAAGTTACCTAACTGGCCTAGAGCCGCGTGCCGCGAGAGGGATCGAGTACCTCATAAGAATTCAGAAGGCACGTAGGCTTTTGATGCAATCAGACGTGGTTAGAGTCCTAGACTCATTGCAATCATCCGGAGTACTAACCGACATATCGGATGCCTGCAGAAACATAACCCGGAGTCGGATAGACGAGAGTCTCACCACCAAAACACTGTCAACCTACAGCACGGCGCACGATCGCATAGTACGTAGGCTCGATGAATTTCTCGCTCTTTCGCGCTTCGTACATGACGAAAGCGCGATCGCAAAGCACCATGAATTGAGGATCGCTGCAAAGCGACTCAGGTACACGATGGAGATCTTTTCCCCGCTTTACAGAGACGGATTGAAGGACCAAATCGCATTGATGAAGCAATTTCAAGACGTATTGGGAGAGATGCACGACTATTACGTCTGGAGTGAGGAACTCAGGGCGCAGAAGCGAGAGATTCCGGCCGATGCAAGATACGGCATGAACAGGCTGCTGGTTCACCTTGGAAAAGAAAGGGCATCTCGTTACCGAGACTTCGTCTCCCTATGGGATGAAGCGAAGGCCAAGAAGCTGTTTGGCGGGATTAGGGAGCTGATCGATGTTGGGCCGAATAGCCGGATAGTTCGGGAAGCGCTAAATGGTGAGAGGAAAGCCGCTTTGATCTCGGACATTCACGGCAACCTTGACGCCTTGAAAGCAGTAGTGAAGGACGCCAAGAGGTCGGGAATTCAGGTTTTTCTCCATGCGGGAGACGCGGTCGGCTTCGGAATCTATCCGAGCGAAGTTGTTCAAGCACTACGCTCACCAATGTTCCTGAGCGTGCTCGGAAACATCGACCTAGAGATTCTTGAAGCGTTAAGGCTCGGCAAAAAAGTTCCCGACGGCGACGGAGCGAAAGATTTGGCGATTAAAGAACTATCGCCATCTGACGTAGCCTATCTCCAATCGCTTCCGAAAGAGTTGAGGTTTGAGATAGCGGGCACCAGAGTCTTACTCACTCACGGATCTCCGGGCTCAATTGAGGAACACATCTATCCGGATACACCGGAGGAACGGTTGAAGCAAATCGCGGCGAAAGCAGAAGCTGACCTCATCCTGACCGGCCACACACATTTACAAATGAACAGGAGTGTGGATGGCGTGATTTTTGTAAATCCTGGAAGTGTGGGTAGGCCGGTCAACGGCGAGCCTAAGGCGGAGTACGCCGTGCTCAGCTTCAGTCCTCTAAAAGTGGAATTCAGAACGGCGAGTTACGATGTTGAGGCTCTAGCGGAGGAGATGAGAAAGAAATCACTCCCGGAGAGCCACGTGCAGGTGCTTCTACACGCGGTCCACCTGAACACTATAGAGAAACAGGAAAAGGGGCTTGCCAGAAAGGCACTTTGGAAGCACCGGTCAACCATCAAAACCGTGAAAGATGCCGCCAAGAACTATCTACCAGATGAACCCCACGCCGAACAGGATAGGAGGCTTGCATTAATGATTCTCAATGAGACAAAGCGAATGCACATGATGGGGCCGAGGGAACGCTACTGGCTGGAATGCGCTGCGATCTTGCATGACATAGGGCGTTCGCGAGGCGAGAAGGGTCATCACCGCTCTTCATTGGCTCTAATTCTCAACGATCCGGCTCTGCCGTTTACCCACAAGGAGAGGTACATTATCGGAAGCATCGCGCGATATCACAGGAAGGCTTTGCCGAACAGGAAGCACTTCAACCTGACGCCTTTGCGACGCGCTGAGCGGGAGAAGGTGGCGGTACTCTCTTCGATTCTTCGAGTTGCCGACGCGTTGGACTACTCCCATCGGTCGGTAGTGAAGAAGGTTAATGTGAAGTCGTTACCGGACGAAATGGTCCTTGAATGCCTATTTTCCGGCCAACACTATCTAGAGGACCAATCGTTCAAGAAGAGAAAGGACTTGTTCCAGAGAGTTTTTGGGAAAAATCTTACGATCGTTTGGAAGGCACAGCAAACCGCCCGTAATGCTGGCTTATCTGATAGAAGTACAATGAACGGGAGCTCACCGATTGCCGTTAATCCATCTCAGCTACCTAACCACTGAATTTCCCGTTTCTGGAAACTGCTTAACCGCTAGAGAATGTACGTTACCAGTGTTCGTTATGGATGACCTCCTGAGCGGGTCGATGGCCGCGTTTGAGTGAAGGCGACCTCTTATCGGGAGCGGGACGGCCGATGGAGATTACTCCGACGGGATGGAAATGCTCCGGAATTCCTAGCAGCTTCTTCATAGCATCGACCTGAAACACTCCAGTGAAGGCTGCGGCGAGGCCCTCGTTTACTGCGGATAGGAAGATTAGCATGCAGGCACAGCCGATGTCGAAATACCAATATGGTGTGGGCCAGTCGATTTCGGTTCCATCATCCTTCAGCTTATCCGCTTCCCTATACCTGTCATGGTACATCTTCTCGCTACTACAGACGACTATCAAAACCGGGGCTTCAGATACGAATTTGTGGAAACGCTTCCCCGCATAGAAACCCAGCTCTCCCTGCAAGACGCCTATTTGCTTCTTCATGTCCTGCCCGGTTACCACAATGTAGGCCCATCCTTGACTAAAGCCGGCGCTAGGTGCATGAAGGGCAGACCGGAGAATTTTCTCGATTGTTTCCTTCTGAATTGGGTTCGGCCGAAAGTTTCGAACCATCCGCCGCTTAATGACAACTTCGTCAAAGTCCAACTAGTCCAGCGACCTAGACGTAGGTACGAATTTCGGCCATTTGAACGCGTTCCCACCGCCGAGGCGGAAAGAAAAGAAAAGAGAAGAAAAATTAAACGGGATTAACCACGGTAAGGCGGTTAAAACGGCCTAGTAGCGCCTGTGTTTCTGGTAGCACGCCCTACAATAGACCGGTCGGCCTTGGGTTGGCTTGAACGGTACTTCGGTTTCGGCACCGCAGTCTGAACATGTAACCTTGTACATCGTTCGGCCGCCATATCCTTCTTGACTCATACTCTACTAACACCACTCTATGCTTTAGTTACGCGCGCGATAATACGCATGTAAAATCCGCAACGTACCGGCTCCTAGAAGGTTGGGAACGTAATTAAAGCCTTGCTAAGATTGCCGCCTTAGGAGTGGGGTTACCCGCCTCATGAAGCACAATTGCCTGCGGTTGCCATGGTGGCTCTCTAGACCGAGAAGGTTACATTCTTCTCTACTTATATCTGGGCCGGAAGTTGGGTGGGTCGGGCGAGAGAGCTGGAAGCGTGTTTCGATCAGCTGGCTCAGTACGCTGTGTTCCGACGAAGTACTTTGCGCGAAATGAATCCGGATTGAATGGAGGTATTTCGGGTAATGAGGATTGAAGAGATTAGGAATGGGATGCGGAACATACACATCGAAGGAAAGATTGTCGACATGAACCAGTTTATGCTCGTACTTGACGATGAGACGGGGCGGACCTTTGTCAGGTACAACTTCAGAAACCTAGCGAAACCCGTTCAGAAGGGTGACTACGTGAAGGTAGACAATGGCGTTGCGGTGAATTACTCCGGAATTCTGCAGCTCAAACTTCCACGGAACGGCCTGATAACTCCAACACAATAAAGCCTCTCCGAACCGGAGTAGCACTAAGCATTATGCTTCTCACCGCCTGTCGAAGCCGACCCGAAACTTTCCGGAGCCCGGGTGGAGGTTATTCTAACGGCCGCTACGCGCCTCGGACCAATTGATTCCCTAGAACTCAGGGAAGTATGCCTACCCCTTACCGCGCCATTCGAATCGAATTTCGGCGTGCAAACGTTCAAGGAAGCGCTTCTCGTTACGCTGAAGCAGGATGGTGTCGAGGCTTACGGAGAATGTGTTGCGGCCGCGGCCCCTCGTTATTCCGGAGAAACGATCTCTTCGGCCAAGTACATAATCAGAGAATACCTCGCTCCGCTTCTCTTCAGGGAGGACCTCGAGAGCCCGCCACACTTCATCGAACTGAGCAATTGGATCCGGGCAAACAATATGGCAGTAGCCACCGTCGAGATGGCATTATGGGATCTTCAAGGCAAGTTCCAGAATAAGTCTTTAGCGCGGCTCATTGGCGGCAGAAGGGAGGAGGTCGCCGCGGGTGTCAGCATCGGTTTTCAACATTCGATCGACCAACTCCTTAACGTTGTACGCGCAAATATCAGCGCCGGCTACCGAAGAATAAAAATCAAGATCAGGCCCGGACATGATCTGGAACTGGTCAAAGCTGTTCGAAGCGAATTCCCGGAGGTACCTTTGCAAGTCGACGCGAATTCAACCTACCAGCTCACCGACGCGAAAGCCTTGAAGGACCTGGACCGTTTTCAACTTCTCTTAATTGAACAACCCCTAGCTCCCGACGATATCATCGAACACTCCACGCTTCAGAAGCAACTCTCCACTCCAATCTGTCTAGATGAGAGCATCACTACCCCGGACAACGCCAGGCAGGCTATCGAAATCGGAGCATGTCGAATCATTAACGTAAAGCCTGGCAGAGTTAGGGGTCTCCTATGGTCGAAGACAATTCATGATTTCTGTTTGGCCAAAAATGTTGCAGTCTGGTGCGGCGGAATGTTGGAAACGGGCATCGGGCGAGCGTTTAACGTTGCCTTGGCAACGCTTCCCGGTTTTACGCTCCCCGGCGATACGTCGGCCAGCAGACGCTATTTCAAACGAGACATAATAGCGAAGGAGTTTGAACTGACGAAGAACGGAACCTTGATGGTACCCGAAGGGCCCGGCATCGGAGTTGAGTTAGACAAAGCCTACCTAGATGCCTACACAACAAGCAAAGAAACGCTAACCGCTCGTTAGGGGGCTAATCCGACTTTTGATACGTCCCTCGTCTACTCATGTGGCGGCTTCCTAACCTTCGACGATGTCTGATGGTTTGCTAATGAAGCAAGATGCTCAACAGGTAACCTACCGTGAAAGTGGCCCCGAAGGACATGTGTAGAAAGGCAGTGCCGCGAACGACTTTACTCAACGGTTTCCCTTCTGCGCCTGAAGCGACGAATCGGATGAGCCCGTACGCCTGCGGGATTGTTAGGAAAGTCAAGATTGTGAATATGGGGGCTGTGCCCTCGATGATCAGCGCGATTACGGTAACATAGGCTCCTGCCAGCAATCCGTAGTAGATCCAACGAGAGAATTTCCTGCCTCGGCTCATGCCCCATGATCTACATGCGATTACCGCCCAAGTGATCCGCCCTCGTTCGTCGTCTTGCACTACATCCCTCATGTTGTTCGCGTGGAGAATCGCCGTCACCAAGAACCCGACTGGCAGCGAGGCGAGAAGAGGCGCCAAGGCGAAGTGTTTGGCTTGCACGTAGTAACTGGCTGTCACCATGAGAGGCCCCATGAATACGAAAACCTCCGGTTCACCCAATCCTCTGTATCCTAAGGAGAAGGGTTTCGCCGTGTAGAACCAAGCAGCCAGAATACTGACTAGCCCAAGGACCAGGATGATTAAGCCAACTCGATATACGATGTACGCACCCATGAGGGCGCCGACTATGAATGCTAAGGTCGCGGCTTGGAGTACTTGCTTCGGCTTGAGTTTCCCTTCAAGAATGACGCCAGCAGGCCCTAATGAGTCTGCTTTGTCCACTCCTTGAGTATAGTCGAAATATTCGTTGGCAAGGTTCGTTCCTGCGTGTATAGCGACTGATCCAGCTAAGGCTAGGAGGAAGAGCGTCCAGTTCGTGTACCCATCATGCCAAGCCACGACTGAGCCCACAAGCACGGGGACGATGGACGCGGGGTATGAGAATGGCCTAAGTGCGTGGTACCAGACGTCTAGCTTTTCATTATGAAGCACGGTCAACCCCGCGGGGCATGTCGAATCTTTAGCTTGTTGGAGGTTCCCGGCAGGCGTCTACCAAGGAGGATTCTTTCTGAAGCGTGAGTAGTCCGGCGGACGCTTCTCAAGGAATGCCCTTGTGCCCTCTTTACACTCATCGGTCCCATAGTAGAGGGCGGTGGCGCCGTGCGCAAGGTTTTGGATTCCGTAGACATGGTCGGTGTCTGAGTTGAAGGCATATTTCATGAACCGCAGCGCGGTTGGTGAGCGCTGGAGCAACTCCTTGGCGATGGATGTGACTTCTTCTTCGAGAAGATCGGGTGGGACAATAAAGTTGACGAGGCCCATGTCTAAGGCCTCCTGTGCGGAGTAACGGCGGCATAGGTACCAGATCTCTCTAGCTTTCTTCTCGCCTACGATTCGCGCCAAGTAAATTGCACCGAAGCCTCCGTCGAAACTCCCGAACTTTGGTCCGATTTGGCCGAAGACCGCCCTCGTGGAGGCAACGGTCAAGTCGCACAGGACGTGAAGCACGTGTCCCCCGCCGATCGCATACCCATCCACCATCGCAATGACCGGTTTCGGGATTTCACGGATCAACCGGTGGAAATGCGTGACCTGAAGTCTCGGCGTTCCGGAGTCGTCCTCATATCCGCCTTCGCCGCGAACGTTGACATCGCCGCCTGAGCAGAAATTACCATTAGTTCCGGTAAGAACAACAACTCCGACTTCGGAGTCGTACCAGGCGTCTGAGAAAGCCTGCCGCATCTCATCGATCGTCAGCGGCCTGAAGGCGTTCAGGACTTCGGGCCGGTTGATTCGTACAAAGGCTAGGCCCTCTTTCTTTTCATAGAGTATGTCTTTGAAAGCCACTTACGGGCACCTGGTCTACTTGTATCTCGGTTGGGTTCTTAAGAGGTCGCCTGAATCGCCTTCAAACGATGCCAAGTGATCTCATGCGGGCAATCTCGTTTGTGGAATAACCGAGCATTTCTTGGAGGACCGCACCTGTGTGCTCGCTTAGGTCCGGTGAGGGACCGCTCGGGTGGGAAGAGTTGTCGTCGAACTTCAAAGGAGTATTCGCGACTCGCCATTTACCTAACCTCTTGTGGGGTATGTCGGCGATCATGCCTCGGTACAGGACCTGCGGATCTTTGGCAACGGCGTCGATCGTGTTAACTGGGCCGCATGGGATTTCAAGTCTAGAGAATTCTTTCAGCCACTCGGTTGAGGTCTTCTTTCGAATGGCTTCTTCAATTAGTGGTGCGAGGATCGCGTAGTTCTGCACTCTAGAAGATGCGTCGCCGAAGCGATGGTCTTTGAGAAGTTCAGGATGCCCGATCGCCATGCAGAAACGGTTCCAAGGCTCAGGCCTATCGGAGATGATAGCGACGACGATATAGCCGTCCTGGGTTTGAAATGATTGGAATGGGACTGCTGCTGGGTGGCGGGAGCCTAATGGGCCAGGTACTTCTGACGTGGCAAAGTATCTTGAGAGGGCATTCTCCATGATAGTAACCTGGCAGTCTAGCATCGAAATGTCAACGTAACGCCCTTTGCCGGTACGTTCTCTTTCCAGTAGGGAGACGACTATTCCTAGAGCTGCAAAGAGGCCAGCGACACTATCGCCTAGAGAGGCTCCGGGACGCAAGGGTCGACCGCGGGGTTCTCCGGTTAGGCTCATTATTCCCCCCATCGCCTGGACGATTATGTCCAGGGCCGGGTGGTTTGCGTATGGGCCGGTTTGGCCAAAGCCAGAGATGGATACGTATATGAGTCGGGGATTCAGCGCTTTGAGTTGCTGGTAGCCGAGGCCCAACTTCTGCATGCTTCCAGGGGCATAGTTCTCCACGAAGATGTCCACTCTCTTGCAGAGCTCTCTAGTGAGCTTCTGTCCCGCTTCGGTGGAGAGGTCCACCGTGATACTTTCCTTGCCGCGGTTTACGCTCATGAAGTATGCGCTGTCGCCGTTGACTTGAGGGCCTAAGCGGCGCGCTTCATCGCCTAAGTTTGGTCGTTCAATCTTGATGACTCGTGCGCCTAGGTCTGCTAG
>Ga0187780_10002601_pt1 | contig 13533 bp, 12 predicted proteins | sample 1015_Q2_SP10_20__FD_132429 | JGI IMG/M metagenome (GOLD analysis project Ga0187780, IMG submission 132429) | Tropical peat soil microbial communities from peatlands in Department of Meta, Colombia - 1015_Q2_SP10_20_MG | ecosystem: Environmental > Terrestrial > Soil > Wetlands > Peat | place...
GAAGCAAAGAGAAGCGCTCGCCGTTTTTATCAAGGGACTGCAGAACAAGGCTTCGGTAAAGATAGACGAAAAGGTCCTAGCCCTTTAAGAGGTGACATCGAAAAAGCAGAAAAGGGGTTCGTCCCGGCGGGACGAACCCCTTTTGATTTTAACTGGAAAAGATCTATGCCCGCCTTCCGCAGAAAAGAGGCGACGTGATAGCGATCTTCAGGCGTTAGGTGATTCGAACGCACCTCCAGGCCAATTTGCCCTTTCGCAAAATAAAAACATCTCCAAGTCAGAAAGTCAGCTTTTCACATCAGACAGTTCCGCAAACAGGTGAATGAGGCTCCTGCAGCCGCTTTCCCAATCAGAGATCAAAAGGCTCTCATTCTCCGAGTGCGCCGCCGTGTAAGGGTCTCCGACACCGAAAAGCAAGGCGGGTATGCCGCCCAGCGCCTCGGTTATCGTCTGCACAAACGGGATGGAACCTCCCGCACCCACTATCACCGGTTTTCTGCCATAGCCTTTCTCGAGGGCCGTGCGGGCCGCTTCAAAGACGGGGCCCCTCGTATCGGTCCGCCACCAGCGTGAAGGAGACTCCTGTTCTATCCGCACCTCGACTCCCCATGGCGGCGCGTGGCGCATCAAATGCTTTTTCAGCAGATCCAGCGTCTCCAAGGGATCCATGTCCGGCACGATCCGTATCCCGACCCTGGCCCAGGCGGAGTCATTGATGATATTGGCAGCTTGGCGTCGGCTGCTCGCTTCGATTGCGTTCACAGCGATGGACGGCCGATACCACATTTTTTCGTAGACCGAGCCTTCACCTCCGATTATCCTTACATTGTCGAGGATTTTGGACTGTTTCCGGTAGAGGGATTCCTTAAACGGCAAGGCGTTGAGGTCTGCTTTCTCTCCCGGCGAGAGTATGCGCACTTTGTCCATCAGGCCCGGGATAGACGGTTGCCCCTTGTCGTCGACCAGGCCTGCGAGCATCTGTGCGAGAGCGAGCACAGGGTCGGGTAGCGGGCCGCCCCAGGTCCCTGAATGCACGCTCGATGAGAGCGCTCGTACCTCGATATTCACGGTCACGATACCGCGTAACGAGGCTGTCAGCGACGGAATGCCGCTATCAAAGTTCTCGCTGTCGGCTATTAGGACCGCATCTGCTGAGAAGAGCTCTCGATGACCTTGAAGCAGCTGGTCCAAGTTCGTCGAGCCCACTTCTTCCTCTCCTTCAATAGCCACTTTGATGTTTATGGGCAGGCTGCCACTGGACGCGAGGTACGATCCGATGGCTGCAACATGCATCATCACACCTCCCTTGTCATCTGAGACCCCTCGGCCGTAGAGCCTGCCGTTCCGTTCCGACGGCACGAATGGCGGCGTTATCCAATGTTCCTCTCTTCCGGTCGGCTGGACATCGTGGTGCGCATAAAGGAGAATCGTGGGTTTTCCGGGAGCTCCCGTCCACTGACCGAACGCCGTTGGATGTCCCGTATCGGCATTGAGGATTCGCACATCATGCAGTCCGCTCTTCCTGAGGAGGTGAGCCACGGCTTCCGCACTCTGTCTGACCAGCGTTGGATCGAACCCGGGGAAGCTTATGCTCGGAATGCGGACAAGGTCTTTGAGCTCGTTGATGTGATCGGTTGTGTGGTTCTTGAAGTTTTCCAGTGCAGCAGCAAGATGGCCAGTATGCATGAGGTACTCCTTCATGGTGATCAGGTAAAAATAAAGGGCTGACCTGTTGGCCAACCCTGTTCAATTCAGGTGAAACTGAGGCGGGTTCGAACCCGTGAACCCAAGACTGTCGGGCAGTCTTGGATCATTGTACTTTCTTTGCGGTTATTGTCAAGTGTTTGTTTTTTTGCATTTGCAACCAGCGGTTAATGGCCATAATGTCCCACTGGTCACGCGAGGTCTCTTTCACCTGGCGTGTCGGTTAGACCGAAAGTATATCCCGACAATATCAAATATATTCAAGCAAGACGTTAGCTCTAAGCACCCAACCGTTTGATTTTACTGCCTGGTCATCGTCCGGCGATCCGAGAAGAATGTCATGCCTAGGGGGGTAAAAAAATTAACGATAAAACCTAGGTAAACTCCAGCAAGAACATCACTGATAAAGTGGTAATCCGTCACAATGAGGGCCAGCGCGAGAGCTGATAGAAAGCCAGCATACAGGTACCGGTAGCGAGGATAAAATCTCCAGAGGGCAATAAAGAGAGCCATGAATACGGCCATGTGCCCCGAAGGGAAACCGCCGTAATTTCCGACTCCGTGGAACCAGTGAAACTCCTTACAACCGGGATGACGCAGCCAGAATCTCGTGTTTATTCTGCCAACCGAGTACTTCAGGATTGATTTTAGAGCAAACGTGAGAGGGATGGTTAGAGCGATAAGCTGAAAGAACTGTGTATGAGTGTTGTAAATTCCTCTGCGAACCAGGTAGAAATACCCTGTCCAGGCAATAGCAGTGATGAGGCACACAATAAGGAAGAGAAAGTCGGGAATGTTAGAGGAAAAGATCGCAAGACCTGAATGGTATCTCCATGCCTTGTTGATGAATAGAGCGATTCTTATGTCCAGGAAATAGTAGCTGCAAATCAAAAGCAGTACGATCAGCATGAAACTGATGATGATTTTTTTCAAGATTATACCTGCCAAAGGCCATAAGATTTAAAAATGTAAATCTGATGCCGACCTGAATGTGGGTTATATATAAGGCAAAAAGGAGTTTATGATTTTCTTAATTATTTGTCAACGAAAAGAGATGAAAAGATTTCATGGTGAAAGGGAATGGTTGCTTTGGAGTCCAAGGGTCGAACAGAGCCGGTTCAATAAGACAAGATACCAGGGATGATCCCGCCAACCTGTCGCTGTCGCTCAATAGGTTCAAAGACATCCTTTTTGGTATCTATTTCTATACACAGCATTCCACGGCGATTTTCTGAAATCGGCGTGATATGCACTTGAGCCGTTTTATCGCCTGATTCTCGATCTGCCGGACCCTTTCCCGCGTGATGCCGAGCTTCTTCCCGATCAGAGCAAGGGTCATGGGATCATCTCCGTTCAGGCCATAACGCATCACGATCACGTTGCGCTCGCCGGCCGGAAGCCTTGAGAGCCATGCATCGATGCATTTTCTCCGACTGATGCCGTCAGAAAGCGACTCAGGGGAAAGGGCGTGTTCGTCGGCAAGGACTTCGTTCAGCGTTTCATCCGCCTGGTCGCCTATCAGGGTCTCGAGCGATAAGGTCTCCCTCGCCACAAGAGCTATATGCCGGACCTGGTCGACGTCCTTGTTCATCTTCACGGCGATTTCTTCCACGCACGGTTCTCGTCCAAGCGACTGAGACAGCTTTCGGAATGAGCGCATATAGGTGCGGATGAACTCAGCCATGTGTACGGGAAGGCGTATGATCTTGGTCTGGTTTAGAATTGCCCGCTCGATAGACTGTCTGATCCACCACGAGGCATAAGTGCTGAATTTAAAGCCTCTTTGATATTGGAATTTTTCCACAGCCTTGATGAGACCGATGTTTCCTTCCTCAATAATATCATCAAACTGAAGCCCCCTATTGATATAATGCTTGCCCATGGCAACAACGAGCTTGAGATTTGACTCGATCATTTGCTCTCTGGCTTCCTGATCACCCGCAGCCATCCTCTTTCCCAGTTCCTGCTCCTCTTCGAACGTGAGACGGGGCTTTTTGCTGATTTCCTTCAGATACAGGGCAATAGCGCTGAGGCTGGCATCTTTTGAGGTGCTGGTCTTCGTCTTCAACGCTTCTTCGCTCTGATGGTCCTCGTTCTCCTGTTGGCCATCATCACCAGTGGCGCATATGATAGCATCGACTTCTTGTTCTTCGCTGATCATCATGGTCTCGCGCATGCATCACCCTCCTGCAAAATGCCTCTTGATCTTTGGTCGTCTATCGGTTCCTCTGTACGAATTGGCCGTACCCTTTTTCACGATGACAGGGTCACTTGTCACCGGAGCCATTTCGATGCATCCATGACGACTTCGCCTATGAAAAACCTGCCTCAAAGATCCTGCATTCTTTTCGTCACCAAGAGGCGAATTCTTTATGTATACTAAAGTAGCAATTATATTGCCAGCCGCATGCAATTAACTTATATAATAAATTCAATATATTAGCATAACGGATAGGTGAAAAGGCTGGTAATTTCACCATGAGGTCCGCCAATTACGCGAGAATGACTATCGACTCCGTCCTGTCAATCAGATCTCTGAAGCACCGGCCATCTGAACCAGTCCGGTCTACGAAGTCAAGCTCCCATTTCTCAGAATTTAATATTCTCCTTCTCAAGCTCATTTTGCCAGCATGCCTGAGAGCTCTTCCACGGCCCCACGCCCTCTGTCTCAAAAAGGTGAAGACAGTACTCCATGTTGTCCAAAGGGTCGTAGAGGTTAAGACCCATGGCCTCCGCCCGTGCTTCGTGCCAGTACGTATTGATCTGGCATTTCCCGATATCTATGCCTGCCTTGGCAAGCGTACCGACTACATGCCGGTTTCTCGACTCACAATCAATTATTGCCCTGAGAATTTTCTGCTTGTCGACCTCCATTTCAATTTCCCGTTGGACGAGCATCTTCTCATGGTCAAGAACCGCAATTGCCTTGCTGTGAACCATATGAACCCCGGCGACTGCCATGAGAATCATCAGGAATGCTATTACATACCCTTTTGTCTTAAACATGGCTCAACTCCTTAATGCGATTTTTACGTCATACATCGTTGCGAAATGTATTAGTTACATAAGGCGATTAATTGCCTTATCATGTGTCATTTCAAGGACTGATGAATGTTAGATGACCCTGGCAGCAATTACTCGATCAGTCTTTGTGCCATCTCCGCACGGTATATAACTGTAACTCTCCCGCTTAAGGCCAGAATTGTCCTACGCACGCAGGCTTATGGGCAAAAATAATGTAAAATCCCCTGTGCCCTCGTAATGCAGGATCCATTTGGGAACTTTCTCAGGTCCATATTAAGCAAAAATACGCAAAGCTAGACTGGACAATATGAGATCGTTTCAAAAAAAATCTCAATAAAACAATAAGATGAATATAAATGAACGCAACAATGCTGATTTATTAGGCAAAATATATAGAAAAACCGGAATAGGCAGTCGTTTTATGGAAAAAGAGGGGGCAGTAAACAGATACTTTAGTAGTCTAAAGGTAACCTATATTGATAGCCATGTAAATACCCTATCGAGGCAAATTCGGGGTATTTTTAGGGTATTCTAACGAATTATTATTGACTTTTTTGAGCAGCCCAATTTTATCGCTGAGAATTACAAAAGCTTTGCTGCTGTATTATAACGACTTGATTTATTTATTGAATCATAATTTATGAATCGCTTCTCATCATCTCTTGAATCATAAGGAGGAATAATCTCGTGATTTCACTTCAAGGGTGAGCGTAGTCTTTCAACCAGCCTCAATATTTTAATTAATAAGGCCGGCCGAAAATAACCGGTTTATTGATTATTATGGCGAGAACGTAGCGATCGAACATTTGCTCAAGAATGCGGAAGGAATACTTCCGCTATTGTCCCCCGGTCAAAGTCCTGCACCGGCGTACAGGAACTAAGCGGGATGCACGAACAGAACAAAATATGTAGTGCGAATCGCGCTGCCATATTGCTTCGATGTCAACGAATGAAAAGCTACTGTCGAGCCTTCTCCTCATGCAAGAAGGCAAAAAAAATAGTATTTCAGTATCCGTGAGTTGAATCTCTTTCGCTATCGATAATAGAGCGTGTGATAGCGTAAAAGACAGATATTTGACAATGGGGGAAATAACGCTATAATTTAGCATAATATATGGGTATTTCAATCCGTCGGAAGCATATCCAATATATTTGATGTATACGCCTTACGAAACAGCCAGGGGCTTTTACGTTTCATGCATGAAACCGCAAAGACCTTTCGGCAGTTTCAGCCATAGTTCTGATGGTCTCGATAGTAGCCTGCCTTTTCCTTTTGAGAAAAAATGTTTCAATCAGCAGTCGCCTATGATCTTCGAGAACTGTCCGGTTATCCGCTGCGACTTCTTATACGGTCTGCGTACCACAACTATACTCGTGAGGAGACAAGAGAGTGCTAGAACGATCGAGGTTATGCTCCGGAGTGATGATTGCTGCCTTATTGGCCCTTGTATCATGCACGGGGACAAAACTGGTATCCCAGTGGAAGGACGATCAATACCGGGGCCGGCCGGCCAAAGTGTTTGTCATCGTCACATCGCATGACCGTGGGCCGAGGAGCCTGGTTGAGGACGAATTCGTCCGGCAGTTGAAAGCGCGCGGGATCGTTGCCGTCGCCAGTTATACTGTATTCCCTCCAGATGCCAAGGAGACGAAAGAGGACGTTCTATCAAAAGTCGATCAGTTGGGGTCGGATGCTATTCTCGTGATCAGGTTCTTAAGGAAAGAAGCGGGAGACACGTACACGCCGCTGCGTCGTTATGCCGTGCCGCAGGGATTTGAAACAAGCTGGGATGCTTATTATGGAGACGCGGTCACCGATGTAGCTGTGCGGGACATCTCTTATGATCGTGACGTTATTACCGCGGAAACGACCCTGTACGATGCCGCGACGCGCAGGCCACTGTGGTCGGCATTGTCCGATACGACCTATGAGGGCGCCGCGATCAAGCAAATCAAGCCATTCAGCAGCGCAATTGTCAGGGGTCTTGCTAATGAGAAGCTCGTGCCGTAATGTCATGTCATTCCTGTCGCACGCCATATTGCTGTGTTTTGTAATCGTGTCGGGCTGCGCGGCAACGCAGGTGAAACAGGTATCGAAGGACGAGGCCTATCACGGAGGACTGAACAATGTCCTAGCCATCGGCATCCTGCAGAACAACACGGCAAGGAGGCAATTTGAAAGCGAGTTCGTGAAATACCTCAGGTACCGTGGGATCACTGCCGTGGAAAGCTTTCGCGTTCTCCCGACCGATGCATTAGAGGGAGACGAGGCTCGGGATGCCATTGTGCAGAAGATAAAGGAACTCGGAATAAATGCTGTCCTTTTGACCAAAGCAGTCGGAAGCCCCACGTCTGAGGAAACCATTCCCGGAATGACTATAACAGCGGGGTATGGCCTACCGTTCGGCTCGTACGGAGCATGGGGTGCGTATGCCGGTGTCGCATACCCTTTCCCGGGGCCTTCCCAGCCGACCACTCAAGGGTATTCTCATGTGGAGAAATTCCTGATAATCGAGACCCAGCTCTTCGATGTCAACGCAGAGAAACTCATCTGGGCCGTGCAGTCCGAGACGCGCATTACGGGCTCTCCGCAAAATGAGATCAAACCCTACATCCGTATTGTAGCGGACCGGTTGTTCCGCGACGGAGTCTTTAAATAATCCGTTAATCGGGGAACAACCGTGCATCGATATCATGCCGCGATCAATGATCCAGACGGTTCAGACTTGATGTGCCGTCTGACTTGTGGAAAAGCATGACACTGCCGTAGCATCCAAGGAGGATAGACACATGAAGGAGAAAACTCCTGTCTCTCTCGATGTCACCCATACGACACTCGCAGTGATTTTCATCGGAATACTCATCGCATCAAGCTTTTGGATATTGCATCCATTCCTCATCGCCCTTGTCTGGGCGTCCGTAATCGTTATAGCTACCTGGCCGATTCTTTTAAAGCTCCAGGCGCTGCTTGCAAGGCGACGAGGACTTGCCGTGGCAGTGATGACGATTGCACTTCTGCTGATACTTCTCGTTCCTCTAACACTCACCATTCTTACGATCATCGGGAATGCGGAAAATATCGTTTCTGGGGTCAAATCGATTACATCGTTCACTTTGCCAATGCCGCCGCAATGGCTCGAACGGATCCCGCTTGAGGGCGGGAGGCTCGCTGCACAATGGAAGGCGTTTGCCGCGCTTAGCCCCGAACAACGTTCGGCACTGTTGACCCCTTACGCGAAAGACGTCCTGGAGTGGTTTGTCACGCAGGCCGGGAGCATCGGCATGACCATCCTCTATTTTCTATTGACGACTATCATTTCTGCCATCATGTATGCGAACGGAGAGATTATACGGGAAGGGGTACTGAGTTTTGCCCGGCGTCTGGCCGGACCGCAGGGAGAGAGCGTTGCCATTCTCGCGGGCAAGGCGATCCGCAGCGTCGCCCTGGGGATCGTTTTGACTGCGATCATGCAGGCGGCCTTGGGCGGCATTGGGCTGTTCATCACCGGTTTTCCTGCGGCATCGTTGCTGACAGCGATCATGTTCTTGCTCTGCCTGGCGCAGATCGGCCCTGCCTTGGTGCTTATCCCTGCCGTGATCTGGCTCTACTGGAAGGAGGGCGCGCTCTGGGGCACCATCTTGCTCATCTTCGCCGTCCCCACTATTACGGTGGACAATTTTATCCGTCCCGTTCTCATCAAGAAGGGCGCTGACCTGCCACTGTTGCTGATATTTGCCGGCGTAATCGGCGGACTCATCGCCTTCGGCGTCATCGGCCTCTTTATAGGACCCGTAATTCTTGCGGTCACCTACACATTGCTTAAGGTATGGGTGACCGGGACTATTAGAGGGGATGAAGCAGGTTCAAGTTCCGAGTAACGATTAGAAGGCTCTTTATCCTGTTCGCTTCCCCACATAGCATGAATCCGCAACTTTTATTCCACCAAGAATTTTGCCGCATGAGCGTCCTTACTCATGACGTTGTCAATTCTTTTCATCCGACAGGTCCGCCTCGAATTTTAACCGTGATCCGTCAGAAGGCCCTAGTTTCCAAGGTCACATCCCCATATAAATGCTCAAAGTCTATCATGACAGCCTATCAAGGTCAAAGTAGTATCAATCATCGATAGCTGATTAGAAACATGTTCTTGACAAAATGTTCAAAGACTCGCGGCTGTATTTGTTATGATTCGTTTCTTGTGTTGTCGCAAAGGTATGCATGAAGCCACTGCAAGGTAATATATCATACTTAAATATGAATAAGAAACCTGATGCATTAACGGGAAAATGATATTTGATATAATCGTAAATAGAAGCGCAATGTATGGGCTTATCACGTGAGTTCGAGGTCAGGATAAGAACATATGGAAATATCACCTTTGGCAGGCAAACCCGCTCCAAAAGAGCTGCTCGTGGATCCTTCCCGGCTTGAGCGGGAATTCTATGACCACAGGCCCGACGTGAGCAATCCCCAGCAGCTGGTTTCGTTCGGCACGAGCGGACACCGGGGATCGTCGTTGACCGGCACGTTCACCGAGGCCCATATCCTTGCAATCTCCCAGGCCATCTGCGACTACCGTCGAGGAAGGGGCGTAGACGGACCGCTCTACCTCGGTAAGGACACCCACGCCTTGTCTGGGCCGGCCCAACGCGCAGCGATCGAGGTCCTGGCGGCCAATGATGTCCTGGTGAAGGTTCAGAAGAACGACGGCTTTACTCCCACGCCGGCGGTCTCCCGCGCCATCCTTTCGTACAATAGCGGCAGGAGCGCCGGGCTGGCCGACGGCATCGTCGTTACTCCGTCGCACAATCCGCCCGAGGACGGCGGCTTCAAGTACAATCCAACCAACGGTGGTCCCGCAGACACGGACGTGACGAGATGGATCCAGGACCGCGCCAACGAACTGCTGCGCGAGGGGAATCGTGGGATCAAGAGGGTACCCTACGAAGCCGCCAGCAGGGCGTCGACAACGCATTCCCACGATTTCGTGATGCCCTATGTCAGGGATCTGTCGAATGTTATCGATATGGACGTCATACGGTCCGCAGGCATAACAGTCGGTATCGATCCGCTCGGCGGGGCCTCGGTGCACTACTGGGAGCCTATCAGGGATATCTACGGCATTGATATCACGGTCGTAAATTCCATAGTGGACCCGACGTTCAGCTTTATGACGGTCGATCATGACGGCAAGATCCGCATGGATTGTTCGAGCCCCTTTGCGATGGCAGGCCTGGTGGGGCTTAAGGACCGCTTCGATATCGCGTTCGGGAATGACACTGATGCTGACCGGCACGGCATCGTAACACCTTCCCTGGGTCTGATGAATCCCAACCATTATCTTGCCGTGGCGATTCGATACCTTCTTGCTCACCGGCCAGGATGGCCTAAGTCCGCTGCCGTGGGCAAGACCCTTGTAAGCAGCAGCCTCATTGACCGCGTAGTGGCGTCTCTTGGCCGCAAGCTTAACGAAGTACCTGTAGGGTTCAAGTGGTTCGTCGAAGGGCTTTTCGACGGCACCTGCTGTTTCGGGGGCGAGGAGAGCGCGGGAGCGAGTTTCCTGATGCGCGACGGCGCCGTCTGGACCACGGACAAGGATGGACTCATCCTGAATCTGCTTGCTGCAGAGATCACCGCCCGCATGGGCAAGGATCCGGGCTATCTCTACCGCGAGCTGGCGGTCACGTTCGGCACCCCGTACTACGTCCGCATCGACGCCCCGGCGACGCCTGAGCAGAAGGCGAAACTCGCAAAACTCTCACCCGACGCGGTCACGGAGTCAACACTTGCCGGCGATCCTATCACAGCCAAGCTGACACGCGCACCGGGGAACAACGCTCCCATCGGCGGCCTTAAGGTCGTATCCGCGAGCGGTTGGTTCGCAGCGCGTCCCTCCGGTACGGAAAACATATACAAGATTTACGCTGAGAGCTTCAAGGACGAGAATCATCTGGATGCTATCGTGTCAGAGGCCAAGCGGATCGTGGACAACGCACTGGCAGGGGCGGAGAGAATCTGATCGGGGAATCATGTTCCATTCGCCAAATCCAATACCGATGCCCAAGATAACCGGATTTTCAGAATGAAGATGTCAGAAAGGTCTTCTCAGCTCTGGACAACATCATGCTCAAGGGCAGTACCTGAATCACGGATGAACTGCATACGAAACCCAAGAAGACAACAAGGAGCTTGGACGATGAGAGTCTCAAGAATTTGTCAAAAATTCGTCCTGTTCGTGACGCTCTTTCTCCTCGGCGCATGCGCGTCAACGAAATTTACCGTCATATGGCAGGATGAGACATACAAAGGGCATCCCGGGAAGATCCTGGTGATCAATGCGTTTCCAAATCCCGAGAACAGAAAGCTCTTCGAAGACGAACTCGTGCGGGCATTTAAAGATCACAGGATAGATGCTGTCGTGAGTTATACTTTCATGCCTCAACCGGTAGTTTCCGATAAAAAAGCCATCGCAGCACATGCCAAGGAGGTCGGCGCGGACACCGTGCTGATCAACAGGGCCCTTGGCACGAGGATGAATGAATCCGGAGGTCATGGCAATCTCTACTATGAGGACGTATTTGTCAGGACGCAAACGGATGTCTACGACATAAAGTCGAACAGCTTAATCTTGAGCGCGTCAGCGGAAACGTGGATAAGACAGGGCGAACCATACTCCAGCCGGATACATTCCTACGTCATAGATCTCGTAAATAAGCTTTCGCAACAGGGAATCTTTTAGGTGTGTGGACGTTTTGCGATATGATTGCGTACGATACGGAATTCTTGCACGTCAAGAAACGGCAATTAATAGTAAAGCGAATAAATAACGTGAAAATATATTTTGCTATAATTGTCAAGAAGATAAGTTGAATCCCGGATTAATCACCATCAACAAAGGATGCATAACAAAAAAGGACGGGAGCGTATAACGCAGGAAAAGCGTAAGGTCACCGCGCCAACAAGTGACCCCTTGTTTTGAAGGGCTTTTTAAATGAAGGTATTGGTCATTGATATCGGCGGGAACAGCGTGAAGTTACTTGTCACAGGCAAGACAGATCCGCGAAAGTTCCCTTCAGGACCCGCATTGACGCCACGCCAGATGGTGTCGGGAGTGCTGAAAATGACCGAGGACTGGAACTACGGTGCGGTCTCGATCGGTTATCCAGGGCGGGTCCGCGACAACAGGCCGGTCTCTGAGCCGGTCAACCTCGGGCACGGATGGGTCAAGTTCGATTTCAAGAAGGCGTTCGGCGTGCCTGTCAAAGTGATGAACGACGCCGCCATGCAGGCCTTGGGAAGCTACCGCGGAGGAAAGATGCTTTTCCTGGGTCTGGGAACCGGACTGGGCACCGCACTGATCATGGACGGCAGCGTGATGCCCATGGAGATTCAGCACCTGCCATTCAAGCACGGAACCTATGAGGATTACCTGGGGCTCAAGGGGCTCAAGAGGCTCGGCATCAGAAAATGGCGAGATCTGTTCATGAAAGTAGTCACCCGGTTCATCACTGCCCTCGAGCTCGATGACGTTGTTATAGGCGGCGGTAATGTCAACAAGCTGGACAAGCTGCCGCCCGGCTGCCGCGCAGGGGATAATACACTGGCTTTTCGCGGCGGGTTCCTCCTCTGGGACAAGCACGGCCCACGTCAATTGTGCATTCACTCAAAGGCACCGTCGCGGGCAGCGCTAAAGTCCGTGACCACAAAGAAAATCGGGCGACGCAAGTAACGCGGAATTGGTCTTGACGGCGAAGCGGCACGGTTTTACCTCGTTTTCAATGGCAGCTCGGGTTCAGATCTCCACGATATCCACGAGGCCGTCGATTACGGTCTGGTATATGAATATCGACACTGACATGCAGTATGTCTTCACCCGCGCCATCGCCGACAACTTCTTCAAGAATTATGACGGTGTCCTAAGCGTGGACTGATAGGTAGGTAATAAGAAGGCCTGTGACCCGCGCTTCTATCTGGAGCATGCCGATCAGCCCTGGCGGGATGGGTCAAACAGCCGGCGAAAGATCCCAGGGCTGCTGGAGCAGTGATGGCAATTTGAAAGAAGGGCAGAACTCCTATGAGTATCAGTGATCTCGATTTCTCGATAGCGAGGCTGGGTGAGTGCCGCATACCATCGCCGATGTCTCACGTCCATTTCACCCGCGATGACGATCGAGTGCTCTATCACGATCGGTTTGAGGAAATGAAGGTATGGATCGATAAGCGTGCCGATCCGCCGTCATTTGAAGCAGCAGGGCCGAGGGAAAAGATATTCTTCGACCCGTCGAAACTTGCCTGCGGGATCGTGACATGCGGCGGGCTCTGCCCAGGATTGAACGACGTGATACGGGCAATTGTTATGAGTCTCCATCACCATTACGGGGTACGGACTATCTACGGCTTTCTGTACGGATACGAAGGCCTGGCGCCGAAATTCGGACACCAGCCGATTATGCTCACACCGCAGGTCGTCTCACAGATAAACGAGATGGGCGGAACGATGCTTGGTTCCTCCCGTGGGAACCAGGATGTTCCGGATATGGTAGATACCCTGAAACGATTGAAGATCGGCATCCTTTTCACGATCGGAGGCGATGGAACGCAACGGGGCGCCCTGGTTATCAGCGAGGAGGCGAGACGGCAGGGGCTTCAACTCGCGGTGATTGGAATCCCGAAGACGATCGACAACGACATCTCCTATATCCAGAAGACCTTTGGTTTCGAGACCGCTGTTGCTGAGGCAAAACGGGCGACCTATGCGGCTCATTCCGAGGCTGTCGGCGCACGCAACGGTATCGGCCTGGTGA
>Ga0187780_10002602_pt1 | contig 13528 bp, 13 predicted proteins | sample 1015_Q2_SP10_20__FD_132429 | JGI IMG/M metagenome (GOLD analysis project Ga0187780, IMG submission 132429) | Tropical peat soil microbial communities from peatlands in Department of Meta, Colombia - 1015_Q2_SP10_20_MG | ecosystem: Environmental > Terrestrial > Soil > Wetlands > Peat | place...
GAGCGCGTGCCGGCCGATATCCGCAAGGAAGGCGGCGTGGCGCGCATGGCCAACATCGGCAAGATCGAACAGATCATGCGTACGGTCACCATCCCCGTCATGGCCAAGGCGCGCATCGGGCATTTCATGGAGGCGCGCATCCTCGAGGCGCTGGGAGTGGACTACATCGACGAGAGCGAAGTGCTCACGCCGGCCGACGAGGAGCACCACGTGTGGAAGCACGGGTTCAAGGTGCCATTCGTTTGCGGGGCACGTGATCTGGGCGAGGCGCTGCGGCGAATCGCCGAAGGCGCGGCGATGATCCGCACGAAGGGTGAGGCGGGCTCGGGAAACATCGTCGAGGCGGTCCGGCACATGCGCACGATCGTGGGCCAGATGAAGAAGCTGACGACGCTGGGCGAAGAAGAACTTGTGCGTGCGGCGAAGGAACTCGGAGCACCGTTCGAGTTGGTCGCGTGGGTGGCGAAGAACGGGAAGCTGCCCGTGCCGAACTTCTCGGCGGGTGGAATCGCGACGCCGGCGGACGCAGCGCTCGTGATGCAGCTTGGCGCCGAGGCTGTGTTCGTGGGTTCGGGGATTTTCAAGTCGAGCGATCCGGCGAAGCGCGCCCGTGCGATCGTCAAGGCTACGACGCATTACAAGGACGCGAAGATCGTGCTGGAGGCGTCAGAGGAACTCGGCGAGGCGATGAAGGGCCTCGACGTGCGGCAGATGGAAGAGAAGGATTTGCTGCAGACCCGCGGCTGGTGAGAGAAGACAGTGGCCAGTGGCTAGAACGGAAAAAGACTGCCGCGCTGAAGGCCGCGGCGCTACATCCAAAGCTTCAGAGCCTATGGCGAACAACGGGTGATTTCGTAACAACATGAACGCGAGAATTGGCATAGTTGCGATACAGGGTGACTACGAGGCGCACGGGAGGATGCTGGAGCGGATGGGCGTCCAGCACTCGTTCGTGCGCCTGCCCGCAGACCTCGAAGGAGTGAGCGGAGTCATTCTCCCCGGCGGAGAGAGCACGACGCATCTGAAGGTGATGAAGGAAGAGTGCCTGTTTGCGGCGCTGAAGCAGTTTGCCGCAAAGGGCGGCGCATTTTTCGGCACGTGCGCGGGAGCGATCCTGCTGGCGCGTGAAGTCCATGGACCTGCGCAGGATTCGCTTGGGCTCCTCGACATCTCGATCTTACGCAACGCCTACGGCCGGCAGCTCGCGAGCGACGTTCACATGGGCCCCACGAAACTCCGCAAAGAGCCTCTGGAGATGGTCTTCATCCGCGCGCCGATTATCGAATCGATCGGAAAGGGAGTCGAGGTGCTGGCGGAGGATGCAGGCCATCCCGTGCTTGTCCGGCAGGGCAGGATTCTCGCGTCCACATTTCATCCTGAGCTGACCGACGACGCGTTCGTCCACGAATATTTCGTCAAGTTAGTAGCGCAGTGATACACTGCGCGCGCCCCGATGAGCGCGACGCAGTCAAACACTCAGTCCGCGACACCCGGCGGGTCACGTACCCCTTTATGGCGGCGTTCATCGATGCTCGTGCTTATTCCCATCGTACTGCTCGCAATCGCGTTCGGTTTTCTGCGCTTTGACCTCGCCAGCTACGCGCTGCTGACGCATTTCACGAATCCGCAGGCTACAGGGCCACTGCTGCGTCTTGCGACTCATGAAGTGACGATGGATGAGGTCACGATTCCCACGGCGGACGGCCCTCTGCCGGCGCGGCTATATCTTCCGAAGGGCGTTGACCACCCGCGCGGCATGGTGGCGGTACACGGAATTCACCATCTGGGAATGGACGAGCCTCGGCTGGTGGGCTTTGTGCGCGCAACGGCAGGCAGTGGCCTGGCGGTCCTCACGCCGCAGATGGGCACGCTCGCCGACTACCGCGTGGATGCGGCGTCGATTGCGGACATCGGCGAGTCCGCCGGGTGGCTCGAGCAGCGGCTCGGCACAGGGCCCGTGACGGTGGCGGGAATCAGCTTTGCGGGCGGGCTTTCTCTGCTCGCTGCGACCGATCCGAAATACGCGGCGCACATGCGCGCGCTCGTGCTGATGGGAGCGTACGACGATCTGGCGCGCGTCTCGCGATTTCTGGCGACGAGCCAGGAGGAACTGCCGGACGGGCGCACGATCCCGTACGCGGCGCATGATTATGGCGCGTCGGTGTTCGTCTACGCGCACTTGAATCAGTTCTTCCCGGCTGGCGACCTGGCCGTGGCGCACGACGCGTTGCGCGAGTGGCTTTGGGAAGAGCCGGACAAGGCAAAGCCGCTGATCGAGAAGCTGAGTCCCGCATCGCAAGCGACCATGGACGCGCTGCTGGCGCGACGGATCGACGAGGTGCGTCCGCAGATTCTGAACGCCATTCACACGGATGAGGTGGAGCTGGCAGCGCTATCGCCGCGCGGGCATCTGGCGAATTTGCGCGTGCCCGTTTACATCCTGCACGGGGCGGAGGACAACGTGATTCCTCCGGGGGAGAGTTTGTGGCTCGCGAAGGACTTGCCGCACGGAGTTGTGCGCGATGTGCTCATCACCGGCGCGTTTTCGCACGTCGATCCGGCAAAGGGTGCGAGCCCGTGGGAGGAATTGAAGCTGGTCCATTTCATCGGGGGAGTACTGAGGGTGGCGAATTAGGGTGCGGCACCCGGGACGGTGGCGGCATCAGGCCAAGCATGAGCGCCGGGCACAGCATGCTGTGCCCCTACGAAGTAGGATTCAAAAGCAGATTCCGCACCGCCATCCGCAGACAGCGCGTCTGGGTTCGGAATGACAACCAAAGCGTTGCTCGGCTAGTCGTAGTATTCCTGACCGAGGTGGGTGATGAGCTCTTCGCCCATGAGCCAGCGCAGCGTGTTTTTCAGCTTCATCGACTGGATGAAGAGGTCGTGCTCGGGGTAAAGCTCGCGCGCGCACATCGGGGATTTGAAGTAGAAGCTGAGCCACTCCTGAATGCCGCGCATGCCCGCGCGTTGCGCGAGGTCCATGAAGAGCGCGAGATCCAGGACGATCGGCGCCGCGAGAATCGAATCGCGGCAGAGAAAATCGACCTTGATCTGCATCGGATAGCCGAGCCAGCCGAAGATGTCGATATTGTCCCAGCCTTCTTTATTGTCGCCGCGCGGCGGGTAATAGTTGATGCGGACCTTGTGATAGAAATTGTCGTACAGCTGCGGATAGATCTTCGGCTGCAAAATATATTCGAGAGCGCCGAGCTTTGATTCTTCCTTCGTTTTGAATGAGCCGGGGTCGTCGAGCACTTCACCGTCGCGGTTGCCGAGAATGTTGGTGGAATACCAGCCGCTCAAGCCCAACATGCGTGCCTTGAAGGCGGGGGCGAGGACGGTCTTCATCAGCGTTTGACCGGTTTTGAAATCCTTACCGCCGACCGGGACGTTTTTCGATTTGGCGAAATCCTCGAGCGCCGGAATATCCACGGTGAGATTGGGCGCGCCGTTGGCGAAGGGTACGCCTTCGCTGATTGCCGCATAGGCGTAGAGCATCGACGGCGCGATGGCCGGATCGTTGGACTTCATTGCTTTTTCGAACGACTGCAAATCCTGGTGGACGGCCTCGGGCTTCATGAAGACTTCCGTCGAGGCGCACCAGACCATCACGAGGCGGTCGAGTTTATTTTTCTTTTTGAATTCGCGAATGTCTTCGCGAAGCTGTTCGGCGAGATCAAATTTCGTCTTGCCTTTCTTGACGTGCGTGGCCTTGAGATTCTTCACGTAGTTTTGGTCGAACGCCGCCTTCATGGGGCGAATGCTTTTTAGGAACTTCTGGGCTTTCGCGAGGTCTTTGGCGTCGAGCACGCCGGCTTTGGACGCGGCCTGATAGGCGTCGTCGGGGTAAACGTCCCAGCCGCCGAAAACGAGATCCTTCAGGTTTGCGAGAGGCACGAAATCCTTGATTTTCGGCACGCGCGCTTCAGTGCGTTTGCCAAGGCGGATCGTGCCCATCTGCGTCAGCGAGCCGACGGGAAGCGACGCGCCCTGGCGCACAAGTTCGACTCCAGCCATCAACGTGGTGCTGACCGCGCCCATCCCGGGCGTCAGGATTCCGAGTTTTCCTTTTGGCGGCGCAATACTCGCGGGCCTGCGCATGCCGTGTCCCCCTTGCATGAATTGAAAAATTTCGCGCCCGCATTTCCCGAATGAAAGCGAAGGGCCGGGCGACGATCCCCCAGGCTCGACCGATCTCCCGAGCGCCTCTCACCGAGGCCTCGGGAGCCCTGTTATGCATCGACCTGGGGGCCCCTCCTGCGGGCTGTGCGTTCGCTTTACCCGAAGCGACCGCGGAAAGAAGCAAAGAAGAGCATCATGGGGCATCGGGCGCGCTTTTTCAATTGCTAAACGCGATTTCCGGAAACGCCGCGGGATAAGTTTGCGGCGCATGGGTGAATCGGTGCATCCTAATAGCATGGCGCAGCAAAAGAAAAAGGCGTGGCTAACGAGGGCGCTCAGCGCAGCGACGCGGGCTGGATTCGAGCGCGCGTACGAGCAGGTGCGCGTCGACGAACAGAAATACATGCGGCATCTGCAGCGCGCGCACCGGCTGCCGCTGCGATCGTGGGAAGACATGTTCTTGCTGGGGCCGGAGATCGCGGATCCAATCGCCGCGAGCACGATTCGCAGCTCGTCGCGGCTGGCCGCGCTCGAGGGAATGGGCTTCGGCTTCAGCGGATTCCTGTTGGCGGTGCCCGACACGGGGATTCTCGCGGCCATCACACTGCGGATGTTGCAGAAACTCAGTCTGCTATATGGATTTCAGTACGCGACCGACGATGAAAAAACGGCGCTGTGGATTGCGGCGGCGAGCGCGGCGGGCGTCGATCTGGGGCGCGATTTTCTGGAGAAGCAGGCGATGGAGCGGCTGGTGCCGCGGATCGTCGACCGGATCGCGGTGAAAGTCGGAGCGGAAGTGGCGGAGAAGTGGGTGGGACGCGTGGTTCCAATCGTGAGCGCCGGCGCAGCGGCGACGATCAACTACTACTTCGTGCGAGCGTGGGGACGCCGCGCGCAGCGGCATTTTCTGGCGCGGCATCTGGAGGCGATCGGACGGCCGGGTGTTGCGCGCGTGATCGCGCCTTTGGGCGCGCGATTGCTGCCATCGGGATCGGTCAACTGAAGGAACCTCTACTCGCTGTACGATCGCCCGTCTCGGCTAGCCCTGCTATTACCGGAATCTTCCAGCGCATATAAATTCGTCAGCCATTGCGTCATCCCAAAACAGCCATTTCCGTTTCCTTCGCATCGAGAGTAAGCAACGGCGCCGGAAAGGCGCCCTCGGTGGGGAGGGGAACATGAATCGCTACGTTTCTACGATGGTGTTCGTGTGCATGTTCGCGGCGACTGCGAAGGCGCAGACGCCGGAAATCCGGTTCGTAGCTGACACGCTGGTGGTGCAGGCGGAAGGCAGTTTCGAAAGCGATCCCGACCTGGGTACCCTGACGTTCGACATATCCTCTCAGGACAAAGACTTGAAAGTGGCGTACGGCAATGCCGCGCAGGCGGCGCAGCGGATCGTCGCGCTCGCGAGCAAGACCGGCCTGGCGAAGGAGGACATCAACCTTGGCACGCTGACGCTCGCGCCGTCGTACGAGCGCGACCACAAAAACCGCGCAAAGTCGTACCGCGTGCAGGGCCAAATCTCGCTGAAGGTGCGGGATTTTTCGCAGATCGGGCCGCTGCTTGACGGAGCAGTGCAAGAAGGAATCGTTGAGTTCCGCTCGCTAACGTATTCGTTGCAGGACGAGGAAGGCGCGAAGCAGAAGGCGGTCGCGGCCGCGATGCGGAGCGCGGTAGGGCGTGCGACGGCGGCGCTCGGCCAGAGCGGGCAGAAACTGGGCGCGGTGAAGTACGCCAATCTCGATGTGCGGCAGCTCGTGGGCGTGACGCGCCTCGAGAATTGGCCTAGCACCGCGCAGACGGTTACCGTCGAAGCCGCGGTTGTCGGAGGCGGAGGAGGGGGTGGGGGCTACCACGCGCCAGCCACGACTTTCCCCGTCGTAAGCCCAGAGAAGATAACCGTGAGCGCGACGGTGCAGTGCGCGTTTCAGATTCAAGCGGGAAGCTAGCGGTTCCTGGAGCTATTGCGGCTGCCGGACCGGGCGACTGCTGCGGCCCGGTAGCCGCTTCACACAAAGGATTAGGACCGGCGTTCGAGGGCGGCACGGTCCCAGTGACCGAGGTTCGCGGCGGCTTCGTAAGTGGATTGCGCGAACTCCATGATCATGGCCGCAGGATCGGCAGCGGCGCGCACGTCGTCGTAGGCCAGGAGAAATTCTCCGAGCTTTGAGTGATAAAACGCTTGTGCGGGTCGCACGACGGCATCGCTGAACCCGGCGGGCGACGGTGCGGCGTACGCGTAAAGCATCGGCGCGGTGATTTCGCCTCCGCCCGGCCACCAGCCGACACTCGATACCTCGTGCGAGTAGGCCTCGCGCGTCATGCGGTCGGCGCCGCGTCGCTCCGGTGCGCGCCGGCCGGAAAAACGCGTGGCCGCAAGGTCGAAGCTTCCCCAGAAAAAATGGACGGGGCTCGCCTTGCCGATGAACCGGCCGCGGAATTCCTTAAGCACTCGGTCTACGCTGGAAAGAATGCGCCAGCTGCGATTCGCGTAGGCCGGATCGTACGAAGCGTGGATCGTGTCCCGGTCGAAACGGATCGGGTCGGGAATCTCGACCGGCATCGGCCAGATCTTGACGCCGATTTGGAGTGAGGCGAGTGCGGCAAGAAATTCCTTGTAAAAATCAGCAACCGCGCGCGGCGCCAGTTTCATTGTTCGTGTGTCGCCTCGGCTCGTCTGAATTCGCAGGACGTGATCGAGAAAGTCGAATTCGATCTCGAAGTTTCCGAATGCACAGGGAATTGCAGAAGTCGTGAGCCCTCGCGCGCTCACGTAGAGCGCCACGTGCCACCAGTGATTCAGGTGCGGGCTCAGGGCGAGGCGAACCTTGCCGACGATCTGCGTCCACATGTGGAGCGTCGCGTAGGTCGCGCTCCACTCCGCGAGTGGCAGCGGCGGCCATGCTTCGTCCTTTGAAAGCGCAGACGACACGGACGTCTCCTAATCAGGCCGACGAGCCACCGCCATCAGGTGGGCGCTGGCTCCCAGAATTGAGGGTTCACTCTCGACCAGGGATAGAAAACCCATGAGGCTTTGTCGCTGCGCGACGTCATTCCAAGCCTCGCGGAACAGGGCTGTGCTCCATGCGGGACCCTCTATTGCGGCAATCTGAACGCCGTCGAATCCGGCACCGCTGACCTCGGCGGCCAATTCCTCGGGGCGATGAAAGTGGGCGGTCGTGAAATAGGCTTGCTCTTGCGTCGGATTGCGGTGCTGACCGGAGGCAAGGTCTGCGGCAATGATGTCGCGAAACGCGGGGTCCCGAAAGAAGCCACGAGACAGACCGTCGATAAGCGATGCGAACCGCGAGATCCCGGCTGCGAAAAGAACGCCACCCCGCTTGAGGATACGATGGCACTCCCGAAGCGCCTGAAGCCGGTCCGCATGCTCAATCAAATGGTAGAGCGGTCCGAGCAAAAGGACTGCGTCGGCGCCGCTCGAAGGGACTTGGAGATGGCGGGCGTCCCCCAAGGTAATTGACGCCAAAGGCGCACCGGATTTGGCCGCGGCAGTCCTGGCTTGCTCCAAGTGATTTTCGACTGGATCAATCAGGTGGACCTCATAGCCTTGTTTGGCGAGTGGGAGCGCGTAGACCCCGGCGGCGCCACCCACGTCAACGATGACCGCCTGTGGTGGCGGAAGATGCCGCGCGAGAATCGCCTGCGTCCGAAGCCGCTCGAGCTCACCCCACTCGTTCGAGAGCCGCTCCGCTTCCCTGGTTTGCCGATAGTAGGCTTCGATTTCTTTGGGTATCAGGCTCATCGGTGCCGCTCGCTTGAGACGTATCGGCCGTTGCCTAGGGTCTCGAAAGGCCAGTACGCTAGCTGTGGGCTACGCTCAGACTTCCATTTCGTCGATGTAGCACCAGCGCCAGTCTTCGCCTGGCTCAATGGACTGCATGATCGGATGATGGACGGCGTGGAAGTGCTTCGTGGCGTGCTTGTTTTTCGAGCTATCGCAGCAGCCGACGTGGCCGCATGTGAGACACATCCGCAGATGGACCCACGAATCGCCGATCTTCAGGCACTCCTCGCAGCCTCGCGCGCTCGGCGTGACCTTTTTGATGTCCTTCATGTGGTGGCAGGTAGAGGCCATCGCAGTTCCTCCCCGAACGTGTGGTAAAACAATCCGGCTTTCCCGATTCCGATTGGCAACTCTAACGCCGTGCGAGAACGAACGCAAAACAAAGCGCCGAAGCGTATCCGCAGGCTGCGGCGGCCGGAACTTCCAACGGACACGATCAAGCTGGCGCGCTATTTGATCGGCAAGACCGTAGTGCACGACTCACCGCGCGGGAGGCTGGCCGGACGAATCGTCGAGACGGAGGCGTATCCGGTGGGCGACGCAGCGGGCCACGCGTTCACGGGGCTCAGCGCGGCGAACCGGTCGCTCTTTCTCGAGCGCGGGCATGCCTATGTCCGGTTCACGTACGGCTCGTGCTGGATCTTCAACGTCTCGAGCGAAACGCACGGCGTCGGTGCCGGAGTGCTGATTCGCGCGCTGGAGCCGATTGAGGGAATCGAGGAGATGAAGCGATTCCGCCGCGTCGCGCGACCGCTCGATATCGCACGCGGGCCGGGCCGCCTCTCGCAGGCGCTCGATATCGACAAGCGATACGATGGCCTCGATCTGTGCGAAAAGACGAGCGCGATTTGGCTGGGGACTGCAGTGAAGCCTGCGGGCAGGATCGGCGTCAGCACGCGGATCGGCCTTTCGCGCGAGACGCACCGCAGGCTCCGATTCTATGAGCGCGGGAATCCTAATGTCAGCGGGCCCCTGCGCCTGCGAACGTAGAGCGAGGGGCGCTCTTCCGTTCCCCCAGGTACCTGAAGAGGCATGCTGTTGCTGCTGTAACAACTGCTCTTCCCCTTCTCGTTGATACTTCTACGCATCGGTCCAAAATCGTGAAAGAACCTCTTGGAGGGCCTGTATGCGTGTTCTATCTCGCGCGATGGGCTTCGCACTTTGCGCGATATTGCTGTGGCAGGCGCCGGCAACGGCAAAAGCACGAACGAGGGCGAGCAGGCGGGTACTCGGCGTCATCGTGCAGACCGATCACGGACGCCTCGACAACTCGGCCGCCGTGCTCGGAGCGAATGTGTATTCCTGCGACAAGCTCGAGACCGATGAGGGCGGCGTGCTGCGCGTGAAAGTTGCGTCAAGCCAGTTGTTCCTGTCCGCTCTGAGCGAATCCGCGCTGGAGGATGATGGGAGCGCGATTCAGGCGCTGGCAATCAGAGGAACCATAGGGTTTACGTCCAGCGGGTCGGATGGCTTCTCCGTGCGGACGCCCGCGGGAGTGGTTCGCGCGTCCGGCGGGCAGGGAGTCTCCGGCCAGATAACGTATGTCGACGCACACCAAATTCTGATTTCGGCCTTGCACGGCGATCTAACGCTCGACGCTGGCGGAGAATTCCGCACGATTCCTGAGGGAAAATCGGCGAACGTCACGTTCGAAACCGGCATCGACAATGGCTGCCACGAAGACCCGGCCGCGTATCAGACGCAGGCAAAGCCGATCGCTCAGAACAAGATCGGCTTTGAACTGCTCGGCGGTGCGGCCGCCACGGTCGCGGCCTATTTCATATGGCAGGAAGTGACGGAAAGCGACTCCAAGACCAAGCAGTAAGCTTCAGCTCCGGCGTGATAAATCCGGAAAGCGCGACGGCAATTCAGCGGTGACATATGCCTGAACAAGTGAATGTGGAGCTGATCAAGCAGTCGCTCGCAAAATTCAATGCAGGAGACCTGGAGGGCTATTTGGAAATGTTCGACAGATCCGTGATCTTTCACGGATTGTCGCGCCGCTTGAAACCGGGCGTGGGCGGGCTGCGAGAGTACTACACCGCGCTGCGCCACGCCTTTCCCGACATGCGGCTATCGAGCGAGGACTTGATCGCGCAGGGCGAAAAAGTGGCCAACCGCTACTGCTTCTACGGCACGCACAAGGGCGAATACATGGGCGTCGCGCCGACGATGAAGCTGGTGGTGACGCCCGGGGTCGTAATCAACCTCTTCAAAAACGGCAAGTGCATCGAGACGTGGCAATCCACCGACGCGTTGGGATTTCTGACGCAGCTCGGCGTCGTCAAGCCCCTCACACCGAAATAGCAGCGCCTTTCCTAGGTTTTACCTCGCCAGAGTTCCTCTTGGCTTGAACTGATGTAGGAGACATGGTGCCGAGGGTGCGGTCTGGTCCATCGTTTCGCAATCTCATTGTGGCGTAGCCTTTGAAAGATATTTTCGAAAGGCCGCGTGGGGGCTGTACAAAAACGCCTTGCGCCGGGTTAATAGGCAAATATACTGTGGCGCCCGCGCTGCTTGGTGCGGCCGCACGGCAGCGCGCCAAAGGGGAGGAACAGATGAATGCCGTTGATGTTCCAGTACGCGAAACGAAAGGGAAGCGTTGGATGTTTTGGATTGGCTGGGTCGTTTCGCTCTGGCCCGCTTACGTTGTGTGCACGAGCGCACACTGGAAGCTGACCCACAACCCCGGTTATCTCAAAATGTTTGCGCAAATCGGCTGGCCAAACAGTGTCCTGACGCTCCTCGCGTGCCTGCAACTGGCCTCCCTCATCCTATTCCTGATTCCGCGCACGTCGGTTCTGGGCGCAGTGCTTCTCACCGGTTATCTCGGCGGAGCGATCGCCTCGTACGTTCGCATTCAGTACTACTTTCCGGTGGTAGTGCCGCTGTCAACCAGCATGATTGCCTGGTTGGGAATCTGGCTGCGGGATGCGCGCCTTCGACAGCTGCTCCCCATCCGGTTCGGAGTTTTGCGGCCGTGATTTGGCGCTGCGAATCAGGCCAATGACGGTCAGCGGTCAGCGCTACTTCGGGCGCCCGCGGTCGAAAATCCGCTTGACCTGGCGTCTGAATGTCGCGCGCCGAATGGAGACAGCGAAGCTTGCAGGGCTAGGAGTTAGTCGATTGGATCTGATACAACAACTCGACAAAGCCGGTTTTGTAGGCGACTACATCCTTCAGACGCCACCGCTTTTCGGTACCGGAGTCGCCGAACAGGCGCAGCCCGTCACCCAATAGCACCGGCGCAATCGACAATCTGATTTCATCCACTAAGCCGAGCCGGAGAAAACTCTGGCACAACATGGCCCCTCCCACGAGCCAGATATTTCCGTATCGAGGCGCAAGCACCGCATCAACCAATCGTTTGAGATCGCCTGAATAGAACTCCACGCTCTTTCTCGCGGACGGCAGCTGTCTGTTTGTCACCACCACGGTCGGAGTATCGCCATATGGCCAGCCGAGTTGAAGCGCGTGCTCGTACGTGCGAGAACCGAGCACAAAGCAGTCGATCGCCTTGAGGACCTCTTCAGCGTGAGCGCTGTCTTCCGAAACCCCTCGTTCGTAGACATCTCCGGAACTTTCCAGCCACGAGACGCTGTTGTCCTTCTTGGCGATGAAGCCATCAAGACTTGAGACCACGTGCAGCGTTACCGTCGGTCTGCCTGCCTTCACCCCATTGCGCGACATATCCCCTCACCTGTGCGGCCGACAGCCGGCCGCGTACATGCTTTTTCGTGATGGCATTCGTGCGTCTCATCCGGCGAACCACGATTTGGCCGCTAAATTAGGCAACAGCAGTCGGAACGGAGGGACGCGCGGCTCCGCATCTTTTCGGGCTAGGGCTGCGGCCAACGACCCGCTCCGATATCTTTCTGTGCGATCCAAGATCAAAAAGCTGCGCGGGAACGCGCTCCTCGAGATTGGGGACGTTTGAAACAAGTGGTGCCGAGGGGCAGAGTTGAACTGCCTACGCCGGCCTTTTCAGGGCCGCGCTCTACCGGTGAGCTACCTCGGCACCGGGACAACATCCAATTTTACGGAAAAGGGAACGGGCCGCAAAGGGAAAAACCGAAAGGTCGAAAATCGAAATAAGAAAATGAAAATTCGGGAGGCACAGTGTGCAACGGGCTTCGTGGTCCCAAGGTTTCGCGCCGGGCACAGCATGCTGTGCCCCTACGAGATGCGGATGCGATGTCTTGGAGCAAGACTAATGCACGGATTCGTCGAATTCGCGCATCCAGTCTTTTTTCTTAAGGACTTCGCGGGGCTTGGAGCCGTCGGCGGGGCCGACGATGCCGTCTTTTTCCATCAGATCGATCAGTCGTGCGGCGCGGCCGTAGCCGATGCGCAGGCGGCGCTGGAGCGTAGAGGTGGAGGCACGTCCCATCTCGCAGCAGACGCGCACGGCATCCTGATATAGCTCGTCGTCCACATCGTCTTCACCGCCTTCAGCGTCAGCGGCGCCGATACTGCTGGTGGCATTTTCATCCTTGGGAGGCTTTAGCAGTTCTTCGTTATAGATCGCCTTCGCCTGTTCACGCCAGAAGTCGCAAACTGCGAGAACTTCGTTTTCATGCACGTACGGGCCGTGAATGCGGTGCAGGCGCGACGATCCCGCCGGAAGGAAGAGCATGTCGCCCTTGCCCAGGAGCGATTCCGAGCCGTTGGCATCGAGAATCGTCCGCGAATCGACTTTGCTCGCCACACGGAAGGAAATGCGGGCGGGGAAATTGGCCTTGATGAGGCCGGTGATGACGTCGACCGAGGGCCGCTGCGTCGCGAGGATCAGATGGATGCCGACCGCGCGCGCCATCTGCGCGAGGCGCGTGATGGATTCCTCGACGCCGTTGGTATCGACCATCATCAAGTCGGCCAGTTCGTCGATGACGATGACAAGGTAGGGAAGCGGCCGATGCTCCTCTTCCTCTACGTTGTCAAATAGCGAAAGCGACTGCCCCTTTTCGAATGTCCGGTTGTACTGCTCAATGTTGCGAACGCCCCGCTGCGCGAGGAGCTTCAAGCGGCGCTCCATCTCGCGCGTGGCGTTGCGCAAGACGTTGGCCGCGACTTTCGGATCGGTGACGACCGGCGTGAACAGGTGCGGGATATCGGCGTAGAGGCCGAGCTCGAGGCGCTTGGGATCCACGAGGACGAGCTTCAGTTCGTCCGGCGTGGCCTTGTAGAGCATGCCCATAAGCAGGGAATTGATGAAGACGCTCTTGCCGGTGCCGGTAGAGCCGGCGATCAGCAGGTGCGGCATCTGTGTCAAGTCGGTGGCGCGGATGCGGCCGATCAGGTCTTTGCCGAGGGGCAGAGTGAGCTTCGAGGATGAATGTGAAAATTCCGGCGACTCGATCACATCGCGAAGTGCAATCGTCTCGCGCCGAGCGTTGGGAACTTCGATGCCGACGGTCGATTTGCCGGGGATGCGCTCGATCAGGATCGATTCGGCGCGCAAGGCGAGGCAGAGATCGTCGCCAAGACCGGTGATACGGCTGTACTTGATGCCTGCCTCGGGCTTGAATTCGAAGGTGGTGACGACCGGGCCGGGATTGATCTGCGTCACATGGCCGCTGACTTCAAATTCGGCGC
>Ga0187780_10002604_pt1 | contig 13525 bp, 12 predicted proteins | sample 1015_Q2_SP10_20__FD_132429 | JGI IMG/M metagenome (GOLD analysis project Ga0187780, IMG submission 132429) | Tropical peat soil microbial communities from peatlands in Department of Meta, Colombia - 1015_Q2_SP10_20_MG | ecosystem: Environmental > Terrestrial > Soil > Wetlands > Peat | place...
GGATTACTCGAAAAACTACAACAGGCACTGGCTGGCGGCCAACATGATGGGCGAGGCATTCCTCGGGTTCGGGGCCTTCAATACCAAGAAGATCACCGGCCAGGATGTCATCGACTTCATCAAGTACCGTCAGAATATCGCGGAAGGCAAGATCCTGGATGAAAAATTCTTTGAGGAAGTGCTAGGCAAACCGCAGAACAAATAGATGTGTGAGCAAAGTAGAACCATTCGGTAGTTCTGAGGGGGATGTCCTTTGAGTTTCAGCCCAAAGGATATCCCCTTTTTTGACAGGTTCGGACGAAATAAGCTTCAAGTTGGAAGATCCAAATGACTTCATGACGGGTTCATTACCCTCAGGCCGTGAAAATCATAAATCCCCCAACGCCCCTTTGGCAAAGGGGGGCCGGGGGGATTTGGGATCGTTTAGGATATTTGGAATTCGTTTGGGATGTGTGATTTGAAATTTGGGATTTAACAGAAGGGGGTGATTCCCATGGCATATAAGCACATTCAGACAGAGCTCAAAGAGGGAGTGGCCACGCTTACGCTGAACCGGCCTCCCCTCAATGTCCTCAATATCGAGATGATGGAGGAGATCAACGCGTACTTTGAAGGCCTCTTACAGGAGAAAGGTCTAAAGCTCCTGGTCATTCAGGCCGCAGGGAAGGCATTTTCTGCCGGCGTGGATGTCGGAGAACATATCGGCGATCTGGTTTATAAGATGATCGAAGTCTTTCATAGAATGTTCCGCCTGATGGACGCTCTAAAGATTCCTTCCATCTCAGTCGTGAATGGTTCGGCTCTCGGAGGAGGGTGTGAATTGGCTGTTTATTGCGACATGGTAATGGCGACAGAGAAGGCGAAGTTTGGACAGCCTGAGATCCAGGTTGGGGTCTTTCCGCCCATTGCTGCATTGGCCTTCCCGAGAATGATGGGACGGAAAAAGGCCCTGGAATTGATTCTCTCCGGGGATGTCATCAGTGCTCAGGAGGCAATGGCTTTGGGGATGATCAACAAAATCGTTCCGGAATCCTCTCTTGTGGAAGAAGTGAACAGGTTCGTTGAGAAGTTTAAGAAGTTGAGTGGGATCGTTTTGAAATTGACGAAGGAGGCCACCCTTGCCGGTCTCAACGATGACCCTGAAAGAGGACTCAAAGCCATTGAGAAAATCTATCTGGAACGTTTAATGAAAACCAACGATGCCGCCGAAGGACTAAAAGCTTTTTTGGATAAGCGAAAACCCGCCTGGAAAGACAGTTGATCTTGAGGGGGTCGGACTTTGGCCCCCCGTTCTCCTCATCCCCCTTCGTGCCAATCACCCTACAAAGCTCCAGAAAGACTTGTGAGACGGCAGGAATAACAAATAGATTGACGACCATTGGTCCATCTGTTAGAATTTTTTCTATTTCAGCCACTCAAGAAATATCCTAGGTTCCCTTAGCAAAAGATGAGACTCAGGGGCAAGAAAGCGATCGTCACCGGAGCAGGGCAAGGAATCGGTCGGAGCATTGCATTGAAGATGGCCCAGGAAGGAGCGGATGTGGTCATCGCTGAGAGGAATCCGGATACCGGAGCTCAGACGGCGGGAGAGGTGGAGGCCGTTGGAAGAAAAGCCATGTCCGTTGCTGTGGACGTGGCAGATCAAAGAGCGGTTCAGACCATGGTGCGTCAGGTATTGGGCGCCTGGAATAGAATCGATATCTTGGTCAATAATGCTGGGTTTGACCGGGGAGCAACGCTTCTTAAGGTGAAAGAAGAAGATTGGGATGCGGTATTGAGCGTCCACCTGAAAGGAACCTTAAATTGCATTCTAGCCGTTGCTCCTCATATGATCGAGAACCGGTACGGCAAGATCGTAAATATCTCTTCCATCTACGGAAAAAGCGGGGGGATAGCGGCGATCAGTTACAGTGCTGCGAAAGCGGGGATCTTGGGTCTGACGAAGAGCGTTGCCAGAGAGCTTGGGCGCTACCAGATCAATGTCAACGTGGTCGTTCCAGGATTGACGTTGACCCCCACCATTGCCAAAATGCCGGAGAAATATAAGAATAGGATTCTCGAACATACCCCCCTGGGACGGATTGGACAACCCGAGGAAGTTGCCAATGTCGTGGCTTTTCTCGCATCCGATGAGGCGAGTTTTATGACAGGAGCTGCAGTGGATGTTTCCGGCGGATCGAATATGTAGGGCATTGAGGAGAGTGGACCAATGAGTGCTATCGAAGAGCAGAGAGAAAGTTGGAGAACAAAGGCCAGAGACGTTGCTAAGAATGTGGTTTCCCCGCGGGCGGCAGAGATTGATGCCGAGGGCGAATTTGCCTGGGACCTGGCCGAGGCGTATTCAAAACATGGTTTTTTAAGCCTCGTTATTCCTAAAGAGTATGGGGGAATGGATGCGGATGTCACTTCTTTCTGCTTGGTCGCCGAAGAGATCGCTATTGCCTGCGCCTCTTCTTCTCTCCTCGTAATCGTTCAGGCCGTAGGGACCATGCCCGTAGTTTTTGGAGGGACAAGCGGACTGAAGGAGAAAGTGTTACCGCGATTGGCCAAGGAGAAAGGTCTGATCTGTTTCTGTCTCACTGAGCCGGACTCCGGTTCGGATGCTGCCTCGGTCCATACCAAAGCCGTATTGCGAGGCGACCATTATGTTATCAACGGAAGGAAATGTTTCATCACAAACGGCGGTGTGGCTGATTTCTATACCGTCTTTGCCACGACGAATCCTGACAAAAGGATAGAAGGAATTACAGGCTTTGTAGTGGAAAAGGGGACTCCCGGGCTTTCCGTAGGGAAGACGGAAGAGAAGATGGGCATTCGAGGCTCTAATACCACGGAAGTTATTTTTGAGGATGTCAAGGTTCCCGTGGCCCAAAGGCTTGGGGATGAAGGAGCGGGCTGGTGGTTGATGATGAGAACGCTCAACCGATCGAGACCGGCCATCGGCGCACAGGCAGTGGGCCTGGCGCAAGGTGCTTTGGATTATCTGATCCGGTTTGCCAAGGGAAAAGGCTTGGGAGAAGGCGAGAAAGATAGCCTCGGGGTCCGATTCAAACTGGCCGACATGGCTGTCGAGGTTGAGGCAGCACGAGCTCTGGTTTATAAGGCCGCACAGATGATGGATGAAAAAGTGAAGGGGACTCCGGTTCAGATGTTCTCCGCCATGTCGAAATACTTCGCCTCCGACGTGGCCATGAAGGTGACGACGGAGGCTGTCCAGATCTTGCAGTGGCAGGGTCTTACCAAAAATCATCCTCTTGAGCGAATGATGAGAGATGCGAAGGTCATCCAGATCTTTGAAGGAACCAATCAGATCCAAAGGATGGTGGTGGCCCATACGCTCTTAAAATCGAAATAAACCAATGGTGACTCCTTCTCGCCAGGGATGAGGTTAGGATGCCCGTTACCGTCCACATTCACAAAACTCATCGTCAATTCACGAACGGCTTGGAAGTGGTGGCAGTAGAAGGGAAAACGGTAGGTGAATGTCTGAGTCAACTCAGCAGGAAGTTTCCCGGAATGGAGAAAGTCCTGTTTGCCAGAAAGGATAAACTGCAGAACAATGTTGAGATTTTTATAAACAATACCACTGCATATCCGAATGAACTCATCAAACCCGTCGAGGATGGTGACGAAATCCATCTCGTTGTGATGCTTGCCGGTGGATAAAGGGCATCACATTTCTCGTTCTAAGGCTGCAGCTTCCCTCCGCGCCACCGAGATCTTCTCGGCGGCCGCCTTCTTCTTCAGAATGCTCACCCTGTCGGCGTCTACATAATCCACGGCCTTCACCTCGCAGAAACGAACGCACTGAGGGTCTCCGTCGCAGAGATCGCACTTAAAATTCTTCCGATCAACAGCGCTGAAGTTCATGGCGCCAAAAGGGCAGACCGCCACGCAGGAACGGCAGCCGATACAGATATCGTGGTTCACCATGACCCGGCTGAGTTTCTCATCCCGGGTAATGGCCTTCACGGGGCAGACGATCATGCAGGGAGCATCCTGACACTGCTGGCAGGACATGGGGATATAGAGCCCTTCTGACTCCCATTTCATAATTTTTATTCGGCTCCGATTGGCATTGGATACGCCGTCATGGAAGACGGAACAAACGAGCTCGCAAAGCCTACAGCCGGTGCATTTCTCGGGGCTGATTGCAAGAACTTTACCCATGGGTTCCATTCACGATCTCTCCTTTCAGTACCCCCCACCCCGCCCTCCCTTCAGGGGAGGAGGGTTAGGGTGGGGGTGGGGGTGGTATCGTTATTCTCTATCGGACTACAACAGATGAGATGGCTCGTTCCCCAGACCAAGCCTCTTGAGCGTTTCGGGCTTCGGAACACCGTTTTTATCAAGGCCCTTATATTCATACAACTCATCCACCATCTTCTTGAATTTCTCACGGTCGATGACTCTGCCGACGACATCGGGCGCTCCACGACGGCAGGGCTCGTCAAAATAACGGTGATTGAGCATATCCCCTTTTTTGAGGTCTTCTCTCTGCAATCCTTCTCGGAGGTTAAACAGCCGCTCGATCATGTTACATCGCTCCGCAATGTCCCAAATCTCTCGAGGGGTAAATTCCAGCCCCGTATTGTACCGAAGCACTTTCGTCCAATCTTCAAAATTGGGAAGCGTGGCACCCAAGAAAACGGTGTGATACTTACAGATACCGAGGCAGTCCACGGCCATATAACAGTTCTCATGCCAGAAGACCTGCCACGGCTTGCCAATGTACTCCGTATGTTCCGAGCTTAACGGTCCATCGTAGGGCACCGGGTTACTGTAGATTTTTCTCATCACTTCTTCCGGTAAATGGTAGAGGTCAATGGCCGGCCGGCTTCTTAAATGGTCTGAACCGCGAGAAGCGGTTGCAATGTTGAGCGCCAGGGCAGGCGTTGCTCGCTCATCGGAGTGAAGATTGCTTACCCCTTTCACCTGGATCAAGTAATCAAACGAATTCTTTCCAATCATTTCAGAGGCGATGATCCCTCCTTCGGCCAAGGCATTCCCCAACCATCCCTCTCTGAAAGCAATGCGTCTTGTCATCTCGAGAAGCGCCTCATCATTGCTAAAAGTCAGCTCCAAGCCGTCGGTCTCTTTTTTAGTCAGGATACCCAGTTCATAGAGTTCCATCGCCCAGGAGATCAGGCTCCCGGTCTCGAGGTTATCCATTCCCCACTGATCCACCAAGTGATTGCCGGTCAGCAGGGTTTCAATGCTCCGGCAGTCCGGCTCTCCGCAAAAAGCGCCCTGGGATGTATACTCCGGTCCCTCGTCGTAGACTCCCGCATAAGGTCCAGTAGGGATCTTATACTTGGCCCGGCAGTGGACTTGACAGCCGAAGCAGCCGGCCATGTGGTAGGGGCCCATCGTTTCGGCGCAGACTTCATCGAGGGCTTCCGGTTCAATTTCATCGCAATAGAGTTCTTGGTTGTACTGAAAGTTTCTGCATCGGACGCCACCCCAGGAATTGGTCGCTCCCCAGATGAACGGCGTGCCGAGGGCTCCCTGAGTCTGGTTTACCTTGGCGCTCGTGATCTGATCGATAAAGCGCTTGTTATAGTCAAGGGCTTCCTTCGGATAGGCGATCTTGATATCCATGGTGCCCCGGGCGGCAACGGCCTTCAAATTCTTTGAGCCCATGACCGCTCCCATTCCGGTCCTGCCGCCGGAATTTTTGATCCCGGTCATGACGTTAGCAATCCGGACTTTATTCTCGCCGGCTTGGCCGATGACCAAACTCTTAATGTCCTCATCCGCCAGTTCTTCGCGGATGGCCCACTGGGTTTCGGTGGTGGTTTTGCCCCAAAGCCCGCGAGCATCGCGGATTTCGATTTTGCCGTTGTGAATCCACAGGTAGACCGGCTTTTCTGCCTTCCCCTTGATCACGAGATGATGAAAGCCTGCCCATGCCAACTCGGGAGCAAAGAAGCCTCCCATATTACAGCTTCCCAGCAAGCCTCCAAGCGGGGATTTAGCCATCACATGCGTTCTGGCAGTGGCTGAAGCCAAGGTGGCCGTCAAGACTCCACCGCTCACCATGAGCGTATTGTCAGGCCCGAGAGGATCGCACCCCTTCTTCGTGTGGTTATAGAGTAAATAAGCATCCAGCCCACGGCCTCCTAGGAATTTTCGCCGCACCTCAATCGGGATGGGCCTGATTTCTATTTTGCCAGTAGAGAGATCAATGTACGCTACCTTCCTATTTAGGGCCATCTTTCCTTTCCTCCCTCATTTTTCTTTCGAACGCCTCGTCCGCTAACTTTTTGTTTACGTCCCACACGGGACCCCTGATGCGAGGAAAACCACTTTTGACCCAAGCCACTCGATATTCCATGCCACAAGCAGGACACTTTACTTGGTTTACCCCGGCCTGCGGTTGAAGTCTGCCCATGCAACTGGGATTATGGCATCTAAACTGTCCGTAGGTGCGGGTCTTGCGCAGGCTCTCAGCTGTTGAAAGTCCTTCCTTCTGATCAACCATAAGAACCTCCTTTCCGAATGCTAAAGAAAACGAATGCTGAATCGATTTCTACCGTTGAGACTCGCGTTCATCATAGTGAACTACCGATGCAGGGCGGGATACGAATAATCACTAAGTTAATAAACTACATTTATTCCTTTGTCAAGGACAAACTTTATCTAATAAGATGTTGATATCGTTGTGAGATCTTTCCATTTGCGCATTTGACTTAAAGGCTTTTTGAAAGGGTAATTATTTTCAGTTGGAGGTAATATTTAGTAAGAATTGGTTTTTTCTCATTGCGTCTAAACCTCCTTCTCAAAGGCGTTCACAATAGTGAACCCCGTTAGAAACTCCAGAGGAGATGTCAAACCCTGCCAGGATTGTTCCGGAACCTCACCCTGTTTGTAGCGCGGAGAGGCATCGATTTCTAACGGGGTGAACCCCTGAGATATCCCGGAAAGTTCTGCCTGCGGAAACCCGGAAATCGAAATTCCTGTGTACCGCATCCAGAAAATCTATCTTAAGGACGGATTCCACCATTCTATCCAGGTTCCGGCCCTACTGAACGTGAAACCCGTTGTTGATTCGATCTGCCGCACCCAGTCGCCTAGGTACGACGCGTGATGAATGATGAGAGGGGTGCTGTGATCCGGGAGAATATCTTCGTAGAGCCGGTGGAGGAATATGTTTCTGTCCATTTCCTGCAGGGTTTCACCGTCATCCCAAGGCGTTGGCCGAATGAATCCATGATTCGCCCCTTCGTCCCGGCGGTAGAGGAAGTAGCTTCCGAATCTATCCTTTAGACGGCGCAGTGTCTCGACACATTTGACGATGTCTGCCACGGTAATGCCTTTGCAAAAATAGCGAAGCAAACGGTCGGAGAAGGATTCAAAACCGACGGAAGCGAACATGATTTTTACGCCCTGCCTTCGTGCAATGGACAATATCTCCACAAGGTCAGAAGCACGAGAGTTGATGTCATCGACGCGGCAGACCAGGTTGACCTGCGAGATCTTGATCTTCTGTCTTTCGGTCTCTTCGAGCAACTTGCCCAGGGAGCGAATGGGGTATTCGTCTATGAGTTCGAAGGGAATCTTCGTTCCATCGACCTCGGGCAGCCCTGCGATCTGAATCATGGCCTTGTCCCGTGGTACGAAGCCGTGGTAACCCTTGTCCCGTGAAACATCGCAAAAAATACATCCCTCGCTTTGCACTTCGATCTCAGGGACACCACTTTCTCGCAGGTTAGTCGGCGGAGGCAGGGTTACTGTCTGGGGCTTGCTGGCGTACGGACAGCCAATTGTGTTCAGCACCTGTCCCAGCTGAACTTCGATCTTCCTCAGGGCCTCCGAGAACGTATAGATGTTCGACCAATCGACCTCCAGGAATATATCCCTTGTCCAGGGATATTCGAGGAGTCCGTCCTCACTGCCAAGATGTTCCGACTGAAGGCGGTTGACCGGTCCCTGGAAGGCGATATCGACAATCGATTTCAGTCCGTTGAACCGATGCGGGTACAAGTCGGTGTTCGGTTCGCCTTCATAGTCTTGCCGGGCCTGCGGTCCTCCAAGAAGAGTGACGAAGCCCCTTCGTCTTAACTCCTGGATCAGCTCGATTAGATCCGGTCTGCCACAGAGATGCGAGAAGGCTACCACCTTGTCTTCCCGTAACAGGAGACCACCATCGTGGAACTTTGGCCGGGATGTTCCCCCGCAGGAGCGATGGGTCGGTGCCACGGCCTCGTTCTTGGGACTGCACTCTTCTAAGTAATATTCATCTACAAAATGAAGCAGTCGGTCCTTTGAGAAGCTCCTCTCAATCCCCACGACGATGGAAGGTATCGAGAGCTTTCGCTGAAGGAATGTTGCAGCCACCTGAGCCCCCAAAATACCGTGGGGTTCTCCCGTATGGTGCGTGAAGATGATCATGTTTCTCCATCCTCGCATCCGTGTATTGTAACTATGTCACATCCGAGGGATGGCTTCAATAAGGGTTGAGAGGGACGTCGGGATCCTAAATCCAGGCTGGTTTCGGTCGGAAATTACGTTAGTCTTGAGGGAGATGAATCAGATCTGGAAACAGTGGGTGCTGTCTCTGTCCTGTTAAAGGGGTGGAGATGTTTTACCTTCGTTTGCAGGATCGAACGATCTTTTTCTTTTCTATTTTTTCGTAATAACTTCGAAGGATTCTAAGATCTTCTTAATATCTTCTCGGTCGTTTATCCCTGGTTTCTCCAGGATGATGTAAAGAATAAAAATCTGGTAAGGTTCCGTGAATGCATAAATCCATCCTTGCTCTCGTTTCGCCCCGTTAAAGGGAAAGGTAATGTATTTCTTCGCTGCATACTGGACACCCTTCAGGGAGATGGGTTCTGTGGGATCGGTCTCCACCTGTAGATCCTTTCCATAGTCTTCCTTGAATTCGGAAATCGTCCCCTCTGTCATCATGCTTGTGAGTGCCTCGATCATTGTCTGGCTAAATTTTGCATGCCTACCGGCCGGCTGGAAATCAACCTGAAGGTTCGAGTGAGTTAAGGGATTAAAAAGGAAGAGTTGCGACGATTTTAACCCATCTCTATTATACCCTAATTCCTCCATAAAGTCTGGAATCTCAGTGGTCATTTTCCAATGGGGAGGCGCTGAGATTTTAAATGGATACCTGATGCCAGTAAATTGATTTCCTGCTATCTGACCCACGGGAAGACTGCGATCAACCTTGACCTCCTCACGAACAGGTGATTTATCGCATCCCTCCATGAGAATGAAAATTAGAATGATGAGCAGGCCTCTTCTCTTGACCATATTTCGCCTCCATGTATCAGGGGGGAAGTCCTAAAACTTTAACACCCCCCTTGACCTGACGCAAATGGCCTCGAATGATGGCGTTCGCGAAATATCATTTGACCTCCATACTTGATTATTGTATTTTACGGGATAAGTTTTACATGACAGGTTCGTCACCGCAGGACCGACGACGTTGACTCTTCCAAAGCAGCAAGATGAAGATCTGGAATCGTATCTATGTCTGGCTGAGCAATCGTGAAAACCTCCTTTTCCTTGTCCTCATTTTAGCCCACTTGGTTCCTGTTTGGGTATTCCAATGCTTTCCGTCTCAAGACGGACCCACCCACATTGAAAACGCTAATATTATTCTCGATTACTTCAACCCTGGCCGGTCTATTCTCAGGGATTACTATATCCTCAATGCGCATCTCGAACCTACTTGGCTTGGACATGCCGTCTTGGCGGGTCTGATGTGTATCGTGCCTATTTTTATCGTAGAAAAGATTTTCATAAGCGGTTATATCGTCTTCTTACCTCTGTCCATTCGTTATGCGCTGAGAGGGATTCGTCCCGATGCGGGATTCCTTACTTTCCTGATGTTCCCCTTTATTTACAATTATCCATTGCATATGGGTTTCTACTCCTTTTCTTATAGCCTTTCAGTCTTCTTTTTCTTAGTGGGCTATTGGATAAGAAACCATAACCAGCTTACGCTGCGAAAGGAGATAAAGCTGGCTTTCCTTTCGTTACTGCTTTACTTCTGCCACATTGTGTCGCTGGCGATGGCCTATGCAGGCATCGCCCTATTGACGGGATGGTTTATTTTGTTTGACCTGATCCAACATAAGCCAGAGCCGCGATTCGACTTCCGAGTGGTCTGGAAAACCTTCGGCAGGCGGGTCGTACCTCTCATTTTGGCATTTTTGCCGACAGTCATCGTCGTTCTGATGTTTCTTTCTTGGCGAGGAGTTGAATTCCCAGAGGTAGGGATAAGCCGGTCCTTCCATTGGCTACTCAAAGACTTGGTACAAATGGAATCACTGGTATCATTTCAGAGAGAGGAGTCTTTCTGTTCTATAGGACTGGGAGTTGTTTTTGCCGGTCTCTTCTTGTACCTGGTTGCGTCGAAAATGAGACGAAGACGGCCGGATCGTTGGGATGGTCTTCTCGTCGTCGTTCTCGGGTACCTTCTGATCTACCTTTTAGCCCCCAATGCAATCTCTGAAGGTTCCTTCATTACTGACCGGCTTAACCTCTTTCCTTTTTTTGGATTCGTTCTCTGGTTCGGAGTCCAGCCTTATCTGAGAGGCGTGAAACGAGGCATTGTGGTCGTTGCAATTGTTATTGCGGCGGCCTCATTAGGGCTGCATACGTTGAAATACTCGGAGCTTAATCATTATCTGACAGAATATCTCTCAGGAATAAACCTGATCGAGCCTAACAAAACTCTTTTGCCTCTCACTTTCGATTCCCGGGGGCACGGACCGGATGGAAGGGTTCTCTCACTGAAGGTCCGGCCTTTCCTCCATGCCTCTGGTTACATCGCAGCCCGGAGGCATGTCGTCGATTTCACCAATTACGAAGCTGGGGCATTCAACTGCTTCCCGGTACTTTTCCGGCCGAATCTTAATCCGTATGACCATATCGGGATTAAGGACAGATCCATCGTGTGGGAACCGCCTCAAGTCGATTTCCTCACATACGCGGGACGCACAGGGGGAAAGGTTGATTATGTCCTTGTCTGGGGGATTCAAGAACGTCAGAGAAACCATGAAGCAACGAAATCGATCGATCGACAGCTTAAGAAGGGTTATGAGTTGATCTATATCTCCCCAAAGACGGGATTGATGCAGTTATATAAACGTAAGCCGGGGTGAAACAAGCTCTCGCCCGGTGTGCCGCCGTTTTGCTCCAGGTCCCGGCTGCCGGAAGGCAGGCTTTCTCCGAAAAGGAAGAGGAATAGGGTGGATTACCTTCCTTGTCTTATAGAGTCAATAAACCTACCGGCAGACTCTCGCCTCCTGGACACGTTCGCCTTGTCTGCATCCAAAAAGGAGATGGCCTTGACGTCACAGAAGCGAACACACTGCGGATCGCCGTCACAGTGATCGCATTTCACCGTGACCCTTTCGCTGATATCGAAGAAAGGATGACCAAAAGGACAGGCGACGACGCAGGTTCGACATCCGATGCACAGCTTCTTGTCGATGGTCACGCGGTTATTGTTTTCGGGTTCTCGGTGGCAGGCCTTTGTCGGGCATACCTCGACGCAATAGGCTTTTTCGCAGTGGTTGCAGGCCATCGGAAGGTAGAGCCCAACGTCCTCCCACTTGATCACCTTGATTCGGGAACGGCTCGGATTGCTTGCCCCCGTATGAAATACGGAACATACCATCTCGCACAAGCGACAGCCGGTACACTTTTGTTGGTCGACGATTAATACCTTTTCGTCCATTCAGGTCTCCTTTTTCTTAATCAAGACGTGACGCCTGAGCGTCAGCTCGCGAGTCGTCTAAGAGCCTAAGGATAAATTCCTTGGCCTTCGTGCTCCGAACTCCTTTGTTTTACCGGCGGCATTATACTGGATTTCCATCAAGCGATGCATGGGAATCTGCTCCCTGATTCCGGCATGAAGGATGCCCAACCGGAGGAAGAAGCCGCCGCAGAGGAGAAGGATGCCGGCGACGAAGATCCATGCCACGTTTCCGGGAAAGAAGGAGGCAATGTTCTCGAGGACAACGGGGAAGATGAAGCCCAGCACGACAACTCCTCCCCAGAAGATCATTTTCATCTCACCGAATACAAGGAGGCGAACCGAATCCTTTCCCTGTTCCGCGGCCCGATACCTCCTGGAAAGGAGGAGATAGAGGACGATCGCTTCAATGATCACCAGGACCTGTTCTCCGACCATCAAGACCTTCAAGGCTCTGGCGTCATGTGAAAAAAAACCAGTGCCGAGAGTAGAGAGGATCATGGCCATAGACCCTGTAGAGAGTCCGGATACCAGGAAGAGAAGTGGAAGGAGGGCGGAATTCCATAAAGGGATCGATTTCGTGGCTTTCAGTAGAATTCCAGTGTAGAGAGCAGTCCCGAAAGCAAAGATGAAAGCGATGATCTCCGGAATCCGCCAGAGGACCGATTTCGGACGAAGCCATTCAAAAGGCAGAACAGACTTGGCAAGGAGAAGCAGACCGAGAACGATGAAGATAGAAAGAATGATAAACCCTCGAGCCACCCAGGAGGTTCTCGGGTTCAAGCAGGCGTAGAGGAACCTCCATTTGATTCCCAGGTCTAGAATAAGAAAGGGGGCACCGATGGCGACCACGACCGGTCCCCAGAGGATCGGGACGCTTGAAAGGTTTAGGGTGTGTCCGAGGAGATTGATGGAAGACAGGATGGGTGGATCTGGTTTGATATTGAACCAGCTGATCAGGGTGCCGATGATAAACGAACCGGCTCCCATCCCCGCCAGATAGAGGTAAATAGCGATAATCCCCTTCCATTCTTCTTGAGGTTTAAGATATTTTGTATTTCTTATGGGATGGGTATGTTCTGTCCGCATAGGGTCTTTGGTATCATAGGAAAAAAGGTTCTTTATACTGAACAGTTTTTTCTCAACTAATAGTATCATATCCAAACCTTTTGTCAATATTTTCCCCCGCCCAAATCCAGACCTAGGAAGTGGTCCTTGCGAGTAAGACCCCGCCTGCCGGCAGGCAGGGAAGCAATCCCGCTTTTTCTAATAAGATTGCCACGCCTTCGTGGCCCTGCATTGGCGGGGGTGGCTCCGCGCAGGCAGGAGAAACTCTTCCTTTTTAATGGCTTGCCGGACCACTTCGGCGCGCAGGCGCGCGCGTCTGAGGTGCTCGCAATGAGTGGATAGGGAGGGCGCTTTATTCTCTGAATTGGGATTAAGACTGGCAGGTTCCTGTTGACAAGAGCGAATGGAATCTGGTATTCTTCCAAAGAGTTCAATCTGGTGAACGCATGAAAAGAATCACTTACTCTGCTCCTTCGGTGAGAAAAGCGTTCAAGATTCTCTCCGCGGTTTCAGATGCTTCAAACGGTCTTGGCATTAGCGATCTCTCCAAGCAGCTTAAGATCGGGAAGAGCACGGTCCATGGCATCACTTCTGCCCTGGAAGAATTGGGAGTGTTGGTTCGCGACCCACTATACAAACGGTATACCGTAGGCTACAGCCTCCTGGAACTGTGCAGGACCGCCTACTCGAAGATCGAATTGAAGGATTTGGCCCGGAAGCCGATGGAGAAATTGA
>Ga0187780_10002605_pt1 | contig 13522 bp, 11 predicted proteins | sample 1015_Q2_SP10_20__FD_132429 | JGI IMG/M metagenome (GOLD analysis project Ga0187780, IMG submission 132429) | Tropical peat soil microbial communities from peatlands in Department of Meta, Colombia - 1015_Q2_SP10_20_MG | ecosystem: Environmental > Terrestrial > Soil > Wetlands > Peat | place...
CGTGGTCGGAGCCGGGTTTTGGGACAAGCTCCATGCACTGTTTGTGCGCGACGCCAGGGTGTCCGAACGAGTGGCGACAACAACACGTACATATGAACGCGGCCAGGTCGGGTGGCGTTTCTATCTGGGAGTAGCGATCTTCGTGTGCGCATTTGGCGCTTGGGCACTGGTCCCCCTTGGCTCAGCTGTCGGCTGGAGCACAGCACAGCTGGCAGGTCTGTCCGGCGGCATTTTTGTGGCCAACAAGATCGGTTTATTGGCCGCGGTCGCGGTGATGGGCAGGAGCGGCTTCAACTACCTTAAGGGATTGATCTTCGGAACGCTACGCAAGGTCGTCCCGGCGGAGCGAGTAAGTCGCGGTCGCTATCGCTTTGGGCTGACCGTGTTTGTGCTCGCTATCATTGCGGACTGGCTTGAGCCCTACGTGTTGGGTGTGGGCGGTCGCGATGGTTTACACAGGATGATTCAGGATGTGCCAGTTGGTTTGCTGCTGCTCGCGAGCCTGGCTGTACTCGGCGGGGAGTTCTGGGGCAAACTGCGCGCACTGTTTAGTTATCGCGCAAAGGTCGACATCGTCGGTATGGGTTAAGGGTCCGTTGTTGCCAACGCTGTGGGGAGAAAACTGTAATTGAACTGATGTGAGATGAGCCTTCTCGAGATCCCCGACCTCGAAAATGACACCCCAGAGGCGCGGAAGTGTCGTCTACTTTGGCGTCCTGGTGATCAGATCCAAGGACCCGTGGTGGGTCCGCAATCCCACTCATTGGCGTCTTTACGTAACGAAGCCATATCAGCGAATTACCTCGTCGGCGCGCAGCAGGATCGATTCAGGGACGGTGACACCGAGCGCGGACGCGGTTTTCAGGTTGATCGCCAGCTTGTACCTGGAGAGTTGCTCGACTGGCAGATCAGCCGGCTTGGCTCCTTTCAGTAGGCGGTCGATGAAGTAGCCCGCGCGCCTGAAGCTTTCCCAAGTGTCCGTCCCGTATGCAAGCAACCATGGATTCGAGGTGGGGAGATACACGCCGATCATCGGAAATCCATTCTGGACGGCCAGGGCCGTAAGCTCTTTGCTGTGGAACGCGAACGTGGGAGACCAGATAAAAGAGGCCGCACTGACCCGCTTCTGCTTTGCCGTCTTGAAAGCAGTTTCTAGGTCTTGCGCGCCGCGCACCTCGATCAGTTCCACCTGCAGGCCGAGGGACCTGCCGGCTGTGCGTACCTCATCCAGTGCACGAGTCCCAAAAGGCGCCTCCCAGAACACTGCCACTCGGGTCAGACGGGGCAGCGTTTCCTTGAGAATCTCGAGTCGTTTCGCGTCCAGCCCCGCTAGCAATGAATGGATCCCAGTGAGGTTACCTTTTGGGCGGCCAAGGCTGTCCACCAAACCCAACGCCACGGGGTCATAGCCGAAGCCCGTCATGACGATGGGAATCTTGCTGGTAGCCTTTAGCGCTGCGCGTATCGTGGCCTCGTTGGCGCAGACGATTACATCAACGTCCTGCCGCACGAGTCCGTCGGCCAGATCCTGGACGCGATCCAAGTGACCAGCCGCAGTGACGATCTCCAAGCGAATGTTCTTGCCATCCTCGTACCCGAACACGCGCAACCCCTCGCGCAGCTGGTCGTGAGTTGGGTCTGTTACCGCGGCGTGAGAGGCCAACATGGCGACGATCGGGATCCTGAGAGGCTGCTGAGCGGCTGCGCACGCTATTGCATGCAGCAGACCGAAGGATGCTGCGATCCGAAGCGTTCCCGTCATGATTCCCCTGAAGCAACACCCGAAACCGCGTAACCAGTTGGGTCTTGGTTCGCATCGACCACGCTGCGATCCCTAGGAGTCGACTATTACAGTCGTTCGAGCCTGCGAGATCAAGTCGCCCTATCAGCAGAAACTGCGGCAAGCGCTGAGAAGTTAACCCCGAGCAGCGGGGGTAGCATTTCGCGCGATATCTGAATGCCAGCTACGGCTGCTCCCAGTTTCTCGAGACCCGTGATGCGAAGCCCGCCCATCACGGCGAATGGATACAAACAGCAGTCGAACGCGTGCTCCAATTTGCCCGAGGGCAGACCCGATGGCGGTGGCGGCCAAGCTAGTTGCTATTAGCGAATAACCTCGTCCGCGCGCAGGAGGATCGATTCGGGGATGGTAAGGCCGAGCGCCTTCGCTGTCTTGAGGTTGACGACAAGTTCGAATTTGGTCGGTTGCTCAACCGGCAAGTTGCTGGGTTGCGTTCCTTTGAGTATTTTGTCCACGAAGTCCGCCGCGCGGCGGAACATGGCAGTTCTATCGGGTCCGTACGCCATCAGCCCGCCCGCGTCCGCGAACTCGCGCTGACCGTACATAGCGGGAAGCCCGTGTTTGGCGGCAAGCGCGGTGATTTTTTGACGGTGCGCCAGGAAAACAGGGTCTGGGATCAGCACTAGCGCGTGAGCTTGCCGTCCAGCCTGCTTGAACGCGCGGTCCAGCTCTTCTGGATTGCTCGCCTCGATGATCCGGAGCTTTAGCCGTCGCATGGGTGCAATGTTTTTGAGCTCTGTAATCAAATTCCGGTCTACCGGGTTCTCGGGGTTCGTGATTACGGCGACGGTCGTAAGGCGTGGAACAGACTCCTGTAGGAGCTCCAACAACTTTCCCCCGATACCTTCTCCCCAGCCCAGCGACAACCCGGTCAGATTTCCACCTGGCCGGGCCAAGCCTCGAACCAGTCCAGTGCCGATGGGATTGCCCATGACCGCAACAACGATCGGAATGGTGTGTGTGGCGTTCTTGGCAGCGATCGCAGCGGGGGTGCTGTAGGTAACGAGCACGTCAACGTCGCGCCTGATTACTTCACTCACCAACGCCGGCAGCCGATCGTACCGGCCTTCCGCCCAGCGCCGTTCGACCAAGAGGTTCTGGCCTTCAACCCAACCCAATTCGCGCAGGCGATCCCAAAAGGCGGCGGGGCCGCGCGGATCGGTCGAGGGGGCATTGGGGCTGACAAAGCCCACGTGCGCAACCTTCTGCGCGGACTCCGCAGCGCGAGAAACTGATAGTCCGAGTATGCCAACCCCGCATGCACCAGCCAACGTCAGACCAAATAACTGAAGGGCGCGACTCACGAGATCAGCTCGTCTGAACTGTAGAGCGCGGATTCCGAAGCCATCAATCCGAGGTCCTCTGTGGTCTTCAAGTTGACGCTGGGCATCACCAATGCCGAAGTTAGACCGTAACCTGGAGCAAGTACGACAAAGATAGTGATGCCGCCGGTCTTAAGGTCGCTTGTCGGCGCGAAATCGAGCCGCTAAGCGACCGCGCTCGCTGAAGCGCGTGGGTGCCGTTTGGCAATTTTGACTGGTTTAGGCATAACCGGCCGACTCAAGCCTGTCGTCCGGCATGGAGAATACCGCAAATCGTCGGTCGAGAGCCGCACGCCTTACGGATTTGCTTTCAGGTAAAGGATGATCTTGCGACGAACTTCTGCATCCGTTTGTTTGTAGTACATGTATACACCAGGGACCCACTTCTGGGGATTGGTGATCCAAACGTCGAGCGCAGCTTCCGTCCACTCCATGCCTGTTAGGGCTTTCACGAACGCGTTGGAGTAAGTAAATCCCTTGACCGTCCCGGCGGGCCGCCCATAGACGCCGCGCAGATTTGGCCCATAAGGGGGAGAGACGGCGATGCGCAAGGCGTCCAAGTCTTCGCCGGGAGGAGGCGTCGTCGTTGTCGAGGCGCTCGGTTCGGATGTCACCTCGCTCAGGAAATCGCGCATGGTTAACCCTGCGGACTGTTGCGCTGCCAGACGCACGACTCGTTGCTGCGAGGGACCCACAGCCGCTCGCGGCGGCGCGACCAAGCCGTGACACATCTTGCATTCCAGTACGTAGAATTTTTCGCCTTGCGCCAAATCTTCATCCTGAGCTAACGCTGGGCTAATCAACCCACCTGCTATAGCCAGGACCGCGACCGCAGCCTTCGAGCTCATGGCATCCCCCCCGTTTCAACGTATTTCTCACGGATGCACGCCCAAGCTAGCGCAACGCCAATCGTTAGCCTTGATTTAGATCAACCATGACGACCGGAAGAACGAACGATTGATGCCGATGAACTGAGTTCGCAGCTAGACTGAACCGCTCGGGAAAGCGCCGTCCACAGCGGACCCGCCGCGCTGCGGCGCAAATCCGCTGCGTACGGGGTCTTGCATATTCATGGACGAGCAATTACCACCAAGAATGTCCAGTAGAGCTCGAATATCAAAAGGCACCAAACTGCAATCAAGTAACTCACACGACGCCATATTGAGCCGCTCATTCCCAGCAGCAATATGGCAGGCACCACGGCGGCCAGAGCAAGGGAGCCCCATACAAAGACGGGAATCAGCGTCTTGTACGAGGGGTGGTGTTGAAACGCGGAGCGGTCCAAGGCTTGCCCGATTCCGGCCACGATGCTAGGGGACGCAAATGCAGTGCACCCGACGATCCACTTGCCGATGAGCCTGGGCACGTTGAATATCAGAGGTCAAGAGTCACGAGGAAGGCACCACCGAGGCTATCAAGCGGACGGGACCAGGAGCCCTGTACCGCCGGCAGGGCGCGCAACGCTGTGTAAATTCCCGGAACCTAAAGGTTTGATCTTAGCGCGTCACGAACTGCACACGAATATCTACGCCCTCGGTCTGCTCGCACCACACTCCTATCGGATGCCATCCGCTGATGAGCCATGCGTGACGATCGTGCCCCAGAGCTCGAAGGATCATCTTCCGGAATAGTTGACCGTTCTGCTCGTTGTCCTCAACGTGGGCAGTCAGGGAGACATCGAGGTCCCAGCTTAATTCATCCAGCTTCGGGTCACGGCGGATCTTTTGCTGCGCCGCGACCATGCACATCACAATTTCCGGTCGCTCAACATGGCCAATCAATTCCTTGAAACTCGAGCGTGGTGACGGATGGACCAAAGACCCCACCGAGGCACTTACCGGCAAAGCCAGCACAAGCCAGCCAAGAATGATTACTGCCCAAAGGCTCCGCAATTGGTGACATTGCGAATCGCGAGCGGTTTTGTTCGGGACCATACGTTAAGCGCCAAATGCGAACAATAAATTAATACTAATGCAAGCTCCTCGCTAGTTATTGACCGATGTCAATCCGGCACTGTGTTATCGAGCTCATCTATTAACGTCCAGATTTAGAAGGAGAAGACTCCTCGCTTTACCCCATCAAAGGATCTCTATTGATACTTCCTTTACATGCCCAAATACCGATCCTGGGCCCAGCGAACCTGAGCATCGGTCAGCGTAGAACTTAGCTCACCCCTCCCTAGTTCCGCTGCGTAGGCCTGGTCAGCGCTTCGGACCCCGTACCACTCAGCGCACGATAATCGCTGGCGACCTCCCTTACCACTCGAGACCGCCGCGCTCACCGATCCGGTAACGCTCCTTATCGCCATCATGGCTTTCCTGGCCACAATGAAGATCGGCGCGCTGTGGATCATCTTCGCCGCCGCGATTGCGTCCCTCTCCCTCTCGCAGCGTATGATCTTAATGCGCTAGCAGATCGTAGCCCGCAAGGCACTGCTTACCGTTGTGGATGTCGATAGCGACCTTGACGGCTGGTGCTTTCTGGACGGCAGCGCTCAGCTACAATTCATTGATCCCAAATCGAAGCGGGAAGCAGACAAGGCGGAAACAATGTCGATTCTAACGATAGCGAAAATGGGGCACCCGGTTCTGAGGCGGGCCGCCGCGAAGATCGACGATCCAACTGATCCGCAAATTGCCCTTCTCGCGGCTGACATGCGTGAAACCTTGGAGGAAATCGGCGCGAGCGGACTAGCCGCGCCACAAGTATTTGTCGAGAAGCGTGTCGTTGTTTATCGCATCAGCGCGACCCGCATTCCGGCCGGATCGGATCTCCGGCCGGTGGACTGGACGGTGATGATCAATCCGGAAATTACGCCATTGACCAGGGACAAAGTCCCAGTCTGGGAGCGGTGCCTATCGATTCCGGGCCTGCATGGGAAGGTGCCGCGTTATCCGCGGATCTCGATCCGTTATCAGACGACTTCAGGCGTTGCCGTCGAACATGTGGCGTACAGCACGTGGGCTGCGCTTCTACAGCATGAGTGCGACCACCTTGACGGTGTTCTCTATCCGATGAGGATGGAGGACTTGTCCACGCTCGCATTCAACGAAGCGCCCGGGGCGCTGGCGGAGGAAGCTGCCAAAGACGCAGAGCAGATTGATCCGCTTTTTCTCGACCTGGTTGGCCGCTGGCCAGCGCGGGAGAAGTGGTACCGATCCGCGTCGTGATGGATGTCGATTGGATTGCGCGGAACACGACGCGAAAGTCACCGGCGCTTGCCCGCGCTGGGGGTTTGATCATCCAAGGGTGTCGCCCACTATGTGGACAAGGTGCGAATAGGCACCAAGCCGACGGACCTGCCCGTTGAGCACTCGACCGTTCGTCGTCAATCTCACGGCAGCGAAGAAGCTCGGCATCAAGATGCCGCAAGAGCTGCTGGCCCGCGCCGACGTACTGCTCTACCAGCCTCAATGCTGTCCGGCATCGAAGGCATATGAATCTTGGTATCGCTCTGCCGCTGGTGATGAGATCTCTTACCGTCGCGTTTGCTCTAGCGATCCCGCGTCCGTTCGAGAGCCATCCTACGAAAGTGGGCCGAGCAAAACGGGTTGAGATCTTGCGGCATGGACCCAATGGCTATTCGCGGAGAGTCGCCAATACAGTAGCCTCTGTCTCATGACGATGGCATTCATGTTCGTTATCCCCTTGGGAGCGCAGAGAATCTGCCATGCAGTTAGCGGAGGACAGGTTCACCTGATCCACCGACGAGGCCGACACAGCGCTACAGAGCTTGAAGTAGTGTAAAACTAACTTCTTCAGGAAAATACGGGGCTGACCGTTCGGCGGCAAGTCCGATGAATCATAGGGCTCCTGTCATGGATTCTCGACGAAGCGCTCGTCCCATCCGAGCACGAGCGGTAGGGAAGCGCGGCAAAATTAAAAGATCCTCATCTGGCATCGAGCGGCTCTTACGAATGTCCGCCGTCCTTCGGGAAAGGCTTCCGTTGGAGCAACAACTCGCGCATGTGCTCGAAGCAGCTCGAGAGGAAGTCAGCGTCGATCGTCTACACATCTGGGCTGCTTCCCCGCAGGGTGATCGGCTGATTCACGTGGCCGGTTCCGGCGAGTCGGAAGAGGACAAGCTGTCGCTTGGCGAGCGCAGGGAGATCCCGCTTGCCGAGGCGGGTGCGATGACCAAGGCCTACCGCGACGGTATTCCAATGGTTATTGACAAAACGCACCCGCTGGCGCCCCAGTCGCGGCTGAGGCGACCGTACTCGGAGATCAATGCGCTTCGCACCAACAGCTTTGTGGTGATCCCGATCACGGGGCGCGCCGGGGTGCTAGGCCTGCTCGTGGCCGACAATAAATATTCGCGCGCCCCGCTGCCCATGAAAAGGCTGCATCTGCTTCCCATCTTTGCATTGCACCTCGCCACGGCAGTAGACGAGACCAGATTGTTTACCGAGTTCGATGGGTGCGAACGTGAGTTGGCTGAGTCCCTAAAGCAGCAGGCAGCAACAAGCGAGATCCTGCGCGTGATCAGCTGTTCGCCAACCGATTTGCAGTCCGTGCTGGATGCGTTGGCAGAAAGCGCGGCGCGACTCTCTGGCGCCGAGGACGGGGTGATCGTGCGAGTGGATGGCGACTGCTATCGCGTGGTCGCACATTACGGCTCAACGCCGACACGCTCCCAGATGGAGCGCGTTTCCCTGAGTCGCCAACAGGTGCCCGGGCGTGCGATCATCGAACGCCGCGTCGTTCACGTGCCCGACGTGCTTGCTGAGTCGGGGGCCGCATTTCCACAATCGAGAGATCTCGCGGCGCGATTCGGCCATCGCACCGTGCTTGCCGTACCCATGCTGCGCGGAGCCGAAGCCATCGGCGCGATTGTGATCCGTCGCGTCGAGGTGCGACCATTCTCAGACAGGCAAATCGAGCTCCTCAAGACTTTTGCCGATCAGGCTTCGATCGCCATTGAGAACACGCGGCTGTTCAACGCGCTCGACTCGCGCAATCGAGAGTTGACCGACGCTCTGGAGCAGCAGACGGCCACCAGCGACATCCTGCGGGTGATCAGCAGATCTCCCACGGACGTTCAACCGGTCTTCGAAACCATTTCTGAGAGCGCCAAGCTCCTGTGCAACGCATTCACGGCTGGTGTGTTTCAGTTTGACGGGAAGCTGATTCACTACGGCGCAGAGGCCAACGCCAGTCCGGAGGCGCGCGAACTTGCCGGGCGGCTCTTTCCCTGTCCTCCAAGCCGCGACAGTGCGACCGCTCGGGCTATCTTTGATCGAGCCGTCGTCCACATTCCGGACGTGCGCGACGATCCCGCTTATCGGACCCATGAGTGGGCGAAAACCCTCGGAATTCGCAGCCTGCTTGCGGTGCCGATGATGCACGGGGGTCATCCAGTGGGCGTGGTCACGGTCAACAGGACCGAACCAGGGGCGTTCTCCGATCGCCAAATCGCGCTTTTGAAGACCTTCGCCGCCCAGGCGGTAATCGCAATCGAGAACACCCGGTTGTTCAAGGAGCTCGAGTCTCGCAACCGTGACCTGACCGAGGCACTCGAACAGCAGACGGCGACCAGTGAAATATTGCGGGTGATCAGCCAGTCGCAGCGCGACGCGCAGCCGGTATTCCAGGCCATCGCGGCGAATGCGCGGAAGCTGTGCGAAGCTACCAACGGAGAGGTCTATACGTTCGATGGCGAGCTTATCAGGAACGCGGCCAATGACCTCATCAATCCCGATGCCCTGGAGGTGCTCAAACAGATATACCCGAGGCAGCCGGGGCGTGACGGCGCGACCACCCGCGCCGTTCTCACGCGCACGGCAGTGTATATACCGGATGTTCGCCAGGATGCGGAATATCGCCTTCAAGGGCTGACCGACGCGCTCGGAGTTCGCAGCGCCCTTTCCGTGCCCATGCTTCGCGACGGCAGCCCTATCGGAGCGATCACTGTGACCGGCGCCAAACCCGCGATGTTCACCGACCGGCAGCTCGCCATGCTTCAGACGTTTGCCGACCAAGCGGTGATCGCCATCGAGAACGCCAGGCTGTTCAACGAACTCGAGTCTCGTAATCGAGACTTGACCGAGTCCCTGGAGCAGCAGACGGCGACTAGCGAAATCCTGCGCGTGATCAGTCAGTCGCAATCGGACGTGCAGCCGGTGTTCGAGGCGATCGCGGACAATGCGCGGACGCTGTGCCGAGGTAACTTTGGCCACGTTTTTACCTTTGACGGAGAGCGGATCCACATCGTTGCTACCGCCGGCACCAGTCCCGAAGGCATCGAGGCTCTTCGGCGGACCTATCCCGGGCGCCCCGGTGGAGTCACTCAGAAGTCGATCTCGAGCGCGGACGTGGCCTACGTCCCCGATGTCAAGCATGACCCGGAATACAACCTGCAAGGCCTGGCCGGGATCGTTGGTTATCGCAGCATCGTCTCCATGCCGATGCTGCGCGAGGGCAAGGCGACCGGAGCGATCACCGTCGCTGGCGCCGAGCCCGCGATGTTCTCAGAGCGGCAGATTGCAATGCTTCGAACGTTCGCCGATCAGGCCGTGATCGCGATCGAGAACACGCGGCTGTTCAATGAGCTGCAAACGCGAAATCGGGATTTGACCGAATCGCTTGAGCAGCAGATGGCTACCAGCGACGTCCTGCGGGTGATCAGCCAGTCGCAAAGCGACGTGCAACCGGTATTCGAAACGATCTGTGCGAACGCGTGCAGATTATGCCAAGCGACCATCGGAGTCTTGTTCACGTACGACGGACAGTTAATCCATCTAGCACATGCCCAGGGCTTCAGCGAAGAGGGGGCTGAGGCGCTGCGACGATCATTTCCCCGGCCGGCCGATCGCGCAAGTGCAAGCGGCCGCGCGATCATGACACGAGCAATAGCATACGTGCGCGATGTGCATCGAGACGCCGATTACGAATTGCACCCATTGAATGAAGCCTCGGCGATCCGCTGCATCCTTGCCGTGCCGATGCTGCGGGAGGGTACGGCTATCGGCGCGATTAACGTAAGCGCTACGAAACCCGAGATGTTTTCGGAAACTCAGATAGCGATGCTAAAGACCTTTGCCGACCAGGCGGTGATCGCGATCGAGAACACGCGGCTGTTCAATGAGCTCCAGTCTCGCACCGCCGAGCTGGGGCGTTCGGTGGAGGAGCTGAAGGCGCTCGGCGAGGTGGGCAGCGCGCTTAGTTCGACGCTCGATGTCGACACCGTGCTCAGGACCATCTTGGCGCATGCCAGCCAACTCGCTGGCACACAGGTGGGACAGGTCTTCGACTACGACGAGGCAACTGAAGAACTGAGGCCGCGGGCTATTTCCGGCTATTCGCAGGAGGTCGCTGACGAGCTGCTGCGCAACCCGATCAAGAAAGGCGAGGGAGTAAGCGGCAGAGCGGTCGCCACGCGGCAGCCGGTGGAGGTTCCCGACATTACCATCGAAGTTTCCTATGATCCTCGCCTGCGGGACTTGGTCGTGGCGAGCGGGGTTCGGGCACTTCTGGCCGTTCCGCTGATTCGCGAAGACCAGGTGCTGGGAGCCTTGACGCTCGGCCGCTCCGAGCCCGGCGAGTTTTCCAAGCAGGTGGTCGATCTAGTGACCACCTTTGCCAGTCAGTCCGCTCTGGCAATGCAAAATGCGCGGCTATTCCACCAACTCGAGATCGCGAGCCAGCACAAGTCGGCGTTTCTCGCGAACATGTCCCACGAGCTGCGCACACCGCTGAACGCCATCATTGGCTACAGCGAGATGCTGCAGGAGGACGCCGTGGACCAGGGAGCCAACGCCCTGGTGCCCGATCTGAAAAAAGTCAACACCGCAGGCAAGCACTTGCTAGAGCTGATCAACTCGATCCTCGACCTGTCCAAGATCGAGGCTGGCAAGATGGAGTTGCATCTCGAGGACATCGACGTTGCCGCATTGATTGCGGACGTCGCGGCGGTCGGCCAGCCGCTTGCAGAGAAGAATGGCAATCGCTTGGAGGTGGTGTGCGGCGCTAACGTCGGTAGGATGCACACTGATCTCACCAAGGTGCGGCAAGTGCTCTTCAACCTGCTAAGCAACGCGTGTAAATTCACCGAGCGTGGCCAAGTGTCACTGGCCATTCAGCGGGAGCACTCCGGAGACGGTGCCTGGCTGAACTTTAGCGTGATCGATACCGGCATCGGGCTGAGCCCCGAGCAGCTGCCACGGTTGTTCGAGGAGTTTGCCCAGGCTGACGCCAAGACCAGCCGCAAATACGGCGGGACGGGCCTCGGCCTCGCCGTCAGCCGCAGGCTTTGTCGGTTGATGGGCGGCGATATCACAGTGACGAGCGAACCGGGCAAAGGCAGCAACTTTACCGTGCGTCTGCCCGTTGACGTCCGTCAGATCCGCGAGAGTGCGAGCGAGGCTCAGAGCGTCGCGGGGACGGTATTGGTTATCGACGACGAAGCGGTAGTACGGGAGCTGATGCAGCGCTTCCTAAGCAAGGAAGGCTTCCGGGTCCTGGCGGCCCCGGACGGGGAGGCTGGCCTGCGATTGGCGCGGGAGCAGAGACCCGACGCGATCACGCTGGACGTCATGATGCCAGGGGTGGATGGCTGGAGCGTGCTGGCGGCGCTCAAGGCAGAGCGAGAGCTCGCGGATATTCCCGTGATCATGCTCACGATCGTTGAGGACGAGACAATGGGATACGCGCTGGGGGCGTCGGACTATCTCACCAAGCCGATCGATCGGGTGCGGCTCGCTGCGATTCTGACGAAATATAGGCGTGACCTGCCGGCCCTGGTTGTTGACGACGACGCGGATATGCGGTTGCTGCTGCGGCGAATCTTGGAGGAAGAGGGCTATGCGGTGGTCGAGGCGGAGAACGGCCGGGCGGCGCTGGACCGCCTGGAAGAGACTGCCGCGAGCATAATCCTGCTGGATCTGATGATGCCCCAGATGGATGGGTTTGAAGTCCTGAGGGCATTGCACGCGCGCGCATCGTGGCGGCAGGTCCCCGTGGTGATCATCACGGCCAAGGACCTGACAGCCGAGGAGCACGAGCGGCTCAACGGCTCGGTGGTCCGGATTCTGCAGAAACGAGCTTACGGGCGGGCAGACGTGCTGGCCGAGGTGAGAGCGCTTCTGGCCAACTCGATTGGCCGCCGAAGGAGCACGAGGCGATGATCAAGATTCTTCTGGTCGAAGACAATGAGATGAATCGCGACATGCTGTCGCGGCGGTTGCAGAAGCAAGGGTACGAAGTGCTCCTGGCGCTGGACGGGGAGGAAGGGGTGGCAAAAGCCCACAGCGACTTGCCCGCGCTGATCCTTATGGATATGAGCCTGCCCGGCGTCGATGGCTGGGAGGCGACGCGCCGCCTCAAGGCCGCAGCCAAGACCCAGAACATCCCGATCATCGCACTCACGGCTCATGCCATGACAGACGATCGCGACAAGGCCCTAGCGGCGGGCTGCGACGACTTCGACACTAAGCCAGTCGAGCTGCCGAGGTTGTTGGCCAAGATCCAGGCGCTGCTCGCACGACAGGCCTCATGAACATGGATCGGGAAGCGCTGGCACATCTGCGCCACGAGCTGCGCACGCCACTTAACCACATCATTGGGTATAGCGAGATGCTGCTCGAGGACGTCGTGGCGGCGGACCTCGCTGCGCTGGGGCCAGGGTTACGGCAGGTGCGGCACGACGCACGGCAGCTGCTCGACATCATCAACCATCTGACGCATGCCGAAGCCGAGGAAGCTGACTTCGGGCGCCTGTCGGCCGAGGTGGCCGTGCCGCTACGCTCGGTGATGACGGAGGTGGACAGGTTGCGCGTCGCGGCAGAACGTGCCGGTGCGGAACGCGTTGCCCTAGATCTGAATCGAGTTGCGAGCGCCGCTGCCGCGCTAGAGTCCGCGATCAGAGGAGGCATCGTCGCGCAGCCAGCGACAAAGACGAACACAGCTGTTCTGTCGGTCCCGCCCGCGGGGGGGCTCAATACTGGAGTGATCCTGATCGTCGACGATAACGCGAGCAATCGGGAAATGCTCGGACGGCGGCTGGAACGCGAAGGACACCAGGTGCAACTTGCCGCTAGCGGGCGTGAAGCGCTTGACGCGCTCCGCGAGCGCAGCGTCGACCATGCCGCGCAGGTCCTCTGGGTAGTAATCCATCACTTCGACTTGCGGGCCCCCAGGTTGGCCTCCTCGACCGCCTCGGCAGATAGCTCGGCCGCCTCGTGGGCCAACTCGGCGGCGCGCTCGGCATCTGCCTCGGGGGACCCCAGCTCGCGGGCGATCGCGGCGAGGCGCTCGGCTATCTCGCGCAGGCGGCTCATCGCGCGGCCGCCCGTTCTCGCGCAATCGCGCCGAGGATGCCATTGACGAAGCCAGGCGCCTGGGCGCCGCAGTACTCCTTGGCGATCTCGACTGCCTCGTCGATCGCCACCTCGGTCGGCAC
>Ga0187780_10002606_pt1 | contig 13522 bp, 12 predicted proteins | sample 1015_Q2_SP10_20__FD_132429 | JGI IMG/M metagenome (GOLD analysis project Ga0187780, IMG submission 132429) | Tropical peat soil microbial communities from peatlands in Department of Meta, Colombia - 1015_Q2_SP10_20_MG | ecosystem: Environmental > Terrestrial > Soil > Wetlands > Peat | place...
GAGAATTCGCCGACCGCTTCACCGGCCGCGTCGCCGGCCTGGTCGTCCATGACAAACGTGAGATGGGCGCACAGACAGAGCGCCTGCTGGCCGGGATGCGCGAACTGAATTCCCACCTGTGCGAGCGGCCGGGCAGTCCCCTCGTCTTCCTGGAGTACGCCGCCGGGCTGGATCGCGGCTGGTTCGTCGCGGTGGCGGAGCGGCTGCAAGACGCCGAGCGAGTTAGCTGCTGCATCGACGTGGGTCACGTTGGCCTGAGACAGGCGGCCGCCAGGTTCGGAGACAGCCATCCCGGCCTGGACCTCAAGAAGCTCGGTTCGGCGGACGACCGCCTCCCCGGCCTGGTGGCGGACATCCAGGACGCGGTGGCAAGCGCCCTGCCGCATGTGCTCGACGTCATACGCTCGCTCGGCAGGCTCGGCAAGCACGTGCACTTTCACCTGCACGACGGGCATCCCCTCGTGCTGGGTCTGCGGGATCACTTCAGTTTCCTGGCGCGGCTGCCCGTTCCTTTCAGCTACCAAGGCCGCCGATCGCTGAGCATGATGTACGGGCCGGACGGCCTAGCCTCCATCGTGTCAACAGCCATCGACGCGTGCCCCCCGCGGGCAGTCTCCTTCACGGCCGAGATCCACCAGGTCGAAGGCCGGCTGCCCCTGGCCGACGCCGCATGGCTCTTCCCTCACTGGCAGGACACCACCAATGCCGAACGGATGAACTACTGGCTCTCCGTTCTGTCCGACAACGTGATGCTCATATCCCAGTACGCAGATCACGACCTGCGTCTGCCCAACCGGGACGGCCTGGGTCAATCCCGGGCCTAGTGGCCGCCGATCCGCTTCATGCCGTCTGTAGACCTCAGGACTGACATCATGCGCGGCCAACCGGGAACCGGACCAGCGAGGTCTCGCGGGCCGTACCGTCGTGGCCGCGGCCTGGCCGCTGTACCTTGATCCGCATGGTGACGGATAACAATCTGGCCGGTCAGGACGGTCCGGCAGATGCTGCGGCCGCCGTTGCCGCCCGGCTGCGGCATGACATGGTGTGTGCGCTGGAGCTTTTCACGGTATACCTGGGCGAGCGGCTGGGCCTGTACCGGGCGCTGGCCACCGCTGGCCCGGCGACCTCTGCGGAGCTGGCCGGGCGGACCGGCACCGCCGAGCGGTATGTCCGGGAATGGCTGGAGCATCATGCGGCCAGCGGCCTGCTGGAGGTGGACGACCCGGCCGCTGGCCCACAGGCCCGCCGGTACCGGCTGCCACCCGACCATGCGCCCGTCCTGGCCGACCCCGACGACGTCCGCTACCGGGCATTTAGCGGCGTGGAGATCGCGCGCGCCGGGCGGCGGCTGCCGCAACTGGTCGAGGCGTTCCGCACCGGCGGCGCGCCGCCCGCTTTGCCCTGGGCGCCAGAGGGCAGGGCCGATGACAACCGCGCCCTGTTCCTCAACCTGCTGGGAACGCAATGGCTGCCGGCCATTGCCGACGTCGACCAGCGGCTGCGCAGCGAGCCGCCGGCCCGGGTGGCCGACCTGGCCTGCGGCGCCGGCTGGTCGAGTATCGCCATGGCGCAGGCCTACCCCCTGGTCAGGGTCGACGGTTTCGACCTGGACCCCGACGTGATCGCCGCCGCCCGCCGCAACGCCGCCCAGGCCGGGCTGTCCGGGCGGGTCACCTTCGCCGTCACCGACGCCTCCGGCCCCGGCTGGTCCGGCCGGTATGACCTGGTGACGATCTTCGAAGGGCTGCACGACATGGCCCGTCCAGCGGACGCGCTGCGGACAGCACGTGGCATGCTGCGGCCAGCAAGCCCGGTCATCATCGCCGATGAGCTCGTCGAGGACGAGTTCACCGCCCCCGCCTCGGAGCTGGAGCGCTACCACTACGGCTGGAGCGTGGTATCGTGCCTGCCTGCTGCCATGGGCGACCCCCGCACATCCGCCACCGGGGCGGTGATGCGCCCCGCCACGCTTCGCCGCTACGCCCAGGAGGCCGGCTTTGCCGACGTGGAAGCCCTCCCGCTCGAAACCGAAACCTGGCGTTTCTACCGGCTGATCCCATGACCTCCCACCTGGCGCCAGCGTTCGGATGGTGACCAGCACGATGTCGTGCCACCATTAGACCGACCAGCCCGCCGTGGTCGCCGAGGTCGGGCCGGCGCCGGCCGCCGGCCGGTGGCCAATTCGTCCTGGTGGGTGCTCACGCCGTCGGCTACCTGCGGGTGTCCTGCATGCTGGCCAGGCGCCAGGACCGTGACCTCAGGTTCCCATACGGCGCTGGCTCGGGATTGGGTTTCCGGAGGAGGATCTAGCCATGAGTGACCGTATACCGGCGCCGGGAGACGCGGACGACCAGCGTGGCAGCGAGCCTGACGTGTCGGAGGACGACGAGATCGCCAAGATGCAGGCCGTGATGCGCGCTTCAGAAAAGCACCGGGAAGGCGGGGTGGTGGATCCTGAACTCGAGGTCGCCGACGCTGATCCCGACCCTGAGGCCTGAGCCGGTCAGGCGGGAAGGGCGGCGAGTACTGTTTGCGGTATGCCAGAGCTCGGTGAAGAACCTCGGCCGAAACCAAGCCCAGGGGCCTTGGTTTCCAACTGGACCAGCTACGACGCCCCCCTCGCGACCAAGTTGCGGATGGCTGTGTCCAATACCGTCAGCAAGCTGCGCAACCGCCAGGCTTGCTGCGGTAACCACGGCCAGCCCGGTTGTTGAATGCCGGCCGACCCGCCCCGTGAGGGCGGACCCGCCGCCGACGACCATCCGCATCATCACGGGCCCAATCACGACCAACCCGGCTGAGGAGCCAGCGACGGCGCCGCTGAACCACGCCCGGTCAACCGCGGGACTCGACCGGTGCGGGGCACTGATCGGGTGAGCGCTGGCGCGTGAGTTAGCTCGCCGGAAGGCAGCGAGGCAGCCTGCAGGTCAACTGCCCGGGCAGTCCTTCGCCGCACTGCACGAAGGCGGCGCCCGCGCTCTGATGGGTGGACGCGAGGGTGGTGGCCAGGACCGGCCCAAGCGGCACGGGACCAGTCCGAGTCCCACCGGCGCGGGCCACGGTACCAAGAGGAGAGGAGCAAGGTCGTGGACATGAAGCTCGAGGTCGGGCAGCCTGACCTGGACTGGCCGGGCCGGCCCGCGCGGTACATGGTGGCCGAGCGGGCCGGGCAGGCCGCCGCGGCCGGGCCGGGTGCGGGCGCATGACCGGCTACGACTACGACGTGATCGTGGTAGGCGCCGGCTCGCCGGGTGAGCATTGCGCCGGGGAGCTGGCCGACGGCGGGCTGCGGGTGGCGGTAGTGGAGCGGGAGCTGGCCGGGGGCGAGTGCTCGTACTGGGCATGCATCCCGTCCAAGACCCTGCTGCGCCCGGGTGAGGCGGTGCACGGCGCGCGGGAAGCGGCGGCCACCGCGCAGGTCGATGTGGCCGCGGCGCTGGCCTACCGGGACTTCATGGTCTCCGACTACTCCGACGCGGGCCAGGAGCGGTGGCTGGCGGGCAAGGGCATCGACCTGCTCCGCGGCACCGGCCGGCTGGCCGGGCCGGGCGTGGTCGAGGTGGACGGGGCGGCGCACACGGCCCGGGACGTGGTGGTGGCGACCGGCTCCGATCCGGTCCTGCCGCCGGTGCCGGGCCTGGCCGGGCTAGCCGGGGTGTGGACCAACCGCGAGGTCACCGGCATGAAAGCGGTGCCGCGGCGGCTGCTGATCCTGGGCGGCGGGCCGGTCGGTGCCGAGATGGCCCAGGCCGTCCGCCGCCTCGGCGGCCAGGTCGCCCTCACCGAGGCCGCGCCGCACGTGCTGGCCCGCGAACCCGACCCGCTCGGCCACGCCCTCGGCGAAGTCCTGCGCGGCGAGGGCATCGAGCTGGTCCTGGGCATCCACGCCACCGCCGCGCGGCGCGACGGCCCGGACTACATCCTGGTCCTCGAGGACGGCCGTGAGCTGCGCGGTGACCGCCTGCTGGTCGCCACCGGCCGCCGCCCCCGTCTGCCCGACGGGCTGGCCACGGTCGGCGTCACCGCCGGCCCGCACGGAATACCGGTCGATCAGCACCTGCGCGCCGCCGACCGGCTATGGGCCGTCGGCGACGTTACCGGCGTCCGGCTGCTCACCCACGTCGGCAAATACCAGGGCGAGGTCGTCGCCGCCAACATCCTCGGTCAGCCGCGCGAGGCTCACTACGAGGCCATCCCGGACGTGGTCTACACCGACCCGCAAGCCGCCGCCGTCGGTGCCGCCGAGGCCCCTTACACCGCCACCGTCCCGGTGTCGGAGGTGGCCAAGACCGCCACCTACACCCACGCCTACGCCACCACCCCCGGCTTCCTGACCCTGCTGTCCGACGGCGACCACCTGACCGGCGGCTACGCGCTGGGCCCCGAGGCCGGGGAATGGATGCAGCAGGCCACCCTGGCCATCCGCGCCCAAGTACCGCTGCCGGTCCTGCGCGATGTCATCCAGCCCTTCCCCACCTTCTCCGAGATCTACGTTGCCGCGCTCAAAACGCTGCACCACCAGATCGCCGCCGCCCCGCCGGCTGGCCCGGTGAAGTGACCCGGGCCTGATGTCATCCGGGCGCGACCGGGAGTATCCGGATCAATGACCTGCTGAGACCGGCCGTTGATGCTCACGGCGGCGCCTAGCGCCGGGAGCAGATATCGCCTGCTCCCGGGCTTCCTGGCTTCATCGTCATGATCTGCCCGGAGGGCCAGCGCCGTGGCGGGCGCGGGTGCTGCATACTCGGCGGTGTGGGAGAGCTTTTTGACGTCCCGGCGCTACGGATCCGGCAGCCGGGCAAGCTGCTGGCCAACCGCGCGACCTACGAGATCTTCAACGCTGAACGCCAGCTGCTCGCGACCGCTGCCGAGATCGAAGGGCACACCAGGCTGGAGCTGCTCAGCAAGTCGATGCCCGACACCCGCGTGTTCGCGGTCACTACGGCCGACGGCGAGCCGGTCCTGTCCCTGATCAAGCAGGCCAGCGAGTGGATGACCGATCTCCGCGGCCCGGGGGGCGAACTGATCGGCCGGATACATACCGGAGACACCAGGCGCACCTACACTCTGCTCGACGAGCGGGACCGGACCGTGGGCCAGGTGACCGGCGATCTGGCGCTCAAGCACTTCATGGTCACCAGCACGACGGGCGGCCAGTTCGCGCGGGTCCGAAAGACCTTTGCCGGGTTTACCAAGGAGGTGCTTACCCACTTCGACCATTACATGGTGGAGTTCACCGGCCGGGTCCCGCAGCCGGCCCGCACCCTGACCGTCATGACGCCCATCGTGCTGGACCTGACCGTATACGGGCCGATCTGACCGGCCCGGCCGCTGGTTGTGGGCCGCGTCCGGGGCAGTTACGGCCGATGCCGGCGGCCACGCTGACCGAAGCTGACTGCCGGCAGGCCGATACCTCCGCGCGGCCGGTCAAGGACACGTTCCCGGGCCCGCGGCCGAACCTGTCCGCCCGCGGGCCGGCCCATGTCGTTGCGGCTGGTGGGATCACCGGCGTGGTATCGGCGCGGCGGCGGGTAGCACCGGCGGGAGGCCGAATGCCGGGAACAGGCCTGGATCTTGGAACGCGACGATCCGGGCGATGCGCGCTGCGCTGAGGGTCAAGACCTGCACCGCGTGAGCCTGGTACACGCCGTCCGGGCCGCGCAGGTAAGCGGCCAGCGCAGGCTGGCCGTTGGCGGCGGTCGGGATCGTGGCGATTTCCCCGGGCTGGCGGAGGACGTGGGATCGCAGGAATAGCCCGATCTGCTCCCGGCCGGTGAACCAGGCTGGCAGCGGCGGCATCTCTAGCACAGCGTCATCGCGCAGGAGGTCGGTGAGGGCGGTGACGTCAGCGTCTTCAATGGCTGCCGCGTACCGGTTGAGCAGCGCAAGATCGCCGGGGTCGGCGGGTTCGCGGATCTCATCCTCGGCGGGAGCCACCTGCTGGAGCTGAGCCCGGGCCCGCTGCAGCGCGCTGTTGGCCGCGACGGTGGTGGTGCCCAGCAGCTCGGCGACCTCCGCTGCCCGCCAGCCCAGCACGTCGCGCAAGATCAGCACGGCACGCTGCCTGGCGGGCAGGTATTGCAAGGCGGCGACCAGGGCCAGCCGGATATTCGTCCGCGAGATGGCGACCGCGGCGGGATCGGCGGACCCGGGGCGCAGCAGCCCGTCGGGGATCGGCTGGAGCCACGGAATTTCCGGCATCGCGGCGGCCAGCGGTCCTTCCGGGTTCTCACCCGGCTGGCCGAGGCCAGACGGCAGCGGCCGGCGGCTGCGAGTCTCGAGGGCCCTCAGGCATGCGTTGGTCGCGATCCGGTACAGCCAGGTCCGCAGCGACGCGCGGCCCTCGAACTGGCCGAAGGACCGCCACGCCCGGAGCAGGGTCTCCTGCACCTGGTCTTCGGCGTCATGGACCGAGCCGAGCATGCGGTAGCAGTGCGCCAGCAGCTCAGGCCGGAACGGGTCGGTCAAGCGCGCGAATTCATCGCCGCCTGGGGGTGAGCTGCCTGGCTCGGCCTTCGCCGTTGCTGACATCGCCACTCCTGTCGGTCGTCGCGTGAACGCTTCCCCGCCTGCGTGCCCACTTGTACAGATCCCCCGGGAGGGCGAATTTCACCGGCCGGTGCGCGGGCCAGCTGCGCAGCGGGCGGCTGCCCAGGGAACCGCCTGGCGGCACACCGGAAATCGGCGACGCACGCAGGCTCCGGCTCGCGGGGAGCTGGCTGCGGAAACATGTCCGTTCCGGGCCGTTCGGCCAGAGCGCGCCTGCTCTGGCCGCGGTGAGTTTCTTGAGTGGCCCGGATCGGTACAGGCAGACGGGCGAGCCACACCGGCGTGTCCGGGCCGCGGCACCACATCACCTGCCGCGCCACCTGAGAAGAAAAGGAGTGCCATCATGGCGAGCATCGCCGACAAAGTGGTCCTGGTTACCGGGGGAAATCGCGGCATCGGCCAGGCGCTGGTCGAGGAAGCCCTGAGGAGAGGCGCGAAGCGGGTATACGCCGGCACGCGCCAGCCCCTGACCCATCCCGACGGGCGCGTCACGCCGCTGATCCTGGACGTGACCAACGCAGCGCAGACTCAGAGTGCCGTCGACAAAGTCGAATCGCTCGATGTCCTGATCAACAATGCCGGCATCGCGCTTTACGACGACTTGAGCGATCGCGCCGCGCTCGAGCGGCACCTTGCCGTCAACCTCTTCGGCACGTACGGCGTGACCCGGGCCTTCCTGCCGTTGCTGGCTCGTTCCAGGGGAGCCATCGTCAACAACATATCGACGATGGCGCTTGCCCCCGTGCCGCTCACCCCCGCCTACTCGATCTCGAAGGCGGCCGCGTTCTCCCTGACGCAATCGCTGCGCGCCCTGTTGGCCGGGCAGGGCGTGCGGGTTCATGCGGTCCTGACTGGGCCGGTGGACACCGACATGACCCGGGGCTTCGATATACCGAAGGCCGCTCCGGAGTCCGTCGCACGAGCCATCTTCGACGGAGTGGAGAAAGACGAGGAGGACATCTTCCCCGATCCCATGTCGCGAGCCATCGCGGAGAGCTGGCGGAGCGGTACGGCGAAGGCACTCGAGCGCGAGTACGCGGCGCTCGCGCGAGCAGTGCCTGTTCCGTCATAGCCAAACCGCTCGGGGGCGGCGGGGGTGACCGGCGGGGCTATGACATGCCAGACTGCGCCCATGGATGATGCCGCTGCTCGCACGCTCGGCCGGGTCACCGCCAACGGCATCGAGCTGGCGTACGAGACGTTCGGTGACCCGGGCGCGCCGCCGGTCGTGCTGATCATGGGGCTGGCGACGCAGATGATCGCCTGGCCGGACCAGCTATGCGAGGGTCTGGCCCGGTGCGGCCTGTTCGTCATCCGGTTCGACAACCGGGATGCGGGCGAATCGACCCACCTGCGGAACCTCCCACCTCCGCGCCTGGCCGACGTCGTGGTGCGGCGCAGGCCGCCGCCGTACTCGATCAGCGACATGGCCGACGATGTGGCCGGGCTCATCGATGGCCTGGGGTTGGGCGAGGTTCACCTAGTCGGGACGTCGATGGGCGGATTCATCGCGCAGACCGTCGCGCTGGAGCACGCCGACCGGGTTCGCACGCTCACGCTGATCATGACCTCCACCGGATCCCGCCGGGTGGGGCAGCCGAAGCCCCGTGTTTACGCCCGGCTGCTGCGGCCGCCCGTGGTCGCCGACCGGTCAGCGGCCATGGCCGCGGCCGTGGAGACGTTCCGGCTGATCGGCTCGCCCGGCTTCGCGTTCGACGAGCCGTACGTGCGTGACCTGGCCGGCCGAAGCTGGGACCGCGGGTACGATCCAGCTGGCCGCCGCCGGCAGCTCGCGGCGAGCGCGAGCCAGCCAAATCGCACCGCTGAGCTGCGCCGCCTCACGGTCCCGGCCCTGGTCATCCACGGGCTGGCTGACCCGCTGGTGGCGCCGAGCGGGGGCCTGGCGATCGCCAAGGCGATCCCGGACTCCCGTTTCGTGGGGTTCTCCGGCATGGGCCACGACCTGCCCCGGGCGCTGTGGCCGGAGTTCGCCCGGGAGATCGCCGCGCTGACCGCAGTGGGCGAGCAGCGCCGCCGCCAGGGAGCACCAGCGGGCTAGCCAGTGCGGCGGCGTCCGTCTGTGCCCTATCGCAGACCCGGGCAACCGCCAGGGATGTCACTGGCGGCACGCGCTCGCCGATGCGCGATGCTAAGGCAGTACAAGCTAAGCCGCTGGCCCCGAAGGAAGGCCGTTGCCGCGCAACGTCGGGCAGAAGCCGACCGGTCCATCGCTTCCGCCCCCGGCCCGCGCGCGGACACCGGCCGACCCCTGGCCCGCGCATCTAGCCACAGGGAGGCATCGTCATGAAACCACACTGGCTCATCCCGGCCGGGTTGCACATGGCCTCGGCCCGGCTGCCCGTGGAGGGAGAGCTGGCCTCGTTCGGCGGCGCGACCGGGTGGCTCAATTCGCCGCCGCTGACACCGGCCGGGCTCCGCGGGCAGGTGGTGCTGGTCGATTTCTGGACCTACACGTGCATCAACTGGCTGCGCCAGCTGCCCTATGTGCGCGCCTGGGCCGGGAAATACCGGGGAAACGGGCTGGTGGTGATCGGCGTGCACACGCCCGAGTTCGGGTTCGAGCACAACCCGGAGAACGTCAGCCGGGCGGTGCAGGACATGCGGATCGAGTACCCGGTCGCACTCGATAACGACTACGCGGTCTGGCGGGCCTTCGACAACTACTACTGGCCGGCCCTGTACTTCGCCGACGCGCAAGGGCAGATCCGGCATCACCATTTCGGCGAAGGCGAGTACCGGCAGTCCGAAATGGTCCTCCAGCAGCTACTGGCCGAGGCCGGATTCGACGGCGGCCACGACATGGTCTCGCCCGACGCCCGCGGTATCGAAGCCGCCGCCGACTGGGACAGCCTGCGGTCACCGGAGAACTACACCGGCTCCGCGCGCACCGAGAACTTCGCCTCGCCCGGGGGCCTGGTGCCGGGCCGACCGCACGTCTATGAGATCCCGGCGGGGCTGCGGCTCAACCAATGGGCCCTGTCCGGGGACTGGACGGTAGAGGACGAGCCCGCCACGCTGAATACGGCCGGCGGGCAGATAGCCTGCCGGTTCCACGCCCGCGACCTGCACCTGGTCATGGGACCGGCAGCACCCGGCGCCTCGGCGCGGTACCAGGTACTCCTGGACGGGCAGCCGCCCGGCGAGGCCCACGGCACCGACGTCGACGCCCAGGGCCACGGCACCGCCACCGGGCAGCGGCTGCACCAGCTCATCCGCCAGTCCGGCCCGGTCGCCGACCGCACCTTCGAGATCACCTTCCTCGACCCCGGCGCACAGGCCTACGCGTTCACCTTCGGCTAGACCGCAGCCCGGCTACCCCCGCGGGCCAGGCCGACCAGCACGCAGTCAAGGGCCGTCCAGCGCGCGGGTGGTTGCCTCGCCCGGGCAGTTCTTAGGTGCCGTGGCACGCCGGATCGCCGACGTCCGGGCCGGCTTCACCGCGATCGCCGGCCAGCACCCGGTCGACCCGCCGACCCCCGCCGCATCACCTTAGGCCATCCCGGCCGTGCCGGTCAGCTGCCTCTCGGGCGGTACTGAAGCCGCTGCCGCGCCATCTCGCATACGCCACTGCGTTCGTTGTCCGCCGCGGCCTGCCTGGCCTCATCAAGATCGGCCGGGGTCAGCAGGCCGTTGGCGAGCAGGAAGTCGGCCAGATCACGGGCGTGACCGCGTTCCTTCCAAATGAGGCCCTGAAGCAGCTTCTTATAGTCGGATACCGCGCCCTCTCCGCTAAGGTTCAGGGCGATGACCACGTTCGTCATCGGCACCGTCTGCGGGGCGGCCAGGCCGAGAATGAACTCCTGGTAGTAATAGGCCATCGTCAGCCGCGCCGTGACGTTGCGCTCGAAGTAACCGCGCACGCGAGCTGCCGCGTCTTCTCCGGGCATGCTGCCCCGCCGCATGATTTTCCCGGTCCGGGTAGTCGGTTGCTTGTCCCCGTCCGGGCCGGCCGGATCGGCGCGACGGCGGCCCGGCACCTCCAGCCGCAGCCGCAGCACCCAGGAGCCCACGCTGACCAGCCACGAGCCCTCTGCGAGTACTACCGGCTGCGCCTCGTAGCGCGCCGGGGCGGCCGGCAGGACGTGAGACGACGTCCGCTGTACGGCCTCAGCGCTCAGAGGCGTCCCGGCTGTTTCCGGTGCCAGATACACCCGGTAGGTCGTGTCGCGGCTGAACAGCTCCCAGCGGTGGTGGACGTAGCGTAGACCTGCGCAGCGCGGGGCGCGGTGCAGCGTGAGATCCTCGTTTCCGCTGAGCATCTGGCGGTCCAGCCAGGTGATCTCATCGGGCGGACAGCTCACCCACTCGCCGCGCGCTTCTGACCACAGGAAAAGCCGACCCGTCGCCACTCAGTCGCCACTCCCGAACGACGGCGCGCCACTGGCGCGGCCATCCAGTCTCGCCGTATCCAGATAACAATTGTCGCATCCCTGGGCCTCAGCTGATCTCAACGCGAGACAGCAGCGCGTCCGGCCTGGTCCCCCAGCGGATCGCATCGCCATCGCTGAGCTGCTGCTCACCCACCACGGGAGCACCGTTGACGGTGAGGCCGTTCCTGCCCTGGTTGGTGATCCACCAGCGACCTTCAGAGAAGGTGAATCTGGCATGCTCCCTGGACACCGTGGGCACGTCGGGGAGCACCAGCTCAACTGACCCGCGTCCGGCACGGGCACCGGACATCAGCGTCTCCGCCACCGCGGAGCCTGTGACCAGCCGGAGCACAGGGACCCGGGCGGGGCTCCGTTCCATGATCGTGGCCGTGCCGCTGGCGACCGTCGGGCCCGGGTCAGGTTCCCGCCAGACGCGGCTGCCGGGCCCGGCGTCGGCATGCTGCGGGGCGATATCCGCGAACTCTGGCGCGTCCTCGGCATACCAGGCATCGGGCATGCCGGGCTGGGTGCCGGCGCTCACGGGATCTCCCTGGCACAGGCGGTAGCGACCCGGCGCGATGGAGCTGGCGGCGATGACGTGCACGTCTGCCCGGCCCGCCCCGGCCAAGCGAGCCCCGTACTCGGCTACCTGGTCTTCGTAGACCTCCGTCAGGCTCGCACTGATCACGCTGAGTTCCATCCGCTCGCACAGCGAGATGAGATCATCCGGGTTCAGCCGCAGTACCACAACGCTCGGCGCGAGCAGCGACCCGCTGGGCGTGACCACGAACACGTCGGACAAATGCCGCATGGCGACCTTCAGCACGTCCTGCCCGTCGCGCCACGGCCGGGAGGCCAGCCGGCGTATCCACGGATGATCCCTCGTGATGCCCAAGGCCCGCAGGCCGCCCACACTCATGGCGCCGAGTCCGGCGGTGGCCACCAGCAACACCGTGGCGGAGATGGCGGAACCCGTCACCATCTCCAGAACCACCCAGCCCGCCGCCACGCCGCCCGCAACGGCCCAGCGCCTCCGGCTTCGCGGCCGGAGCGGAGCGCGTGCCTGCCGGCGCGCCGCTTGGATGCCTTCAGTCATCGAGCATCGTCCTCGATCTGTCCTTGACTCGTCTGTCGCGTCCGATCGCCCCGATCGGTCTCCTGATCTGGCAGTCCCCGTCACCGAGGATGCGGGCCGCGCACCCGTCAGTCAACGAATCACGGGCAGCTTCCAGACATCTGGAAGTTGGACGGTGCCGACCCAAGCAGTGCGGGTCGGTGGCTGCGCACGAGATCAGGCGACTCGTACGCGAGGGCGCAGCCCGCGGGATATCAAGGCGCTCGGGCCGATGACGGACGGCTACGACCCGATCGTCGTGGCCGGCCCAACTTCCAGATTTCTGGAAAAGGCACTGAATTGGCGCGCACCGGACTCGGTATCGCCGCGCATGGGTAAGCTCGCTCGCAGATGCCGGACCAACGTGAAAGGCCGGCAATCACGATTAGCCGTCTCTTCAGATTTTATGCAGGCGATGCTATGGGAGGTCCGGATGCACATCGGATCGGCGCTTCTTGCCATCTGGCTTGTCATCGGCGTTATCGCCGCCGGGCAGCGCGGCGATTACAAAGGACCCATCGGCTGTAGCGGGGCAAGTACGATCGCGGTAACGATCACCGCCGGTCCCCTCAACTACGCGGGCGTGAATCCGAACGTCAGCTGCACCGTACAGCACCCCAGCAAATTAGTTACGGTGATGGATCCTGGCGGACGATGCCGAAGTAGCTCGGCACGTTTGCCCGCCCGATACCGTCAACATCAATAAGCGTTCGCCAATTATTGCCGGGCCAGTCGGTCACATTATCCGGAGCTGTCTTCTGACGCATTACGACCACGGTGATCACGGCCTCAGTCTCGGTCCGCACGAGCGACATCAGGTGCAGCGCCGACGGCGCGCGGTCGCTGGCCACCCGGAGCACCCGGCCGATCGGCGTCACCCGCATCGCCTGGCTAGCGGGGCCAGACGGCGGCGGGCGGCTGGACGGCGCGAACATGGTGCGGTGCAGCATGCCTCGCCTGCGATCCCAGTTCAGCAGGAGCCGTGACCGGGCGTAGATGGCCGCATGAAGATCAGACCCGAGACGGACCTCGTCGAGCACGCCGGCTGCGACGAGGATCTGCGCGGTCCGTCCGACCTTCCACTGCGCGCTCTCCGCCGTGGTGAACGGCGCCATGCCAGGATCGGACCACACGTCAGTCCCGGCCGCGGCATCCAGAGCACGCAGTTGGCCACCTGCCTGCCGCAGCATGGCCCCGGTCAGCAGCCACAGGTAGGTCACGGCCCGCTCATCGCCCACCCTCCAAGCTTGCACCGTGCGGGCTCCCGGAGACGACCTCGCCGCCCGCGGGCGTCCTGCAAGCGCCCGCCACGTCAGCCCTCGAAATCCGACCATCAACAGAGGCTGTAACCCTCGCGGTTGACTTTAGATAGGTTGGCTCCTTCTGTCCTGTCTCGCTCAGGTTGAGGCACTGTGACGCACGGCGCCTCGTCTTATCTGGTTCTATTGGATCGCATCGTCCTGCTCGC
>Ga0187780_10002607_pt1 | contig 13522 bp, 13 predicted proteins | sample 1015_Q2_SP10_20__FD_132429 | JGI IMG/M metagenome (GOLD analysis project Ga0187780, IMG submission 132429) | Tropical peat soil microbial communities from peatlands in Department of Meta, Colombia - 1015_Q2_SP10_20_MG | ecosystem: Environmental > Terrestrial > Soil > Wetlands > Peat | place...
CGCTGCCTGTACGATGGTGTCCACTTTCAAATAGCTCTCGGATGGGCGGGCCGGCCCAATGCACAGAGTCCGGTCTGCAAAACGAGCGGGAAGGGAATTCATGTCTGCCTCGGAAGCCGCCAGCACAGTCTCGATCCCGAGGCTCCTGCAACTGCGAATCACGCGCATCGCAATTTCCCCGCGGTTCGCGATCAAAATGCGGCGAATAGCGATGATTAGCCCTCCGGACGCACGCGCAGCAGAATTTCGCCGTACTCGACGAGTGCTGCGTTCTCAGCCAATATCTCTACGACTTCGCCCCTGACGCCCGCATGCACGGAGTTCATCAGCTTCATGACTTCGACAATGCCGACGACTGTGTCTTCCTCGACCTTCGATCCCACTTCCACAAAGGGAGGCTCGCCCGGCTTGGGCGCCCGGTAGAAAATCCCGAGCAGTGGGGAAGCCACTTCGGCCAGGCCTGGCTCGGACGGCGGTTTAGCTTTTCGCGGAGCCGGTTGCAGCGGTTGTGCCTGCAATTCGGGCGAGGGTTGCGGCGCGGGACCCGAAGCTACAGGTTGTCGTGCGGCCACGGCGGAGCCCCGCTGCAGATTCAGTTTCACCCCGTCCATTTCGATCGACAAACTGTCGAAGCTGGAAGATTCGAGCAGCCGCATGATCTCTGCGACATCCTTCGCCGTAAGGGTCATCGGCGGCCTCCAAAGATCTTCATGACGTGCTGGAGCGGGTCATCCGCAGGCTTGGCGACGGGCGCTCTGTCCTTGGAAGACCAAACCGTTTCGGGGCGACTCTGCAACAACAGAATTTCACCCGACTGGTCAATTGCCCACTCGATGTCCTGTGGCCGCCCATAGTGGCGCTCGACTTTGCGAGCTATGTCTCTCAACGCCTTGATTTCCTCATCGGTCAGGCAGGGCACCTTGCGGAGGTCCCCGGGAGTTTCTGCCTCGGTGACGCCGCCACTCTCTGCGGGCAGATGTTGAACATGCTTATCCGATATCTCGCGGATGGAGATTTCGCCTGTGATCTTGGCGATCACGAACCGGTCGGGCGTAACCTCGCCGCTCACGACAGCAGACCCGAGACCCCAAGCACCTTCGATCGTGACTACGGAGCGATCGCCGGTCAGCGGGCTGCGTGTGAACATGACGCCCGCTTTCCGTGCGTTGACCATTCGCTGAACGACGACGGCCATCGCGACACCGCTTTCCGGCAAACCTTGTTTCCGGCGATAGGCAATCGAAGGAACTGAATAGAGGCTGGCCCAGCAAGAGCGCACATATTTCAACATGGCCTGGCCGCCCATGGTCCACAAATAGGTGTCTTGCAAGCCCGCGAAGCTGGCGTCCGCTGCATCTTCGGTTGTGGCGGAGGAGCGAACGGCCAGAGGACGATCGCGGTCCGCGCCGCAAAGTTCGGCATGCGCGGCAAGCAGTTCGGCATTCAACTCGTCCGGCAGCGGCGCGCTTTCGACGCGCGAGCGCAAATGCCCGGAAAGAGCAGTGATCTTTTCGAGTTCATGGCTGCCGAGAGCCTCGACTTTTGAGCGGATCGCCTCTTCCTGTTCCAGCGCGCTCAGAAAGCGCTCGAACGCAGCGGTGCGCACGACAAAGCCCGGGGGTACCGGGATGCTCGCCCGCGTCAACTCGCCCAGTGAGCCGCCCTTGCCCCCGACGGTGGGGCGGTCGGAAAGACCAATGTCCGCGAACCAGCCGATGATTTCTGAGGATGGCACCTAAATTATCCTACCCGAGAAGAGTCACCACGCCGCGCCCTCCGTCGACGCGGATGCGCTGACCGTCCTTGATCTTCTGCGTCGCCGTGCCCGTGCCCACCACCGCCGGCAAACCGTATTCGCGTGCGACGATAGCTGCATGGCTCATCGAACCGCCTATATCCGAGACGGCTGCGGCGATCTTCTGGAAGACGGGAGCCCAGCTCGGATTCGTCACCTGACAAACCAGAATGTCGCCGTGGCGCAGGCGATCGATCTCATCCGCCGACTTGACTACGCGCGCAACCCCTTCGACCACTCCGTGGGACGCGGCAAAGCCTCGGATCTCGTTGGAATCCTTCTGTTCGCCTGCGCTCAGCCAGGTGTCGAGATTCTCGCGCGTGATGCCCCACAGCATCACGATGGCAGGATCGTCGATGATATCGGGCACGGGACCGAGAGCGGGGGGAGTTTCATGTCTTGCCCATTCGGCGATTGCCGCTTTGCGTTCTTTCACGATCGCAGGCCAGCGCGACGGGCCGCGCGGAACAGAACCATTGGACCACGACGTCATGAGATCGACGATCGCGGCCTCGAGCTCGTAGTGGGTTAGCTGAAATACGTCCTCGGCGTCCGGAAAGAAACCGTGCTGGGAAAGCAAGGCGCCGAACTCTCTAATCTTGTTAAAGAACAGGTTCGTGTACCAATGTTCGCAGTAGAACTTGTGGCCCTCGACGTACGGAAAGACGCGGTGCGCCAGTTCGATCATCTGGTCGTAGGCGGCGCGGTCCTCATCCGTCTCCAGGAGATCGCGATAGTCCGCGATCAGCTGTTTGCGCTCTTCCATGAGCTTGTCGGTGTGCCGTTCCAGCCGCTCGCCCCTTTTCGCATTCGCGATGTAGCCCGGCAGAGCGGCAAAGGGCATCGATAGATCGTCATTCCATGAGCGGTGATAGTGGTAAAAGCCGTCGCCGACGTTGATGTTGAACCAAGGGTTACGCGAAACAGCAAGCTCTTTCAGCCACGCCAAACCGGGCTCGCCGAGTTGTTCGAGCGATCGGATGACTTCGTTTGGCGAGCGGCCTTCCCGGAACTGACCATCCACGCCTAGCTCAATGGCGCACTTCGCCAGACGCCTAAGTTCGTCATCCGGACGGAAGATTTCGGCTTCGATGCCTGCCACCATCCGCGCGACCGTCTGATCGCTGATCTCCGGAAAGGCTTTCTTGCAAAAGTCGAAGAAGGTCAAGTACGCGCCGTATCCGAGCAGGAGAAACTCGAAATGGTGGTGCCACATCCGGAAGTAACCTTCGAGAGTCCTCTGATACGTCTCCAGGATGTAGTGGTTCGAAGCGATGCCGCGACCTGCGTGGACGTGCTCCAGAGGTTCGAATTCCGGAATCTCAAGTTTGGGAAGGGCTTCGGCGTCTTGAATGAGCGCCGCCATCTTGTCTTTCCATTGAGCGAACAGCCGCTCCCAGTTCGCGTAGTAGTAGAAGGCGCGACGTTGAAACTCCTGCGTGCGCCTTGCAATTTCAGCGGGATCGGTGACGGCGTTGCCACCGATATAGACCCGGCCATTGATGATTCGACAATCGATTCCGAGCGTCGTGGGGAGGCAGTGTATTCGCGTATTGGACGAGCCCAAGGCGCAATAGGCGGCTTCAGCCGTCACCATGTCGAAGGCGCACATCGGCTCGGGAAAGTGCATGGAATTGTAGAACCAGAACCGCTCGTCGTCTTCTTTGCTGAACTGCATGTAGTAGGGATATGCAGCCTGTGCTGCCTCTGTACCAGCAACCACTTTCAGAGAACTCGGAAGTGGAAAGCCTTTGGTTGTGACCGGTGTATTCATGTCTACCCTCGCCATCGCTTCGGAAGCGGACCGCAAGAATGGCGCACTATGCACCGACGCTGATCCGCGCTTGCGGACATACCGATTAGCCGCCCCAAGATGAATGGCACGCTACTCTATATTATAGATGCGCTTGGATGGAATCTCACGGACGGCAGCCATGGAAAGACACACCGGGCGCACCAACTCTATAAATCGACAGCGCAAACTGGACCGCCCACTTTCACGATCTCGCCTTCATGGGCGTAGATCTCGACCATCGTTCCGTCCGATGTGGCAGCGATTTCCTGATTTACCTTCTCGGTCTCGATCTCGTACAACGGCTCTCCCGCTTTGAACGAGTCGCCGGGCTGCTTGTACCACTTGACGATGGTGGCCTCTTCCATATTCATGCCGACTCGGGCGAGCTTGAGGGCCACTCTCACTTGCCTTGGCCTAGCGAACCAGCGAGTGCGACAATTCGGCGGCGACGCGGGCGATATCGTCAGCGCCCGGCAGCACACGCATCTCGGCATTTGGTGCATATGGCATCGATACATCCGGAACCGTGACACGCTTGACGGGCGCTTTGAGCGACCGAAACGCTTTGTCCGCGATGATCGCGGCGATGTGGCTCGCGGCGCTGCATCGGTCGCGCGCTTCATCGACGACAATTGCCCGGCCAGTCTTGGCCACCGATTGAATGACGGTGTCTTCGTCGAGCGGCACCAGGGTCCGAGGGTCGATCACCTCGGCTTCGATTCCAGTTGAGTGGAGTTTCTCTGCGGCGCTGAGCGCAGGCTTCAACATCGATCCGATTGCGACGACGGTAACGTCCGAACCCTGCCGCGCGATCGCGGCCTTGCCAAACGGCACCGTGTATTCCCCGTCGGGCACTTCGCCGCTATCGCCGCCTCGGCCACTGGCCTCCAGAAAGAATGTTGGGTTGTTGCCACGAATCGCTTGTTTGAGCAGCCCCTTCGCGTCCGCCGGGGTGGCCGGTACGAGCACGTTCAGGCCGCCGAGATTCATCAGGACAGGATGAGGCGTGTCCGAGTGCTGGGCGGCTGTGGAGCGCCCGCCGCCATAGCCCGCGATAACCGTGATGGGCAGCTCGATCTGCCCTCCGGTCATCAAGCGAAGCTTCGCCATCTGATTCGCAATCGCATCGAAACCGGTATAGATAAAGTTCGAGAACATCATGTGCAACACCACGCGATAGCCCGTAACCGCGGCTCCCACTGCCATGCCCGCCAGCGTGGCTTCGCAAATCGGGGTGTTGCGGATGCGATTTCTTCCAAAGCGCTCGAGCAATCCCCGGGTATCGCCGAAGATCGCGAGCTCGACGTCCTCTCCGAACAGAATGACTTTCGGGTCCCGCTCCATTTCCTCGAGCAGGGCCTCGTTGATCGCCTGAATGTAGCGTTTGCGCGCCATGATCAAACCTCAGGGCTTCTGCCCGGAAAACATTACGTCGAAGGTGAGTTCCGGGTCGGCTGGCTCGCCCGCTTCTGCGAATCTGACAGCGTCCTCCACGGTCCGGGCGATCTTCGCCGAAACCTCGTCCAAACGGCTGGCCGTGGCGACGTTCGCAGATAGCAGATGTTCTCGGAGACGGGCGATCGGGTCACGCTTGCGCCACTCGTCGATTTCCTGTATTTCGCGATACTTGCCGCCCGAAAGAAACAGGTCTTCTGATTCGAGGTGGCCCTGAATTCGATACGTCCTGGCCTCGATAAACGCCGGACCTTTTCCGCTGCGCGCCCATTCGATGGCTTTCGCGGCCGCATTCGAGACCGCAAGAGCGTCATTACCGTCGACGATTTCAGCGGGAATCTTGAAAGCCTTCGCGCGATCCGCGATTTCACCGGACGTTACGGTCACAGTGGGCGTGAATTCACAAAAGTGGTTGTACTCGCACACGAAGACGAGCGGGAGCTGCCACAGCGAGCTCACATTGAGGCATTCCATGAACACGCCTTGGTTGGCTGCGCCGTCGCCAAAGAACGCGACGGCGACACGTCCATTGCCGCTGAGCTTGGCGGTCAGCGCGGCGCCCGTCGCGATCGCAAACCCGCCGCCGACGATTCCATTCGCTCCCAAGATTCCTTTCGAGAGATCGGCGACGTGCATCGATCCGCCCATGCCCTTGCAGATGCCCGTCCGCTTGCCCCAGATCTCGGCCATCATGGCCTTGGGATCGCCGCCTTTTGCGAGGAAGTGGCCGTGACCCCGGTGCGTGCTGGTAATCCAGTCGGTGTCGCGCAAGTTGGCGCAGACGCCGACAGCAACGGCCTCCTGGCCAATGTAAAGATGTACGGCCCCGGGCAGCTTGCCAGCCGCTGCGTCGGCTCTCAGCCGCTCTTCCATGAGGCGTATAAGCGTCATCCTCTCAAACAGCGAGAGCAGTTGATCATTGGTCAGCTTCTGCGGCTCCGTCATGGTCGTCGGTTTCTAAATGCCCCCTTGCGGTCGTTCTCCGAAAATATCACATGCGGCGCAGGCTGTGGCCCGGCGTCCATCCTCCGGTCGCACTGGCACAGGTGTACATTTCAACGCACGAACTGCGTTCCGCACAATGTTGATCACTGGAGTCTACAGCAACATGCTGCGCGTGTTGCGGATCAGACCGGCTCCATAGAAGGCTGTAACTCGGATAGATGCCGGACGGCTGCCCCCGTGGGTCCAACACCGTGAGCTTTCGATTCTCGTCCATGTCATTCCTTCCCGGAAAGATCAGCGCCAGATGGCTCTTTTCTACCAAGCTGGCTGCGAACGGGACATTTCGCCGGCACGCGCCACAGAGATCTTTGAAATCTTGCCGTCGCGCAGGACGTAGTGGACGAACACTCGTCCTCGAATGCATTCGCCCTTCTTGAGCGGTCCCACGACGAAATTCGGCGCATCCTCGATCGCGGTGAACTGAGTCGTGACGTCTGCCGCGATGCCGTTCTCGTCTGCGACGAACCGATGGATCGTGAGATTCTCGCGAACAGTCTTGAACATCTCGCGATAGAAATTCAGAATTCCGTCTTTCCCTCGCAGCGTAATCCCCGATCCCAGCTCGCACGTCACGTCGTCGTTGTAATACTGGGGGAAGCGATCGAAGTCAGCGTTGCTGAAAGCTTTTGTATATTCGGTGAATGCCTGACGCTGCTCGAGAGTTCCGCCGAGCCTCGACGTTGGTTTCGAGACGCCCTGTTCGACAGGCCACGTAGAGGCCTTCAGATGGCAGACCTTGCCGTCGCGCAGGTAATAGACCACGAAGAATTTCACGGTGGTCATCTCGCCCTTCTTCAGCGGCTTGAACTGGAAATCGGGCTTGTCCACGAGCGCGTGAAAGTCGATGTCGATCTCAGCCAGAATGTGGTCCTTGTTCTGCGCCACCACCTGCGGCCGCAGGATCTCGCGAATGCCCTCGTGCGCCCAGTGCAGGAACTTCAGCAATTCGGCGGCTCCGTGAAAAGCCCGGGCGCCGCCCGAGAACACCGTGTCCTCGGTGAAGTACGTCTTCACCAACGCCTCGTCGTTCCCGGAGTTGAATAGCTCGACGTAGTCTTGATAGTTCATCTATGCCCTCGCCGGCGCGGCCGATTCGGACCGCGCGATCTGCTTGCCGCTGGCCCAGCTTCCGTGGTACCCGGGGCGCAATCTAAGCGGCAGCTTCATCGTTGCCAAGGGTCCGTTTTCGATCCGCAGTGCCTCGTAGAGATACACGTCGGTCCGCATTTCGTCGCGGTGCGTTGCGACTTGAATGATGTATCCGTCGCCTTCGCCGGACGATCCGGGCTTGGGAATGAAGCAGGGTTCCTGCAAGCTCGTCTTCTCTCCCGCCTCCCAGCTCGACGTCTTTCCCGTAGCGTGATCCACGTGTCCCAGGCTCGAACGAACACCCCAAAATCCCAGGAGCCATCCGTGGCGATACGGAGCCGCAATGTAGCGATCGTCCATACGCGGAAACTCGCCTACGAATTGCGTCAGCTGCTCCGCGGACTTGAACGTGTCAGATTTCGAACCCAAGTCGACGGTCCATCTGGTCACCCGCGACGCAGCCTTCGACGGATGCCAGGGCGTCCCCGCGATATCGGGAAAAAACGGGAACATCGTGCTTTCGGCCACCGGCATGTCGATGTGCACCTTCGCGCCGTCGTTAAACGCATTCATCACGTGCGACGCGAATTGATTGGGAGCGTGGAACCAGCGGAGGTCCTTGGATTCGCCGTCACGCGGCAGCACGCCAAGATAGATGTCCTTAGTCGAATCCCATCCGTAATGGGGCAAGCCGGTTTGGAGCCGCTCGATGCTGCCGACGACGGGGATGACGGGAAACACCACATAGTCCCGCGTCACTCCAAAATCATGCAGCATGCAGTAGTAGGGCAGCTCAAACCACACTTCGCGCGTTATCCTGCCCGCGGGACTGATCTCGTAATAGACCGCGTCGCGCGTCATCAGACCTTTGGCGCCGAACGCAAACGCAAGCATCTCACCCGTCTCCGGATCGATCTTCGGATGCGCCGTGAACGTTTGACTCGTCAGCCCTCCTTCGAAATCCCAGTTGCCTTTCGTCTCCAGGCTCAGCGGATCCATCGCGACCGGCGGGCTATCTTCTTTCATGGCGAAGAGGACGCCGTTATGAACGAGCACGTTCGTATTCGCGAGGCCTCGATTCTTGCCCTGGACGCAGGGCTCGTCGGAAAACGGATTCCTGTACCGGCCAAATAGCGCCCGCCCCGCTTCACGCTCGAGCTTGAACCGATCGGTGCGAACGTACCGGTGCTTCAGATCGACGCGCCCTTTCTGAAAGCGGAACATCGAAACCGTGCCATCGGCATTGAAGGGAACGTCGTTTTCGAATCGAGGCGGGTACTGGAAATCAGGCGCGACTCGGTAGAAGGCGCCGTCAAGATCGGCCGGAATGTCGCCCTCGATCTCCAGATCGTGAATGTCCACTTCGATCCGGCTGGGCGCATTGATGCCTTCGAACATCGGCAGCTTCGGAAATTTCGCCATGGTCTAGTCCTCGTTCGCAGCCCGGCGATTGCAAACGGACGCCTCCGCCAAGCGCCACCCTTCTGAGGCAATTTGCCATGTATACCCGCTGCGCCGGATAGTTGTCAAGACATCATTGTGCGGACCGGCGGCTCTTAGTATGATGCGCCGCGACGAAATCCATGTAAACCACAATGAGACCCGTGAAGTTTTGGTTCCGAACCGCACGCGTGGTGCGATGGATGTGGCATATTTCATCGCGTGGTTTGATTGGAATCCTCTATACTGCTCCGAAGTATCATGCGCGGCATCTTGAGGAGACTGAATGACGACAAGTCCTGAAGGTCTGCAAGCGTCCGGGAATCGCACCGCTCTGCAAAATCGGGTGCGCGGAGTTGATTCCGGGATGACGAGACGCCGCCGTGAGCACGCGCCTCATATCGACGCTCTCATTCGCTTGATTTCCGTGAGGCTGGTGCGGCTGGCTGAACTGATCCTGCGCATAGGGACTCTCGCGTTCAAGGATCGCTTTGGTGTGAAGCCCACGGACTTGCGGATCCTGGTCATGCTGGGCGCCTACCAGCCGATCTCCGTGAACGAAGTGAGCCGCAGAACGCACATCGACAAGGCTTGGATCAGCCGATCGCTGCGGGGCCTGCTCCGCCGGAAGCTTGTGGCCAAGACTCGACATCCCACCGACAGCCGGGCTTCGCTGCTTTCGCTGACAAGTGCGGGCGAGGCTCTCCTCCGCGAAATCGCGCCCGTTGCCATGGCGTATCAAAAGGAACTGTTGCGGGGTCTGCCGGGTCGAGACGTCGAACGTGTTCTTGAAATCCTATCGGAGCGGGCCGAAGAAATGCTCCGACAGGCTACAGAGAAGACTGGGCCAGAATCTCGCTCGCGAACGCGTCCGTCCACCGTAAAATCGCGCCCAACGCGAAGAAGCCGAAGCCCGCATTCGTGACCGCGGGCTCCCCGGAGGTGGAAGGCGAGTCAAACGATAGAATCGCCGCTAACGCGCCTCCTGCTACCTCCAGGCGTCGATTGACGCGCTCTTTTCCGGCATAAAGTCCGTCGCAAACCAAACGCTCGCCGTCTTCCCGCCAACGACCACTGCGTGGATGTTTCTCGCGCTCGTAAACGGCTTGATAAGCGTATCGCCCGGGACCTTTTTCCACGTCGCATAGGGCTCGAGCCCCTGTGAACCAAGAGGACCCAGCATGCTCGAGACGATCGAATTCCCCCAATACGATTGGGCGGTCTTCTGGACATTCTGAGAGAGCCACTCGGCGAGCTTCTCCTTCGTCGCGAAGCCCTGCACGCTGCTGAGCAGCTCCACGACCGACGGATCCATGATGAGTGTGGCGCTCATTCCGGAAAGCGTAGACATATAGTCGCGCATCAACATTTGCGGTGCGTAGTGCTGTTCAACCCAGCCGGTGCTGTTAATGAAATTCCAGCCGGTGAAGATCGTCACGACACTGTCGGTAGGCTTGTGGCCCGTTTGGACGTGAAGCGGCTGCCATCCTTCCGGCAGGGCCTCCTCATTCTCGGCGAAACACAGATTGTCGTACCGCAGAGGATTGCTGAGAGAAGCGAAACCGGTGACGCCCTCGTCGTAACCCTGGATGATTTTATGTATCAGCGTCATGGATCGCCCGACGACGGAGTTCGCATCGTTGTTCGGACCCAATGCGCCCAGACCGGAATTCATGTCGATTTCTTTGCGTATCGGACCGTTCACCACGATCATCTGCGCGATCGAGGTTGTGGAGTCCTGATAGGGCACTAAACTCGAAAGAGCAAGGATGACCGGGAAATATTCAGGCTTGGCGCCTGCCATCACAGCCAGCACAGCAACTTTTTCCACTGTGAAGGGACGGCGCGTCCCGAATGTTCCGGCAGCGGATTTGATGATCTCGTCCGGCTTGTGGCTGGTGCCTTTCAACATGGCAGCCACTCTTTCTTCCGTCGGGATGATGACCGGATTGTAGTCGGTCCAGTTTCGATCTTTGAACAGGCGCTGCAGATTGTCTTCCGTGTCCGCCGGAAGCAGTCTGGGTTCGGGCACGGACTCCGCAGGAATCCCGGACATTCTTTCTTCGTCCGTGAGAGGCTTCGTGAGACCCTCCACGATTGCCTGCATCATCGGCTTGCCGCTGACGGTATCTTTCCCCTCGATGTAGCTCTTGAGCACGGACCGCGGCTGCCCGGAGAACGGGAACGGCACGCCAACGTAGCGAATTGGCATGCCGGTGTTGTATTTGAAGTTTGCGCCGATTCCGAACGACACGACGTTGGAACCCGCAGCGGCCACAACGGGGATGTGATACTTCTGCTCGATCTCTCCAGCTTCGGAGCTCACGGCTCCGACGCAGCCGTGTCAACCCGCGACGCCGAGGACAACGCCGTCTCCTTTGGCGTCCGCGATCTCCTTCCACAGTGCCGGATCATCGGTGACGAAGTTCCCCTTCTTGATCTTGATGATCGTCTTGACGCCGGGCATGTGCTCGGCAAACCACGCCTGCATTTCTTCCAGGATGCTGCCGTTCTGGCCCATGCCTCCCCAATCCGTATCGACGAGGTAGATCGTCTTGCCGTCCAGCGTGTCGAGGCGAGGGGCGAGAGGTATCCGCGTCGCCAATATCGGCGTGATGCCAGGATTCACAGCGGTGATCATCCTGCCCGAAACGACGGAAGATCCAGCCTCCTTAGAACTCGCGGGAGCCGTTCGCGCGTAGGATGGTGCGCCCGCAACGAGCGCCGGGCTGGCGCCCAGCAACGCCAACATCTTTCGTCGATCCATGGCTATTGACCTCCTCGAATCGATCGTCTCGACTTCATTCGTCAAAACAGTCTCTGGCCGGTTTCAACGGCAGCGGCTCGTACCGGCTGGGGGGCTAATCCGGATCCGGAAGCCCGCAAGTCCCGTCGGTACAGCCATCCGCCACTGGCCTCGCGCGCCACTTGTCCACCGGAGCGCTCGCAGCATGCGAGAAGTCCGAAACCTTCCACATGGGGCTTGTCTCGCCGCCCACGACGAGGATGTTGATGTTCTCGGGTTTGTCGTACGGAGCAATCAGGGTCTCAGGCGGGAGCTTCTTCCAGGACGCATAGGGTTCTACGCCCTGCTCTGCGACCGGAGCCATCAGCATGTGGATCAAATCTGTGCCCCAAAACTGCCCCGCCGGCACTTTGAAGTTCCGTGAAATCCAGCGGCAGAAATCGAGCTTGGTCTTGAAACCGTCGTTCTCTTTGAGGTGCCGCGCCACGAGCGGATCAAGTATCAACGTCGCCGAGGAAAACAATCCCGGTAGCGCCCCCAGCAGTACGCAAGTGTCTTCGCCCACCGACCTCGTGGACGACCCGACCACGTTGTTCACGAAGCTCCATCCACGGAAGATACTGATAACGCTCTCATCCGCGCGGAAACCTTTCTGCACGTGGAATGGCTCCCAGATGCTTCTCTCCTCGTTTTCAGCCACGCACATGTTGTTGTGGCCGATGGGATTGCCCTGCGAACTCCAAAACTGCTTCTTCAGCCGGAAGTAACCCCAGTTGATCGTCAACAGCGTCCAAGCCCGCCCGATCACCGAATTCGCGAGAGCGCGAGGGCTGAACGCCCCGATCCCGGAATTCATTTCGATTTCGTTGCGGATCGGGCCGTTGACGAGGAGCATGCAGGCGAACGGCGTCGTCGAACCCGGAATGGATGGATGTCCTGTCGAAGCAACGGCGAGGAGAACTGGCAGATGCTCCGGTCTCGCACCGGCCATCACGCCAACGATCGCAACCATCTCGACCGTGAATTTCAGATACTCCTGCGTGTCGTGCAGAAAAATTTCGGCGACGACCTCATCCGGTGCGTGGCTCGTGCCCGTCAACATTTCGGCGACGCGCTCTTCCGTCGGCAGGATGATGGGCAGCCCGTCTGTCCAGCCCCTCTCGTAAAAGAGACGCTGCAGATTGTCTTCGGTGTCCGGCTCGAGCAGGGTTTGCCTGACGCCGGTGCGTGAGACCGGTGCGAAGTCGCCGGTAAATTCGTCCTCGCTGACTGGCTTCGTGAGCGCCTCGATGATCTCGTCAACGACGATTCGCTGCGTCGAAGGATCTTTCCCTTCAACGTAGCCGCGCAAAACAGAAGGTGGCATGCCCACCACGGGATGCGGAGTGTACGTGAAGCGCAGCGGAACGCCGTGAAAGCGCAGGTCGTCGCCCATGAAACCCGCGAACTCGAAGGTGGAGACCGGCGCGGTTGGGATTCCGTATTCCTCTTCGAGAGTGCGGGAGCAAGTGGCGACCGCCACGGCGCAGCCAGGTCAACCGGCTACGCCTAGAATCGCAGCTTGGCCCTTTTCCTTGATTTCGTTCCAGAGGTCCTTCGTGTCGTCGCGAAAGATGTTGCCGGTCTTCCGGCGGCGCACCATCCTAACCGAGGGCATGTGTTCGGCAAACCACGCCTGCACCTGATCCAGAAACTTGCCGCTCCCCCCGAATCCGGTATCGACGAGGTAGATGGTCTTCCCATTGAGATTGTCCAGGCGTGGCGCCAGCGAGCGGAACGAGTGGGTCTTCCTCGGTGCGTCTCCATCAGCGGCTCTGACGGTCCGGTATGCTTCCGGATTCAACACCGCCGAACGCAATAACGTGGTCATCGCCGGACTCCTGTCAGACTCGGCAAGCGCTCGCTTCGGGACGCGCTAGAGCGCACCACCCCACCGTAGGGTAGATGGCAACAGTACAACAAACTGTGATGTGGTTGTCAAGACAACATCAGGATTCCGGGCTCACGGCAATGACATCGCGCATCGCCGTCAGCGCCACTTATCGACCGACACGCTCTTCACGTAGCGCATCCCGCCGTAATCCCAATACAGATTATTCGACGACCCGGTGACGAGGATGTTGATCGCCGATTTGTTGTAAAAATGCGGCGCCGCTTCGTCCGGGCTCTTATAGAGCCAGTCGGTTAGCTTATCGAC
>Ga0187780_10002608_pt1 | contig 13522 bp, 10 predicted proteins | sample 1015_Q2_SP10_20__FD_132429 | JGI IMG/M metagenome (GOLD analysis project Ga0187780, IMG submission 132429) | Tropical peat soil microbial communities from peatlands in Department of Meta, Colombia - 1015_Q2_SP10_20_MG | ecosystem: Environmental > Terrestrial > Soil > Wetlands > Peat | place...
CGCATCCGCATCGACTGCGTCCCGACGCGCCGCAAGTAACCGTCCGGCAATGAATCATGGTCACAATTGCGTTAACGCCTGTCTTCCCGGCCATCAAGCCGGGCACCAAGGAACCGTCGTGGCGATCCCCGCCCCCTTCGAAGTCCGTCTGCGGACCTACGCCGTCGACGAGGAGACCCTGGCCGCGCGGGCTCAGGTCTGGTCGCTCCTCGAATCGCGCCTTGAGCGCATGCTCATCGAGAGCCTGCGACGCTCGGCGAAATTCGCTCCGGTTCTGACCCAGGCCATCGAGGCAAATTTCGATCGTATCGTCGAGATGCGAAAGCAGCACATCGCCAGATTGTTCCTGCGGCCGCTCGACGAGGATTGGGTCAAGGACGCCTACGCGCAGGCGGAGCTCGAAGCGGAGATCGGACTCGACGGGCGCTCCAGGATTGTGAGCGCCCGCTCATTGCTGTCGTCATTCGCTTATGTGGCCACGCGTGCCTATTGGTTCGCGCCGAACAAAGCGGCGCGCGCCATCGACGTGGCGACGCGGATCTTGATGATCGACGGCGCCAATGGCGCCGGCTGCCACCAGGAGCTCGAGGTGCGGGCCGATCGCTCCGGTGGCCAGGAACTGATCAACGCGGTCGAGGACTATGCGCGAACCATCAACGGCATCCGCGCCTCGGTCATCGGCGTGATGAAGTCGCTCAACGACACCTCAAGTCAGTTGACCGCGCTGGCGCAGGCCGCGAGCGGCGAGGCCAATACCGCTGCCGGCGCGGCCGGCGACACCGCCGAGCACGTCGCCACTACCGCCGCGGCCGCCGAGGAGCTCACCTCCTCGATCGTGCACATCCACGACCAGGCGACCAAGAGCGCGGACATGGCGCACCGCTCGGTCAAGCAGGCCGATCAGACGACGGCGACGATCCGCTCGCTGTCGGAAGCGGTCGACCGGATCGGCTCGGTGGTCGGCATGATTTCCGATATCGCCGCGCAGACCAACCTGCTCGCGCTCAACGCGACCATCGAAGCGGCGCGTGCCGGCGAAGCCGGCCGCGGCTTCGCCGTCGTCGCCGGCGAGGTCAAGCTCCCGGCCGCGCAGACCGCCAAGGCCACCGAGGAGATCACGCAGCAGATCGCGATGATCCAGGAAGCCACCAACCGATCGGCCGAAAATATTCTCGACGGCGGCAAGACCGTCTCCGACATCGCCTTGATCGCCGAAGCAGTGTCGGCCGCCGTCGACCAACAGGCAGCCGCGACCGGCCGCATTGCCGCCAGCGCGGCGAGCGCCGCCAGCAATGCGGTCACCGTGGCGAACGCACTCAAGAGCGTCGAGCAGACGATCGGCAAGACGCAGGACTCCGCGAACCGCGTGCTCGGCTTCTCGCGCGAGCTCGCTGGACGCAGCGCCGAGCTCGACGCCGCCTTCAACGTGCTGATGCAAAGCGCGTCGCGGCGCGTCGCCTCGATCCGGGAATTCCTGGCGCTCAAATAGCCGCGCGCGGGGCGTTGGCGCAGCGATCAGGCCGCTTCATCGCAAATGCAAGCGCGCTTGATTGCAACGCCGCGCACGCTCAGCTACCTTGTCAAAGGGCTACCAAATCGACGCAGAAGGACACCGGCAGTGCCGCTGATGCAGGACACCGAGGTCTGGCAGAGAAGGCTCGCCGCATTCCCGCTTGCAAGCTACGCCGCGGGCGAGACCGTTTTCTCCGAGGGCACGAAAACCGGGCGGCTGCTGATCCTCAAGACCGGCCGAGTCAGCGTCGTCAAGGGCGGCACCGAGATCGCCCAGGTGGCGGAACCCGGCGCGGTGTTCGGCGAGATCTCGGCGCTGCTCGACGAGGCGCATACCGCGGACGTGCGCACCTTGGAGCCCTCGCAGTTTCACGTCGCCGACGCCGCCGCATTTCTGGTGCAGGACCCGGCTGCGCTGCTTTACGTCGCGACCACGCTCGCCCGGCGTCTTGATGGCACCACTCGAGCCTTCCTTGAACTAAAGGCGCAGCTTCAGGCCGGCGGGGCGCCCGGTCTGATCGATAAGACGGTCGAGAGGATCGAAGGATTGCTCAGTCTCGATTGGAGAAAATATTACGACAAGGAGATGCAGGAGAAGCTGTTAGCTGGGTATGAAATATAGCCTGCGGTGGGCCGGGTCTGGCGGCTCCGCTCACGGCGCTGCACGCTAAGGCGTTGCGTGGGCGAAGCATGGAAACTGGCGGCAATCCTGGTGGCCGAAATCATCGGCCACAGCGGCCTTGGCGGCGGCGATGAGGATCGCATCCCAGCTCGGGCTCCGAACTCTTCGCAGCGGACCCACCATCGCCGCCGCCACTTCGTCGAGGAGAATTGTCATGTCCTTGAGACGGCTAAGCCTCATCAGCTTCGCATTGCTTGCGGTCGCCGTACTTCTTCTCTCAATCTCCATGCCGCCCCGGGTGCTGGCGCAGAACGCCTGCGTGGTGACCCCGGATAAACAAAACCCAACCAACCGGGTCTTGCGCTGCGGCCGCGCTCTCACGATTCAGCCCGCGCCTGGCACGGTGTACGTTACCGGCGGCAACGGCCCGCCGAGCTCAGTGCAATTCGGCAGTGGCGCCTTGCTCATCGACTTTCATGGGAGCAAGGCGCAGCGCGATTTTCAAGTCATGACGCCGGAAGCGATTGCGTCGGTACGCGGCACCAGATGGGCCATGGAGGTGAAACCCGGCGTAACCTCGGCTCTCGGGCTGGCGGGAGCAATTCAGGTCAGACGCGCGAATAACTCCGCTGACGTTGTCGTACTGCGGCAAGGGGAGGGCGTGGATGTCAGCCCCACCGGCGAGCCGCTTCAGGTGAAGCGCTGGGCTCCGCAGCGGGTTCAGGCGCTGCTGGCCCGGTTTGGGCAGTGAAGCAGATCCGTCGACCTTCGGCTGCGGCGGTCTTGGGCGTGGTATTCGCGCTCTTGGGCGCCGCGTGGGGCGGATATCTTGGCGCACGGCATGTTGCAGGATTGAGCTCGGCGCTCGATCGCTTCGAGAATGTTTCGCTGGATTGGGGCCAGGAACTTGCCGGATCCCGTGCGCCTCCTCGTGGCGTCGTCATTGCGGCGGTCGACGATGAGACGATCGCGAGGGCCGGGGCTTTTCCAATTCCTCGCGCCGCGCTGGCGCGGATCGTGCGCGGCCTTGCCGCCTCCGACCCTCAAGCGGTCGCGATCGATATCCTGCTTCTCGATCCAGGGCCGCCGGAGGCCGATCTCGAGCTCGCAGACGCGCTGCGATCTACCAAGGCGGTGATCGCCGCCGCCGCTTTGTTCGATCGAGACAAATTTCCACGGAGCAACGAGCCGGCATCGCCCGCGGCGGGTGACGAGCTTCTGCCGCGGCCGACCGGGATTATCTGGCCGCAAGAAAAATTCTCGGCCGTCGCACGATCAGGCCTGACCAACATCTCGACGGATCAATCGGGAGCGCCGCGCTACGTGCCGATGTTGTTTGCTGTGGGCGACAAGGTCGTTCCGTCTATGGCTCTTGCGACCGTTGCGGCCGCGTTGAATACCGATCCGGTGCTCGGAAACGACGTGCTCAATTTGGCGGCAAGATCCGTCAACGTGGATCTCGGCTACAACTTGCCGCTCCGCTTCTACGGTCCGAAGGGCGGAATTCGCACTTTCAGCGCAATTCGCGCAGCGACGGGTGAGCTCGATCCCGACGACATTCGCGGGCAGATCGTAATAATCGGCGCGACGGCCGCCGGCGTCGGAGACCATTTTGCCACGCCGTTCGATCGGGCGATGCCCGGTGTCGAAGTGTTGGCGACCGCCATGAGCAACCTCCTCGCCGGCGACGGCTTGGTGAGGAACGGACTGACCAGACGTTTGGACGCCGTCATTGCCGTAGTGCTTCCGATCGTCCTCGTTGCGCTGCTGGCCGCCAGGCGAATAGCGATAGCGCTTACGCTGGCAGGGCTCGCGTTCGGAATATGGCTCCTCGCCGTACATGCAGCGTTCTTGAAGGGGTATTGGCTGTCCATCACGCTCCCGGCGGCGAGCGCGATTCCGACCGCGATTGCCTACGGCGCCGCGCGCCTGTGGATGGAGGAGCGAGCCGCCAAGCAATTTGCGTCTGAAGGGGATGCGCTGCGCCGGTTTCAACCGCCGCGTCTCGTCGCTTTGCTGACGTCTAATCCGCAGTTCCTCACGCAGCCGGTCCATCAGCGTGCCGCGATCCTCTTCGTAGACCTGACCGGTTTCACCGGCGTGACCGAATCGCTCGGACCGGCGTGGACGCGGGAGCTCTTGGCGGCGCTGCACGAACGTATCGAAGCGGCAGCGACCGGCCTGCAGGGATTCGTTCTCAACTATATGGGTGACGGCGCCATGATCGTGTTCGGGCTGCCGGCGCCCAAGGAGGATGATGCTTGCCGCGCCTTGCACGCGGTGACGCATCTCAATCAGGACCTATCGAAGTGGATTGCCGGTTTACCGCCCGTCGCGAGTGGCCGTCTCGCTCCACGGATCGGAGCGCATTTTGGCGAGGTCGTCCTTTCTCGCCTCGGAGCCGCCACTCATCAGCAGATCACGGCCGCGGGGGATACCGTTAACGTGGCAAGCCGACTGGTCGAGGTCGCCAAGGAACATCGCGCTGCAATTGCGGTAAGCGAGGACCTCTATCGCGCGGCGATCGAGACCCCCGATTGTAAAATCGAGCGCCGCGACGAACCCGCGATCGAGGTTAGCATTAGGGGACGCACGCACCCGATCATCCTCCGGATGTGGGGCAGCGCGGCGGCAACGTGATAACCGAGGTCGCACGGCCGTTGCCCTGCGGCGCTGCCTTTTTGTGATCGCCCGGATACCTGGTCTCGATCAGAACCTGAACCGCAGCCCGACCGTCGGATCGATGTTGTTGCGGGCGAGGAAGCCGTTCGCCAATCCGCCATTCATCTGCGAGAACATGAAGCCGGCGTAGGCGTCGAACTTCGCTGCAAACTTCCAATCGATGGCAAGGGAAAAGGCGTCCATCGTGCCCTGGCAAAAATTCTTGCTCGCTGCCGAGCCGTTGCAGGCAGCTACGTTCGCGGCGCTGAGCGCGGCGTTGTTCTGATCGTAGTGATAGTAAGCGCCCATGACATCCACCTCATCGGTGACGGCATACCTCGCGCCGATCCAGAACGCCTGCAAAATCTTGTCCTTGTTGCCTGGCGCACTGAAAGCCGTATTGTTGATGTTCGTCATGTTGAAGCCGGCGCAGCCGGCGCAGACAAAGTTTCCAGCGATGTCGGTAAACGCGGTCTGCGGATCGCTGGGCGGCGCGAATTGCATCCACTCATAGCCGGCGTAGAGTTTAAGTGGCCCGGTGACGTACTTCGCGACCGCCATGATGTTGGTATTGTCGGAGATGGTTGCGGTCATGATTTGCGGCAGGAACGGTGCAACCGGAACCCCCGCGGCATTGGTCGGGGCACCAGAAAGGCCAAGCGTCACGGCATCCTTGTTGTAGCCGCCGATAACGTCCATCGAGAGCACACCCGGGCCCAGTTTGCGAATGTCTCCGCCGACTTCGCCCTCGACGGCACCCCTTGAGCCGTTGTTCTGCTCGTAACCGCCGAACTGCCAAAGCGCCGCGGCGTGGAAGTCGCCAAATTCGAAGCGATACTTCAACGATGTGCTGTATCTGGCGTCTTGAGTGTCGCCGCCACCGGCGACTACTCCCGAGAACCCGATCGGTGAAAATGCGTATGAGGCACCCATTGGATCGTAGGCGAGGACGGCATCAGTCGTAATGGCGTTTTGCCGAAAAACGGTCAGGGTGCCATAGGTCGGTGAAGTGACGCCGAAATAGCCGATGGAATTGTAGAACTGGCCGGCGCGGTTCGAATCGCCATTCGTGGTCTGCTGATTGACCGGCACACCTCTATTGTTCCACTCCGATGCGGGTGAATTGGCAAGTTCAAGAGAATAAGGATCGAACCCGGCTTCGAGCTGGAAAATGAAATAGACGTTCGAGCCGATCGGCTCGATACCCTTGATTCCAAGGGCTGACTGGCTCAAGCCATTGGGCGCGAGACTCCACAGTGCCTGTCGGTTCATCTTTTGGAGGAAGTAGGAAGCGCCGGCGTGGAATTGTGGATTCCACGGTGCGCCGTGACTTTGCCAACCGACGCCGGCATCAATGACGCCGTAAACCGTGACGCCGTACCAGGTCAGCGGGCAGGCTGTGGTGATAAAGTCCCAAAAATTTGTGCAGACTGCGGGAGCCGCCGGCGCGCTTGTTGCGACCGGTGCTTTGGTCGCCATAGTGTCGCTGTCTGCGGCATGGCCGGCGCTGGCGCATGCAAGGAGCGCCGTTGCCGCACACGCGGCGCGCAACCCGACCTTTCGCATTCTGGCCCCCGCTGCAACCAGCATCCGGCCGTATGCAGACTGATCCCGGTCAATGTCCTGCGCCGCTGTGCTCGGGTCAATATTTTCGCCTGGCGGGATCATCGAAAACCGTTGCACCTGTGGCATCCAAGCAACGCGTCTGTTTGCGCGACTAGATTTCCAGGTTGCAGAAGATGATGGGGGTGTGGAAATCACTTGGCGCAAATAAGGCCACAGCTTGTGCCGAGCCGTGACGTGGGCCTCGTCTACGAGGTCGCGGGGCCCGCGGCTGTTCGTCCGCCGGCGCCCGTGACCGGGTGTTTCAGGCCATCCTGACCGACGCGGCGAGTATCTGCTCTTTTCTGTTCTGCTCTCACAAAGGTTCAGTCAGAGGTTTGCAGGCGCCCGCGGCGAGCTTTCGGACGCCGCTTCCCGGCGAAGAATGAACAGCAGTCGGCCATGCAAGTAGTCGGGCCGGAAAATGGTGGGCGCTGTAGGGATTGAACCTACGACCTCTCCCGTGTGAAGGGAACGCTCTCCCGCTGAGCTAAGCGCCCGTGCCCGCCGACGCCAGGATTTAAGGAACGGCTCTAGGGAGTGTCAAGCAAGGCTGGTGTCAAGCAAGGCGCTTGGCGTCGTCATGGCCGGGCTTGTCCCGGCCATCCACGCCTTCGCCTCTTTCCCCAGAGACCTGGATGCCCGCGACATCGGCGAGCGAAGCGACGCCGTTCTTCGAACGGCGAAGCGCGGCGTCAGGCTCAGTTCGAAGCGACGCGCGAGGCGCTCGATTGCAGGGCGCGGATGCGGTCGGCGAGCGAGCCCTTGCCGGGCGCCGGCGGCTCGAGCCTGCCGCCGCCTTCGCCGCGCGTGCCATTGAGGCCGGCGGCCGGCACCTCGGCGAGGATCGATTCGATCGGCGAATCCGGGCCCTCGAGCACGGCGGTGAGCCGCGCCACCTCGGCGGCGACGTCATTGATGCGCTCGCGCAGGAGCGCGTTCTCGACGCGCTCGGCCGCCCAGGTCGATTCGGCTTCGTGCTTGAGGTTGCTGATCTCGCGCTGCAGCTTGGTGCGCTCCTCGATCGTGGCGGTTAGCTGGCTCTCGAGCTCGCCGATATCGCCGCGGAATTTTTCCGCAGCCGAGGTGCTGCGATGGCCGGCGGCGGCGAGTTCCCCGCGCAGATCGGTTTCGGTCTTGCGCGCGCCTTCGAGCTCGCCGCGCAGCCGGTCGATGGCGAATTCGCGCTCGGCCAGGACCCGGCCCTGATCGCCGAGCCGCACTTCCAGCTCCTGCACGCGGCGGCTGAGAATCTCCGCCTCGGTGGTCTGCACCACAAGCTGGCGCTCGAGCTCGGTCGCGCGGGCGCCGAGGTTGTCGAGCTTGCCGCGCGCCTGGGTCAGCTCTTCGGACACTGCGGCGGCATCGTTACGCTCGCGCGCCAGCCGCTCTTCGGTCTCTTTGACCGAGCGCTCATAGTCGGCGACGGCGACCTTCATCGCCTCGACCTGGGTGCGCAGTGCCGCGAGCTCGACGCGCTGGCTGTCGGCGGTGATCGAGCGCTCGCCGAGCTCGGCGAGCAATTTGGCAAGCGCCGCCTCCTTGTCGGAGAGCGTGCGCTCGGCCTCGCGCAGCGAAGCGGATTTGAGCTCGAATTCCTCCTCGGTGGCGCGCAGCTGATCGCGCAGCGTCTTGTCGCGCGATTCGAGGGTGAAGATCGTCGCGGTCTTCTCGCCGAGTTCCTTCTTGAGCTGATTGATGGCGTCGGTCTTCTTGCCGAGCTCGGCGAGCTGCGTCGTCGTCTTGTTCTTCATCTGGTCGACGTTGATCTCGAGTCGCCGCGTCGACATCGCGAACTCGGCGCGCAGCTGATCCTTGTCGGCGCGGATTTCGGCGATCGACAATGGCGTCGCCGCTTCGAGCCGCCGCATCGTCAGCCGCACGGCACGATTGTGAACCAGGGGGATGAACAGCAGTCCGAGCAGCGCCGCGACCAGGAAGCCGATACCGAAATACATGATCGGTTCGATCATGACACTCACGCCTCCAGCACCATCTGCCTTCGCCCCCGACGCCAGCGGCAAGGAGAGGGCGTGGCCTCACACTGCCACGCGGACGCCGGCTACACCACATTCATGGCCGGTTAACCTAAACCGAGAATAGCCGCCGCGCCATCACAATGCGCTGTGCGCGCGATGTCTCATTTTCGTCACGGGCGGAGGCGGCGAGCCGCAAAGCCGGACGCGCGCGCGCCGTCGCTGGGCGCCGCTCAGAACGGATTCCAGGTCGGCTGCGGCGTGAACTTGAGATAACCGACATTGGCGCCGAGGCGCAGCCCGACGCCGGAGCGGATCGGCACGACGACGATATCGTTGGCGGTCAGCGCCGTCATGCCGAAGCCGCCGACGAAATAGGCCGAGCCGTTGATGCCGCCGAAGCGCTCGAAGATGGCGTCGGTTCGCGGCAGCTTGTAGACCAGCATCATGGTGCGCGCGCCGTCGGCTCCGGCGTCGAAGCCGAGCGAGGGACCTTGCCAGTACACGCGCAGGTCTCCGGCATTCTTGGTGTAGAGCGTGCCGTCGCCATAGCGCAGCCCGCCGATGAAGGCGCCGCCTGCCTCCTCGCCGAGCACATAGCCGTTCGGCTGCCCCCATTGGCTGGTCGCCTTCTCGACGATGGTGGCAAGCCCACGCGAAACCCCGCCGAAGAAGCGATGGCCGGCCTCAACCACCTCGTTGCCGGAAAACTGGCCGGAAGCCGGAGGCTGCGGCGGCGGCGATTGCGCCCAGGCCGGGGCAAGGAGGAGCAGGGCGGCGGCGACCGCTGCGGGAAGACGCAAGGCAAGATTCATCGGCGGTCCCCCATTAACCCCTTGCAAACCGTTGCCTATTACCTCTGGCCCGTCTCTGGGACTTGGCCCTCTTGCCGCCCGGCGGCGCAACCGACCCCGAATCAGTCAATCTTCCGCTGCAACTATGACTTCAGCACGGCAGGGACGGAAGCCGTACCGCCTCCACGGGGCCCTATTCGCGGGCCTCACGGCGCTCCTTTCCGCCGGCTATGCCGGGCCTCCCGCCCGCGCCGCCATGAACGACGCGGTCGTGGTCGATTGGCACACCGGGCTCGCCATTGACGGTTACGACCCGGTCGCCTTCTACACCGACGGCAAGCCGGTCGTCGGCAATGCGGACCTCGAGCTGCGCTATGCCGACGTCGTCTGGCGCTTCAGCAATATCGGCAATCGCGAGGCGTTTGCCGCTCACCCTGACGTCTACATGCCGCAATTCGGCGGCTATGACCCGCTCGGCGTTGCTCGCGGCGTTGCGGTCGCGGGCAATCCGAATGTCTGGCTGATCGATGGCGAGCGGCTCTTCCTCTTCTACGATCCTGCGCGGCTTGTGGCTTTTGCCGCGGACAAGGAGCGCTTGGCCGGAACGGCCGAGCGCAAATGGCCGGCGGTGCGGCGCGCGCTCGGAGAGTGAAGGCCGCGGCGCTTCAACGCGCGCTGGGCAACCGGGCCGGATCGCCGCAGGCCAGAAACGCCGGAACGCGAAGCTCCCGGCCGCCATAGGCGAGAGCACCGCCGTCCGGAAGAACGACGCTGCCCCCGGCCGCCGCCAAGATGGCGTGGCCGGCGGCCACGTCCCATTCTCGGGTCGGGGCGAGCCGCGGATAAAGATCGGCGGCGCCTTCGGCCAGCCGGCAGAATTTGAGCGATGACCCGCAGCGAATGAGTTCGGCGCCGGGGAGGCCGCCGATATAGGCCTTCGTCTGCGCATCGAGATGCGAGCGGCTGGCGATGACGCGCAGACCGCGGTCGGGGCGCGCGCGGGTGCGGATCGCGCGCGGCTCGGACATGGTCGTCGCGGCGAATTCGGCGCGCTCGGCGCCGCGACCGACGATCCCGCGCCAAATGAGCCCGAGCGCCGGCGCCGCGATGACGCCGAGAACCGGCGCGCCGGCGCAGATGAGCCCGATATTGACGGTATATTCGTCGCGCCCGGCGATGAATTCGCGGGTGCCGTCGAGCGGGTCGACGAGGAAATAGCTCTGGCCGTGAATTTTCGGCGGCTCGCGTTCCGCCCGCTCCTCGGAGATGATCGGCAGCGCCGGCTCGAGGCGCGCCAAGGCATTGCAAATCACCGCTTCCGCGGCTTCGTCCGCCGCGGTGACGGGCGTCGCATCGTCCTTGATACGCACCCCGCCGCGTTCCCAGTTCGAGCGCCGGATCGCCCCAGCGGCAGCGATGCTGATCGCGGTCAGTTCATCGAGAAGCGCGGCACGAATGGCGATGTCGGAACGGGGCACGGACGGCTCTTGCGGGTCTTTCCCGATCGGGTGCGCGCGGGGCGGCTTAGCGATCGGCGTCGCGCGATAGGCGGCGACCGATGCCGTCTATCACAGCCTCCCGCAAACGGCACGATTGCCGAATCGCCCGCGCTGTGACAGGCACGGGCCGCAGCCGCTTTTACCGCGGAGTTTTGTCATGTCCGCCCCTGTGTCCGGTCCCATCGCTGTCGGCGCGCTCGATCTGGCGGCGCTGCAGTGCTCCCGCGTGTGCCACGACCTCATCAGCCCGGTCGGCGCCATCGTCAACGGCATCGAGGTCATGGAGGAGGACAAGGACGAGGAAACCAAGGTCTTCGCGCTCGATCTCATCAAGAAGAGCGCGCGGGTCGCCTCGGCCAAGCTGCAATTCTGCCGGCTCGCCTTCGGCGCGGCGGGCTCGGCCGGGGCGCAGATCGACCTCGGCGACGCCGAGAAGGCAGCGCGCGGTCTCCTCGAGGACGGCAAAATCACGCTGGTCTGGAACCTGCCGCGCGAATTACTGCCGAAAAACCGGGTGAAGCTCCTGCTCAACATGCTGTTGATCGGTGCCACGACCATCCCGCGCGGGGGAACGCTCAAGGTCGATCCGCTCCGCGAGGGTGAAGGCGTTCCGGGCTTCCAGGTCACGGCCTCAGGCCTCAACGCCCGGTTGACGCCGAACACCGTCGAATTGCTTGCGGGCAGTCCCGCGCATCCGGTCGACGCCCACGGCATTCAGCCGCTCTATACCGGCATTCTCGCCCGCGATTGCGGGCTTGCGCTCTCGGCGGGGAGCGAAGGCGAGGCGGTGGTCTTAACCGCGCGCTAACTTGCGCCGCCGGCGGCCCCGCTATGCCCGAAAGGGCGACAAAGCGCGCGTCGCTGCAACCGAAATTAAACCCTTTGGCAACAAACTCGCGGCGGTGCGGCCGGATGCCTCGCGTCCGGCGCAAAAGCACGCGTCACTGCGGGCTTTGCGGTAGAGGCGCAGCACGAACGCGGGCGCCGCCGAAAGCGCGTGAGTTGCGTTGAAGGCGTGTACGATGGACGACCTCCTCGGAGAATTTCTGACCGAGACCAATGAGAGTCTCGACCGGGTCGACGCCGAACTCGTGCGCTTCGAGCAGGACCCGAACAACGCCAAGATCCTCGGCAACATCTTTCGTCTCGTTCACACCATCAAGGGCACCTGCGGCTTTCTCGGGCTGCCGCGGCTCGAAGCGCTCACTCACGCCGCCGAAACCCTGATGGGCAAGTTCCGCGACGGCATGCCGGTCACCACCGACGCCGTCAGCCTTATTCTCGTGACCATCGATCGTATCAAGATGATCCTGCACGAGATCGAGGCCGACCAGACCGAGCCGGAGGGCGGCGATGGCGATCTGATCGCACAGCTCAACGGCATGGCGCACCGGGACGAGGCGAAGGCGCAACCCGCGCCGCCGCCTGCGCCGCCCGCGCCGCCGCCGCGGCGCGAGGAGCCGCCGGCCGCCGCGGAGATCAAGCCGGCGCCGGCTTCGCGCGAGCCGAAGGCCGCGCCGGGGCCCGGACGCGATAAGGCGCCGGCCGAACGGGCCGAGGATGAGCGCGGCGACCGGCTCGCGGGCCACTCGATCCGGGTCAATGTCGACACGCTCGATTACCTGATGACGACGGTCTCGGAGCTCGTTCTCACCCGCAACCAGCTCCTCGAGATCGCCCGCCGCCACGAGGATTCCGACTTCAAGGTGCCGCTGCAGCGGCTCTCCAACGTCACCGCCGAGCTGCAGGAAGGCGTGATGAAAACCCGCATGCAGCCGATCGGCAATGCCTGGCAGAAATTGCCGCGCATCGTGCGCGATCTTGCCGCCGAGCTCGACAAGCAGATCGAGCTCGAGATGCGCGGCGCCGAAACCGAGCTCGACCGCCAGGTGCTCGAGCTGGTCAAGGATCCGCTGACCCACCTCGTTCGCAACAGCGCCGACCACGGCATCGAGAGCGCGGCCGAGCGGCTCGCCGCCGGCAAGCCGGAAAAGGGCACGATCCGGCTCAGCGCCTGTCACCAGGGCGGCCACATCATCATCGAGATCGCCGACGACGGCCGCGGCCTCGACCTCGCCGGCATCAAGGCCAAGGCGGTCGAGCGCGGCTTGATCACCGAGGCCGAGATCGCGGCAAAATCCGAGACCGAAATCTGCAACTTCATCTTCCTGCCCGGCTTCTCGACCGCGGCGCAGGTGACCAGCATCTCCGGCCGCGGCGTCGGCATGGACGTGGTGCGCGCCAATATCGAGCAGATCGGCGGCACCGTGGATCTCAAGTCGGTGTCCGGCCTCGGCGCCGCCTTCACGATCAAGATTCCGCTGACGCTCGCGATCGTGTCGGCGCTGATCGTGGAAGCCGGCGGCGAGCGCTTTGCCATGCCGCAGCTCGCCGTGCTCGAGCTGGTGCGCGCCAGCGCCGGCGGCGAGCACCGCATCGAGCGGATCAAGGACACGCCGGTGCTGCGGCTGCGCAACAAGCTGCTGCCGCTGGTAAATCTGAGGGAGAGCCTGCGGCTCGGCCAAGCCCAGGGCGACGACGGCTTCGTCGTGGTCACCCAGGTCGGCAGCCAGGTCTTCGGCACCGTGGTCGACGGCGTATTCCACACCGAAGAAATCGTGATCAAGCCGATGTCGTCGAAGCTGCGCCATATCGCGGCGTTCTCCGGCACCACGATCCTCGGCGACGGCTCGGTGATCATGATCATCGACCCGAACGGCATCGCGCAGACGCTCGGCCGCGCCACGCTCTCACAGCCGGAGCAGGCCGAGGTCGAGGCGGGCGAACAGGCCCGCGCCGAGGACTTGACCGCACTGTTGGTGTTCCGCGCCGGCTCGGCGCAGCCCAAGGCGGTTC
>Ga0187780_10002609_pt1 | contig 13519 bp, 9 predicted proteins | sample 1015_Q2_SP10_20__FD_132429 | JGI IMG/M metagenome (GOLD analysis project Ga0187780, IMG submission 132429) | Tropical peat soil microbial communities from peatlands in Department of Meta, Colombia - 1015_Q2_SP10_20_MG | ecosystem: Environmental > Terrestrial > Soil > Wetlands > Peat | place...
AATCGCAATCGGAATCGACATGACCGGCGTGGCTTGGGGCAGCCGACTGGTAAAACTGGGCGCGATCTGCGGCCTGAGCAGCACGATGGTGGTGATGTTGCTCGGTCAGACCCGCGTGTTTTTCTCGATGTCCAAAGATGGCTTGTTGCCGCGATGGGCCAGCCAGGTACATACGCGCTTCCGCACTCCTTATATTTGCACGATCCTGGTGGGAGTCTGCGTCGCGACCGTGGCCGCGTTGACCCCGATTAATGTGCTCGGCGAACTGGTGTCGATCGGTACATTGTTGGCGTTCGTGATCGTCTGCAGCGGAGTCTGGATCCTGCGCAAGCGCAGAACTGAGGTTCCGCGGGCTTTTGTTGCACCCTGGATTCCGTTTACCCCAATCATGGGCATCATCGTCTCCTTGCTGATGATGTTCAGCCTTGCCTGGCAGACCTGGGCTCGATTGATCATCTGGCTGGCCATTGGATTAGTGATTTACTTCGGCTACGCTCGCCATCACAGCCGCGTGCAACTGGCCAGGGCGCAGGCTCCCGAGGGTGCCGGTGAACCCTCGATGGCGGATTAAGCCATACAGGCTTTTAAGGGCCCTGCGCATACGCGTGGGGCTTTTTGTTTTATAGTCAAAAGTCGTTACTCGTTATGATCCTTCCACTTGTTCGATCTCACAGCCGGACGTAGAGCATGCCGAGACATAAATGAAAGCCGTTCGCAATCTGCGGATGATTGGCTTAGCGCTGGCGGTGCTTACCGTCATCGGCATGGCAGGGTTTCACTTCATCGAAGGGTGGCCGTGGTTCGATGGCTTCTATATGGTGATTACAACCTTCACCACCATCGGATACCAGGAAACCCATCCACTTACTTACGCCGGTCGCATCTTTAACTCGGCCCTCATTCTCACCGGCGTTTCTTTAGTGTTCTTGGGAATCGGTTCACTTACCCAGGCTTTGCTAGAATTCGAGCTTCGAGATTTCTTCGGCAAACGCAAAATGCAGCGCGAAATTGAACGGCTCGCGGATCATTACATCATTTGTGGCGCAGGACGCGTAGGGCGGAGTGCTGCGCGAGAACTGGCCCGCATGCCGGCGAGGTTCGTGATCGTCGAGCAGAATGAGGCCAAAGCTGCCCGTTATGCTGGCGAGTGGCCGGTTATGGTGGGAGATGCGACCCAGGAGCAGATGCTGTGCCAGGCGCATATCGAGCGCGCCCGTGGACTGGTCGCGGCTACTACCACCGATGCCACCAACCTCTACATCGTTCTCACTGCGCGTGGTCTGAATCCGCGGCTGCGAATTATCGCCCGGGCCAGTGAAGATGACGCAGAGAAACATTTGTTGACAGCGGGCGCCGACTCCGTGGTGTCGCCCTACCACTTCGCCGGCCAGCGCATCGCGCAATCTCTCCTTCGTCCGCACGCGGTGAGCTTCCTCGATACTGCTACCACTCATCTGGGAATTGATCTGGAGATTGGGGAAATCCATGTCCCGCGCGGCTCCGTCTTCTCCGGCAAGACGGTAGAAACCTCAGGGATTCGTCAGGATTGCGGCATTATCATTTTGGCGGTTAAACGCGAGCATGGCATGCGCTTCAATCCCGCCCCCGAAGACCGCATCGAAGCCGGCGACTGTCTGATCGCCATGGGCGAGCCTTCTCAACTCCGGCAACTCGAGCAGATGGTGGCAGCACAACCATGAAGATCGTCAGCGCAGCGGAAATGCGCGAGATTGATCGCGTCACCAGCGAGCAATTCGGCGTGCCTTCCGTCACATTGATGGAGAACGCCGGAACCGCAGTAGCCGATTTCGCGGCGGCGCAATGGCCGACTGCGAAGCGCATCGGGGTGATTTGCGGTAAAGGGAACAACGGTGGCGATGGTTTCGTTGCTGCCCGCAAGTTGAAGGAAGCCGGGCGGGAGGTTCATGTTCTCTTGCTCGCCCAACTTTCGGAGGTGCACGGCGACGCGGCACAGATGTTCAGCAAATTGCCCGTTAAGCCATTAATCGCAAATTCGACTGCAGAACTCGTAGCCGATCCTGCGCAGCAGGTTTTCGATTGCGACGTTCTGATCGATGCGATCCTGGGCACCGGATTCCGCCCTCCAGTAAGCGGCTCGTACGCCGAGGCAATCCAACACCTGAACAAACGATCTTCCCCCGTACTCGCGGTCGATATTCCTTCCGGAGCCGACGCGGACGTGATGGGTGAGCAGACCGGAGCAGTTGCTCGTGCTGATGGCATCGTGACTTTTACTGCTCCTCGGCCGGCGCACGTTTTCGGAGGCCTGACCCAAGGCGTGACTCGCGTCGCGCCCATCGGTTCCCCGGAAGAGGCAATCCGCTCTTCCCTGCAGCTCAACCTGATAACAGCTCGTGACGTTGCTCCTCTGATCGCGCCGCGTCGCGCAGCGGCAAACAAGGGGAACTTCGGTCATGCGCTCATCGTCGGCGGTTCTCTAGGCAAAGCGGGAGCTGCCGCCATGGCGGGTATCTCAGCATTGCGCGTGGGAGCAGGATTGTCTACAGTTGCGACTCCGAAATCCGTGCTGTCCACCGTTGCCGGATTTCATCCCGAAGTGATGACCGAACCTCTCCTGGAAACTGCTGAAGGTGCCATTGCACAAACCGCTCTTGGGCCCATTAGCAACCTTGCCGCAGGCAAAAGTGTTATAGCCATAGGACCAGGTATCTCGCGTAATTCTGAAACCAGTGAATTGGTTCGAGAGTTAGTCAGGAAACGTAACATTCCGCTGGTGCTGGATGCGGATGGACTCAATGCCTTTGAGCAACATCGCGACGAACTGAACGGGGACTCGAGCCCCCTTGTTCTCACGCCTCATCCCGGTGAAATGGCACGTCTGACGGGGCTCACCATACCTGCAATTCAGCGGGACCGGATCGAGGTCGCACGAACTTACGCCCGGGAACACAAGCTTGTGCTGGTGTTGAAGGGCCATCGGACACTGGTGGCTTCTCCAAATGGCGAGGTCTGGGTCAACACCACCGGCAATCCTGGAATGGCCACGGGCGGAACAGGTGACATTCTCACCGGCATGGTTGCTGGGTTCATCGCACAAAACTCTGACCGGGTTCTCGAAGCCGTGTGTGCTGCCGTCCATCTCCATGGCATGGCGGGCGATGTGGCGCGAGAGACTCTGGGCGAACATTCACTGATTGCGACCGACCTGCTAACGGCGCTACCTAAGGCATTCTTCCAGCTTCGCAATGATGCGCAGAAGCAATATACCGAGGTATACGGTTAAGTATCGTGTTACGATGTAAGTACCAAACTTCTGGTATTTATTGGACAATCACTTCACTGCCAGCTTCGCGAGCGTCTTCAGGTCTGGCACCTGAACATCCGGCTCCCCTTCAACCGGTGTAGTCGCTCCGAAGCCCCGCCGATAGACCAAGGCCGTAGACAGGCCTAATGATTTCGCGGGTAGCACATCGTGGTAGATGCTTTGCCCAACATGCAGAACCTGCTCGCGAGGCAAACTGAGCCGTTGCAGCGCCAACAAAAACGGCGCCGGTGAAGGTTTGTAAGCTTGAGCTTGCTCGGCAGTAATCACCTCGTCAAAGTCCACTTCCAGATGGCGGGCTGTTTCTGTGAAGAAATCGTCGTCAGTATTGGAGATGATCGCCAGCCTGTACTTCTTTTTCAGTCTTTGCAGAGCCGCCACGGTGTCGGGGAACGGCAGCCAGTTCCGCAATGAGTCTGGCAGTTGCTCTGCTTCTTCGTCCGAAACAGCGAAGCCCAACTTCTGGCCAAATCCTCGGACAATGTTGGCAAGCACGTCGCGATACCGGCGGTATGGATTTTGCTCCTGCGGTTCAAGTTCGCTATAGAATTTCAGAATCTGGGCGTCTTCCAGGATGCATCCGTGCGCCGCTAGTACGGGCCGCAGTGCATTCAGCAGTCCCGTCTCCCAATCGATCAATGTTCCGTAGCAGTCAAACGTCAACGCTTTGAAGCGGTCGAAATTCAATGTCCTCATAACAGTGTCTTGCGTCTGCGCCGCATACAACTTCATTTCGTTGACACCGCTGGCGTTACCCGAGTTTAGCCCCATTCGGCACCCTCCTTTCAGGGTGAAGCAATACGACTTCTCCGCTCGGAAGATAAAACCCGGTGGTCAGTACCTCTGACATAAAGGTGGCGATTTGCTTGGGAGGAAAATTCAGGACCGCTAAAATCTGCTTACCCATCAACTCCTTTCTGGTATAGAGATCTTTGATCTGCGCGCTCGATCGTTTTATGCCGAGCTCCCCGAAATCAATTTTGAGTTTGTACGCCGGTTTGCGCGCTTCGGGGAAATCTTCCACTTCAATGATCGTACCGGCACGCAGTTCAACCCGCTCAAATTCCTTCCACGTAATCTGTTCCATTAGATTCCCCACACTGACGGATTAGAGCGCTGCTGATCACCCGAGTGGCCAGTTTACAGGAGTCAGATTCCCCGGATTATCCCGATTGGTGCTAGTACTTGAGAATGCACGCGCGGGGGTAGTGGCTCAGTTTGAACCTCCCTTTTGGTGCGTCATCCCGAAGCCCCGCATTCTTACCAGCGGGGCGAGGGATCTGGCGCGGAGCATCTGGGAACCCCACGCGAGATCCTTCGCTCCCCTGAAAGGCGGCTTCGCTCAGGATGACTGCCTCTAGTCGAGAATTCAGACTCAGCCACTACCCGCGTGGGCTAAGGTTGACTACCGCAACAACCAGCGAATCCGCGATGTGCGGCAAACAACTGCTCCGGAACCATTGACATCCAAATGGCCGGTCTGATTAACACTAAGGAGAAGCCAATGAAATTGAGACTCAGAGGTCTGCTGTTGCTGGTAATGCTTGCGACATTTAGTACATGGTTGCTGGCGCAGGATGATACCGGTACGGGTAAATCGAAGGCGAGCACGAGAACCATCACCGGATGCCTCACCCAAGACACCGACCATGACTTCGTTCTAACGACCAACGACGGCAGTACTTGGGAAGTGAAGAGCGATACAGTTTCACTCGCCGATCACGTTGGCCATACCATATCGGCGACTGGCGTTGTGAGCAATTCGACTGCGCACAATTTGAAAGAAGATGCCAAAGATGCTGCCAGCGACGCGCACATGACAAAGAACAATACCGAGCATGGCCACATGAGTGTGACTGACGTAAAAATGGTAAGTCACTCCTGCAAACAGTGATGGAGGTCGCTCAGTTGTTTCTTCCGGTTAGAGCCGCTGACCTGTTGCGCCAGCGGCTTTTTCTTGCGAACAAGCCGTGGCGATCGCGAAGACCCAACGGCAGCGAGCGTTTACTCGCGATTTTTCAGAAGGAACGCGGCAGTCCGAGCACATGTTCTGCCACATACGAGAGTATCAAGTTCGTGGAAACGGGAGCCACCTGGTAGAGACGTGTCTCGCGGAATTTCCGTTCCACGTCATAGTCGGCAGCGAAGCCAAAACCGCCGTGAAATTGCAGGCAAACATTGGCTGCTTCCCAGGAGGCGTCCGCAGCAAGAAGCTTCGCCATGTTGGCTTCCGCACCGCAGGGTTGATTTTGGTCGAAAAGCTCACAGGCTTTGTACCGCATCAGATTCGCGGCTTCGATATTGACGTAGGCTCTGGCGATCGGAAACTGCACCCCCTGATTCTGCGCAATGGGGCGGCCAAAGACGATCCGTTCGCTGGAATATTTGACAACGCGATTGATGAACCAATAGCCGTCGCCAATACATTCGGCTGCGATCAGAGCCCGTTCAGCGTTTAATCCGTCGAGAATGTATTTGAATCCCTTCCCTTCCTCGCCGATGAGGCTTTGCGCAGGGATTTCCAGGTTGTCAAAAAACATTTCATTGGTTTCGTGATTCACCATATTCCGGATCGGCGCGATGGAAAGACCCTTGCCCATTGCTTCCCGAAGATCCACCAGAAAAATCGACATGCCTTCCGATTTCTTCTTCACCTCTGGCAGCGGCGTCGTCCTTGCCAATAAGACCATCAGTTCCGAATGTTGAACACGCGAGACCCATACCTTTTGCCCGCTAATCAAGTAATGGTCGCCTTTCCTCACAGCCGTCGTCTTGATCTTGGTTGTGTCTGTTCCGGTAGTCGGTTCGGTGACCGCCATCGACTGCAGGCGCAACTCACCACTGGCAATCTTCGGAAGATACTTGGTTTTTTGTTCCTCCGAACCGTGCCTTAACAATGTCCCCATGTTATACATCTGGCCGTGGCAGGCGCCGGAGTTGCCCCCGCATCGGTTGATCTCCTCGAGAATGACGGAAGCCTCGGTGAGGCTGAGACCGCCCCCGCCGTAATCTTCAGGAATCAAAGCCGCGAGCCAGCCCGCTTTTGTAAGTGCTTCAACAAACTCCTCTGGATAGGCGCGCTCCTCATCCTTCTTGCGAAAATATTCATCGGGGAAGTTGGCGCATAGTTCCCTTACCGCTTTGCGTATGTCCTGGTATTGATCAGTGGGGTTCGACATGAAGGCCTTTGGTGCTTAATTTTAAAACCAGAAAAGAATTCGCGATTCCCTCAGCTTTCTGCGTGAGCGCAACTCCATCGGCCGATCACTCGAACCAGCTTGGGACCGCTATTAGCTACCGCCGCTGTTTTCGCCATGGACTCCAGGGGCACGGGAGTGGGCCAGTTTTCCACTAACGGAAGCGCGCCGAACGTGCGATTGTTTGCCTCGCTGAGAATCGCGAGGCATTCGCACGGCGCGCCCAGATCCCTCGCTGCGCAAATGAGGCTTGCTCGGGATGACAATGGCAAACTGGCCCAATACCAAGAGCATAATCGGCTTGACAATGTGCCTGCTTAAAACCTACCTTTGCTCGTCATAAAGCTCGGGAAGAGTCCGATTGTCGCACAAAGCCGGAGGGGGGCCATGGACAATCTACGTAGGGTGTGTGTCATCGCGTCGTTGGTCAGCGTATTTTCAATTCTCAGCACTGGACAGACTGCCACCACATCGCTGCGGGGCACAATTTCGGACCCGCAGGGGGCGGTGATTCAGGACGCAACGGCCACTCTTTCGAATCCCGCGACCGGTTTTTCTCACTCCACAAAAACCGACGATCACGGCTTCTACCAATTTCTGCAAGTAACTCCCGGGTCCTACACCCTGACCGTAGCAAAAGCCGGGTTTGGCACGATTAAAGAGGAAGGTTTGCAATTGCAGGTCGATGTGCCCGCGACATCAAACTTGACCATGCGAGTACAGGCGGAGACGAGCACGGTGGAAGTGATGAGCACGAACGTGCAGGTAAACAGTGAAGACGCGACGATTGGAAACGCGTTTGGGGCTTCCCAGATCGAATCTCTTCCGTTCGAAGGCCGCGATCCAACGCAGATTTTGAGCTTGCAGCCGGGCGTCACATACGTTGGAAGCAACGTGGACCAGAACCAGGATAGCCGTGGTGGTTCGGTGAGCGGCGCGCGCAGCGACCAGACCAATATCACCCTTGATGGTGTCGACGACAACGATCAGGTGAAAGGGTTTGCGTTCCAGGGGGCGCTGCGTTCCACGCTCGATTCCTTGCAGGAGTTCCGCGTCACCACCAGTGATGCCAATGCTGACGAGGGGCGGTCATCGGGAGCACAAGTCTCGCTCGTCACCAAGAGTGGTACCAACAGCTTTCATGGATCGGTCTATGAATACAACCGCAACAATGTTGGCGAGGCGAATGACTGGTTCAATAAACAAAGTCAGATTGATTCCGGGCTTCCTAATATTCCCGGGCAGTTGATCCGCAATACCTTTGGAGCAACCGCCGGCGGCCCCATTGTGAAGGACCGGGTTTTCTTCTTCCTGGCTTACGAAGGGCAAAGGACGCGCGAGAACGTGCAAACCACGCGCGTGGTTCCAAGTGACAATCTGCGTCAGGGGATTGTCAGCTACGACTGCACGGGAGATCCTAAGTGCCCGGCTGGCGGTGTCGAAACCATGACGCGGCAAGACCTGGCTTCTTTGGATCCGAAGTGCGCCGGTCTTGGAACTTGTCCCTTGGGCCCGGGCGCAAATCCCGCGGTGATGACCCTGTTCCAGCAGTATCCTCACCCCAATTCCACGGCGGTGGGTGATGGCCTCAATTTTCAGGGATTCACTTTTCCTGCGTCCACGCCTGGCATGCTGAACACATACATCGCAAAGTTTGACTTCAATGTAACGCAGAACCAACATGTCTTCCTCCGTGGTGGTCTGGTCGACGACAACACCGGGCCGCAGGGTCCGCAATTTCCCGGACAGCCCCAAAGCACGGTTTTAACTAACAACAGCAAAGGATTGATTGTCGGATACACCAATACTCTACGGTCCAATCTCATCAACAATTTTCATTACGGATATATTCGCGAAGGAGTCGGCAACATTGGCCAGCTTTCGAACAACTACACTTTTTTTGGAAACGGACCGGACTCGCTCACGGCGGATACTTTCACCACGAAATCGAATGTTCCCGTACATAACATCGTTGATGATCTGGAATGGGTAAAGGGAAAACATACATTGGGATTCGGTGGCAATCTGCGTATCATCACCAACAATCGCAACTCGGACGCGAATTCGTTCATTGATGCTCGCTCCTACACGTTGTGGCTGAACCCAACCGCACTGATTGCCGGTCAGGGTCACAGCTTTGATCCGACTGCTCCGCAGTTCGCTTCGCTGGGATTGCCTGCCGTCAACTCCAATTTCCAGAATGGCTATGACTGGCCGGTTATCGCCTTGGCTGGTTTGCTGGACTCTTCGTTTTCCAACTACAACATCACAAAACAAGGAAATGCTTTGCCGATCGGAGAAGCCGCCCAGCGCCATTTTCGCGCGCACGAGTTCGAAACGTATGTGCAGGACACATGGCGGGTCACACCGCAACTGACGCTGACATATGGGTTGCGTTACACCTTGCTGCAGCCTCCTTTCGAAACCACCGGAACTCAGGTATCGCCATCCATCAGTACGGAAGGGTTTTTCCAGGACCGCGCCGCGGCGATGTTAGCCGGACACGGCTTCAATCCGCCGATCAGCTACGCGCTCTCGGGTCAAGCCAACGGCAAGGCACCGTATTGGAATTGGGATTACGGCAACGTGGCGCCAAGACTGGCGTTTGCCTGGTCTCCAAAAGCTGAGGGCGGGTTAGCGCATCGCTTGTTCGGTGGCGCGGGAAAGAGTTCCATTCGCGGAGGTTGGGGCATTTATTATGACCACTTCGGCCAGGGCGTGGTTGACAGCTTTGATCGCAACGGCTCATTCGGCTTGACCACCACGATTCAGAATCCTATCGGTCAGTACACGCTCGACAAATCGCCGAGGTTCATCGCGCCGAACGTCATCCCGAAGGCTCTCATCGCTGCGCCTCCAACTGGAGCCTTTCCAAAGCTGGCTCCGCAAGGTTTGCCATTAGGTGCAACCACCGCATGGGGAATCGACGACAGGATGAAGACGCCCTATTCCCATGTATTCGACTTCTCGATCAGCCGCGAACTACCGAACAGCTTTGTGCTCGATGTGGCATATATCGGTCGCCTGGGTAGACGACTGTTACAGGAAGAAGATCTGGCGATGCCACTCGACATCGTCGACAAGCAATCGAATACTGATTACTTTGCAGCTGCTACCCTTCTCTCGAAGGCTGCAGCGGCAAATGTTCCGATCCAGAGTCTGACAAAGATTCGCTACTGGGAAGACATGTTCCCGGGCGCGGCCGGTGTCTATGACGGGGCTGATTTCGGTTCCTGCACACCGGGTAGTGCCACTTTGCCGGGAAATTTTTCCCCCACAGCGACCCAGGCGATGTACAGCTCCTACGCCTGTGCTTTGCACAATGAAACTTTGCCGCTGATTTTTGCGGACGTTCCCGGAGAGCTTGGTCTGGGTCCCAATCCTTGCTTCCCTGCTTGTTCCAAGCTTGGGCCTTACGCGTATTTCAACCCTCAATTTACATCGCTCTATGCTTGGCGAAATGCCGGCACGAGTTCGTACCATGCTTTGCAGGTGACATTGCGGCACGGAATGACGCATGGTCTGCAGTGGGATCTCAACTACACGTTTTCCAAGTCGCTTGACATCGGCTCCAATGCGGAACGCATCAACAATGTTGACGCGTACTATCAGGCCGATCAAATCATCAACTCCTGGTCGCCGGCCCAGCTTCGTGGCCCTTCCGACTTTGACACCACTCACCAGATCAACTCTAACTGGGTGTACGCACTACCCTTCGGACGTGGCAAGCACTTTGCCGGAACTTCGGGCGGGTGGGTGAATGCGATTATAGGAAACTGGCAATTGTCGGGGCTGGCACGCTGGACCAGCGGCTTCCCCACAACCATTGAAACGTTCACCAGTTTCCCCACGAATTGGTATCTCCCGTCAACGGCGATTCTAAACGGGCCCAAACCGCAGACGGGAGCCTTCATCGGTGCCAACGGAAATCCGGATTTGTTCAAAGACCCGGCGGCAGCACAAGGCGATTTCCGCTACTCTCTGCCGGGCGAATCAGGACAGCGGAATGAGCTGCGAGGGCCGGGATTTTTCGGAATCGATACTTCGCTCAGCAAATCGTGGCCGATTCATGAATCGCAAACCTTGAAGTTCAGCTGGGACATCTACAACGTAACCAATTCAGTTCGATTTGACGTAGCCAATTTGCCCCAGAACACCGGCCAACTCGAACAGCCTGCAGGCGTGTTCGCAACATATACGAGCACCCTGACGAAGCCTCGTGTCATGGAATTCGCGTTACGGTATAGCTTTTGATGCGAACCGGATGGCTGAAAATCGAGTGGGGGGCGTTGCTGGTTTTGGGCAGCAGCCTGTTGTATGGGCAATCGCCCAAAGCTGATACCATTTTTGTCGGCAACTTCCTCACGCTGGATCCTGCGCATCCGCACGCGGAGGCAATGGCGGTCTCCGCGGGACGAATTCTTGCGATTGGCTCACAGGCTTCAGTTGGATCCTTTGCGACCAGCCGCACTCAAACAATAAAAATTGAGGGCGTCGCCCTTCCTGGTTTTGCCGACGCCCACATCCACGTGGAAGGCGTAGGCGAGCAACTTGAACAACTGAATCTTCGAGGACTCAGCAAGCGGGAGATCCTCGACAAGGTTGCTGAGTCTGCGAAGACTGCTCCCTCGGGTTCGTGGATCACCGGCGGCGGCTGGGATCAGGGCTTTTGGCATCCTGCGGCGTTTCCCACCGCGAAGGATCTCGATCGCGTCAGTGGTGATCATCCCGTTGCGCTCAGCCGCATCGATGGCCACTCCACCTGGGTCAATTCCACAATTTTGGTTCTCGCCAAGATCACCCGTAGTACACCTGATCCGGACGGTGGCCGAATTCTGCGGGATGCGGCCGGCGACCCCACCGGCATGCTGATCGATAAGGCACAGGATTTGTTACGCGCTGTGACGCCCAAGCCCACTCCGGCTGATCGGGAACGCCGGATCCGTTTGGCGCTTCTGCAGTTCTCGAAATGGGGATTAACCTCCGTTCACGATGCGGGCGTCGGCCTCGAAACCATTTCTATATATAAAGAACTGCTTAAACGGGGAGAACTACCCGTCAGAGTTTATGTCATGGCGGCTGGCGAGAAGGCCAGGAGCTACTACCTGGCACACGGTCCGGAACCAGACCTCGGAAACGACATGCTGGCGGTTCGCAGCTTCAAACTCTTTCTAGATGGCGCGCTGGGATCGCGCGGAGCTGAACTGACCGATCCGTACACGGATGCACCGCAAGAACATGGCCTGGAATTGATGAAAGACGCGGACCTGGAAGCGGTGGTCCGTGCGGCCCGGGAGAAAGGCATTCAGGTGAACACACACGCGATCGGCGATCGCGCGGTGCGACGCGCACTGGATGCATTTCAAAAAGGCGGCGTCACAGTCAATGATCGTTTTCGCGTCGAGCATGCCTCGATGGTCACCAACGATGACATAGCAAGGTTTGTTTCGATGGGCATCATTGCCTCGATCCAACCGGTTTTCGTAGGCGAGTACAGCCGCTGGGCGGAGGATCGCGTTGGGCCTTCACGTATCCACTGGGTACTTCGCACGCGGGACTTGCTGAACGCAGGTGTTCTCCTGGCGGCGGGCAGCGATTACCCTGCATCCGACTCAGGTCGTGCTCTCGACAATCTTTACTGCGCGGTAACCAGGAAAGGCGCGGACGGAAACCCTGCGGCAGGCTGGTATCCGGATCAGCGTGTGGACGTTGACCAGGCGCTTCGCATGATGACCCAGGGTCCCGCGTTTGCGGCTTTTCAGGAAAAGAATCTCGGCATTCTGAATGTTGACCGCTATGCTGATTTCACCGTTCTGTCCGCAGATCCTTATCACGTGCCAACCGACAGTCTGAGAAGCCTCACCGTTCAAATGACCGTGGTGGCAGGGCGTGCGACCTTTGACGCAAGCAAGCGCTAGCGCGTAGTAGTGATCCCAGTCTTCTCTACAAGTCTCGGCTCTCATATAAGGGAGGAAGTTTCAGCAATGAAACGGTTCGTGTTGACCGGTGCGCCTGGTTCTGGCAAGACTGCGATCATCCGCCAATTAGAAATTGAAGGTTTCGGAGTGGTCGAGGAAGCGGCCACTGATCTCATTGCTCTCGCCCAAGCGCAAGGGATTGCAGAACCGTGGATGAATCCGTCGTTCATTGATTCGGTTGCCGATCTGCAGACGCGGCGGCAGCTCCGAGCCGTCTGTCAGGAGGACGAAATCCAATTTCACGATCGGTCAGCCATCTGCACCGCGGCTTTAGCTACATATCTGGGGCATCCAGTTTCTGTTATGCTCTCGCGGGAATTGGAGCGCATCTCGGCGGAAGCGATATACGAAAAGAAAATCTTCTTTGTGCGGAACCTTGGTTTTGTGGCGCCGACGGCGGCCCGGCGGATCAGCTTCGAGGAAACACTTCGGTTTGAAATCATTCACGAAGAAACCTATCGCAAATTCGGTTTTGACCTGATCTTTATTGAACCGGGAGGATTGGCAGAGCGCGTGAATGCAATTAAGCGGTCAGTTCAAGCCCCGAAGTAACGCATCCATCTAGCCGATTGCGTGCGCATCTGGCACCACGGTTTGACCTTGACTAGCAGCGGACTACGCGTCATGATTTGCGCCAGGTTCGCGACTTGGGGCAACTTTCCGACCACACCAGCCATTGTCTGGCGTTCTGTCGTGCCCCGTTTCTGAAGTGCTTGCGTTGTTTTGGAGGAGAAGTCGATGGCGACGTTTTGCGGAAATTGTGGGGGCAAACTGGATCCGGGTGCAAAGTTCTGCGCACAGTGCGGGCAAACCGCGGGGAATGCTCCGGCCCCGGCGGCCCAAGCAGCGGCAGTAGCGCCAGCACCAGCGGCAGCCAAGGGTGGAGGCGGTGCGATCAAGATCATTTTGATTGTGGCCGGTGTGATCGGCTTCTGCATGCTGCTGGGACTTGGCAGCTGCTTCTATATCGCATATCGGGTCAAGCAACGCGCGCACGAGTTTGCTGGAAATTACGCGCCGTACCAAGGTAAGAAGGATGC
>Ga0187780_10002610_pt1 | contig 13519 bp, 15 predicted proteins | sample 1015_Q2_SP10_20__FD_132429 | JGI IMG/M metagenome (GOLD analysis project Ga0187780, IMG submission 132429) | Tropical peat soil microbial communities from peatlands in Department of Meta, Colombia - 1015_Q2_SP10_20_MG | ecosystem: Environmental > Terrestrial > Soil > Wetlands > Peat | place...
GTTGCTGATATTTTGGTTGGCGAACCAAAAATATTTTAGCACCTCGGGGGAGTTTTTTTAATACCACGCTGTAAGCTTTTTGGAACCCTAGGCCTAGCCTAGGGTTTTCTTTTCTATAAAAAATAAAGAAGTGCAGAAGCACTTCTTTCAGATTTAAGATCCTTTTTCATCGTTTAACCCAAACATAGTCTGAACCAAGCTTAATTCGGTTCCAGTTCCCAAATGATGCAACGCTTGAATACTTTCCAGTTTTTAATGTGCCAATTGCTTTATTACTTACTGGTGTCATGTAATAAGGTTTCTTCGCAAGTTTAAGAGAAATGGTTTTAATCACAAGTTTTCCATTTTGAACATCGTTTTCCCTTACCCAGCGAATGCCTTTTGAGGATTTTACTTGATAAAAATGATTCACTACAGATAAGACCGTTAAATTTTCCGGAGAAAGCAATTCATTTCGCTTTGCTCCATTCATCGGTTTGTTGTAGAAATAAATCGGTCTATACATAATCACGTTTCCGCTACGCGGCTTTACCAACTCACCATTCTTTTCAGATGTATAAACCGCCCCGTTTGGTCCCGCTAATTCAATATACCCATTTGTACGTCCTGTGACTGGGTAAGTGCCTTCTGGTAGTAATCCTGCATCTGTCTCTTCATTCACTGGTGATAATTTGTATTTCGCTCCATTCACATAGAGTGTGCCAGATGATTTTACTACTTCACCAACAATGTAAGGAGGAAGTGTGATTGCTGTATACTGTTCTCCGTTTTTCTCGTATGTCTGATTTTTGTCATCCATATAGATCGTGTGAACACCTTTTTTAAACGCTCCTTGATCTTTAAAAGTTGTAATCACAAGTGGGAGATACGTGACAACTGGTGGTTTAACTGGCGGATCAATTGGATCCGGTGGGTAAGCTAATGTTTCTATCGTTGTTCCAGGATAATAAAACGACAAGATCTCACGGTACGAATTATTTTCTTTACTCATTTGGTACGCTCCCCACTGGCTCATCCCAATTCCATGCCCCCATCCTGCCCCATTTATCGTAATCGATGAAATGTCATCAACAATCGATGTGATTGTTGGTGATTTAAAGAAATTCACACCAATCGCTGAGCGAAGATTGTCATTTCCGATTGTGTACGTACCAGTAAATAACGTCGGGATCCCATTTCCATCACTAACGATGCTATTGTCTGCTGCTTTTTTTACATAAGAGAACGTAAACGTTGTCGTTAAGTACGTTGTATCGGATATTACTTTTGGTGAAGTAATACTGGTTAGACCAATAATTTTTGTATTTGGATCAATGGCATTTTTCATCCCTGTTAGTAATGCTTGGTAAGGGAATGTTTCTTGCGTATTTTGCCACCACATTGCTTTTGTATCTGGTGTATACGTCGCTAAATCGATGATCATTTTTTGGAATTTAACACTCCAGTTTTTGTTGGTAGCACCGCTTCTTGTGTCATATGGGTCTGATTTGTATACAAGATACGGAAGACGCGTAGTGTTCCAAATATTCGTATTACTATACACATATCCGCCGTTTGATGAAGAGAAGAGCGCATCGGCATAGTCTTTTCCGCTTTTTAACACTTCTCCGCTTGTTTCGTCGACCGCCGCATTACTTGAGGTATATTTATCACTGTATCCGCCGTACACTTGGTAAGAAACGGTATCATTGATCACTTTTCCGCCTTTTGATTGACGTAAGGCATATGTACGAGCTGCAACTGCTTGAGCTTTTAACGCATTTTTCCCACCATTTGCACTGCTGCCCCATGAATCGCTCATTTCGTATGGTACAACGCCTTTTACATAAGTTTCAAGGTCAATCGTATTTACTAGTCGAAGCACGTTAGCTTCAGGTGTTAATCGAATCGTTCCCCTATACATGTGGTTGCTATATGTAATGCTCCCATTTTGATCTACTGGAGTAAGCGTTGGTGAATCGCTTATGCCTATCAACCCACCATTCACAATGAGAGAAACGCCTAAACTTGTCGCTTCTCCAATCACAGTTGATCCGGCCGGAATCACACTTCCTGTAATACTTTCACGGTAATCTCCATTTGTCATAAATGTCTGCGTATTACTAGATGTGGCATAATTCTTTAGGGACACCGAAATATCTTCAGCTTGCACGTGTGCTATCGAAAACCCAAGTGTCAAAAGACTAATCATGGCTATTTTCTTCCAACTATTCATTCTTCTCTCCTCCTCTTTTTACCTAAATTGACAACCGAAAATACCTCTATACCCTTGTATTCGGCAAAGGGGGAGAGGTTCCTTTCTTATATGGCTTTAATCTACGAATGGAAATCGAGCAAAAAGCGTTTTAATGTTCATTTCGAACCAATTCATTTGTGCATTCATAAAGTACATCGACACGTTTTCGAAAGAATTAAAGGGTTTAAGACTAACATCTTGCATCATGGAGCGGTAATCAACTAAACACACTGACAATAGCATCAAAGTATATGAACAAAAAAACACCTAACAACTTACACAAAGTAATTAGGTGCGAAAAAATAACTTACTTTCTAATTAAGCTATTTTTAGGTTATAATAAATTTAATGAGGTGAATAATAATGAAAGAAAGCAAAATAAATTTATGCCCTCTTGTTCAAAAAGGGATGGACTTAATTAGTAAAAGATGGAATGGTCTTATTATCCAGACACTTTTAACAGGATCACATCGTTTTTCTGAAATAGAAGCATCTATTCCGATTAGCGGTAGACTACTTTCTGAAAGATTGAAGGAATTAGAAAAAGAAGGAATCGTAAATCGAGAGGTTTTTTCAGAAGTTCCAATTCGAGTAGAATACTCATTAACTGAAAAAGGTTTAGCACTAACTCCCATTATAAGAGAAGTCGAAAACTGGTCAAAAAAATGGGTCTCATTAGAAGAAGCAGAATAATACTTTTAAGTTGTTTGTTTAGTTATATTCAAAATACTAACAGACAACTTTTTTTATTTGGCTAGAAATCCTAAAAGATAAATTTTTTGAGAATAGTCTTTATGACTTATTGAACGCATTTTATTTTCGTTATATTCTAAAAATTGTTTATAATCTACTTAGTTAAACATTTATGGAAAGAAGGAGAATAATTTGCCTTACTCAAGTACGACCGTTAAATACAATGAGATACAGAGTATCCGCAATGGTGCAGCATCAACTGTTACGCTAAACTTAACAAACAATTTTTTTACCCTTTTTGCAATTTTGGTACTCGGAGCAACGAACTATCAAGTTAGTTTAATTTCTTCTCTCCCTTCAATTATAGGAATGTGTGCTATGCTCCCTGCAGCAATTTACATAAACCGATTAGAAAGGAAGAAGGAATTTACTGTTTATACACTTTTCTTTACTCGTATCTTTTTATTATTTATGGTATTTATTCCTTTTATTAAGCCTTCTCTCTCTTCTTGGATCTTTGTTGCTTTAATTGGACTCATGAATTTACCAGGTACCTTCGTAAATTTAGGTTGGCAAGCACTAATCGGAGACTTGATCCCTGATAATAGACGAAATAAATTTTTTGGTAAACGAAATTTTTACTTAACGATTATTGGAATGGTTGTAACTTTACTGGTTGGATTTTGTATGCGTGGTGTCAATTCTAAATCAGCATTTCCTTACCAAGCATTATTTTTTATTGCCTTTTTATTTAGTTTAGTAGAGTTGTACTATTTAAAATTACACAAAGAAAAGCCTGTTAAGACTGAGAAAAGTAACTACCAATCCCCTTTTTCAAAGAGAATTTTTAAAAACAAACCATACGCTGCCTTTTTAATTTGTGGATTATTTTTTAATTTCGGATGGCAAATGGCTTGGTCTCTATTTTCGATTTACCAAATTCGTTATGCTCATGCAACTGCTTACTGGATTAGTTTTTTCACTGTGAGTAACCAAATCTCTCAAATCGTTAGTTATCCTTGGTGGGCTAAAATGGCAGATAAGTGGAGTAATCGAACATTGCTTGTTTGGATTTCCATTGGAATGGCCTTAGCACCGATTTTAAATATCTTATCAATCAATTATGTTTATTTATTATTTATTAACTTCTTCTCAGGATTTTTCGTATCAGGTACTGTCCTTATTTTATTTAATAGTTTACTAGAAGTTTCTGAGGAAGAACATCGAACATCATATATCGCTAACTACAATTTTTTATTATCAATTGTTGCATTCATCGCCCCACAAGTAGGTGTCTATTTACTAGAAACGTTTAGTATGAATACCTCCATGATTCTTTCAACAATTTTCAGAGGATTATCAGCTCTATTTTTCATTTGGATGGGATGGTATTTGAAAACTAGTAAAAGGCAAATGAAAGAGTATGATCAGCAAGTTAATAATATGTGATAAAAATATAAAAGGAAGTTCAATTCATAAATTGATTGAACTTCCTTTTTTGATGGTATCTAGTGAATTATTGTCTTGGAGGATTGACATAAGTATTATTAACTTTTACGCCAATGCCATCATCGTAAACCATTTTCCCTCCATAATACCCTACTGAAAAAATAAATACGACTGCGACAACTGAAATAATTAAATACAAATATTTAAGCTTTTGAAACAATACTTTTCTGTTAGTAATAGTAAGCCATAATCGGTAAACTGCTATCACAGAAACAATGATAGCTGTAATATCAGCAAGTGTAGAATGAATTCCTAAATAAGCTGTATTTCCTCTGGCATGTTCCTCAGGACCGGTTCCAACTGATATCCAAGCCCCAATTGCAGCTATGATCCAAAGTGCCAAACCCCTTTCTGGTAAAAATGCACCTTCTCTAAATGAATTGAACACATCATACAAAAAAGCAATTGTAATAATGGCTATAGGAAAATGGACAATAATTGGATGAATATGTTGTATAACTTCAGTTAACATTATTTTTCTCCTTTTTATAACATAAACTTTATAGTCATTATCGTTAAATTTCATTTAATTAATACATTCATGAGGTGATAAAAAAAACTAACCTCATTAAAAAAGTTAGTTTTTCTTAAAACTTACATATTCTCTTTTAAAATTTCTAAAATTGCTTCTTTCGGTCTGTACCCAGTAATACTTCCTAGTGGTTCACCGTCTTTAAATAAAACCATCGTTGGTATACTCATAATCTCATAATTGCGGGCAGTAATTGGATGATCATCTACATTTAATTTTACAATTTTTAAATTATCACCCATTTCTTGATCAATATCCTCCAAAACTGGAGCAAGCATTTTACAAGGACCACACCATGGTGCCCAAAAATCAACTAATACCGCTCCATTTGCAATTTCTTCTGAAAAAGTATGATCAGTTACTTGTACAATTGCCATTTAAATTTCCTCCCTATATTCAATATCCCCCGTGCCAAGCTATCATTCTACCTAGCAAGTTCCATTCTTATCACTTCATTTTTAGTTTCCTACTAAATTACTTTTTTTGCCGTATATTGTTTCGTACAATTTATATCCACCATCTAAATTTATCGCTTTGAAACCATTCTCTGTTAACGTGCGACTTGCTAAGTAGCCTCGCATTCCTAATTGACATGTTATATAAATTGGTTTGTCTTTTGGTAATTCACTTAAACGCTGTCTTAGATCATCTAATGGAATATGAATGGATCCAGGAATCATCCCTTGTTTTAGTTCATTAGATTCACGAACATCAATTAAATAGCCACCATTTTTAACGATTTCATCAATCTCATGCCATTGAACGGTTTCCACCAAACCTTCAACAATATTTGTTGCTACATACCCAGCTAAGTTTACTGGATCTTTTGCTGAAGCAAATGGAGGAGCATATGCAATCTCTAATTCAGGTAAATTAGTTACTTTTGCCCCTAATTTCATAGCGGTAGCAATAATATCCAATCGCTTGTCTACCCCTTCTTTTCCTACAACTTGTGCCCCGTACATTTTGCCAGTTTCTTTATCAAAAATTAACTTAATTAATACAGGAGAAGCACCTGGATAATATCCTGCATGAGAGTTTGCTTGTACATGAACTACCTCATACGGAGTCCCATGCTTTTGAAGTGTTTTCTCATTAGCTCCAGTCGATGCAACCGCCAAATCAAACACTTTTACAATTGAAGTCCCCATTGTACTTGTATATTTTGCATTTCTTCCATTAATAACATCAGCGACTAATCTACCTTGTCGGTTAGCTGGCCATGCTAACGGAATCATTGTTTCAGCACCTGTAGCAAAGTCAGTAACTTGGATTACATCCCCTACTGCAAAAATTGACGGATCAGATGTCTGCATTTTTTCATTTACTTGTATTGTGCCTCTAACACCAAGCTCCAATCCAGCTTGTTTTGCAAGTTCATTTTGAGGCTGAACACCAATTGATAAAATAATCATATCTGTTTTAATTGATTTTCCACTTTTCAATTGAACGATTTTACCCTCTTGTTCGAAGGTAGCTACGCCATCACCAAGTAATAACTCAACTCCGTGGTCTTTCATATGGTTCTGTGCAACTGCAGCCATTTCTTTATCAATAATTGGTAGGATTTGATCAGCCATCTCAACAAGCGTTACTTCTATTCCACGTTCTCGTAAAGTTTCAACCATTTCAATTCCAATAAATCCTCCACCGATAACTGTCGCATGCTGAGGTTTTTGATGATCAACATATGCTTTTATTCGATCTGTATCTGGAACATTTCTTAAAGTAAATAATGACCTAGCTTCTTCAATGCCAGGAATTTCTGGTTTCATTGGACGTGAACCAGGTGAAAGGACAAGAATATCATATAATTCAGTATATGTTTCACCCGATTGATGGTTCAAAACAGTTATTGTTTTTTCTTCACGATTAATTGCAATCACTTCATTATTTACTCGTACATCTATATTAAAGCGCTTTGCCATTCGATCAGCTGTTTGCACTAACAATTTTTGACGCTCTTTAATTACCTCTCCAATGTAATATGGTAATCCACAGTTAGCGAAAGAAATATACTCTCCTTTTTCAAATAAAATAATTTCATCTTTTTCATTTAATCGGCGTAAACGAGCTACAGCAGAAGCACCACCTGCCACGCCTCCTACTACAAGAATTTTTTTACTCATATAGTAATGAGCCTCCTTTGATTTATATACTTCAACTGAAATATTATACCCTTAAGGGTATTTTGTAAACTGAATTGCTTGATTGTTTTTTTATATTTGGTGTTTCTCTTGGTGGTACGGTAGAGTGTTTCGTAATTCGTGTGATTTGCTTGGTTATTCGGACGACTTGCTCCGGAATTCGGCTGGTTTCCAATTATTCGTCCATTTCACCAGATAATTCGACCGGTTTGTTACATTATTCAACCATTTTTCCAATTAATTCAACCATTTTCCTCATTTATTATTTACGCCCAACATTTTATCAGTCGGTAATCCAAATTTATCGGTCATTTCCTTCAATATATCAGTCATTTCATGATTATATCAGTCATGTTCTAACTTTTAATCAGTCAATATGCTAAATTTATCGGTCAAAAGGAATTATTTAAGTCATCTATGAAAAATTTCAAACTATCTTTCATCCCAAGTAACTAACAGATCAGTTTCTAATTCAAAAGAATGATATAATGATTTAATAATCACAAAATTCTTTCTATTAAAAAGGAGTAAGCATGGTTACAGAAAAATTATTAAAAGAAAAATTAATGAAACTAAAAGAGAACAATTATATTTTAACAGACGAAGAAAATGCATATGATCTTGCTATTGGAATGCTAAATAATATCGGCTCGGTTGATCCCGTTTTACGTGATGATTTGATTTATTCAATTCTATCAAAGTGGATTATTAATGATGTTTTCAATAGTGAACAATTACAGCAACTATTAGTCATCTGTATTGATGATAGTCACCTCCACTATAAACTAGGTGAGATCGATAGTGACTCAGTTTTCACTAGAACTTTTTCTATGTTAATAACAGCCGTTATTTTATATAAAGATAATGAAACATCATTTTTATCCTCAAATGACTTTGAAAATGTGAAGGAGAAAGTATTTCAATATGCTATCCAAGAAAATGATATACGCGGATATGATGAAGAAAAAGGGTGGGCACATTCAATCGCACATCTTTCAGACTGTTTAGATGAAATTGCAAAAAATCAAAAATTGAATCAAACAGACTTACAAAAAATGTTAGAAATTATTTGCACAAGAATGATGGAAAGTAAAAACGTATTTGACTGTGAAGAAGACGAGAGAATGGTAACTGCTGTTTGTGCAATTATAGAACGGAATCTATTATCTGAAGAAGATATTAAGAATTGGATTGCAAGATTTAAAGATTATAAAAAAACTGATGACTATAATAAGAACTATAATATTAAAATTAACTCCAAACATTTTTTAAGAAGTTTGTATTTTAGATTAAAACCAATTGAAAAAGAGAAATATTCCATTATTTTAAAAGCATTGGATGAATTGAATACATACTAGTCACCTGAACACTATTATTGAATTTTTCTTTATTTAAATTAAACAAAGAAAGAGACACAAAATCATACACTTTTGTGTCTCTAATTTATTCTCTTGCGCTACATCTTTTAAGCTACATCGTATCCTTGATCTTCAATAGCCTCTTTTACTGCTTCAATCGAAGTAGCTTCACTATGGTTAATTTTCACTTCTTTGTTTTCTAAATTTACATCAACTGATTCAACACCACTTACTTCCTCAACTGCTTTTGTAACTGCGGCTTTACAGTGATTACAAGTCATTCCTTCTACTACTAAAACTGTTACCATGATTATTCCTCCCATATTCTTTTATTTCACAAATCTTTTCACAACGTCCATTAACTCTTTTACAGAATCCTCACCATTTCCACTATCAACGGCTTTTATCATGCAATGATTCGCATGGCGCTCTAACAATGAAAATCCTACTTTTTTCAATGCAGCTTCAACTGCTAATATTTGGGTTAAAATATCTATACAATAACGGTCTTCTTCAACCATTTTTTGAATTCCACGCACTTGGCCTTCGACTTTTCGAAGACGTTTTACTAAATCTTGAATTTCTTCCTCAGACCGAGGAACCATCTTTTCGTCATGACAATTTTCCATATTGTCACCTCCTTATTTCATTGTACTAATAGGGGGTATAGGTGTCAATTTTAGTAATTATTTTTATAATAAATAAATTATTTCATTTCTATATTTAAAATCTATTTAAAAATTCACAATTTTTTTCTCATATCAAACTGATTTGGTTAATTTAATATTTTATACTATTTTAATTAAATTTTAAAAATTCAGCTATATAATAACAAGAAGATTCAATACACAAACTATCAAATAATTAAAAACAGAACGGAGAAGCTTTTATGTTAACAGATTGGATTAAAAATTCTAAAGAGAGGAAATTAGTCTATCTAGCAACAGTTATTGCACTAGTCATTTTGGGACTTGGCTTTTGGATGATCGCACATCGACATTCTTTGGCATCAACTGTTCCTAATCATTTTAGACATCCAAGAAATTTATTAACTTCCTATGCTCGGAACAAGGCATCCCTTGGACGACTTTGTGTTTTTGCAGCTTTTGCAATGTTCCCTCTTTACTTTTTATTACGAACTAAAAAAATAAATTTACCGAAAGAACTTAAAAAATTTATTTCAATATTACTTAAATGGGTTAAATTGTTCCATGTACCGATTTCAGTTATTGCTTTTGCTTTAATTACGGTTCATTCAATTATCATGGTTTTTTATGATTGGCATACTGACGCAGTAGATCTTACTGGGGTACTTTCTTATCTTTTACTTCTTCCATTAGGAGTATTTGGTTTTTTACGATATAAACGTAAAGACAAAAACTGGCATTATTATTTATCATTTGCTTTTGTTTTCTCTATGCTACTTCATACTTTCATTTGATGATCACAATAATTACTCTTTCTACAAAAAAGACTACATTCCTCTCGAATGTAGTCTTTCTTTTGATCTATTTTACTGAATTGTATTTAATAAATTCGCCATTTCAATTGCTGCAACAGCACAGTCATATCCTTTGTTGCCAGCTTTTGTTCCTGCACGTTCAATTGCCTGTTCGATATTTTCAGTTGTAAGAACACCAAAAATAACAGGAATTTCTGTTTCTAATGAAATACTTGCAACCCCTTTAGCTACTTCATTACACACATAATCATAATGAGTCGTTGCACCTCGGATAACTGCTCCAAGTGTAATGACTGCATCATATTTTTTTGATTTTGCTAATTTTTTTGCAATTAATGGAATTTCAAAAGCTCCAGGTACCCATGCAACATCAATTTGTTCTTCATCTACTCCGTGACGCTTCAAACCATCGATTGCTCCGCCTAATAATTTACCTGTAATAAATTCATTAAATCGACCAGCTACAATCGCAATTTTTAATCCACTTCCAACAACATTTGCTTCAAAATTCATTTTCATATCCTCCTATAATTTAACAGAAAATAGATGTCCCATTTTTTCTTGTTTTGTTTTTAAATAATTTACGTTACCTTCAACTGGTGTAATTTCAAGTGGTACACGCTCGATTATATTAATTCCTAATTCTTCTAGACTAGCAATCTTTTGTGGATTATTTGTTAATAATCTAACATTTTGAATCCCTAAGTCTTTCAAAATTTGAACACTCACAGTGTAATCTCTTAGATCCTCTGCAAATCCAAGATGTAGATTTGCATCAACTGTATCCAATCCTTGTTCTTGCAGTTTATACGCCTTTAATTTATTTAATAGACCAATTCCACGTCCTTCTTGGCGTAAATAAAGGATTATCCCTCGACCTTCTTGTTCAATTTTTTGCAATGCCATTTCAAGCTGCGGCCCACAATCACAACGATATGAACCAAGTACGTCTCCAGTTAAACATTCTGAATGCAATCGAACTAAGATTGGTTCTTCTCTCGTCAAATCTCCTTTAAAAATGGCAATGTGCTCTTTGTTATCAAGAGAATTTTTATAGCCAGCTACTTTGAAGTCTCCATAAGAAGTTGGTAGGTTAATTTCAACTTCTCTTTGCACGAGCATTTCATTTTTCTTACGATAGTTAATTAACTCTTCAATTGTAATCATTTTTAAATTATATTCTTTTGCAATGACTTTTAAGTCTGGTACTCTTGCCATTGTTCCATCGTCATTGATAATTTCACAAATTACACCAGCAGGCTTGCTATCACAAAGTAATGCTAAATCAACCGCTGCTTCTGTATGTCCTGGACGTTTTAAGACTCCGCCATTTTTAGCAATTAACGGGAATACGTGCCCTGGATAACGAAAATTTTCGTGTGTACTTTCACCGTTAATAATCTCTAACATCGTCATTGATCTTTCAAACGCACTAATTCCAGTAGTTGTATTCATATGATCTAAACTTACTGTGAAATTTGTATGATGGTTATCTGTATTTCGTTCAACCATCGGATTTAATGCTAAACGTTCTGCGATGACTTCATTAATCGGCGTACACACTAGCCCTCTTCCATACTTAATCATAAAATTAATATTTTCAGGAGTAGCATGTTCCGCTAAACAAACAAAATCGCCTTCGTTCTCTCGATCTTCGTCATCGCAAACGATAATGACTTTTCCGTTTTTTAATTCTTCTAAAGCTTCTTCTATTTTATTAAACATATGACTGTCCCCCAAAACTAGAAAAACCCATTTGATTTCAAGAAATCTTCAGAAAGTGAATTCCCTCTATTTTTGTTCAAATGATGCTTCACATATTTTCCTAACATGTCTGTTTCAATATTTACGACATCCCCAATGGTTTTTAGACCAATCACAGTCTGTTCAAGGGTGTGAGGAATAATTGAAACAGTTAAGATGTTATTTTTAATCCCAAAAACCGTTAGACTCGTGCCATCGATTGAAATTGATCCTCTAAAAATAATGTCATCAACAAGATGATCAGAAAGTTTAAAATCCACATACACAGCATTATCTTTTCTAGTTTTTCGCATGATGGTAGCAGTTCCATCAACGTGACCAGATACAATATGTCCGCCAAATCGTCCATCTGCTTTCATCGCACGTTCAAGATTCACTTTGCTACCTGCCTTAACTGATTTTAAACTCGTTGCATAAACCGTTTCAGGCATCACATCAACTGAAAAATAATTTGAAAAAAGCCCAGTAACGGTTAAACAAACACCATTCACACTGATGCTATCTCCAATTTGAGTTTGTTCTAACACTTTTTTTCCTTGTATGTGCAAAACATAACTATCATTCTGTCTAGTAATATTCTGTACTGTTCCAATTTCTTCGACGATTCCAGTGAACATTTAACATGGCTCCTTTTCTATTAGCTTTGCAGTAATTTTCAAATCCGTTCCAATTTGTTGAACTGATTGTAAATCTAGATTCATTGCGGATTGCATATTTGTTATGCCTAGCTCACCAAATGAACTAAAATTACCTCCAATAATTTTCGGAGCCAAATATAGATGTAATTCGTTTACACAATTAGCTTTTAGAAAACTTTCATGTACACCACGTCCACCTTCCACATATAAAGAGGTGACCCCAAGTTCACCTAGTACACTTAGTACTTCCTTTACTTCTGGACGATCTGTTTTCAATCGAATCACTTTGACAAAATCTGAGGCAACTTGCCCTATTCTTTCATCTGCCACATTCTTTCCGACTAAAAGAATAGTCTCAGCCTTTTGGTCATGTAAAATAGCAGCACTTTCAGGAATACGTAAATTTGAATCGAGAATAATTCTTTTTGGTGAAAGTCCTTCACCATTTGTTAAACGGGTTGTTAATAAAGGGTTATCCGCAATAACTGTATTTACGCCAACCAATATGGCGTCGTAAATAGCACGGTTTTGATGAACATCTTCGCGAGCTTCAGAACTAGTAATCCACTTACTATCTCCGTTTGAAGTCGCAATCCGTCCATCCATTGTCATCGCACACTTAATAGTCACATACGGGGTCTTATGCTTAATAAAATGTAAGAAAAATTTATTTAACTCAATTGCTTCTTGCTCTAACAATCCAACTTCCACAGTGATACCAGCAGCTTTAAGCTGCTTTACACCTTTTCCACTTACTAAAGGATTTGGGTCAAGGGTAGCAATTATTACACGCTTTACTTTATGCTCAATAATTGAGTGCACACATGGAGGAGTTTTCCCAAAATGGCTACAAGGCTCTAATGTCACATATAAAGTAGCATTCTCAGCTTCTCCTTCTTTTGCCATCTTAAAAGCTTGAACTTCAGCATGTTCTTCCCCAGCCTTTAGATGCGCTCCCATTCCAATGATTCTGCCATCCTTTACAAGCACAGCACCAACAACTGGATTAGGCGACGTTTGCCCAAGTGTATTTTGTGCAAGTTGAATCGTTAATTTCATATAATCCCGATCTTCCATACTTTCACCTACCTTTTTAGAAAATAAAAACCCGTTAGAAAAAATTCCTAACGGGTCATGTGTAAGTGAGTAGTAAAAATGATATTTCATATACTTTTATAGA
>Ga0187780_10002611_pt1 | contig 13519 bp, 10 predicted proteins | sample 1015_Q2_SP10_20__FD_132429 | JGI IMG/M metagenome (GOLD analysis project Ga0187780, IMG submission 132429) | Tropical peat soil microbial communities from peatlands in Department of Meta, Colombia - 1015_Q2_SP10_20_MG | ecosystem: Environmental > Terrestrial > Soil > Wetlands > Peat | place...
GCGGTACTCGTCCAGCGGCGTGGGGACGCAAATGATAATCGCGTCGGCATCTCGGAGTTTCGCGAAATCCGCCGTGGCACTGAAATGACGGCTGTTGACGTACTGCTGAATCTTGGCTTGCTGGATGTGCTCGATATAGGACTTTCCGGCATTCAACATTTCGACTTTCTTCGGGTCAGTGTCGAATCCGGTCACCTTGTGACCTGCTTCGGCAAAACGCAGGGCCAGGGGAAGTCCAACGTATCCACATCCGATGATTGCAACCTTGAGTTGTGCACCTTTGAAGAATTCTGGTTTCCTATCCGTTGCCATGTGCTGAAACTCGCTCCTAGATCCTCGACAGAAGTGACGTCGGTCCTATGCCCACGAGGACAATCGACATGCACACTATAGCAGCATCGTTGCGCATCTCGTAGGGAAGGGCCATTTTGTTTCCATAATTTTATACAGCTCCTCTCAGGCCAGCATTCCTTCGTTGCCACGACTCTCTTTGCAGGGCAAGATGAACTGTGTTTTCCTTGGAAGAAGTGTCCCCGCAGCGGAGAGCGCGATCGGTATGGTGATCCTGAGCATAATTGGGTTAGGCCTGGGCGTCGGCGTGCTAGTCGGACTGCTTGGCATTGGCGGAGGCGTGGTGCTAGTGCCCGCAATGGTCTATCTACTCGGATATGACCAGCACTTGGCGCAGGGCACTTCTTTGTTCATCCTGCTTCCGCCCATTGGCCTCGGGGCTCTGCGGCAGTACTGGAGGAGCGGCCAGGTCGATTTGCGGGCGGGAATTTACTGCGCGATCGGGTTCCTGCTGGGCGGGTATGTGGGCGGACGACTCGCCGTGCCTTTGCCTTCGACGTCGTTACGGGCAATCTTCGGCGCCTTTCTTGTCCTTTCTGCAATTCTCTTGTGGCAAAAGACGCAAACACCTTCTTCTGCAAATCAGCCCATTGAGCACACTCACCCGGAAAGCCTTCTGCGAAGCCTGGGGATCGGAGGCATCGCGGCCCTCTGCGGCATCGCGGCGGGCTTGGTGGGAATTGGAGGCGGAGTATTGCTGGTGCCGCTGCTCGGGCTTCTCTTCGGATTCAGTCAACACCGCGCCCAAGGAACCAGCTTGGTCGCTCTGATTCCCCCCACGGGTATGCTCGCCTTCCTGGCCTATGCAAAGGAGGGCTATGTCTCTTGGATCGCCGGCCTGCTGCTCATCCCCGGCGTTTTTGTAGGTGGGATTTGGGGTGGCCGATTGGCGCGTCGCCTGAACCCGCGCCGGATGCGGCGAGTGTTTGCCGGCTTGATGTTGCTTCTTGGCGCGTGGCAAATCTTCTCTGTGTGGCACAGATGACGCATACTGGTGCCGACCCAACTCTTCTCGGTGGCTGCTTTCCTGGCGCCTACGCAGAGTATATTGGATGCTGCACCTACTATCAGTTGCTTCATCGAGTTGGGACGGCACTGGATCTACATGGTCGATTTGCACTGTCACATATTGCCCGGGTTAGACGACGGACCTAAAACCATCGAAGATTCGCTAGCCATGGCGGAAGAGGCCATTGCCGACGGGATTACTCACGTTGTTGCGACGCCTCACGCCAATTCGACTTACACCTTCGATTTTTCCCGAATCACTGGCGCTCGCAATAAATTGCAAACACAAATCGGAGAGCACTTGGCCCTGGCGACCGGGTGCGATTTTCACCTGAATCACGAAAACCTGGTGGCGCTGCGCGAAGACCCCCGGCCTTACTGCATCAATCAAAAGGATTACCTGCTTGTGGAGTTCAACGAGTTTTCGATCCCGCCCGCGCTCGATCAGACGCTGCACGAGCTCATGTTGGCCGGAATCCACCCCATCGTCACTCATCCAGAGCGAAACGCGATTCTGCGGACGCAACCGCAGCGGTTGAAACAATGGATTCGACAAGGATGTTACGCGCAGATTACGGCTGGGTCCTTGACAGGAGTTTTCGGGATGGGCGCGCAGCAGGATGCCTGGTCGTGGCTGGCAAGCGGCCTGGTCCACTTCATCGCGAGCGATGCGCACAATACTGCGAGGCGTCCCCTAAAGCTCAAGTTTGCTTATGAAGCAGTCAGCCAGCAGTTTGGGGAGGATAGAGCAAAAGCATTGTTGATAGACAACCCGCTGGCTGCATTCGAGGGACGGCTCCTACCTTACGTACCAGAGGTTGCGCCTGATCCGATTCCACAGAAGCGCAAGCGGTTCATCTTCTTCTGAGATTCTGCAAGCGACATAGGCCGCAGGGCGAAGCGGAAGACCAAGCCAGGCATTCAACAAGCCGAGAATTTCACGAACCACATCCAGGGCATCGCTGGTATTTCTCCACCAGTGCGCGGAATCGAAAGGGTCATCCGAAACCGCGTGAACGATGGCGGCTCCGTCATGCGGCGCCAGCCGATTCCACAGCGCCCTCGTCCGACGCGTGTGCACCTTCGAAGTGACAATGATTACCTTGCCTTGCTTTTCCTTCCGCAACTCCTCGCCGATCGTCCTCATCTCGTCCGCGGTATTCATAATCGGTGGTTCAAGCACTTGGATGGCGCTCTCCGGGACACCTTCCTTCATCAAAATCTGTTTGTCGTAGGAATCTTCGCCGATGTAGGGGATCGAAAGCTTTGCGAGCGTGTCGCCAGGCTCTCTGGAGTAGGTCAACCAGACACGCGAAGCGTATCCCTGCTTATATACGCGCGCTGCTTCCAATGCGCGGCTCGGCATGCGGCCGCTTAAGACAGCAATGGCGGAGGCTTTTTGCAGTGGTTCCTCAATTACCAACCAGCGCCCGACATTGAGAAAGGCGAGTAAGGCTGCAAGCACGACGCAGCCGGAAAGGGAGATCCAAAGCCGCCTCCCGTGCCATTGTTTTGCTGGAAGGATTCTGCCCAGCAGAAACCTGCTCATGGCCGGGCATCGTAACCCGCGCCAGGGAAGGCGTCAAACGGCGACACTCACGCTTCCCACAGCAGTTTCGAGTTGGGAAATAAGCTTCTGACCCTATAGACTAATCGTTTGGAGTCTCGTGGAGGACAAATGAGAGCGGTGGTCACTGGGGGAGCGGGATTCCTGGGTTCACATCTTTGCGACCGGTTGCTGAACGAAGGGTGGGAAGTACTCGCGCTCGACAACCTGATAACGGGCGACGAAGCGAACCTGGCGCACCTGAAAAACAACTCGAAATTTCAGTTGGAGCGCACCGATGTCAATGAACCGTTTCGCGTAGCAGGGGAAGTTATATACGTTTTCCACTTCGCCTCGCCGGCGAGCCCGCCAGACTACCTAAAGTTCCCCATTGAAACTCTGAAGGTGGGGTCGATCGCGACGATGCACACTTTGGATCTAGCCCGGGAGAAGCGCGCGAAATACCTGCTTGCGTCAACCAGCGAATGCTACGGGGATCCGGACGTTTCGCCACAGAGTGAGTCGTATTGGGGCCATGTGAATCCCGTCGGCCCTCGAAGCGTGTATGACGAAGCCAAGCGATTTGCGGAGGCGATCACCATGGCGTATCACCGCCATCGCAGCCTCGACACCCACATCGTGCGCATCTTTAATACGTACGGCCCACGAATGCGTTTGAACGACGGGCGCGCTCTTCCCAATTTCGTTTATCAGGCGCTGAGCGGCCAGCCCATTACCGTGTATGGCGAAGGGAAACAGACACGCAGCTTCTGTTTTGTGTCGGACTTAATTGATGGAATTTTCAAACTGAGTCAGTCCAACGAGCATTTCCCAACGAACATGGGGAATCCCATGGAAATGACGATTTACGAATTTGCGGAACGCGTCCGCAGTCATTTTCCGAACGCGCCGCAGATTATTTATGAGCCGTTGCCGGAAGACGATCCCAAGCAGCGGCGGCCGGATATTTCCAAGGCAAAGCGGTTGCTGGGATGGGAACCCAAAGTCAGTCTCGAAGATGGTTTGAAACTGACGATCGACTCTTTCAAAGCGGAATTCGCGCGAGCTTCCGCAATTCGCTAGCGCCCCGAAGCCGTCTCAGATCCGCCCGAACGAGTGGTAGTCGAATTTCAACTCTTGCATTTTCTTAGGTGAATAGAGGTTCCGGCCGTCAATAACGAGACGCCGGGCCATGGTCATCCCGGCCCGCTCCCAATCTAAGTTCCGGAATACTTGCCATTCGGTGCAGACGAGGGCCGCATCCGCACCCTTCAGCGCTTCGTAGGGATCTGCGTGATAAGAGACCGTCGGCAGCAGAAGCTTCGTCCTCGGAATTGCTTGCGGGTCGCAGGCGTGCACCTCGGCCCCTTCATCGAGGAGCTTTCGAATTACTTCGAGGGCTGGCGCGAAGCGAATATCGTCGGTGTTCGCCTTGAAGGCGAGTCCGAGCACTGCCACTTTCTTCCCCTTGATCACCCAAAGCGCCTTATGGATTTTCTCGAAGAAGCGGTCGATGCGCTGCTTATTCACACGTTCTGCGGCCTTGAGCATGTCAAAATCGACGCCCATGGAACCGGAGAGATGGATGAAAGCCTGGATGTCTTTGGGGAAACAAAACCCGCCAAATCCCAATCCGGCTTTGAGGAATTGCGTCCCGATGCGAGGATCCAGTCCCATCGCGTGCGTAACCTCTTCCACGTCCGCGCCGATCCGCTCACAGATATCGGAAATCACATTCGCATAGCTGATTTTCAGTGCCAGGAACGAGTTGGAGGCGTGCTTGATCAGCTCGGCGCTGTTGATGGTGGTAATCAGCAACTCCCCCGCAGTGCCGCTGGGACATTTGCCAGCATGCACGGGGCAATGGAAGCTGTTCTCCAAGATCGGCCTATAAATTTCGCGCATGGTCGCGGCGCTTTTTTCGTTCTCCACGCCCACCACAATCCGGTCGGGATGAAAGAAATCTTCGACGGCAGTTCCTTCACGAAGAAACTCCGGGTTGGAAGCAACTTCGAACTTCAATCCACCCCCGCGCGAATAGGCGGCCAGAGCCCTTTGAAGCTGTATGCCCGTGAGCGCCGGCACGGTGCTCTTTTCCACTACGAGCTTCGGCGAGCGCGCTTCCGTGGCCACCTGGCGGGCGACATGGTCGATGGCTGAGAGATCCGCTTCACCCGATTCCTTTGGAGGAGTGCCTACGCAAATGAAAACAACGTCGCCGGCCCGGATGGCTTCGCCCGCATTTGACGTGTAGAAAATCTTCTTCTCCGCAACCGCTCGTCTGAGCACGTCATCCAGGTGTTCCTCATAAATCGGAACTTTGCCTGCTTTCAGCAGGTCGATACGCTTTTCATCGATGTCGGTGCAGTACACTTCGTGACCCGCAGCAGCCAGACATGCGCCAGTCACCAAACCCACGTAGCCGCACCCTATTACCGTCAGGCGCACAGTCGTTTCTCCTTTTTGCTAGTCCAGATGTCTCATGCGGGGCGGCGGGAGCGGACCTCAATGTCAACCGGCCCCTTCAGCGCAATTGGGAAAAGTCGCTACCGGCGGCCCAGCAGCAAGCCGCGAAGTCCCAGCAGGACAAGCCGTGGCTGCCGGCGCACAACGTTCCACAGCAATCGCGTGGATTCGTCGCGATTGATCTCTCCTAACGATTCTCGAGCCGATTCATTCAGCATGTCGACCAAGCGGCAATAATCTCCCTGCTGAAAATGGTGCAGTGCCCGCCGAATCAGCCAGTGCGTCCCGAGTTCCCGGCGAAGTGCGCGCAACTCCGAGCTTCTTTTCCGGAGGATTGCGTCCGCCACGCCGCGGGCGCCGCGGAATCCCGTAACGACGCCGCCGACGGTGGAGACCTTCACTTGGGCGGCTGCGTCTCCGACGAGGTACACGTCAGCGTTCCCGATCGTTCGCTGCACCGGCACCCAACGTTTATAGACCGGGATGCGCGCGCCCTGCCATTCCAAGGGTTCAAACCCTTTCTTCTCCAGGAATCGATCGAAACAACGCTTGGTATCGCGGCCATGCTCGCCAATCACTCCAAGGGCGCCGCGCTCTGTGGATTCGGGAATCAACCAATAGAAATAGGGCGTGTCATCGGGAATGAACCACACGCGGGTGGTGTCCTGCGGATGGTCCTTCGGCAATTTCACTAATGCCTGGACTAGCGGCACGGTCTCGACCTGCGGCCAGCCTGCCGCTCGCGCCACGCGGCTAACCGCTCCATCGGCGCCGACCACGCTCTCCGCGCGCAGTTCCTCTCGCCTACCTGCGCGATCCACGCAAACGCGCAGGCCACGGCCATTGGGCGCAAGCCCCAAAAACCTCGTGTCGTAGTCGAACTGCGCTCCCGTGTCTTTTGCTTCTTCCGCCAAGGCACGGATGAGCCGCGAGCGCTCGATGATCAGGTCGGGCTGCCGCAGGGACACAATTGCGGAACGGCCATTCGTAAACAACTCAAAGCGCCGAATCTCGTTGAGGATGCTCGCACCCGCTGCGCCGTTCACCTGCCTGCGAAAATGGTCCGTGACGATCAGCGTGCGACGAGCCGGATCGAGGCTGGATTTGGACTCGAGAACGCGCACAGCGCGGCCTCCCTGGGCCACACAAGCAGCCGTGTAGAGGCCCGCGGCTGAACCACCAACCACAACAACCTCTCGCGCATCCCGGGCGTTGCCGGTCCCATTTCCTGTCGTGTTCACAATATTCGAGGATCCTGTAGGCGGACAGTCCTGATACCCGCCCCGATGTCGTCTGTTTCAGGGCTTGTAATCACCTGGGCCACCATGAAGCAGACCAAAAGGGCGCATTCGAGTATAGCGAATCTGCCCCAGTGGGCCAATCCCGGGAAAGCCTTAGGTAATTGGCGGGAAACGCTCAGCCGGCGCAACTCAGGCGGCAGTTGCTTCCTCGTGCTCCTTCTGTTGTTCGTATGGCGCTCGTTCCAGCCAGATAATTGCCACTAACATCGCGACCAAAACGACCATTCCGAGCAGGGCGGCCTTCAGAGTTGAAAGGTAGGTGACCAAAACACCCGCAGCGCCGCAGATGGCTCCCGCGAGGTACATCGCCAAAACAGCGCCTCTTTGCCCGAATCCCAAGCTCACCAGCCGGTGCGCGGAGTGGTCCTTGCCCGGCGTGGCAAATGGGAGCAAGCCGCGGCGGGAGCGCGAAATCGTCACCAACGTCGTGTCAAAGATCGTCGCACTCAGGATCAGCACAGGAGAAAGCCAAGCGGCCAAATTCGTGCTGTGCTCGAAGCGTAATTTCAAGGCCAACGTCGCCATGAGGAAACCAAGGAACATCGCTCCGCCGTCGCCCATGAAAATCTTCGCCGGTTTGAAATTCCAGCGCAGGAATCCGGTTGCGGCTCCCAGGGTTGCGGCGGCGAGGATAGTGAGGATGGTCTGGGCATTAAGATAAGCAAGTATCACAATAAAGATCGAAGCCGTCGCGGCCACGCCGGCGCACAAGCCGTCCATATGGTCCAGAATGCTGAAGGAAGCCGTAATGCCGACAACCCAAACAAGCGTCAATAATGCATCCAGCCAGTAGCCTGCCCTGCCCCCGATAAGAATGTTGAAGACGTTCGCATGGACTCCACTGGCTAGTAGGATCACAGCTGCCAGCGGCATTCCAAGAAAGAGCTTGACCTGATGGTGAAGCCACCCGCGGTCATCCATGAACCCCACAACGGCGACAAGGCTTGCGCCGGTCACAATTCCGAAGCTCTGCGCGCGCGCGGGACCGTCAAAGACGATCAGGATGGCAATCAAGACTCCGGCATAGATTGCCAAGCCACCAAGAAGAGGAATGGGCTTGAGATGAACTTTGCGAGGACTCGGCAAATCGACCATGCCGACTCGAAGAGCAAGCGCCCGCACGGGCAACGTCAAGACCAGCGAGGCCGACAATGCGATCAGAAAAGCCAGCAGGCCCGCACCCATGATCCCCCCCGTTGTTCGTTCTGAAGAAACTGGCCAGGGCGAGAACGCCAGTGAATACAGACGCGCTGCCGGTTTGGGTCCGGCTCCCAAGTTTCGGCTCGGAAAGACCCCAAGGGCACGCAGAAGCCGAAGATGCTGCCCCACGCAGCAAAATTACCTTACCTCGAAACCCCCCAAAGTTCCAGCGCCATCGGGGAATTGCACGCCCTGCGTTGCGCAAAGCATAAGACGTGAATCAGTGTGTATGACTCATGGAAGAGAGTTGCGGTCCCGATTTTTCAATAACGGCAACCAGTTTTTCGAGCTCGCGTATTCGATCGTATTCCGGTGCAGCAGCCTTGGCCGCTTCCCCCGCGGCTCGCAGTCTCTTAGGATCACGGACGATTTGCCGGACGCACTCCGCAAATTGGGCCGGATTGTCGGGGTCTGCCGAAATCGAAAAGCCTTTCTGTTTGCCGATCGAAACCACATCACATTCAGCGGGGGCCACGGCGACAATCGGCTTGCCTGAGGCGAGGATTCCGTACATCTTGCTCGGCACAACCACACCTTCCAGCCCTCGCTTGACTGTGATGACGTGCGCATCGGCTGCAGCCAGTACGGAGGGAATCTTGCTGCTTGGGAAGTACGGGAGAAAGCGTACGTTGGGAATCCCGGCCGCAGCAGCTTGCAGCTCCGCTTTCCGCGCCCCCTCGCCCACGAACAATAAACCCACACCTTCCCCTGCAAGAAGGCGCGCCCCGTCCAAGAGCGTCTTCCAAGCGCCATAGAATCCGAGATTGCCTGCGTGGAGCAGCACGAACTGGAACTCTCCCCGAATGGCGTGAATGACAGCAGGATCAAGTTCGGTCTGTGCACCCTGCGAGGATAAGTCGGCGCCGTCGCGAATGACCTCGACGCGGCCGGGGTCTATGCCCTTCCCCAGGATCCGGCTGCGCATGTCGTTCCCAAGTACAATCACTCTCGACGCGCGACGCAAAGCCCAACGGTGCATCAATTCCCATAAGCACGCCAGAAAACCTGGTTTGACGATCGAGCCACCCACGGCCATGTCGGGATAGAGATCGCGGATGTTGTATACGTACGGTTTGTTCTTCAACGTGGCCACAAACGCGCCGACGATACCTTCAAACGGCGGATCGGTCATCGCCAGAATCAGGTCGCATGGGAGAATCAGCGCCCGCGGCATGGCGAGAAGCACGTAACTCAGATAATTCGCCAGGCGCCTCTTCATGTGACTGCGCGGATACGACGTCGAGCCAACGCGGATCACACGCACGCTCCCTGCTTGTTCGGTCCGGTAGAGGCGCCAGGGGCGACGCTCCGTCGGGTCATACGAGGGCCGCCCGCAGAGTACGATTACCTCGTGTCTCGCGGCCAGTGCTTGCGCAACAGTCTCCGCCATTTTCGCCGTAGCAGAAGTGTCCGGAGGGTAATAGAGATTCAGCAGGAGAATGCGCACCTCAGAATTGTACAAGGAGAAGTGCAAGTCCTAATAGGTATGCGCCTTCTTGGGGTCCCAGAAAGCAGGTACACATGCAAACAGGAGTACCGGCCATCCTTGGCAGCAGGGGCGCATTTTGTTATAGCTGAACGAAGAAAGTCCTAATGTTGGCGACCGACCTGTCACAATCCGGGCGCCATGGTTCGCTCCGGGACGGAGGGCACCCATGGAAGTCACTGTCGAACACCTGGGATCCGTACAATTTGAAATCAAGACTCGCGGCCACTCCATCGTGAGTGATCAACCCGCCGAGAACGGCGGATTCGACGAAGGCATGACGCCGCCCGAACTTCTTCTGGCCTCGCTGGGTTCCTGTGCCGGTTTCTACGCGGCGCAGTATCTGCGGAAACACAAACTCACAACGGAAGGGACCCGAGTTCGCGTCACCTGCGAAAAAGTGAAGGATCCAATCGTCCGTATGACCAACTTTGTCATCGAAGTGGACGTGCCGGTCGAGTTGAGCAAGGATCATCGCAAAGGGGTTGACGAAGCGGTCGGACACTGCCTGGTCCACAATACGCTGCTGCACGCTCCGAAAATCACATTGAAGATCGAAGGTGCGGTTCCCGCGAAATCCTAGCTTTTCCTGCTAGGTCCTTCTGCAGTTTTCACAAGCGAGTGATGAGATAGTTGCCAAGTACAAGCGCATCCATCTGCGCTCGCAGAAAGCAATCCAACGCTTCTTCCGGCCGGCAAACGATGGGCTCGTTGTCGTTAAACGAGGTGTTGAGCACGACCGGGACTCCCGTTTGGCGCTCAAATTCGCTAATCAGGGCGTGATAACGCGGATTCGCTTCCGCCGTGACCGTTTGCAGGCGGCCCGTACCGTCCACATGCGTGGGAGCAGGAATTTTGTCCCGCTTTTCCGGGCGAACGGGGTAGGCCAGCGTCATGAACGGCGAAGGATAGGATCTCTCGAACCATTCGCCTGCTTTTTCAGCAAGGATTGAAGGTGCGAACGGGCGGAAGATTTCCCGGTGCTTAATCCGTCGGTTCAAAATCTCTTTCATTTCCGGGCGGCGTGGGTCGGCGACGATGCTTCGATTCCCCAAAGCGCGCGGACCCCACTCGGCGCGGCCCTGGTACCAGCCCAGGATTTTTCCATCGGCGATAATCGCGGCCGTACGTTTCATCAACTCTCCATCAGGCAGCTTGGCAATCCCATAGCCGCCCTTTGAAATCCCACTGGAGTCGATTGCCGCGCGGATTTCCTCGGAGGCATACCCCGGCCCCCAGTACGCATGATCCATCACGAACAAACGCGGCTTGCCGAGGACCTGGTGCCAAATGTAGAAGGCCGCACCAACAGCGAGACCCCCGTCTCCGGCAGCGGGGTGAACGTAGACTTCTTGAAAGGGCGTTTGATCGAAAATCTTCCCGTTAGCCACGCAATTGAAAGCTACGCCGCCCGCCAGGCAAACCGCTTTCGTTTGTGTGATTGCCGCGAGTTTCCTCAGCATGCCCAGATAAACTTCTTCAAGTCGTGCCTGGAGCGAAGCTGCCAGATTTCGATGGCGCTGCTCCAGCGGTTCCTCAGGTTGGCGCGACAGACCTCCGAGCCGTTTCGCCATGGCTTCCGAAAACATCTTGCCGAGCACGGGAGTCTTGTCGGACTCGGCCCAGGTCATCTCCGGTCCGGTTCTGTGGTGGGTGAAGTAATCCAGTCCCAGCCGGAAGCCGAACTCGCTGCCGTTTTCGTGGAAACGCACAATGTCCCGAAACGCGTCCAGATGTTCCGGCTGGCCGTACGCCGCCAGCCCCATCACCTTGTATTCGTCACCGAACTTCAGAAAACCGAGGTATTGCGTGACCGCGCTGTAGTACAACCCCAATGAATGTGGAAATGCGATTACGCCGTCGATCTCCATGCGGCTCCCGCGACCGGTCCCCCACATCGTGCTCGCGAAATCGCCGAGCCCGTCCGCGGAGAGCATCGCGGCGTGTTCGAAGGGGGAAACAAAGAAAGTGCTGGCCAGGTGCGCCTGGTGATGCTCGACCCTGTGAAATGTGGCTTTAATCTTCCCCGGGTCAAAGTCCAATGTCTGAGCGAGGGCCGCCGGAATTGCGGTGAACTTGGAAAGAACGCGCAGGCGTTCGCGCGCAAACGACGGCATGCGCACTGCATAGAGAAGCTTCGTGGCCAGCCGCGCATATGGGTTCCGCGGCACGGCCACGTGATCGACATCGGCGAGGGTGAGTCCTGCTTCCTTCAGGCAATAATCGATGGCCGCGGCAGGAAATCCTGCGGCGTACTTTACACGGTTGAATCGCTCTTCCTCTACGGCGGCGACGAGCTTGCCGTCGCAGACCAGCGCCGCAGAAGCGTTGCCATGATAAGCATTGATTCCCAGAATATTCATGACCGAATCTTAGAGTTTACCTCAAATGTTTTTTCTGGCAGATTTTGGGAGCGAAAAGGAAAACAGGTCGGCGACCTTCGGGATTTCAAGATAGGTGTCGCCGGCACCACTCATTCAAGACGTAGAGCGACCATGGGCGGGACCACGTCGTTTGGGCCTGCAAAAAGTTATCCCATACCGCTTGCACGCCCGAGGGGTGCAAATCACCCGCTAAGCAAGGCGCCAGGTCATTCAGGCTCGTTTCCACTCTCGCCTTCAAGGATGAGCGCAGCCACTCTTCCCAGGGGAGGGTGAAAGTGCGTTTCTCCTGGTCCAGTATTTCCGGGGGAATCAACCCGGCCATGGCCTCACGCAACAACGCCTTGGCGACGCCAGGCTGCGTTCTCGCCGAATCGGGCAGGCTGGTCACGAACTCGACCAACGGCGTATCCAGCAACGGCACCCTCACTTCCAGCGAGCGGGCCATACTGACGGAATCCGTGTCCCGTAAAAGCGTGCTGACCATGTACGTTCGCAACTCAAGCCAGGAAATCCCCCCGATTCGTCCTGCGGCGTTTGCCTGGTCCGCCACGCCTTCCAGCCAGCCCAGCCACGTCGGATCGAGCGAAACACCGTCGTTCGCGACGGCGCTGCTCCGGAAGTGGGGATCGGCAAGCCGCGGAAGTTCGGATGGAGGAAAGAGAAGCCGGGTGAAGAAATAAGGATGCGGGAGAATGTCCGGCAGCATCCACGCGTCGCTGGCCTTGCGCGCGGCATCTGCGGCGCCATTTCGTTCCACGAGAGAGTGCACGAGCGGCGCAGTGATGCGGCGAACAACGCTGGGGACGAAGCGGGATACCAATTCCATTCGAACGAGTTTCGACGTATCCGCAAACGTTCGGTATCCGGCAAAAAGTTCATCTCCACCCAAACCCGACAGCGCTACTTTCAATCCCACCTCGCGCGCCGCCCAGGAAACGAAGTAGGTGTTGATACCGTCCATGGTCGGTTGGTCCAGAGCGTTTAGCGCTTCGTCCAGACGCGCGAGCACGTCTCTTCCATGCAAAGGCACTTCGGTGTGGTTGGTCCCGGTCCGCTGTGCTACCAGACGTGCGAGTGGTCCTTCGTTGAAAGGCGTGTCGGGGAAAGTCAGAGTGAAACTCTGAATGCCGCGCTGGGCGCGCCCCGCAAGAGCCGCGATAGCAGTGGAATCCAGCCCGCTCGAGAGAAACAATCCCACAGGGACATCGGCGATCAAATGGGCACGGACTGCATCTTCCAAAAGAGTCCGTAACCGCGCAGAAACCGGGGCAAATTCGCGAGGACGTCTCGGATCACGCGCTGCGCTGCTTTGCATTGGATCCCACCAAGGGCGTGCGCGGGGAACGCGCCTGCGCTCCGGGATGTGCAGCAGAAGTCGGTGCCCCGGTGGGAGTGAAAACACCCCATCGACGAGGGTCATTGGTTCGGAAACACTGCCAAAAAGCAGGTAGGAGGTAAGCGCGTCGGGAGAGATTCTCCGACTGATTGCCCCGGAAGCAAGCAAGGCGCGTAGTTCGGAGGCAAAGACGAACCCCTTCTCCGCTTGCGCGTAGTACAGAGGTTTGATGCCCAGTGGGTCGCGGGCCAAAAAGAGAAGAGGGACAGTCGCAAAATGTTGTCTTAAATCGAGAAGGGCAAACGCGAACATACCACGAAGTTCTTCCAGCAGGTCTTCGCCCCATTCTTCCCAGCCGTGAACCAAGACTTCGGTGTCGGAATTGGATTGGAACCTGTGCCCGGCGAGGATCAGGCGTTCGCGTAGCTCACGGTAGTTGTA
>Ga0187780_10002612_pt1 | contig 13514 bp, 10 predicted proteins | sample 1015_Q2_SP10_20__FD_132429 | JGI IMG/M metagenome (GOLD analysis project Ga0187780, IMG submission 132429) | Tropical peat soil microbial communities from peatlands in Department of Meta, Colombia - 1015_Q2_SP10_20_MG | ecosystem: Environmental > Terrestrial > Soil > Wetlands > Peat | place...
AGCTTTACCCCCGCGCTCGGGTAAGCTATGGTTTCACCTCGCGAGCCAGCGGCGTTGTCGCCCAGCTCCCTGGCATGGGCGAGAGCCTTGCGCGCCGCCTCCAGGCTGGTATCGCCACCCTCGAATAAGGCCAGCATATTGGCCGGCACCAGCGCGTCGGCGAGGCGGTCATAGGCGCATTCCTGCTCTACGTCGCGGAGGTAAAGGGCGCACGCGGAGTTCAAGTCCACAATCTGATCGTCGGCCGTCAGGGCACCGATTCGAGACCGTCGTCCGGGGTCTTCAAACGTGAGCAATCGCATAGAGGAAGTGCGGCGATCAAAAGTCTATTCGGCGCGAAAGTGGTTGTCCACCTCCCCTGGCTCGGGTGGTAAGCAGGGTTCGAATTAGGCAGCTAGGTTGGTTCGTAGCGCGGTGCAGGGCGATCCCCCGGGGAATAGCAGGGCAGACCGTTCAGAAGGGAGTGGCAACGGTCTCCATCCGCTTGGCAAGTCCGATGCCGATCGCGGCTCTACTCGAGTACACTGTCATCCATTTTCTTTCTGCCCCAATCCGCTGCTGCCTGCACAAACGCCATCACGAGGGGATGCGGGTGATTAAGCTTCGACGAGAGTTGCGGCTGAAATAGCGTTGCGGTAAAGAAACGGTGGGTGGGCGACTCGATGGCACGAATCTCGCCTTGCGAGCCGCGCGCAACTACTGGGAATCCAGCCTCCATCGCGATCCACTCGTATTCCGGATTCACCTCGAAGTTGCAGAAGAATTCTTCGGTGATCGTGTCCTGTCCGTAGAACGAATGCATGTAGGATCCGGGGCGCAACTGAATCTCGGGAATCGCGCCCGACAACTTCGGTGCGCCCTGGGCGTGACCGGGCACGGCGCAGGCGACGGGATAAATGATGATGTTCTTTGATCCGGAATTATTCTCGGCGGAATCGGCATCGCGGATGCCCAGGACGTTCCGGGCGCACTCAATGAGCGTGTATTGAAAACCGCCGCAGGTGCCGAGAAAGGGCCAGTCCCGCCGCCGGGCAAATTCAATTCCTTTCAACATGCCGTCGAAGCTTTTATAGGGGCTGCCGGGGGCGGCCCAGATGCCATCGAAACTTTCGAGCCGCTTGAGAGTGTCGGCTTCGAGGAGCGAAAGGGTTGGAACCCATTGCGATTGCAGGCTGATGTTCAGCCTATCCGCCGCATGCTGCATGGACTGATCGACGAACGGTAGCGTCGGAGACTTCGGATCGAACTCTCCCAAGATCGCAATGCGCACCGCATCTGCCACCGGGCAATTCTAACGGAGAAGCCGTATATCTGTGATGCCTGCCGTTGAGAACATTGGTAACCACCTGAGCCCTCAGCGGGCAACGACTTGAGCGGCGAGACGGCTCTGAGGTTGGGGACGAGGGAGAAATCGAACGGAACCCGCGCCCGGTTTCGAGGGCTCTAGCCGGTGGCCACGGCTCGGTCCTTCAGAATCTCCTCCACGGCGGAAATAGCGAGCTCCAACTCCTCGTCCTTGTTATAGAAATGGGGCGAGAATCGTACTCCCGCCTTGGGCCGCCAATCGACCAGGATCTCCCGCTTCAGCAGTTCCCGACAGACCTCCTCGGAATCCGGCATGTCGATCGACACCGTTCCTCCCCGTTTCTCGGAGTCGCGCGGCGAGTTGACCCGCCAGCCGTGGCGGTCGGCAAGCTCGATCAAGCGTGTGGTCTGACGTTTCGATTTCTCGCGGATGCGTGGGATTCCTGCCTCGGCGATGATTCTCAGGCCGGGACGCGCGGCTTCGAGGGAGGGCACATGGGTCGTTCCATTCATGAAGCGGAAGGGCGGTTCCGTGTAACGGATCGGCCCGGTCTCAAACGCCATGGAATTCTGATGGGCGAACCAGCCGGTGAACCGTGGTTCGAGGCGCTTCCCGAGATCCGGGCGGACATACAAGTACCCCACGCCCGGTCCGCCGCACAGCCACTTGAGAACCCCGCCGCAGGCGAAGTCGACGTCGAGGGCTTTCACGTCCACGGGCACCGTGCCCAGCGACTGGAAAATATCAAGCACAACGTGGGCCCCCACCTTGTGCGCCTTTTCGATAATCGCGGCGGCATCCTGAAGATAGGCACTACGAAAGATCACATGGGAAATGGGGACGAGCAGCGTCCGATCATCGATGGCAGCGAGCAGACGCTCTGTGGGCACGGTGACGCCGTCGTCGGTTTTTACCATGTGAACCCGTGCCCCGAGGGGACGTTGAGCTTCCCAAAAGTACATGACGGAGGGGAAATTCAGATCACAGTAGACGATCTTGTTGCGTTTGCCGGAGAACTCGAAGCAGGAAGCCACGACCGCCTGACACGTGGTTACGTTCTGATGGGTGGAGACCGATCCCGCGGGAGCATGCATCAACCCGCCAATCTCGTCGCCCACTTCGGTCGCGAGCCCCCACCAGCGCTCTTGCCAAGCCCGGACTCCGCGGGTTGCCCACGTGTCCGCGTAGCCTTGCATGGCCTCATAGACGCCGCGCGGCATCGCCCCCAACGAGTTACTGATCAGATAGGTCGTTCGTTCGAGGATGGGGAACTCAGGGCGATAGCGCAGCAAGTCGTCAACCATGTCCTCATTGTATGCGAGCCGGTCATAAACCAGCCTCGCTGGAGACGCATCCATTGCTGGCGTCGGCTTCGGTCGATCTCTGCGCCTAAAGGTTTTCACGCCGCATTCGGATCAGGAAATAGGCTACCGTCAGCCCCAGGAGCAGAGTCACTCCGCTAATCAGGTTCACTCGCGAATCCCACCAGCCCTTCAGCACCGTGGCGACCACCAGTAGCAGACCCAGGGCCGAGCCGGCGCTTCCCAAGGGAGACCGCATCGGAAGCTGGGAGATTGCTTCCCGGCCGAGCCCGCGGCGAAATGAAATGTGCGCCGCCAACGACACCATCCAGGAAAGCATCATGCCAAAGAGCGCGCCCCGCAGGATGTATTCGAAGGCATGAGCCGGAGCCCATTTTTCAAGCACTAGGGCGGCGAGGATCCCGTAGGAGGAAGCGAGCAGGGCGAGTTTCGGCGAGCCAGCCGGGTTGAGCTGTCCAAAGACCGCCGGCGCCCACCCCGTGCGCGCCAGGGAGAACAGCATCCGCGAGGAGATGTAAAGAGCGGCGTTTGCCCCGGAGAGCGCGGCGGTGAGCACCACGAAATTCATCACATGTCCAGCCCCGGGCATTCTTACCGACCGGAACACGGTCACGAACGGGCTTTCCGACACTCCCGCCAAAGTCCACGGCATCACACCCGCGAGCACCACAATCGCGCCGAGGTAGATGACCGCCAGCATGGCGAAAGTGATGCGTACGGCTTTGGCGACTTCCCGGGCCGAGCGAGATTCGCCGGAGGTTACAGCGACAAACTCGATGCCGCCAAAGGTGTAGAGGGAAAAGGTCATGGCCAACAGAGGCGCCCACACGCCGCGGGGAAAGAAACCGCCTTGGCGGGTGTATTGCGCGGGGACACCCCCCCCGAGAAGCAGCCCGGCTCCGAGCATCACAAAGACGGCAATCGTAACCACCTTGATCATGGCAAACCAGAATTCAAAGCGGCCGAAGCGGCCTACTTCCCATAGATTCACCACCAGGAGGAGGAGGGAAAAGATCACCACCCAAGCCAGGGCGGGAATCCGGGGCAACCAAAATCGCATGTACGTGGCTGACGCCACCAGCTCCGCACCGATGGAGATGGAGATGGCTGCCCAATAGCCGGCCCGAGCGGTGAAGCCGGCCCACTGGTTCAGGTAGAGATCGCCATACGTGCCGAACGATCCGGCGGCGGGGTGGGTGCTGGCCAGCTCGCCCAGGGCCATCGCGACTGTCCAGTTCACGAACGCCGCCAATACGAAGCTGAGAATGACCGCCGGCCCGGCGACTTCGATGGCCGCCGCCGAGCCCAGTAACAAGCCGGTGCCAATCGAACCCCCGACAGCTACCATGGCCATCTGCCCGGCATTGAGCAGGTGGTGCAGGCCTCGCTCGCGGGAAATCTCGTCGGCATCCGGCATCCCGGCACGTATACCAGAAAGCTTTTCAAGAACAAAGACTTACCCCGAGCGGGGTGACGAAGGTAATCCTGGGGTGGCATAGTTCATTGCTGCCTGCGTTAACCCAACCCTAGAATTATGAGGCCGTAACTGCTCGTTCCTCATGCCAGATATCTACAAACCCGCCGACAGAGCCGAGATTACCAAGCGGGTGGACCGGGCTGAGAAGCTTCTGCAGAAGGGCAAGACGGCGGAAGCGCTCGAGGAGTACATGCAGGTTGTGGCTGTGGATCCAGCCAATGACACCATCACCCAGATGGCTGCCGACCTCAGCCTTTCCCTGCAGCGGATTCCGCAGGCCATCAAGCTCTTGGGCGGCATGTTCGAGCGCCAGGTGCAGGCCGGTGACGCAACCCGGGCGAGCCTCACCTACAAGAAGCTGGCCCGATTTGTCGATCCAACCTGGGAACAGAAGATCCGTTTTGGTGGACTCCTCGAGAATTCCAACCGCAAGCTGGCGGTAGAGACCTACGAGAATGCACTTCAGGAACTGACCAAACAAGGGCGCAAACAGGATTCGCTGGCAGTCTTGCAAAAAATCCTCCGTCTGGACGCAGGGGAGAAGAACCTGCTTCGCTTTGGCGAGTTGTCCTCCGAAGTGGGCGACGGCAAGGCTGCGGCCGCCACCTTTCTGAAACTCGCCGAGCAGACCAAGATATCCGGTGGTAACCCCGCGCCCTGGGTGGAACGGGCCTACGGCGAAGATCCTTCCGATGCGCAGATCGCCCTGGCCTACGGCAAGGCCATGCTCGAGCAAGGGCAGGCGAGCGCGGCCATTTTCGCCATGGAAGCCCACGTCATTGCCGGCTCGGCTTCGGAGGAAATGCGCCAAACCTACGCCCAGGCATTGTTGGCTGCCCACCGCTTGAGTGATGCGGAAACCATCATCTGGCAGCTGTTCGAAGCGAATCCTAGCCGCTCCCACGACATTGCCAAATTGATCGAGCGCTATCTCGACTCCGGGCAGGAACAGGCTGCCGTAACGCTGGCTCGCAAGTTTCAGACGCACCAGCAGCGCAAAGGGGATCGGCGCAGCTTCCTGGCGACGATGCAAGAGATCATGGCGACCCGCCCGCCTTCGGCGGCCATGCTGGAATTCCTCTGCGAGCAGTTCAATTCCGAAAATCGCGAGAGCGACTATTGCCAGACCTTGCTGAAGCTCTTTGACCTGCATTGCAGCACGGGGAACTACGACAAGGCGGCGGAATGTCTCGATCGCGCCGCCGAGGTGGATGCCTACGAACGCGGACATCACAAGCGGCTGCAAATGTTGCAGGGCAAGATCGACGAACGCCGCTACAACGCCATCGCCTCGCGTTTCTCGGGAGTGCCGAATGCGACCACGGCTCCCGTCCGCTCCGGGGAGAACCTTCTCGGAGACGCAGCCTTGCAGGACTTAATGCTGCAAGCGGAAATTCTTGTGCAGTACGGAATGCGATCCAAAGCGATCGAGCGCTTGCAACGGATTATGCAGCTCTTTCCCCACGAAGAAGATCGCAATCATGCCTTACAACAGCTCTACTTGAACGCCGGACTGATCCCGAAATACACGAACGCTGAGCCCGCCGCGGCGAACATCGCTCCCAAAGCTCCGGCCAGCGCAGCCCCGCCCTCCCCGGCGCCGCCCGCATCCCCGCCGCCACCGACGGCGGCTCCGCAGGCAACGGGTGATCTCAGCAGCTTCACCCGGGTCGCCGAAATCACCCGCAAGATCTACCGGCAGAACAACGCCGATTCCATTCTGGCGACCTCGGTCAGTGAGATCGGAGCTCAGTGGCAGGCCAGCCGCTGCGTGGTCGCCATGCGCAAACCTGGCTTGCGTCCCACCAGCAACCAAGAGCATTGTGGCCAGGACGTCGTGCCGACAGAAAGCGAAGTACTCGAGAGATTCAGCGTAGCGGTTCATGACTTGACCCTGCAACGGGGCGGCACGCTGGCCTTTGGCAATGCTCAAAACGCTCCGGAACTCCAAGATCTGCGCGATCTCATGGCTGGACTGGGCGTTGCCTCTCTGCTGGCCTTGTCGCTGGTGGACGGAGTCGAACCCGTGGGCATTCTCATTCTCACCCAGAACACACCCATGGCCTGGAATGCGAATGAACTCCTGGTACTGAAGACCATTTGTGATCAGATTGTGATTGCCCTGAACAATGCCGGCCTTCGCCGCTTGGTCAAAAGTCTCTCGGTCACCGATGAACGCTCGGGGTTGCTGAAGCGGGCCTCGTACTTGGATCTGCTGCTGGCGGAAACCCGGCGCAACGTGCAGCAGGGGACTCCGATGTCAGTCTTACTGATGCAACTGGGCGACAAAACGTCCCTGCTCAAGGAACTAGGCGAGAATGGAGTCGAAACCCTGATGCAGCCAATCGGCCAGCTGTTCAGCACCAACATTCGCCAGAACGATCTGGCATTCCGCTACGACACTACCATCATCGCGATCGTCCTCGCCGAGACCGGGGAAAAAGACGGCCTCCTGGCCGCCGAAAAGCTGCAGCGGCTGATGGGGCAGGCCAAAGTGGCGGAAAGGAAGGATGCCATCCGCTTCAACGCCGGACTCGCCGAGGCCGTGATCCGGGCCGACTACGATCCGGTGGACATCGTGACCGAGGTCATCAATCGCGCCGAGCGGGCCCTGCAGGACGCGGCGGCGCAGGGAATGAATAAGATGGTAGCCTTGGCTTCATCGCTGGCCAACGCTGCGGTGGCTTAAGCCCGGGAATTTCCCGACCTTCGTTCGGTTCCCTCTTGGTTGCTGCTGGTAATCACCGCTGTTACACTGAAAAGTCTTCCTTGAATACTCGCAAGAGTTCTATTCCCAAGGCCTTGCGGCGAAGCTATCTATGCGGAAATCCGGACCAGGGTTGGCGGATGCGTACGCCTTGCGGCTCGCGGATCGAACGACTTCGCCGCCCGGAAGCTGGCGGGTGTGTCAGTAACGGGGCTCTCGAGCTGCGCCGAGTTCTAAGTTCACGGGCTCTCGGATTTCTCGTTTCTTCGATCCCTTCGGAAATAACTTTGCGGGCCGGCAGATGAGATGAGATCAAACCTTTTCCGTAAGGCAGGTGCTTGATGAAGATCAGCAAAGTCGGTGTTCTCGGTTGTGGCCTGATGGGGTCCGGCATTGCCCAGGTGGCCGCGACTGCGGGATTCGAGGTGACCGTTTTCGAGCTCGAGCAGAAGTTCCTCGACAAAGGTTTTGCCGGAATGGAAAAGTCGCTCGCCAAGCTGGCGGAGAAGGGCGCGCTCCCAGAAGCCCCTCAAGCGATTCGTGCCCGGCTCAAAGCCACCACCAGCCAGCAAGACCTGGCGCATTCGGACATCATCATCGAGGCCATCATCGAGAACATCGCTGAGAAGAGAAAAATCTATGCTTCGCTCGACGGCGTCGTGAAGAAAGATGCCATCTTCGCCTCGAACACCTCCTCGATTTCGATTACCGAGCTGATGACCGCAACCCAGCGCCCGGATCGTTTCATCGGCCTGCACTTCTTTAATCCTGTGCCGCTGATGAAGTTGGTCGAAGTCGTTCGCACCATTGCCACCGCTCCGGCTGTTTATGATGTCGCGTATGAATTTGCCAAGAAGCTGGGCAAAGTTCCCGTCCGCACCAGCGACAAGACCGGGTTCATCGTGAATCGGCTGCTGGTGCCGTACCTGCTCGACGCAGTCCGCGCTTACGAAGAGGGTGTGGGCTCGATCGAAGATATCGATAGCGCCATGAAGCTTGGCTGCGGTTATCCCATGGGACCTTTTACCTTGCTCGATTTCGTCGGCCTGGATACCACGTATTACATCACTCATGTGATGTACGATGAATTCAAGGAGCGTCGCTTTGCTGCGCCTCCTCTCCTCAAGCGCTTAGTGATGGCGGGCTGGTATGGGCGTAAGACGGGGAAAGGCTTCTACGATTATTCCGACCCCAATCATCCGAAGCCAAACCAGCTGTAGGAATCGAAATGGCCGAGGGCCCGCCGTGAGGGGCTGCCGCTCGAGGGCCGGGAGCAGAACAATCCATGACCTTTGAAAATCTTCTCTTGGAAATGAAAAACGCGATCGCCTACATCACCATCAACCGGCCGAAGGTGTTGAATGCACTCAACGCGGCGACCATGGAGGAGTTACGGCAGGCGTTTCACGCCGTCAAAAACGACCCCAGCATTCGCGTGGTGCTCCTGACCGGGGCGGGCGAGAAGGCTTTCGTGGCCGGGGCGGACATTGGTGAGCTGGCGAAACAAAATCCCGTGACCGCCAAAGAGTACACTCTGCGCGGGCAGAATGTGCTCAACCTGATTGAGAACCTGGGCAAGCCGGTGCTCGCCTGTATCAACGGATTCGCTCTCGGCGGAGGCTGCGAAATAGCGCTGGCTGCGACCCTGCGTCTGGCGAGCGAAAACGCCAAGCTCGGTCAGCCCGAGGTGAAGCTAGGCATCATCCCTGGATACGGGGGCACGCAGCGCCTGCCTCGACTCGTCGGCAAAGGCATAGCTCTGCAGTTGCTTCTATCGGGCGAAATGATCAGCGCCCAGGAAGCTCACCGCATCGGACTGGTGAACGAAGTGGTTCCGCTCTCCGAACTCATCCCCCGCGCCGAGGCCATTGCTCGCCAAATCATCGCTAACGCGCCCTTGGCTGTGCAATACACCATCGAAGCCGTGAACCGGGGCATGGAGACACCTCTAGCCGAAGGGCTGTACCTCGAAGCGGCTCTGTTCAGTGTTGTCTGTGCGAGCGAGGACAAGAACGAAGGCACACGGGCATTTCTCGAGAAGCGTCCAGCTCAGTTCAAAGGCAAGTGAGCCCGACCAGGTTTTCGCGGGTCTTATATGATCGTCGCTCTGCTTCGTGGACACGGCGAAGGATCGGTCGATGGCGGCAGGGAGGAAGGCATCGATTCTTCGATGCGCCAGGCGGTGATGTCGGATTGGGTATGCTGAAGTCTGTCCATCTCGGTCCGTATCTTCTCCGATCGGAAGACTTTGAGGCGGTGACGAGTTTTTTCCGCGCCATCGGTTTCGATACCCACGTGCGCCTTGTCTCCCGAACTAAAGTCGTCACGGCATCCCGAGGCGGTCTGCATCTGACGGTACGGGAGTTACTGCCGGAGGAAACCGGACCAACCTCGCGTGGCTCGGACACGCTTGCCATACAGATTGCCATCGATGTGCCGAGTCCCGAGGTAATTCGCGACCTCGCCGAGCGCATGAAGCTGGCGGTAGATACCATCAATTCGCCAAACGGCGGTCCAAGTCTTCGAATCGAGCTGCCGGCCAAGCTGTTCGTCCACGTCAGCGAGAAAACTGACGAGCCCGTCGTGGAGCAAGGAACCTACGAAGCCCAAGGCAAGCGCTTTGCCATTGTGGTCAGCCGGTTTAACGCGTTCATCACCGAACGATTGCTCGCGGGCGCCTACGATGCGCTTTCCCGCTCGGGAGCGAACAGGAAAAATATCGTGGTCGTTCGCGTCCCCGGCGCTTTCGAAATTCCCGCGGCGGCGCGCACCCTGGCCGCGAGCAGGAAATACGACGCCATCATTTGCCTCGGCTGCCTACTCCGCGGCAATACGGCTCATTATGACGTGATCGCCAACGAAGTCAGCCGGGGCATCGGGCAATCGGCGCAGGAGACCGGCGTGCCCCACGCCTTCGGTGTTCTCACTTGCGAGACTCTCGAACAAGCCATCGATCGCGCCGGTTTAAAGATGGGCAACAAAGGTTTCGAAGCCGCGCTCTCCGCCATCGAGATGGCGAATCTGACCAAGGCGGTTGCCTCTGGCCGCTCTTCCGGCCAGGGCAAGGGGAAGGCGACCCGCCGTACGCGGGCGCTTCGGAGTGCCGGGCGGCACCGCTCACCGGGTCGAAGGAAGCGGAAGTAAGCCTTTCGCGCTGATCGCGCGCGAAGCGTGAGGGGCCGCGCTCGCCATGGGTGGTCATCATCGAGGTTGGGTGATCGGTGTACACGCCACCTTCGCCGAGGAATGGGACGACGCGCACCCCCAGCATCGCCGACACCTCGCTTCGCCTCGGGGAACTTCTCGCCTCTCTCTTCCGGTAAACTTAGACTCGAGCTCTCGCAGTTTCACCGGTTCGGACAACGATCACCGACGACGAGAGACAAGGTCGGTCATGGGTACCCGCCGCAAATCTCGCGAACTGGTTCTCCAGATGCTGTTCCAGGCCGACATGGGACGTCAAACTCCCGACCAGGTTCGGCTTACCTTCTGGAATGGGCATCATTCGCTAGAACCTGATGTGCGGGAGTTCGCCGAAGACCTGTTCCGCGTGGCCTGCGACCGCAGTGCGGAAATTGACCAGCTGATTCGAACCCACGCCGAGCACTGGCGCATGGAACGAATGGCGGCGGTCGATCGCAACCTGCTGCGCGCCGCCGTGGCTGAGTTGCTGGGTTTCCCGGACACGCCTCGAGCCGTGGTGATCAACGAAGCGCTCGAAATTGCCCGTAAGTTCTCCACCCCGGAGTCGGTGCAATTTATCAATGGCGTGCTCGACAGCGTAGGTCGGGAACTGGTAAAAAAGCCGGTCGGCTAGGGCTTCACCGCCACCAGATTGGGACTGCAGGAGATCCCGGTGAACGGCCGCCCCGCCGGATTCTGACAGAGCCCGGCGAGTATCTGGGCCTGGGCTACATCGCCGCCACCCCCGGTGTGAATGGTGTGTACGGTTCCGTCGCTCGCCCCGATCAAAAGCAAGCTTCCATCCGGGGAGAGCGATCCCGCGAGGGGAACGGCGTTCCCGGTCAGCGTTAAGGTCGAGGAAGTCTGCGCCACAATCCCGACGTTCAAAATGGCACTGCGATCGGGGGAGATGATGTACGCCGTGGAGCCGTTCTCGGAGACAATCAACTGGGCGGGGGTAAAGTTACCATAGCCGAGATCGAGCGAGGAGGAGACATTGCTCACGGTGGGTGAGCAGCCGGTCGGAGCCGTGCTCGCCGTAATCACCTCGATGGTGGGCGGGACCACCGCCAACATCTGCGTGGCATTGGGAAGGGCGCGGATGAAAGTGGGAACCGCTGGCGTCGAAACCGTTCCGGCTTGGCCGTTGTCGCATGTCTTGAACACCAGTACCCCGGCGGGGACACCTCCCGCCAGATAGGCAAACGCGCCTTCGGCAAAAAACGCCACATCCTTGGCCGGGGAAGAAAGCGGAATCTTCTGCAGGGCATCCACTTTCGAATAGACGTAGAGGGTGCTTCCCGCGACGATATAGGCCTTGAGACTATCCGGAGAAAAATCGGCAGCCGTGGCTCCGGTGATCGCGTACGCTGTGCTCGCCCCCGTCGCGGTGTCGAAGACGTAGAGCTGATTGGGAACATCGGCGGTGTCGGAGACGATGACTTTGCTGCCATCGGGGGAGACGGCGAGGACGGTTCCTGGGGTGGAGGGGAACAGAGTAATGGTGTTCGAGCTGCTGTCGAGTACCATCAAGCCCTTGGTGCCGAACAGCCCGGAATTGGTGCCAAGATAGGCTTTGGTCCCTTGCCGGTTAAAGACCAGCGAGTTCGGTGTGACCGGCAAGCTGATCGACCCACCCACGGTGTTGGCAGGTTCGATGATGGGTACGACGGTGCTAACGCAATTGACGATCGTCCCGCACGCGGTGCTGCTGGCGTAAACCGTGGTAGCACCAGTCGTCGTAGTGGACCCGCTCGGCGTACTCGATGTCGACGAAGTATTCTCCACGAATTCCGCATTCTCGGGATAAATCGGCAGGGAGGGCACAAATCCGGTGTTGCAGGTGGGCGGTGTGCACGAAGCAACGATGGTCGCGGCCCCAGATGATGCTGTGGCCAGGCCCGCGGTGGTCACCGTGACCGTTCCGGGTTGGGACGAACTCCAGGTCAAGCCGATGGGAGTGGTCAATCCCGGTGACAAGATTACGTTGCCCAGGGTATCGGTAACCGTCGCGGCGATGGTTCTTGAACTGGCGGTGGCGCCTGTCACCTCGAGCGCGATCGACTGGACAGCACAGGTGGTGAAGGTGATGGGGATGCTGTTGGCGTTACCCACCGTGGCGAACACCGGACTCATGCCGGGGGTTTGCGCCGTGGCTACGACTTGGTTCAGGGAGATCCCATTCAAGAGGTTGGCTAGTTGTTTGTTCGTGCTGCTGAGCGTAAGCACTCCGAGATTGGCGGCCTGCCAGGTGAATTGACCGACGGTGGGGGTGATCTCGGTGCCTTGGCTATAGGCGCGGGCCTCATAAACCGTGTTCTGGGTGGTGTTCAGCTGCTGGAGTGACTGGCAGGGATTGCGAGGCAGCGTGCAAGGAGTGGGAGGGCTCGGCACCGCGCACAGATCAGTGACGCTGATACGATCGATGTGTTGGTGCACATACACGGTCGTCGGCGCGCTCGAGACGCCTTCGGCAATTGCCACCACCTGGGCTGCCCCCACTCGTCCGGGCGTACACAAGCTGGGACTCGTAAGCGAATCCCAGCTCCCCCCGCATACCAGACCATTGGCAGCCACACTCGCCACCGTTGGATTGCTGGATACGAAAGTCACAGGTTCGGTGATCGTGGCCTTGGCCGAGTTCAGAATGGTCGTGATCAAGCCCTGGGTGGTGCCGAGTTCGACCGCAAGCGACGGTGAAGGCGCGATGCTAACGCTGGCGGGAACGGGAAACTGCGTAAGTGTGACTGGCTTGCCACCGCTACATCCGGGTAGGAGGACCAAAAGAACACAGCTGGCCAAGACCGAAACTACAAAACCAGCACTTCGAACCATGCATCCTCCCGGGTGGGTCTTCGACCAGACGCGCCCGCAATTTTCGGAATTCCTCAGTGTAGAGGCAGAGTACCCTTTCAGCAACATCCCTACTCCGCCGCATCGCCATCGGCAGGGCGGGGGATCGCCACCTGCCTCGGAACTGGCGCTTGCGGAGCGAACGCCCTTCCGTAATTGGAAGCAGAGATCGATGGGATGGATGCCGGAGCTGTGCGGTTGGTACTGGGTACATCCCATTGATGGGATAATAGGTGATAGCGATAGCAGGAACTGAAGCTATGAAAAGGGAAATTGTTATCTGGGCAATGGCTGGCTTTTTCGTGGCCGGTTTTATGGGCAATTTATGCCGCCGCGACCTTCCCAAGTCCGCTGATAGCCCACCCGATGATTTGGACTCTCATGAACCTAAGAGCCAAGTCATTTTTATATAACGTGTTCTTACGCATGCCGAATACGACAAAGAGGAGTGGAAGTGATAGGGCAAGTCGCTCGCTACCCGGCGAGCGGAAAGGAGGATGCCGACATGGGAGGATACGCCGCGGCGTTAGATTACGCGACTTTGGTTTCTCAGGCTGAGCCAAAGGTCATTCACGATGAGAAGCTGAACGAGAAGTTCATCGCCCGTCTTGAGGAGTTAGTTTCTCGCTGGGATGATCTTTCGCCCGCCGAGAAGCAATTGCATGA
>Ga0187780_10002613_pt1 | contig 13513 bp, 17 predicted proteins | sample 1015_Q2_SP10_20__FD_132429 | JGI IMG/M metagenome (GOLD analysis project Ga0187780, IMG submission 132429) | Tropical peat soil microbial communities from peatlands in Department of Meta, Colombia - 1015_Q2_SP10_20_MG | ecosystem: Environmental > Terrestrial > Soil > Wetlands > Peat | place...
CGAGGCGGGTCGGCATCATCATGTAATGCATGCGTTACATTTGTATGTCCCCAAATCTCGGTAAGCTCTTGCTATTCCTGATAGGTAGGCGAGGCCTGACTCCTAACCCAACGACATTAGAAGACTTCGCAGCCTAAACAACGTTTTTTAGGGTTACTGCGCTCATGCGGCAGCGCACGGTGTAATTGGATTGCCAAATTGGGGATACTCGGTCAAGGAGTTCGACCCAGACCGAGCTGTGAAGTGTGCGGGCAGAGAGGTGAAAATTTCCCCAAAGGCAGCCACGGAGATCTGTAGAAAGCTTCGCGGTATGCGATTGGATTCGGCTAAGGACCTTTTGGAGGCTGTCACGCAGAAGAAACGTGCAATAGCTTACAGGCGGTACCATAAGGAAGTTCCGCACAGAAGCCTTGAGGAGGGCTGGTACGCCGGGCGTTACCCCGTTAAGGCTGCGAAGATGTTCCTTTTCCTTCTTGAAGAACTCGAGGCGAACGCCGAGTATAAGGGGTTGGATGTGGATCGGCTGAGGATTGTGCACGCCGCCGCGCAAAGGGGTATGAAGACGCAACGTATCATCTCCAGAGCCTATGGAAGGGCCACGGCCTTCCAAGACACGCTGGTTCACATTGAATTAATGGGATATGAGGTAGCGGAGTAAAATTGCCAGTACAGAAGTATTTTGTACAAGAAAACGCTCGGCGAGCGGAGATCGATGAGTTTCTCTCGCAAGATCTCAAACGGGCGGGTTACAGCAAGGTAGAGATGACGAAAACCCCCCTTGGGACTAGGGTTGTTGTCTACGCCGCGAAACCAGGGCTCGTTATTGGCCGTAGAGGAGAAAGCATACGGGATCTGACTCAGGTACTTGAGAAGAGGTTCGGAGTTCAGAACCCGCAAATCTCAGTCGCAACCTTGGAGGCGCCGGAGCTCGACGCGAAAGTCGTGGCCTCGCAGATTGCCATGGCGTTGCAACGTGGGATTCACTTCAGGCGCGCAGCGTATTGGGCGTTGCAGCGAACAATCGAAGCCGGAGCCTTAGGTGTCGAGATTTCGATTAGGGGAAAGCTTACCACCGACAGGGCGCGATACGAGAAGTACAAGGCCGGTTATCTCCCATCGGTTGGAGAAGCGATAAGCAAGATAGTCCGGTTCGCGGTTGTCGATACTCAGTTGAAACAAGGCCTTTTCGGAATCAGGGTTCGTCTCATGCCCCCGAATATCACCTTACCAGATAAGCCTACGATCAGAGACGTCCCGGTGCAACCAGAGCCGCAACAACCCGTAGTGGCGCCAGTGGCGGCCGAGACGGGTGAAGTGAAAGAGGTGGCGGAACCTGCCAATACTCCGGAAGCGTGAGATAAGACAGCTCCTCCCGGAGGAACGTGAGAAGAGGCTCGCGGAGATGCGTACCGAACTCGTAAAGCTTCGCACCACCGTCAAGGCTGGAGGAAACATCGAGAACATTGGCAGAATCAGGGAACTAAAGCGAACTGTGGCTAGAATACTTACGATCTCAAACGAAAAGACTCCACCGGAGGCAACGAAACCTTGAGTCCAATCACACCACGGAACATTCTACGTCACGAGTTGATCGGTCTCAACGTGAAGGTGAGCCAGGCGACAAATCCTTCAATCAAAGGTATGCGAGGAGCGATAGTAGACGAGACCAAGAATACTTTGAAGATACGTTCACGTCGAGGAATGCTTATGATTCCAAAGGATATAGCGACTTTCCGATTCAACTTGCCCGACGGAGTCCAAGTGGATGTGGACGGCAGACGACTAGCCGGCAGGCCTGAGGGCAGGCTGAAGACAAGAGTGAAGCGATGGTAATGTCGGGCATAGGGATCGGGGCCATCGCCCCAAAGAAGTCATGCGACGACCGAAACTGCCCGTTTCACGGCGCGTTATCGGTGAGACGAAAATTCATCGATGGGAAAGTCGTGAGCGCGAGAATGATGAAGACGGTAACGGTTGAGAGAAACTACCAACAGTACAATCCGAAATACACGAGGTACGAGAAGAGGCGTAGCCGAATCCTCGCCCACAGCCCTCCATGCCTTGAGATTCATGAGGGGGACAGAGTCAAGATCGCTGAATGCAGGCCCATCAGCAAAGAAGTGGCCTTCGTCGTGGTCGGGAAATTAACTGGAGTTTCTTGACCTAGCAACAGCATTTTCCTAACATAACCTTAATTTGTTGCAGATACGTTCAGCAGCGCCTTACGTGAGTGTGCATTGCCCGCCCCAAAGACACGTGCAGTAAGCGCGAAGGGAATGGTAGAATATCGGCCGCGCATAGCACGCGGGCTGCCAAATGGCTGCCGAGTCAACTGCGCCGACAACACGGGCGCCAAGGAGCTCAAAGTCATACAGGTTCTCGGTCACCACAGCCGCCTGAGGCGAGTCCCGTCCGCCTGCGTGGGCGACATGGTGATGGTGTCCGTTTCGAAGGGCACGCCGGACCTCAGGCGTCAGATGTTCCCCGCCGTGGTCGTACGACAGGTTCGCGCTTTCAAACGTCCCGACGGAACAAGATTATCCTTCCATGACAACGCCGCCGTTATCATGACCCCAGAAGGGGAGCTGAAGGGAACCGAGATACGCGGTCCCGTAGCCAAGGAAGCGGCAGAACGATGGCCCAGAGTCGCCAACCTCGCCAGTATCATAATTTGAGGGATTAAACGTGCCTCGGCCGTCGAGTCAGCGCAAAGAAATCTACAAAGCAGAAGGACAGAGGCTGCGAAAACTACTGGCGGCACCACTCTCAGATGAATTAAGGAAGGAGCAGGGACGCAGATCATACCCTGTCCGAAAGGGCGACACGGTGAAGATTGTTCGCGGGGACTTCGCGGGCGTCGAAGGAAAGGTAACGGACGTCGATACTCACGGGCGGCGGTTGTTTGTCGAAGGGGTAACCAGAGAAATGACCTCGGGCACGTCGACTAATGTATCCGTCCACACGTCCAAGGTCATGATCACCAAACTCAACCTCGACGACAAGTGGCGCGCGGAATCCATCAAACTGACCCCAGCAACCGCCACCAAGGAAGGCGGAGAGTAATGGCACGGAAAGGCGGATTAGGCCATCTGAAGCGGCTAGCTTCCCCCGCCTACTGGCCAATCCACCGAAAGGAACATCCCTGGGCCCCCAAACCCACTCCGGGACCACACACGGCCTCGCAGAGCCTACCGCTAGATATCGTCGTCCGTGACGAACTCGGCCTCGCAAAGACTAGAAGGGAATTCTCACGAATCGTAGCGGCAGGAAAGGTAAAGGTTGACGGGAGAGCGAGACGCAGCAACTATCCCGCCGGCCTCATGGATGTCCTAGAATTCTCCGACGCAAACTTAGCCTACCGAATGCTCCCAATAAAAGGGAAAGGCTTGGGGCTCGTGAAGATTTCCAAAGAGGAAGCCAAATTCAAACTGTGCAAAATCCTCCGGAAAAGCACAGCACCTAAAGGCGCCGTTCAATACGGAACACACGACGGCCGCAATCTGACCTTTCTATCAGCCGACGCGCAATCCAACGCATTCTCAACCAACGACACCCTACGGATCAGCATACCAACACAACGAGTCCTAAACCACATAAAATTCGAGAAAGGCAACTACGCAATAGTGACGGCCGGACGAAACATCGGAAAGAGCGGCAGGATAGTCGAGCTTCAACAAGGCAACGCAACAAGGCCGGCGATGGTGCGTATTGAAGACGACGCGGGAACCAAATTCGACACTATGGTCAACTACACATTCGTGGTCGGCACAGACAAGCCATCCATCAAATTGGAGGCATCCTAGAGATGGAGGCAGCCACAGAAACCGTAAAAGAAAATCCAATGCGAACGATCAAACTCAGCAAGGTCACAGTTCACATCGCCGTGGGCAAATCAGGCGAAATGCTGGAGAAAGCGAGAAAGGTTCTCGAAGACCTAACCGGCCAGAAACCATGCACAAGACCAGCCAAACGAACACTGAAAGACTTCGGCATCCGCGAAGGTGAACCCATCGCATGCCTGACTACGCTACGAGGAGAGAAGGCAAATGAATTTCTCAAGCGCGGCCTTGAGGCTTCCTCGAACACCCTCAAAGCCTCAAACTTCGACGAGAACGGAAACTTCGCATTCGGCGTGAAAGAACACATAGAGATTCCCGGCACCAAGTACCAACCCGAGCTAGGCATCTTCGGAATGGATATCATGAGCACCCTTGAACGGCCCGGGTACCGCGTCAAGAGGCGGAGAATCAGGCCGTCGAAAATCGGTAAATCACACAGAGTAAACCGAGAAGACGCCATTAAGTTCGTCTCAGAAAAATTCGGAGTCCAAGTCAAGTAGGGCAGGGACATGGCCAAGATAAAACAGAAGAAAGTACGCAAGTACGGGAAGGGAAGCCGCCCCTGCAAGCGATGCGGCCAATACGGCCCAGTCATACGAAAATACGGCCTCAACGTCTGCCGACAATGCTTCAGAGAATTGGCACCCGGCCTAGGCTTCAAGAAGTACATGTAGGCTCAAGAACATGGTGCTCGTCGAACTAGCGGAGAGAAAACTCCCAATTCCCGAAGGTGTCCAAATCGACATCCAGGGCCGAACCATCAAGGCCACCGGACCGAAAGGCACCGTCCAAGAAGACTTCGCCCACCTCCCAGTCCAATTCGCGTTGGAAGGACCGACCCTCAGAGTCTACGCGCCCTGGGCCAGAAAACGTGAGGTAGCATTAGTAGGCACGGCCCTAGCCCACGTACGCAACATGATACGAGGCGTAACCTCGGGGTTCACCTACAAACTAAAGATCGTCTACGCCCACTTTCCCGTAACAATCAAGGTAAATGAGAAAGAAAAGAAACTCACAATAGATAACTTCACAGGCGAAAAAACCGCACGAGTCGTCAAGATAGTTGGCTCCGCCAAAGTGAAACTCGCAAGCGACGAAATCCACGTGCAAGGCATCAACTTGAGCGATGTGAGCCAGACAGCCGCCAACATTCAGTACGCAACCAGGATACCCGATAAAGACCAGCGAGTGTTCCTAGACGGCATCTACATCTTCGAAAAGAAGGAGGGCATGTAAGACGACATACAGACGCCCCCACTTCGTCCGAGAGGAGAGCTGGCGGTACAAGAGAGTAAAAGAATCATGGCGTAGCCCGCGGGGAAAGACAAGCAGAGTAAGACGCAGCAAAGAAGGCTGGCCCCCCGTAGTGAAGATAGGCTACGCGCGACCCAAAGCACGACGCGGTGAACACCCGTCGGGCTTGAAAGAAGTCATCGTTTGGAGGCCGCAAGACCTCGCGACCATCGATCCGAAAACCCAAGCCGCCAAAATCGCACATACAGTCGGCGAAAGGAAGCGCGTGGAAATCCTCGACCAAGCCAAGAAAGCAACCATAAGAGTCCTAAACCCTGGAACGAAGAAAGAAGCGGAGGCCGCACCCGAAGTCGCCGCCGAACCAACCGCACCACCGGAACCAACCACTGAAGCGACCACCGAGGCAACCACCAAAGCCGCCCCGGAGCTAACAACGGAAGCGTTGGCTAAAGAAACCGGGCCAGAGGCGGAAGCCGTGAAGGAAACAGAACCCACAAAAGAGCCCTCGAAGAAGCACAGGGGAAGTAAGAAAACCAAGAAGAAGAGGAGCGAGAAGTGAGCGTAGTAAGCCAGAAACGCTTAGCCGCGGACCTACTCAAAGTCGGCGTCGGCAGAGTATGGGTGGACCCCGACGACACAGACAGAGTTTCATCAGCAATAACCCGAGAGGAAATAAGAAAGCTCATTCACGAAGGAAGCATCAGAAAAGTACCCCAAACCGGGATTAGCAGAGGAAGAAAACGAATCAGGCGAGAAGAACTCCTAGCGGGCCGCCACAAGGGGCCGGGCAAGGTCAAAGGGAGCGTAACAAATCGGAAGAGAAAATGGGTCGTCCGAATAAGGTCCGTGAGACGCAGGCTTCGAACGCTACGGGACAAACGATTCATCACTACAAATGTCTACAGGAAGCTAACTCTAATGGCAAAGGGAGGCACCTTCAGAGGCGCCGCACACTTGGACGAGTACATAGATACACACAAGCTCTCGAGGAGACGCTGAATTGCAAACCGCACAAACCCAGAGGCAGGAAGCCGGATGGGTACCGAAGACAAAAGTTGGCAGAATGGTTCAGAGCGGACAGATCCTCTCGCTGGAAGACATCTTCACGCAGGGCTTGAAAATTAAGGAGCCAGAAATAGTAGACGTCCTCCTACCCGGACTGAGACAGGAAGTCCTCGGAATTGGCTTCGTGCAGAAACAGACCGACGCAGGAGAAAAATCACGATTCAAAGCCGTGGTTGCCGTCGGAAACGGCACGGGTTTCCTAGGAGTCGGACAAGGCAAAGCAAGACAGGTAAGAAGCGCCATCGACAAAGCAACACTGGCCGCCAAACTTGGGGTAGTTCCAATACGCCGAGGCTGCGGAAGCTGGGAATGCGGGTGCGGTCAGTCACATTCCATACCTTTCAAAGTGAAAGGAAAATGCGGTAGCGTCGGAATCGAAGTTCTACCTGGCCCCAGAGGGCTCGGCCTCGTGGGCGGGGAGACACCAAAAATCATCCTAACATTAGCCGGAGTCAAGGACTGTTGGACAAGGAGCTTCGGCTCAACGAGTACACTCGGTTCGATGGCTTTCGCAGTATATGAGGCCCTACGAAGCACTTACGGCATCGTAACCCCGAAGGATTGGGTAGCCTAACTACCCTAAATTACCTTCAACGCCCTACCCGTTTTCTCAAAGGCCTGGAGAGCATAGTCCAGGTCTGACCTTGAATGACCGGCGTTCATTATGGTCCGAATCCTCGCCTTATCACGTGCAACCATCGGAAAGACAATTGGCAGTGCGAATACGTTCTCTGCAAACAGCATCTCACTCATCTTACGCGCCGTTGAACTCTGACCGACGATTACAGGCGTGATCGGAGTTTCGCTCTTGCCGCTGTCGAAACCCAACTTCCTCAGACCCGCTTTGAAGTAGCGCGTATTATCCCACAGCGACTGCAAGTGCTGAGGTTCCTCCTGCACAACCTCAATACTCGCCTTACAGGAGGCAACGACGCTAGCCGGATGAGAGCCGCTCAACAACCAAGTCCTCGACTTGTTGAAGGCAAAGTTGACAAGGTCGCGCGAGCCGGCAATGTACCCGCCCACCACACCGAAGGCTTTCGAGAAGGTGCCCATCTCCACATCAACTCGGTTCTCGACGTGGAAGTGAGACGTGATTCCGCGCCCCGCGTCACCAAGAACACCATCGCCGTGCGCGTCATCGATATACGTCATCGCACCGTGCTCATCCGCAAGCTCAACAATCCTGTCCGCGGGTGCAATGTCGCCGTCCATACTGAAGACACCGTCCGTCACTATCAAGATATGCTTGTAACTCTTCTTCTCCGCTTCGTCCAGAACACGCCCCAAATCCTCGCCGTCGCAGTGCTTATAGACTGCCCTCTCCGCCCGACTCAAGCGTACGCCGTCGATGATGCTTCCGTGATTCAACTCATCGCTGATAATCAGGTCTCCCTCTCCCGCCAGCTGCGGGACAAGCCCAGCGTTAGTGGCAAATCCGGTCGAGTAGGCAAGGGACGCCTCGGTGCCTTTGTACCTGGCCAGAGTTTCCTCAAGTTCCACATGCGCCTGCATCGTGCCCGCTATGGGTCGGACGGACCCTGACCCAGCACCAAACTTCTCGATCGCATCCATCGCCGCCTTCTTCACTTTCGGATGGTTCGTTAGGTTAAGGTAATTATTCGAGCAGAGCATGAGCACCTTCTTTCCCGAGACCAGCGTCCAGGGTCCGTTACTGCTGCCTAACACCCGGACGCGCCAATCCAGATCCTGAGACACCAACCGATCGTATTCTTCACGGAGGAACGACCTTGGATCTCTCTTCGCGCTAGAGGATTGGGTCATAGGCTCGGTGATTTCGACCCCGGCAAAATACGTTTGCCCGTGGAACCAGCGGGCAAAAGATAAAGGGGCAGCTCCAAACTAGATGCCACGAGAAGATCGTGAAGGCTTTCGCAAAGATCCGACCCGGACCGGGAATAACGGGAATCGACGCGGACCAGCCTAGGCTGGGGAGTCATGAGGTCCTCGTAAAAGTTAGGGTCACATCAGTTTGCGGAACTGATTACCACATTTACAAGTGGGACGAATGGGCGCGAGCCCACATAAGACCCCCACGCATCATAGGGCACGAGTTCGCCGGCGAAATAGTCCAAATCGCGTCTGATGTGACGACGCACAAAGTTGGAGATATGGTTGCAGCCGAGAGCCACATCGCCTGCGGACGATGCTACCAATGTCGAACCGGAAACTCACACATATGCGAAAGATTGGCCATACTAGGCGTGGATGTGGACGGCTCATTCGCCGAGTACGTGAAGATCCCGGAGCAAAATGCCTGGCCGATCCCGGCAGAGGTACCGATAGAGACCGCATCCGTCTTAGAGCCCTTAGGCAACGCGGTGCACGCCGCTTTCGCCGCCGATATACCTGGCTCGTACGTCAGCATCTTCGGATGCGGCCCCGTAGGGCTTTCAGCCGTAGCCTTGACCAGCGTGTCGGGAGCACTCTCGGTCACGGCGATCGACATCAATGATTACCGGTTAGGGCTGGCGAAAACAATGGGTGCTTCCAAAGTGATTAATTCAAAGACAGATGATCCAGTCGCAGAGATTCATAAGGACACGAATGGCCGCGGCGCCGGCGTCGTCTTGGAAATGTCGGGAAACGAAATTGCGATTCGCAACGCCTTCCGGGCGGTAAGGAACGGTGGAACCGTCATACTCTTCGGACTCCCGGCGGGAGAAGTTCATCTAAACCTCGCCGACGACGTGATCTTCAAGGAAGCCCACGTTCGAGGGATCGTTGGCCGGGAAATGTTCAAGACATGGTACATACTCGAGGACCTGCTGAAGTCACGAAGACTCGACCTGAACCCGTTGATAACCCACCGGATGCCCCTCGACCAAATCGATGACGCAATGAAGTTAGTCGGTTCTGGAGAGTGCGGTAAGATCTTGTTGACTCCTTGAGAAGCGATCTATCTTAGGTCGTCCGGTGTGCTCTAGACAGGTTCATTCGCATTCCCCGTATGTCTGTTTAAGGGGCGTCACGAAACGCAGCTTGGTTTCCCATATTGATTAGAAGCGAATTGCGGTATCCGTTGTCAATTGAGCTAATTCGAGTTGTGTAAGAACCGACCAAGAACCTTGGCACGGTGATAAGTATGGCAAGACCGAGGATTCAATTCCAAGAAACATGAGGATCATCGCTACTGCAGCGAAGTGCTTGATTGACCCATTCGTCTTAGTACTGTTATCAAGCGAAAGGCGGGAGTCCTTCATGGCTGTGACTAATTCATAGTTGAATTGTTTCGATAAGCTGGCTGGTCGCTGTAAATTTTAGCATCTCTCTCTCAGCGACTTTGCCTTGATGAGTTTAGAGTTCCTTTAGCGAAAGCTTGTCGGACTAGTGTGCGTGAGTGGAACAGAACAATGAGACGAGGGAGAGTCATTCTTGGGACAGTGCTTGTAGGCGCGATCGTTGTTGTTGTGTTTCAGGCCTACCTTCTCAGCTCACTTGTGTCAAGCTTAGCGTCAAGTCCGTCATTCTCTCCTCCGATCTACTCCAACGCGACCAACCAAACCTTGACATTGAGCGGTCCCATTACAGCGACAGTGGTCTCGCCAATGTGCGCTCTTTACAGTAACCCACCTTGCGCATTGTCGATCGGTACGCTGTACTACATAACGATCGACGGTGTGAATTATCGCCTCATCTTCCCAGCGTCAATAAAACCTCCAACAAACGGCCTCGGGATTATCGTGACTGGAAATTACGTGACACCGTCAACCTACCAATCCAACCAATACACACCTGCGCTGTATTTCCGCGGCGACATCTACGTCGTATCCTACAGCTACGCCCCTTCCATCTAAGCATCGTCCAGCCCAGGGTTCGCTCTCAGCGCCGAATGTACAGCGAGTCTACCCTCAACGGAAGAAGTTCACCTCTCCTCCTCGAACCATAGATCGCATCGGTCGCAACGATAGCTCCGGACGTAACCAAGGCGGTAGGAATTTTCGTTTTCGTTGTTAGACCTAATGCAACTGCGGCGAGGCTTCGCAAACTTCATCGCTGCTTAGCCGTCATCTAGGCCTCGCATTACTTGGGCGTAGTCAAGACAGTTTACAGGTTCGGTTCGACACCTGATGAGTGGATAAGCTAAGAAAATGAATCAAACCAGTCTACTAGATCGTCTTAGAAACAAGTTGGTGAACCCGCTGAGCATTCGGGCTCTGCGAAAAGTGAGTCGTCCTACTTCGCTCGAGGTCCTTTAATCTCACGCGCCATTAATCAGTTGGGATCCGTACTCGTAATATTTGAGAGCTCTCCATTGGCCTTAGTAGAATTTGCAATTATCGCGATGGCCCCTACGTGTTGATCATCCAATCTTATTTCATGTATAGCAATGTTCCCTGCGGTCATCCTCAGCCTATCAATCAGCTCGGCCTTCGGGGGCGTTGTCGACAGGTTGACGCTGACTTGATGTAAGTCCTCTCTGAGGCCAACTCTGAGGGCTTTGAGAACTGCTTCTTTGATGCACCATGCTATTGTAATGTCTCGTGGGTTGCGAAGGATAATCCTTTCCTGGGCGGAGAATGCCTCTTCCACGAACGTAGGCGGCCGGTCCTCTATCATCTCAATGTCTACGCCTACCTGTTCGATTCCTGAGTTGTAGGCAAGCGCCGCGGCCCACTTTCCAGCATGTGTGATGGTGACCTGCCACAGACCGTCGACCGTAGGTGCCTTTCCGGTTCTCGTATCACGATGAATCGCCAACTTACTCCAGGCTTGTTCGTTAAGTGGCTGACGGGCTGTCGCTCGAAGGGCTGCTTTTGCTGCCAATGTTCCCGCCATCCATTCTGCGCGTCTTTTCAGTGGTGAACCTGAAAGAACCGCGAATTCGCGTTTCTCCTCCGGGTGCAACAGATCGTTGAAGACTTCGGCTTCGGCCAGTGCTTCGGAAACCCATTGGATTGGTACGCGGTAAATGTTGCGGTCAGCGGCAGTACTCACCTCGTAAGGAAACGGAATTAGGTCGCGAAATTCTCCTTGAACAGACATGTCGATGGGGATCAGTTCCAACCCAATCAGATGCATGATCGGTTCGCCATGAACTGTCATAACATCAACATCGCAACGGACGATCTTCCCGTCGAAATGACCGTTCCTTACTTCGAGTGTGAATTCGTTGTTAAGAGGAGCTTCGGGAGAACATATGCGAGTGGCGCTTGAAATGCCGTGATAAAGCGCGTTCCTGTTGTTGATCATGAGTCCCCATAGGCCTACGGCTTGGGCGGCCGCTTCGAGTTCAGGGATTCTGTTGTTGGAGAATTCAGAAATGAGTGAGGGTTTCGGGACGCGTGCGTGCACTATGAGACCGCGAGGTCCGAGGGCTTCAATTCTAGTAAGGATTTGAAGGCTGGGACCGTGAAACAGAGGTGGATAAAGCCGCGTCATCTTGCAGGAAGTCAGGGGTTGAGGTTTACGATGTCCATGATCACTATTTGATTGAGTTCCTACACTGAAGCGGAGCACTGCGGAGGCGTTGACTCTCCCAAAAAGGCGATCAATACTTGGCGTCACAAGCTGGGACCTAACATCAACCTCGTGGGTTCCCGTCTTGTAAATCTCTGATCGGATTTGAAAATTGACCGGTCTGTCAAACACCTTGACCGCATATGCGAAAGAAACGTCACATATTTCTGACAAGGCCAAGTGCGGGACGAGACTTTTCGAGTTTTCAATGAACGATTCGATGCTGAAAACTCCTGGGAGGTAGGCAACCCCTTCGATGCAGTGATCCTCCAGGAATCTGTCGTTCGCACGTGAGAGCGTTCTTTCCGTGGAGGCACTGACACCTCGGACTAGTGCAGTCTTCGCGCCCGCAAGGAATCCGTTTGACGTTTCGTTGACCGAAACTTCAGAAGATTCTGTCTCTTCCATGTTGCCAAGCGTCTTGGCAAGGACAATCTCAGGTTCTTGTCCGCTCGAAAACTCCTTCAGAAAGAGTTGGACACCGTCTTCAATCGAGAGTGGTTCAACCCCCGACTGACCTAGAACTTTCAGTACGCTGCCCTTCGTCGCCATACCGACGGTTTTCCACGCCGACCAATCGTAGGTGGAGGCTGGAACGCCGAGTGCGCGGAGACTATGCGCTAGTTTAGCCAACAGGTCGCTGGCCGCGCAGTAATCTGCCTGCGCTGAATTGCCGAAGCGTCCTGCTATGCTGCCGAACATAATGAAGAAACGTAGAGGTTGATCTCGTGTTAATCTGGCAAGCCCGATCGCGCCGAGCGCCTTCCCATTGAATACCCGGTCCCAACTATCTGAGGTTTTGTCTGAGAGTCGTTTGCTCTCATCTGTTCCTGCGGCGTGCAGTACCCCTCCTATAGGTCCATAGCGAAGCTTGATCTCGTTCAAGGCCGATTTGAGGGCACTTTCATCGCTAACGTCGCACTGAACATACGTGACATCAGCGCCTAGCTTTCTGAAGGCTTCTAGATTATTGTGAATTGCAATCGCTTTTGAAGTAGGTTCAAACGCGCGTTCTACACTTATCGGAGTCACGCGCTCCCCGCGGCTTTTCAGTTCATTTGCGGTCTGCTGTTTAACGGCGGCTAGTTCCGCTTCGTTAAGGTTTGCCAGCTCTTCGACGTCGTCCGAAAGAACTGTTCGTCCGAGAATTACTAGTTGGATCTTAGAGTTCGCGAGTGCGTTCAATGGTTTGGAGCTGAGTAACGCTTTCAGTATTTCAGGCGTGATGCCACGACCGCCGCCCGAAACAACGATAGGAAGTCCTTCCGTTATTGGGACAGTTTGCGATTCTGTGAAGTTCTGTTCAAGGAGCGTTCTTACTGCGACGCGTTGATTGGGGAGTCGGCCGATTTCTAGAGGGTTGTTGCTCTCACTGGACAGAAGATCGACAAGTTCTTCGATTATTGCTGCCGCTCGTGAGTCTGCTGGGACTGACGTTGATGTGTCCAGCGACCTGACATGCAACTGGGGGAACTCTCTCGCCAGCGCCTTCGTCAATCCGGTGACCGCTCCGGAGAGCGGGGACCAGTTGGATTTTTCAGGCTTAATCCCGTGGCTGCCTCCCATGGACGTAACGGATAGGACGCAGCCGTCCTTAAGATCTGATACTAGGTTTTTTGCGAGCAAGAAGAGACTTTTGCCATGAATGCTTGACAGTCTTTCACTATCAGCCTCGTCGAAATCGTATGGTCCTCCGATCAGGTCCAACGGTGCAACGTGTACGATCCCGTTCAAGTATCCTTCTCTCCGGCATTCATCCGCCACTTTCTCAGCTTCTTTCAGCACTCGGTCAGCTTGGGCTTCGAAGACGCGAGCTCCGTGAAGTCTCAAAGTTGCTGCCACCGATTGCGCGATTCCGCCCCTATCCATCGTGA
>Ga0187780_10002614_pt1 | contig 13513 bp, 17 predicted proteins | sample 1015_Q2_SP10_20__FD_132429 | JGI IMG/M metagenome (GOLD analysis project Ga0187780, IMG submission 132429) | Tropical peat soil microbial communities from peatlands in Department of Meta, Colombia - 1015_Q2_SP10_20_MG | ecosystem: Environmental > Terrestrial > Soil > Wetlands > Peat | place...
TACGTGACCTGCAGTAACGGCCTGCACGCCATCTCGGTTAGCGCCCTGGGCAGCGCTGAACCGAAGTTGAGCGCCGCCCCAAGCTGGACAGTGAACGGCGACGCGGTGGGACCACCGATATACGCGGGTGGGCTGGTGTGGGTGGCGAGCTATGAAGGCAAACCCGGAGATCTGTACGGCCTTGACCCGACCAGCGGCGCGGTCAAGTTCAATAGCAACCTCGGGAGCTTTATGCACTTCAGCACGCCGAGCGCCGGCGGCGGGCGACTGTTCGCCGCCGACGGCAACAAGGTGACGGCCTTCACGATCGCCACCGCCCCGGCGCCGTCCCCGACGACGACCGTGGTTGCGTCGTCGGCCAATCCGTCGCTGGCGGGCCAGCCCGTGACCTTCACCGCGACGGTGAGCCCGATACCGGACGGCGGCACCGTGAGCTTCGCCGATGACGGCGTGTCGGTCACCGGCTGTAGCGCGGTGAGCGTGAGTGAATCAAGCGGCCAGGCGAGCTGTCAGACGACGTACGCTCAGGCCGGTGCGCATTCGATCGTCGCGACGTACTCGGGCGATCCGTACTACGCCGGTTCGACCTCCTCGCCGCTCGCTCAGTCTGTCCTCAACGGCTCCTCGACGGTGGCGCTGCGCGTGGCGCTCTCGCGACTCCATCAGTCGCACGCGGTGTGGCGTGAGGGCAGCCGGATCGCCCGACTCAGCGCCCTCAGCAACCACAGGCGCAAGACGCGACCGCCCGTCGGTACCAGCTTCTCATTCTCACTCAACCAGCAGGCGACTGTGACATTCCGCTTCACCCGGCAGCTCAGCGGCCGCACGGTCGGCCACAGGTGCCTCGCCACGACCAACGCGAACAAGCGGCATCGACGCTGTAGGCGTACGGCTACCGCCGGGACGCTCTCCTTCGCCGACCACAGCGGCTCCAGCAAGGTCCTCTTCGAGGGTCGCGTGTCGCGCACGAAGAGACTCGAGCCCGGGCGCTACACGCTCATCGTCATCGCCAGCAACGCCACCGGCGCCTCCGCGCCGGCATCGCTGGTCTTCACGATCGCCAGGTAGGCGGACCGGAAGGAGCGACCACGCCTGTTCGGGTGGCTCAGACGCGCAAGCGCGCTCGAGATGGTCGACGCGAGCCGATGGGTCGTTGCTGCACCGCGTGCCATGGGTCGCTGATATGCTCGCCGCGCGTTCCGGCAGGACAAGTGTGGTTGGCGCGTCGTCCGCGCCTTCGCATCAGAGATCAAGCAAGGAGGAGAGGGAGGATGAGACGCTCATTGGCGTCGGCTTTGACAGTCTCGGCGTTGGCGCTTGCCGCGGCGCCTGCTGTCGCGCACAAGACAGAACCGCCGAACCCGCACAAGTTCCTCGGCAGCGAGAACATCGAACCCCGCTTCAGTGGCGAAGCGCAGGAACTTGCCTTGAAGCCGTTCACGATCACCTGCGAAAAGGTGAAATCAACAACCTCGGGTGTGACACCAGCGTTTCCGTCGCCAGCGCTGACCGCCGTGCTCAAGTATTCAGGCTGCGAAGCGGAAGCGAAGCTGAACAAAGCCGAATTCAAGCTGAAAGCGAAGTTCCTCGGACCCGTGACATTCAACTACCGCGCCAACGGGGTGGTCGAAGTTGGCAGCGGCGGGACCGTAAAAGAAGGACGTCTCGAAGGCGCGGGCGAAATCGAAATCGCCGTCAAGGGCCCGTTCAAGTGCACGATCGACATTCCCGCCGGCACGTACCCCGCGAAGGCTCTGAAGAAGCCTGAAGCGGAATACGAAGCGGCCACGTTCAGCAACATGGAAGAAACGATCGAAAAGGGCAAACACTCGATGATCGTGAAGAAGCTCGGCATCAGCACGGCGCTGACAAAAGTGCCGTATACGCTCTCAGGCGAATTCTGCGAAGCGATGCCGAAGACCGAATTCAAGAGCGGCAGCTACAGCGGCTCGCTCGTGGCGGAACTCAAGAAGGGCAGCATCGGGCGGGAATAGCTGTGTAGGTGTAGGTGTAGCCGTGGCGTGTGGGGCGGCCTTGGAGCCGCCCCCCGTGCGTTGGGGGCGCGGGCTGATGGGCGAAACTTTTCGGCGCGCAAGCCATGCGCTGATGGCGGCACCGGCGCTCCGCGTCGGCTGCGGATGTCACTTGGCGAAGCGTGACCTGCACCTGCCAGCGGGTAGCGAAGATGGTCGTGACCTCTGTATGACGTCATACCCGAGGACGCTATGAGTTATCGCGTCCCGAGGTCCTGGATGCTCAAGTCGGGCCTCCGTCGCGGCTGACGATACGTGCCCCGAGGCGCATCGTCCGCGGTATCCGGCGTGCGAGGGAAACAGCGAGCCGGTCGGAGTGGCGCATGTAGCCCGCTGCACCGTCGAGCTGTACGCGTGGGGCGCGCTCCTCCCCGAGCGCGTATAGGCACCAGGCGCCGGGCACGCCCTTGAGCTCATGCTCGCCGCGATCGGTGAACTGCATTCCCGAGCCGATCACGAGCTCCTTGACGGTGGAGGAGACGACGATCTCTCCGGGCGCGGCGAGCGCGCTCACGCGGGCGCCGATATGGACGGCCAGGCCGCCCCGCAGGAGCTTGACGTCGCCCTCGGGCAGCGTGTCGATCGCAACCTTGATTCGCTCCCGGTCCCGTCGACCGAGCCGTCGCAGAGACTTCAAGGCGGCAGGGCGGATCTCGATCCGCCATCCGCGCGGCTCAGCCAGCGCGCAGCTCCGCGGCAGCCTCCGACCACGAGACGCCTGGCTCTCTCCTCGCCTGCCGAATGGCCCTCTAGATCCTCCTCGCTTAGCTCCTCGTCGTCGTACGGCGCAGCGTCTAGCTTGGCGATCATGGGGTCCTGGGCGCGGCGCAGCAGGATTGCCGCGGCGGACAGCGATTCATCAGGAAGAGCATCGACCAGTTCGTGCAACTCGGTCTTGGTCACAAACAAACGGTAGCAACCGGAACCCGTAGCAACAGTCTTGGCAACAGTCATGTCGTCCGATGTGTCCGAGCTGTCCGCGAACACGGACGATCGGGACGCCACGGACGCATCTGGCACTCGCTATCCGGTTCAGGACCTCTCGATGCTGAGCACGCCCGACGGGCGACGTAGCGCACCCCACAGCGTGTCCACGCCGATAAGGGCATCGAAGAACTGCATCAGCTGAGGACAGCTCACCCGCGCGCACTTTTTGCGCTGCCACGCCGTACGCACGCTCCGCGGCGCCACCCCCGATACCTCCCGTGACCAGACCTCGCACGGTCCACGACACGAGCGCACGCAGTGCTCGAGCCAGCTCGGGTTCTTCGAATACATCGAGCAAGGCCAACGCAAGCGGCCGGTACTGCTTTAGATCAAGCCGAATCAGTGCTTCGACGCTGCTTCTCGCCGCAGGCGAATACTCGGCCCACAACTCGTGCTTGGCGTCGAGCAATGCTGCATAGTGTCGCGCGGCGCCAGGAAGTAGCCGCGCAAAGCCCAGGCTCGACTCTCGATCGGGGAGGACAGCACGAATTGCTCGAAGCAGATCCTTCTCGCGCACCGCGCCATACCGTGAGCTCCAAAACTGTCGAAGATAGTCGACGAAGACGTTGTCTTCGTCTTGCATGCCGAGCTGGAGTAGTGCATCGGTCCAAGCGTCCTGAACAACGGTTACACCCGAGTCGTCCTCGCCTCGTGACATCAAATAGTTACGGATTAGGTCCGAAATCGTGAGTGGGGCCCCGCGATCGTTCAACGTCTCGAAAATCACGAAGCCATCAGCTATGTCCGGGACGTCTATGACCACCACCTTCACCTTGGTGTGCAGCAAGTCAACCCAAGCCAGGATGCGCTCCGACCAGCCGTCGCTCATGGAAGATAGATCTTCCTCCACCCGCTGATGGAGGAGGGTCTGAGCCTCCAGAAGACGTTCATGGGAGGAAATCTCGGCTTCAGGGGTGATTCCTTCAACGATTGCCTGGGAGAAAAATCCTCGGTCCTCGGCGTTGAGGGTGAGACGCGGCATACTCTTGGCGGATGCGAGATCGAAGCGTGCCAAATATTGCTCGTGCAAGCCCTTAGCCCGGTCTGTGTCCCCCCGAACTTGATAAGCGTCGCGGAGCGCCGCTATCAAGATGGTTGTGGTTGCGAGCCGCTGCTGGCCATCGATGACCGTCGAGGCACCATTTTGGCCGGCATTCACCATCGTTCCCATGAAGTACTCCGTGTACCCCTCGTCGAGGGCTCGCTTTAGGTCAGACCAGAACTCGATGACCTGTTCGCGACCCCACGCATACGAGCGCTGATAGACCGGCACGGCTAGTATCCGATCGGCGATCAGATGCGCGATTCCGTCTAGTTGGAACTCGATCGATGTCGGCGACACTGGCAGCACGATACCTTCTTGGCCCGTTGTAGCTCGCGCTACCCGAGCTCATCGCGTCCAAACGGGCCCGCTAGATCTGGCTACGACCAGGCGACTACCGGCCGAGGACATCGGGGGTCTTCGCCCCGGCACACTAGCCGGGATTCCCGGCAGCTACCTCAGCGCGGCGGCCAATTCGCCAGCCTCGACCCGTACAGAATGCGGCAAAGTGATCGTCAGGTACCCGTCATGCTCGATGATCCGTCGAGCGTTGATGATCGTGACGCCAATCACCTCGCCGTGGTCGTCGTAGCGCACGCCGTGGCCCTCAGGCGTCAGCGCGGCGTCCGACGCGTAGTTGGTGTCTCCCCGCCCTAGATAGAGCACGTCGCCCTCGGCGTCGTAGTGGCCGCGGTCGAATGTGAGGTCATCGATCTTGACGTTCATGGTGCCCATCCGTCAGGGGAGCGCCCGTGTCCATAGCCGAATGCCGTGACGACCCGTGCTGGCTCCTTTGCAGAGTCTACGACGACCATCAGCCAGCCGGTCGGTCCAGCGTCGCGCTTGAAGAACCGCTCGCGAGCGGGCCATTGCTCTGGTTCGCGATGGTCGGGCGACGCGAGCGTGTCGAGCACCGCCTTCAGATGCGGCTCAAGCTCCGCGTGCCCGCCGTCTGGGTTCAAGATGTGCATCAGCCACGTGTCCTCGAAGAGCACCACGCGCACTCCGTCGGGCGTGCGCGTCTCGGCAAGGATCGGCCGGTCGCTCATTGGATCCTCGCCTCATCAGGGGCGTTGCGAAACGATCCAGGCTCCCTGCTATGCACGTCTCCGGACATGACGATCGAGGCTACCTACGCCTTCGGACCCTCGAACGCCCGATCGACCATCTCGACCTCGCGCTCGTTCGGCGCATAGTCCGCGTAGCGCTGCGTCGTCGACAGGTCGCGATGGCCCATCCACTCCTGCAGCGTGCGCATCGGCACCCCCGCCGCCGCCATCGCGGTGCCGAAGGTGTGTCGCAGATCGTGGAAGCGATGGCCGGGCTCGACGCCCGCGGCCTTGAGCGCCCGCCGGTATCGGCGCATCAGCGCACCGCGACGCAACACATCACCGGACTCGGGCTCGGCGAACACGAGGTCGTCCGGGCTCCCCCACCGCGTCTCCAGGCGCCAGCGGTCAAGCTCGCTCGCCACGCGGCGACTCAGCGGGACGCTGCGCTCCGAGCGGCGGCTCTTCGGCGTGTCGAACTCACCGAGCACGTGGCTACGGCGAACACGGACCCGCCGTGTCTGCGTGCTCGCGCTGCTCGCTGCCCTCCTCGCCGATGGGTGTGATGTAGAAGCGCGTGTTGCTGAGGTCGCCAGCCAGAACCGGCACGCCCCGCACAACCTGTGCGATTGCCTCCTCTGGTCCTGTGCCGTTCTCGATCGACTCTGCATGGACTCTTGGTTCAGCTGCCGCTGGCAGCAGGTCGAGCATGTGGTCGAGGGTGAGGATACGTTCGGCACTGCTGAGCGTTTGCAAGAGTCCGATGTCGCGAGCGTTGACGATGAAGAGCTCGACCGCCTCCTTGGCATCGGCGTCGCTTAGCTGCTCCTCGCTGACCAGAAAGTCGCGCATGACCTGTTGTGCCGGGAGTCGGTTGTTCGAGAAGCGCTGGTACAGCGCAGCGAACGGTGAGATGCCCTCGATAGCAAGGCGGAACTGGGCCCGTGCGCGCTCCCGCGGGGACGGTTCCTGACTGACCGCCGTGAGGCCATCATCCGTGAGGGTCAGCGTATCGGCCTGGTAACCGCCCTCTGTGAGTCCATAGCGGGCGGAGTTCGTAACGGCCTGACGACTGGGCCGCTCTCCGGCGAGCGTTTGAGATGGTCGAAGAGGGTAATGCGTCTGACCGCACGCGCGCCACCGGCGATCTCCACCATCGCCTCGGCCAGCTCTGCCGCCTCTCTAAAGCTGGAGGCGGGGAACGGCCGGACTGTGCGCCGCCGACCACGCTTCGACCCGGTCGCGCTGCCTTGACCCGCGCCGGCCGGCGCGCGGTCAGTGTCGTTCCTGGGGCTGCGGGGTTCTTCAACCATTATGGAACCACGAGGGCACGTTTCGAGGGCAAAACCCCAGGATTTCCGGATTTCCAGGCGCTTCGCGAATGGGCGATACTGGGCTCGAACCAGTGACCTCCGCCTTGTCGAGGCGGCGCTCTCCCAGCTGAGCTAATCGCCCTGGGATCGCCTGCAAGCGTATCAACGCGCGGGGGCCATCCTTGGCGCTCCAGCTAGCGGCCAGCCCCTCGGGAGCCACGGCCTGAGCGCCGTGCAACACGGCGCTCAGTGCGAACGGTCGGCGTGGTCAGCGGACAATCACCAGCGGACCTTCGCCTTCGCCATTCACGCCACCGGCGCCGGCTGCTTCTTCGGTCCCTGAGCCGCCAGATGCGCCCGCTTCGCTTTCGCTGCCCTGTCCTTCCCGACCATACGGCGAACCTGCGCTGCTTTCCGAGGTGCTTTCTCCTTGTGTGGCAGATGCATACGACACACCCCTGCCAGCCTCAATCGTATTGATCGCCTGTGCGACCGTGTTCGAGGAGATCGCGAAACCGACGCCCGTGCTGCCCGGCTGCGAGCCCGCAGTGGTCGCGGCGTCGCTCGCGATCTGCGAGTTGATGCCGACGACTTCGCCCTGTTCATTCAGCAGCGGCCCGCCGGAGTTGCCCGGGTTGAGCGCCGCGTCCGTCTGGATCGCGTCGGGGATCTTCGCGCCGTCCGGAGCCGCTATTTCTCGCCCGAGCGCGGAGACGATGCCGCGCGTGAGCGTCTCGTTCAGTCCGTAGGGGTTGCCGATCGCGTACACCGGATCGCCGACCTGAAGAGAGTTCGAGCTCACCAGCTTCAACGGCTTCAGGCCCAAGCCCGACGGATCGACGCGGATCAACGCAAGGTCGCTGTTCGCTTCTTCGCCGACGAGCGTTGCCGCGCGACTCGCCTGAGAGGAGCCGCTCGCGCTGACCGTGAGGCTGCTCGCGCCCTCGACCACGTGGTCGTTGGTGAGGATCAGGCCCTGTTCGTTGAGCACGATGCCTGTGCCACTGTCCTCCCCTCGGGCCGTGACCGCGACGATCGACACCACGCCCGGCGCGTCACGATCGTAGATCTGTGTGGCCGTGAGACCCGTCGACGCGACCTCTCGACGGGAGCCAGCCGCGGTGCTTGTACTGCTCTGGACCCGCGCCGCCGTCGAGCGTCCGGTGGATGTCGCGCTGCGTCCGCCGACGCCCGCCAGGAGCACCACGGCCGCGGCCGCCGCCCCTCCGATGAACGCCGAGAGCAATGTTGGTAGGAGTACACGTTTCATGAGGGACCTCCGGCTCGTTGGGGAGCCTCCAGCGTGCGTCGCCGCGCTGTATCGACGCTAACGATCTCCGTAAGCGCCGCTAACGGAAACGCATGAGCTTCCTAACCCGCAGCCGAGGAGCGGCTAAAGGACCCGACGCGCCGACCGCCGTCCTCTCCCCGTGCAGGCGATCTCGCGCGTGAGCTGCGTGCCAGGCTCGCCCGATACGCTAAGAGAGCTTCACGGCGACGTGGCGGAGTGGCTACGCAGCGGCCTGCAAAGCCGTCTACACCGGTTCGATTCCGGTCGTCGCCTCTGTAAAAGACCTGCAAATCGTCACTTTTGGACGCGTTTGATTCGCAGACGACTGTCTGCTCTCCCGCGACTCTCCCCAAACGCCGCTTACGCCTCTCCAGATTCCCGCTGATTTGCAGGGGTTTTGGACGCGGTCAGATACGCCAGCGCCGCGCGTGCTCGGAAAAGCCGTTGACGGGGCCTCTCGCTCAAGGGCAAGCAACGCAGCAGCGCGAGCAGCCTGACCATGAGAAATTCGAGGCCAGCGAGACGGACCCCGAGCGAGCCTGCCGGTGAGCTCTCCCGCTTACAAAGACGCCGCTCGCGCGACCCGGCATCACCTGAGGGCTCCACTGAACGAAAGGTCTGCGGCTCCGGCGAGCTCGTAGCCGAGGGTCCGGTATGCGCGTAGGCGCTTGTTGAACATGCGCCGGAGGACCGGCACCTCAGTGTCGACGTAGTCGTAGATGAGGAGGTCATGCTTGCCGGGATGGGCCCGGTGCAGGCGCCCTGTGTACTGGATGACGGTGCCTTTCCATGCGATCGGCATCGCTAGCAGGAGGGTGTCGAGGCGCGGGTCGTCGAAGCCTCGCCGATGTAGCGGCTGCTCGAAACAAGCGATCACGCGCGGCGTGCGCGCGGTGGACATGCGCATCGCCTGCAGCTCGAGAAACCGTGGGGTCGAGAACACGGCCAGCCGCCGCATCGCATCCACCAACGCCGGCGTCAGACCCTCCTCGCACACGTAGACACATTGCGAGAGCGTGGCGACCACGCTGCTCGGTAGCTCGGTCCTGGTAAGCCGATCGGTCAGCGGACGGGCCTGGCGCCACGGGAGCATGGCGTCCTCATCGCCGTTGTCGTCGGGACGCTCGTCGCGGACACCTTATCCGGTCAGCTCGCGCAAGCGAGCCGGGGGGATCCGCGGCAGCGACTCGAGGTAGGACCACTGATCCTCGAACGGCTCCAAGTACTCATCGACGAACACGGTGTTGCCCTGCTCGCGTGGATGCCGCTGCAACGGCAGCGCGATCAGGTTCCCGAACCCGCCCTGAAGCTGGCCTTCGTCCACCGACACACCTACGCCACCTTTTCGGACTCAGTGGCGTTTTGGCTCGCCTACTTGCTGGTGATCGTCGTCTACGTGTTCCTCATCCGGCTCACGATCCGAACCGGCCGCCGCCTACGCACGACTTTCGCTAGCCGTTTCGCTCGACCCTCCAAGGCGGGCTGACGCCCGGAACCGCAGGTACCATTGGGGTATGTCGCCAGAGTCAAAGGTGGATTTGGCTCGCGAGCACTTCACGAGAGCCAGCACAGCGTTTGAGGCCGGGGACCCTGTGGTCGGCGTAACGTTCCTGCACCTTGCTGCTGAGGCAGCGGTCGTCGCTCTTTCCGACCGCAACGGCATCGCGACCGAGCGCCAGCACTGGCGTAAGGCAGAGGCGGCCACCGAACTGCACAAGCGCGGTGTTCTGTCTGCGGATCTGAGTCCGATACTGGAGCTGCTGAACCAGGCGCGCAAGGACGCCGGCTATGAGGGTGCGGATCCGGACTTCGGTGACTGGACCTCAGAGAGTCTCCTGAGCGCCGTCGAGGACGCGGTGCAGACCGCTGAGAAGGCAACATCCGCTGTTCAGGATGAGGATGACGAGGCAGCGACGGCGGCAGACGCCTCAGAGGGTTCGACCCCATGACTCCAGCAGGTCTCGCGACCCAGGCTTCCGTCGACGCTGCATGGAGTGCACGACTGCGAGAGGATCGCCGCCGAGCAACCAAGCTCCAGACACCATCGCAGCGGCAGGCAACCGAAACGCTCCTCCAGCGCGCGCTTGCCCTAGACGCCGAAGCCGTAGCCCTCACCGGCTCGACCGTGCGCGGCCAGCGAACGGCGATGAGCGATCTCGATCTCATGATCGTCGGTCAGCGCCCGAACCTCGGCGGTATTCAGGAAGACGTCGACGTGTACGCGGCCAGCAAGAAAGCGTTCTGGGAGCGACTGCTCGCAGGCGATGACTACATCCAGTGGACGCTGCGCTTCGGCTGCATACTGCACGACGACGGCATCCTGCAGGCCGCGAGCCGCTACATCCAAGACAACGGCCTCGAGCCGTCCGCTGAGCGCAAGCTCATCCAGGCCCATCGTGGACTCAGCTTGGCCTGGAGCGTTCTCGAGAGTGGCGATCTCGAGGCAGCCCGCGAGCAGTGTCGCGCGGCGCTGACAACGATCGCACGCTGGCTGCTGATCGCAAACGGAGAGTTTCCGCTCTCCCGCGACGAGCTCTCCGACCAGTTGCTCACGCTCGACTGCTTCGATCTGGCCGCGGCACTGCACCGCCTGATCCACTGCAAGCCATCGAGCGATGAGCTGCGCACCGGCCTTCAGGTCGGCGAGGAGCTCTTGAACACGCCACCAAGGCGAGCTGCAACACCATCCCCGACGCCTTCGCGGAAGCTACGCCAGCGGAGTGCCCGAGCGGCACTCTCCCCAAACTCTCCCCAAGCGAGCGACTTCTGAGGTCACCTGGGAGCGCTTGAGAGCCACGAAGAGGCACGCGGGTAAGCGTAGAGCACCGCTTTCCGGCGCACCGCAAAGCCGTCTACACCGGTTCGATTCCGGTCGTCGCCTCCCTCTTGAACTCGGTTGCGCCGGGGAGTCGGTCTGGTGGTTGGTAGCGGAGGCGAGGCACGCAGTAAATACAGGAACTCTGGATGGCGCGACCGCCGAAAACAGCGCCCACAGCCCATCAGTTTCTTTGTATGGAGTATCGCCTTCGGGTTTGCGTGACAAGACGTCCGGGACGAAAACTCGTCTACCGGCCGAGTGGCCTTTGGACGGGTGCTCGCTGCGCAAGGCGAGCAGGGAAAGCAGCGGTTTCGTTTGTTGGAGGAGGACCATCTCTGCGGCAGCCTGTCCCCGCAAGGAGCCCTCCAGACAATGGCCAGCTACGTCGCGACCTACGACCTCGTCGGGACGGATGTCGAGTCCGAGGAGTACGCGGCTCTAATCGTTACCTCGAAGGGCTACCGCCCACGACGCGCTCAACCATGCGCTCTTACCGGGACTGGACGGAGCGCCAAGACGGCGCCCCGTCTCAGAGCGCCCTCGCCCAGCACGGCGGCTTCGAACGCGTGAGGCGCCTCGCGCAGGAGCGCATCCGCTGGCTTGGGAGGGAAGGAGCGCAGAATCGGTAGCCATCCCAAGCATTCGTTAAGTTTCGACGTCTATGGAGGCGGCTACGTCGAATGACAACGGTGGCAGGAAAGAGGACGATAATGGCGATGAGGGTCGCCTCTCCCGTATGGTCGATGGCAGCCTGCCGTGGGTTGCAGGCGGTGCCACAACCGCAGGGATACTGATCACCTCGCTCTCCGGCGTCCCTGCCCACCTGCCAGGGATAGCGCTCGACTCCACGTCCCTTTTCCTGGTCGAGCGGGGCGGCGCGGTAGTCGCCGCATTGATCGTCGCGACAGGACTCGTAGGGCGCACGCTCAAGCGAGAGCTCCCAACCGGATTCTCGCCAGCCACGGGCGCGGTCACGTACCCGGACAAAGTCAAGGCAGCGGCGAGCGCGTCTGATGCGGCGGCAAAGGCCCTCAGCAAGCGCTTGAACAAGCTCGAAACGGATGCCGAGGAGCAGAAGGCGGAGACCGCCACGTTGGTGCGGACTCTCAAAGGCGTGACCGCAGAGATCAAACGCAAAACGGCTCCGGGGAGCGGACCCTGGGCTATCATTCGATGCTATGAGTGGCGAGGACAGTCAGATGAGTCTCACGGAGATCAACAGCCTCTTGGATGAGGTCTTGGCGCGCATGAATGACCCCGAGAGCGATGCGGAGCGCGCTCGCCTCAAGGCCGAGTCCGAGCGAGCCATCGAGTGCCTCCACCTGGCCGTCACCGACCTCGTGGGCACACAGCCTGGTACTCGCACGGTACGGCGAGAGTCCGTTTCGAGCTGATAACCAGCGCGACTGGCACCTGGCCCAGCACGGCGGCTTCGAACGCGTGAGGCGCCTCGCCCAGGAGCGCATCCGCGCTGGGAGGTCGGCCTAGATACTGGCCTGCGCGGGCACATCAAGCAGCTCATCCGAGAGGTCGATTCTCATGACCTTGGGGTGCGCAAGCAGCTTCTCCGTCACCCTGATGATGCGACCGACTACGTGCTCGTTCCAGGCGAACAGCTCATTGACGACCTCGCGCGGGATGCGGATGGCTTCATCCACTGAAGCTGATCGTGAGACACAGCGCCTGACCGCGCTTCGCGTGAGCGCGGCCGACTAGCGACCGCCAGCTAAGGGCCTCCGTCAAAATAGATGGTGGGTTGAGGGTGCCGGGCCGTGGATGGCGGACGCCGCACGCGAGCGCGGGCGTACCGGTGGTACGTCGAGCATGTGGGTGGCGTCTGACGCCGCGCAACGGCGGCCTCAATCCCGCAGATATTTTGACGGCTAAACCCTTACCAGCGCGCGAAGCTCGGCGAAGCCTTCACGCACCCCGTCGGCGAGCACGTGCAGATCGGGCACCGAGTCACAGTCCGCGTTCAGGCCGAGCACGACGAGCCCGTCGTAGGAGAAGATCGCGATCGCGACCGCGTGCTCGGCGGCGAGCGGCACGAGCGGGTGGACCTCGCGAAGCGGCGCGCCGAACGCATACAACGGTGTCCGCGGTCCCGGCACGTTGGTGATCGTCACGTTGAACAGACGCGTCGCGTACAGCGAGCGCGCGATCAGCGCGTGCAAGAGCGGCGGCGCGAGCGCGGCGAGGTCGAGCATCGTGTCCGCGCCGAGCGCCGCGCCGGAGGTCTTCAGCTTGGTCGTGCGCTCGACGATCTTGTGCAGCCGCACGCTCGAGTCCAGCTCGGCGACGGGCAGTTCGACGAACAGAGAGCTCACGCGGTTGCCGAGCGCGAGCTGCTCGGAGGCGCTGCGAACGTTCATCGGCACCATCGCGCGCAGGTTCTCGGGCATCGTCGGCTCAGCGCGTGCGGCCAGCAGACGGCTCAGCCCTGTGGTGCAGGCCGCGAGCACGACGTCGTTGACCGAGCCCCCGAGCTCGCGCCCGATCGCCTTGATCTCCGCCAACGAAGCACGCACGATCTCATATCGCCGCGTCGCGCCGATCGGCGTGTTCAGGCTGGTGCGCGGCGCGGCGATCAGCTCGTCGCGCACGAACAGCTCCGCCAGCGAGCGCGATCGCTCGAGCGTCTCGCGTGGGTGCATCGCCGCATGCACACTGGCGCTCGCCGCGCGCGCGCCCGTCCGTGCGAGGTCCGCCGCGGCGCCCAGCGGACGCGGCGCCAGCGCCCGCCGCAGGACCAAGCGCGAAGCGTCCGCCGAGGGCCGCTCCTCCGCGCAGGACACGGGCGCCTCGGCGTCGAGCAGCAGGTGCACCACGTCGACCGATCCGACGCCGTCCACGAGCGAGTGGTGGGTCTTGGTCGCGAGCGCCCAGCGACCGTCTTTCAGCCCCTCCACCAGCACCATCTCCCACAAAGGACGCGTGCGGTCTAGGCGATGCGAGAAGTAGTCGGCGGCCCACTCGCACA
>Ga0187780_10002615_pt1 | contig 13512 bp, 13 predicted proteins | sample 1015_Q2_SP10_20__FD_132429 | JGI IMG/M metagenome (GOLD analysis project Ga0187780, IMG submission 132429) | Tropical peat soil microbial communities from peatlands in Department of Meta, Colombia - 1015_Q2_SP10_20_MG | ecosystem: Environmental > Terrestrial > Soil > Wetlands > Peat | place...
CGCTGGACGTCCCGCAGCCACCGATAGCGCGCCCGCCGCGCGGACGTCTCGGTCGCCGCGGGACCGAGGCCGAGCGTGCCGAGCTCGAAGGGGAGACCGAGCCGCGCCGCCAGCGCCTCGACCGCCTGTGCGACGCCCGAGCTGCCGGGCTGGATCTGATGATCCGCGTGGGCGACGAGCAGCGATAGCTCGAGCGATTCGGCCGCGGCGATCATCAGATCGAGCAGCGCGACCGAATCCGGTCCCCCTGAGACAGCCACGACGGCGACGCCGGGCGCGGGAAACAGACGCGCTCGCTCCACGTGGCGGCGAAACCGCTGCGACAGCTCATCCATATGCTCTATAATTAACACATGGACCACGACGCGACGTATCAGCTGCTCCGCAACCTCACCTCTCCGGTCGTCGCGGTGACCTCGGAACGGGCGGGCAAACGGAACGGCATGATCTCAGACGCCGCCGTGCGGGCGTCGATTGTGCCGTCGGTGCCGCGGCTCTCCGTCTACATCCACAAGTTCAACTACAGCCATGACATGATCTTCGAGACAGGACGGTTCGTCCTTCACCTGCTCCGGACCGACCAACTCGACCTGGTCCACCGACTCGGCTTCGTCAGCGGCCGCGACCGCGACAAGCTCGCGGACGTGGCGCACCGGCTCGGACACCTGGGCGCGCCGGTGCTCGATGACTGTTACGCGCATTTCGAGTGCCGGATCGTGAACGTCATGGATACGGGCAGCTCGACCTGCTTTCTCGGCGACGTCCTGCACGTCGGGCATGGAGCCGGACGCGGTCCGCAGGGCGAGGTGATGACCGCGGCCCATTTTCGAGCCAACATGCCGGCCGCGTGGCGCAAGGACTACGAGCAGCACCTCCTCGTGGCGCAACGGTTCGCGGAGGAACGCTCGCGCGACATTCGACCGGTGGTGTGGAAAGGAGTGGCGGCGCCCGGACGCTAGGAAGGAACGGCGGCCCGATCGGGCTTCCGCAGCGACATCACGACAGAGATGGCGAACAACAGCAGCATCGTCCAGACGATCACACTGTACCCACCCACGGCATCGTACGCTCGCTGACCGATCAGGTCGCGTCCGCTCAAGCCCGTCACCGCCATCAGTGTCCATGCGACTACCAGCACGGCGCGTGCCGGCCGCGGCCAGGACGTCGGCCGGATCGCGAGCAGAGCGAAGAACGGAAACAGCAGGGACACGAGATGCGCCGTACGCGTGACCGGAGAAACCATGTGGCTGATCAGAAACGCGGTACTGACTTCGAAGATTGAAAACGGCATCGCGCGAACTCGCAGCGCGGTCAGATGCGCGAGAAAGACGGCGAGCGTGGTCATCGTGGACGCTTTGTAGACGAACGCCGCGACCTCGGGTGACGCGGTGAACAGCCGGTAGTCGCCGAGGTCTGCGCTCGCCGGCGGCCGCATCATCCGGTAGACGAGCGCGCCGAGGTCCTGATTCGTCCCGCCCGTGCCGACCTCACCGTGCTGGTAGCGCTCCAGGAACGCATGGTAGTAGTCGATCCAGTCGAGAGCGCCCTTGCCGAGGCCTCGCAACAGCACCGGCACGACGATCACCGCGAGGCCACACGCGACCACGGCTCCCCAGGTGCGGCGCGACCCGCGAAACAGCAGCCACACCACGAAGAAGGCGGGCGTCACCTTGATGGCGGCCGCGGCGACGAGGAATGCCGCCGCGCGCACCTCGTCCCCCCGGAGGCGCGCGTCCACTCCGAGCAACACGAGGAGCAGGACCAACGCGTTGATCTGCGTGAGGTTGAAGTTGTCCAGGAAGAATCGCAACGAGCACAGCACCGCCAGCACCAGCGTTACGAGCCGTGCGTCCCACTCCGTGCGTCGAGCGATCCGCCAGGTGAGCGCGGCGGCGAACCCGATCGCGGCCAGGTTGAAGATCGAATAGAGACTCGCCGCGAGACGAACCGGGAGAAACGCGAAGGTCGTGAAGACGAGCGCCGCGAACGGAGGATAGGCAAACGGACGCGCGCCGGGCTCATACCCGCTGTACAGGGGCGCGCCTGAGAGAAAGCTTCGCCCCGCCTGCCAGAACACGTGAAAATCGCCGCCGACGTCCTCACGCATGCCCCGCGCGATCGCGAGAGCGACCAACGCGAGCCCGAAGACGACGGCGGCGACCCGGACGCCGGTGCGCCGTGGAAACGGCGACTGCGGAGTGGTAATACGCTTAGGACTTAACCGTGAACGTCACCGTGTCGGCCACCATCGGCTTCAAGGGAACGTGGCTCGGATCGGCGAGCACGTCGATCAGGCGATGCAGCCCGGGGGCCACACCCTCGAAGGTGTAGGTCGACTGACCCTTCCCGAGGTGCACGATCCCCGGCACGCCTATCGGAATGGCGGAATCCGCGGCCGTGACGTTGACGTCGAGGAAGAGGTGGTGATGCGCCGTGCCGGGTTTCTTGTCGGCCGCGGGCGCGATCTCGATGCCCGTGGCTTCGAGCGTGACCTGCACCGTCGGGCCGGTCACGGCGCCCTTCGCGGGGGCCACGATATGAACCTTCGGCGCGGCAGGCGCCGCACCCATGCCCTGCGCCGCCGCGCCGACGGCGCCGACGGCCAGCGCGACCGCGACGAGGGCCAGTCCGACCGCTACGTGCTTGGTATTCGTCATGTCGGGATCTCCGTCACCTGAGTAGGGTTGTACCGTATCGCCGTGACCCAGCGCCGATCGAGGTGCCGGGAGGTCGGTGCAAATGCGAACGTCGCGCGATCACTGCTCGGGAATCTCCGCCGCCTTCTAAAGTATCGGGCGGCGGAACCGGACGCCACACCGTCGTTCGCTCGGAACCGCCCTATCCGCACACCGCCATCCGCCATTAGGTTTTGCCGGCGGCCGGCGCCGAACGGGCCGTGCCGTTCACCGTGAGCCGTCGGTCCCCCATTGAGGCCATCGATCATGAAAGCTGCAGCAGCCGCGTCCGTCCCTTCTCGTCGGCCCACGTCGTTCTCGCGTCCCTGGACGCGCGCGGCACTCGTCGCGTTCACGGCCGCCGTCACGTGCGCCGCCGGCCTCGCGGCGCAGGGCCCACCGGCGATCACCCAAATCCCGCTCGTCCCGGGCACGGTCCGTGACTACGATTTCGAGTCGCAGCTCTTGAAGGACGGCGATGCCAAGGTGCGCGCGGTGCGCGCCTATCGCATCGAGGCGTCGATGGAAGCGCTGTTCAGCTGGTACCAGGCGCACTTGGTGGGCAAGCTCACGCAGCCCTCGGACTCGATCCCCGTGGTGGAGGAGGGGGGCACGTCGCAAATGATGTACTGGCTGGCCTTCCACCATTTCGACGACGAGTGCATGGACCCGGGAGCGGCAGCGGGTGCGAGCACGCAGACCTGCAAGGTGATGCGCAAGGGGAAGGACAAGCGCAACGCGCTCGACCGGGTGCGGATTCCCTTCGCCAAGGGAGACTGGATTGAGGTCGCGACCTTCACCTGGTACAAGCGCGAAATGAACGGCGCGCTCGTCCGGCTCAACGTCGTCATGCGGGACATCGGTTTGACGCCGAACTGGAAGCGGTACGAGCCGAGGGAGCAGCTCGTGTTCGAAAGCGAAGTCGTCCAGCCGCCCACGCATTAGCGGCGAGCCCGCCGGGCTAGCCGTTCAGCAGGGCGTGCTGTCCGACGTACCGCAGCAGGGGTTGACCAGCGTGCCGAGGATGCTGTACGAGCAGGTGTGCACATCCCCGACGTCCGGGCGGCTTTCCAAATAAAGGAACGTGCCCATCAACGCCGCCGACGCGGCGACGGCGAGCGCGACGGTGCGGACCGGCGCCGCCGAGCGGGCCTTGATCGTGACGGCGTCAGAGAGGGGAATGCGCTCGGGCTCGCCGAGGACGAGACCACTCAGCGTGTCACCTTCCACCTGCGGCGCGTCGAAGACGGAGATGGTCTTGTCCGCGTGGGTGACCCAGACACGCGGCACGGTGCGTCGGTCGACGAGCTGATTCGCCGGGATGGAGTGGGTCGTGTAGCACGCCGCGCCGAGGCCCGCGAGCAGCGCAGCAGTCACGACGTAGCCGACCTTCGTCATCCGATGCTCCTCCAGCGACGGCTGCGTGAATCGGTCATCCACCGCAAGCTACGGCCCCTCGCCGCGGCGCAGCAAGGCCCGCGTTACGAGGCTTTGCGTTGCGCGTAGAACCCATCCATCGTGCGGTTCGCAGCGAGGGTCGCGGCGAGCGACCGACCCACCGCCTCGAGCGACGCCGCCGGGATGACCGCGAGCATCCGGTCATCCGACACCTCGGTGAACGTGCGCATCCCCGCGCAGCCGAGCGACAGCGTCGCGGCCCGGCGGGCGCCGCTCAGCGGAATCGCCGCGCAGGCGGGGCGCCCGCGCAGGGCCGGCGGATCGGTCACCGTCCAATGGCTCGTCCCCGCGGCTTCGGTCATCAGCATCGCCTGGCGGGGCGTGAGCCAGAGCACCACGAACTGCGGCTCGACCGGAAAATCTCCCAGCGGTCCGTACACCACCCCCGCCGCCTTCCGGGGCAGCGTCGGAATCAGGGCGGGCTCGGCGGCGCCGACATACCCCTGCTGTCCCATGAATCCCACGAGATTCATCAACTCGGCCTGCACCTCCGGGGGCATGTCGAATCCCATCACCATCGCCCCGATCGGACAGCGAAAGTGCTGCTGTGCGGTCGCGTAGAACGCACGCGTCTCGGCCCGGCGCCAGAAGGTGCAGGCCGAGGGCACCGTTCCCTCGAACGCCGGTACCCCTGCCGGCCGGTCGTCAGCCAGGGCCAGAGCGATCGGGGGACTGGTGAGTCCCAAAGCGGTGGTGACATCGGCGGCGATGTGGCGCAGATCCATGACGCATTCCTGTTGGATTCGGGATCGGCAATCTAGCGTGCGCGAGGGCTTCAGGAGAGCCCGACGACGATCGCGGTCGCGACCGCGGCCGCTCCCAGCGCGAACAGCAACAGGTAGAGCGGCGCGAGGAACCGCAGCCATTCGCCGTACGGGACCCGGGCCGCGGCGAGTACGGCCATCAGCGCGCCGTTGGTCGGGGTGAGCAGCTCGCACAGACCCGCGGCGTAGTGGAAGGCGAGCACGGTGACCTGACGCGACAGGCCAAGCAGGTCGGACAGGGGGACGAGGAGCGGCATCGTGAGCACCGCCTGCCCGCTGACGCTCGGCACCGGGACGTGCAGGGCCGTCTGCGCGACCATCATCCCGAGCGCGGAGAGGGTCACCGGGAGGTGGCCGAGCGGCGTGAACATCGCGTTCACCAGCGTGTCCACGATGTGGCCCTGATCGAGCACGACGTACACGGCGCGCGCGAAGCCGATGAGGAGCGCCGCGGACGCCATCGAGGCGAATCCGTCGGCGAACGCCACCGCCGTCCCCTCCACGCCGAGTCCGCCGGCGACGCCGACGACGACGCCCATGGCGAAGAACAGGGCGGCCATCTGATCGAAGTCCCAGCCGAGCTTGAGCACCCCATAGACGAAGACGACGAACGTCACGAGCACGAGGCCGAGCACCAGTCCGTGTCGCCGGCCGCCGCCAGCTGCGGAGGATGCGTCGAGCTCACCTCCAACGCTCCGCGTCCGGTTGGCGTAACGCATCACGCCCCAGATCCACAGCGCGAGCGCCGGGACCATGACGGCGATGCGGAACAGGCTCCCGGAGAGGAGCGGCAGGCCCGCGACCTTTTGCGCGATCCCCACGAGAAACGGATCGATGGGGCTGAAGGCCGCTCCGACCGCCGCGGACCCGATCGACATGGCCACCGCGGTAAGCGGGTCCATGCCGAGTCCCCGGGCGAGAACGAGCATCGCGGGAATCAGGGCGATGATCTCCTCCGACATGTGCTCGAGCACGCCGCCGGTCGCGAAGGCGAGACACGAAATCGGAATCACGAGCGCCCCGCGGCGGCGCAGGCCATGCAACAGGCGATCGACACCCCAGCGCAGCGCCCCGGTTCGATCCACCACGGCGAACGCGCCACCCACGAGAAACACGAAGAAGATCACGCCGGCGGCGTCCGCCATGCCGCGCGGCACGGCGATCACGGCGGCGAACAGACCGACGGGGTGTGACGGCTCTCCGTGGTAGGTGCCCGCAACGACGACGCGGCGACCCGTGGCGGGATCGTCGCGCCGATCGAACTCGCCCGCCGGCACGAGATAGCTCGCCACCGCCCCGACGAGCACGCAGGCGATGAGGATGGTGAACGGATGAGGGAACCGCAGCCGGGGCATGCGCGAAGCTACGGGACCCCGTGCTTCGTCGCTACACCCTTCCCGCTCGCGCCGGACCTTCGCTCACGATGCCGCGGCGTTCTGGAAGTTGTTCCCGCTCAGGCTCGCGCCGGAGGTCACCGTCAGCGAATACCCATAGGAGGCGTACGGTGAGGCGCAGGTCGTACTGTTCACGGTGGCTGCACCCGGCAACGCTTCGAAGGCCGGAGACGGGTTCGCTTCGCAAACGCGATAGGTGCCCGGCTGGAGGTTCGCGAACGAGTAGGCGCCCGAGGCGTTGGTCTGCGTGGTCGTCACCGTCCCGCTCGAGGCGATCAGGTAGATGCTCCAGCCGGCGATCGGTCCAACGTCGCTGGTGACCGTGCCTGCGATCGACCCCGGCGTGGCGCTCCCGCCACCAGTGCCGCTTGACGTGCAATTCTGGGCATCGTCCCCGCCCTTCTTCCAGTCGCCGTCGTCGCGGTTGTCGCTGCGATGAAGGATCGGACGGCGGTCAGCATCTCCCTTCGTGCCGCAGTCGTCACTGTCCTTGTTCTGGTGGTCGACACTCGGCTTGTTGTTGTTGTTGTTGTTGCTCCCGTCCTTGCGATCACAGAAGGATGGGAGGGACGTGCTGACGGCGTCCGGGCTGGCGGTGACCGCTCCATTGCCCGCCACCGACGCGACGTCTGGCGACGTCGGAAGGGGAGCGCTGCACGCCCACAAGGCGAAGGCGAATGCGACGGCTAGGAGATGAGACCTGCGCATGACGGCTCCTGTCTAAGGATGGCGACTCACGAACCGCGCTGCGGGGGGGGCTTTGCAGGGTTCGGGCCGGGGCGGGAGCTCGCCCCGGGCGAAAATCCAAGGGGGACCAATGTGCGCCGCGTCACGTTGTGGCGCGGTCGCAACGACTGCAGATGTGGCGAAGTTCACGTCCCCGGCGGGACCCGCCGGGAACCCGATTACCTGCTCGCTACTGACAGACCGGCGCGCCCTCCGGTGAAGCCGTCGTGGCGGGAGCCACGGGAGTCACCGCGCCGACGAAAATCGCGCAGCTCTTCGACGTGTTGGCGTTCGTGATGCTCGTCGTCCAGCCGGCTTGCGTCCCGGTCCCCGTGGTGACGGAGCCCAGCGTGTTGCCCTGGGTGGTGCAGAAGGCGACCGAGCCCCCGGGCGTCGGGTTCGCGCACGAGACGCTGGTGGTGTACTGCACCGAGTCCGCGAAGTACGCCTCCTCGGCGGTGACGAAGTTCCGCAGATCGGACTTCATCGACGCGATGTACGCCTTCTCCTTCGTGTTCGCAAACTTCGGGATCGCGATCGCGGCCAGGATGCCGATGATCACCACCACGATCAACAACTCGATCAGCGTGAATCCGCTGCGTTTCATAGAGCCTCCGCAAAGAATCCTAAGCGTCTGTTGCTCGGTGAGACGGGCGCACGTCGCCGGCTCGATCAGGTACAGTACGGCGAGCCGACATCCGTTGTTGGTCGTCGATTTCAACGCGCAACACGACCGCGAGGAGACAGCGTACGCGCACGGGATCTCGTAATAATTTCGAGGTGCGTACGTCTCACTCACTTGTGATGCAAACGGGTTTCGCCCGCCGTTCGGGCGCGTGTGCCGTCGTCCTCCTCGTGGCGCTCGGCGCCGCGCGCCCGTCGGCCGCGCAGGTCGGCACGACCACCGACATCATCACCGGCCGCGTGACGGGACCCGACAGCCAGCCATTGCCCGGCGCCGTCGTCATCGCGACGTCCATCGAAACACAGGTCTCCCGCCAGCACACGACGGACGCGCGCGGCCGCTTCGCGATCGTGTTCCCCGACGGGGGCGGCCAGTATCAAGTGATGATCCGCTTCGTCGGCATGGCGCCAGCGCGCGTCGTCGTGGCGCGCCAAGCGGATGAGGACCGCCTCGAAGTGAACGTGCGCCTGGGCCCCGCTGCGATCGCGCTCGAGCCCGTGACCGTACGCGCGCGCGCGACGCCGCGGGGCCAGCAGCAGACGCCCGGTGAGACGGAGCGCACGCTGACCCCCGCGCTCGTCGCGCGCCTGCCGATCGACGCGTCCGACCTCAACACACTCGCGACGCTCGTCCCCGGCGTGGTCGGGATCGCCGAGACGGACTCGACGAGCGCGGCGTTCTCCGTCGCCGGCCAGCGGCCGACGGCCAACAACGTCACCCTCGATGGCTTGTCGTTCGGATCCGGGAGTGTGCCGCAGGACGCGTTGCGCACGACGCGGATCGTCACGAACACCTACGACGTCGCGCGCGGGCAGTTCAGCGGCGGGCTCGTCGCCGCCACCACCCGAAGCGGCACCAACGTCCCCCAGGGCTCGTCCACGTATTCGCTCCGGGACCGCGACCTGGCGTGGGGCGGCGTCACCTCGTCGCCGTTCAATCAGACCTATACCCAGAATCAGATCGGCGCCGGCTTTGGCGGGCCGATCGAGCGGAACAAGGTGTTCGCGTTCGGCGCCCTCCAGGGCCGCTGGCGCGGCCAGGAGCTGCCCTCGCTCTCGAGCGCGGATCCCGCGACCCTCATCCGGCTCGGCGCCAATCCCGACTCCGTCGCCAAGTTCCTCACCCTCGTCGACTCGAGCGGCGTGCCGGTGACCGATCCAACCGTGCCCGCCGACCGGTCCACGAACAACTCCCTCGGCCTGCTCCGCCTCGACTGGAACGCTTCGGACGGCGAGACCGTCACGCTGCGACTCGACGGACGCTGGATCTCGCAGGACCCGACGCGCGTGGGCGCGCTCTCACTCCCCGAAACCGGCGGGACGCGGGACGAGCAGGAGGGCGGCGTCATGCTGTCGGTCACGTCCTATCTCGGGGGCCGATTCATCAACGAGCTCAAGGGCTACGTCACCCGCGATCTGACGACCCAGAGCGGATTTCTTGCCCTCCCCGCGGGACGGGTGCAGCTGGGCTCGACCGTCTCCGACACGATCCGCGGTGTAACGACGCTCGGCTTCGGCGGCAACGCGGGATTCCCGGAAAGCTCGGACAGCCGCGGGCTCGAGATCACGGAGGAGATCTCCGTGCTGCCGGGGGGCGGGAGCCACCGCGTCAAGCTGGGCGCGTACCTCAGCGCGCGGCGCCTCCAATCGGACCAGACGCTGAACCAGAGCGGGACGTTCCTGTTTCCCACCCTGGGCGCCTTCGCGGCGAATCAGCCCGACGAGTACACGCGGACCCTGGCGCCGCTCGAGCAGGCGGGCACCTCCTGGAATACCGCGCTCTACCTGGGCGACACCTGGCGCGCGGTGCGCGGGCTCCAGCTCACCTACGGGGCGCGACTCGAGAACGAAGCGTTCGCGGGCGCACCCGCCCGTGACTCGGCCGCCGCGGCCGCCTTCGGCGTCTACACCGACGTGATCCCGTCCGAGCTGCATCTCTCGCCGCGCTTCGGGTTCACCTGGATGCCGGGCGGAGGCGGCTTCGGAGGAGGCATCGGTGGCGGCGCCAACAACATCGTCCGGGGCGGCATCGGTGATTTCCGCAGCCTGACGCCCACGGGTCTCTACGCGGCGGCACTCGCCGCTCCGGGGTCGTCGAACGCCGAAGCGCAGCTCGTCTGCATCGGCGCCGCGGTGCCCACGCCCGACTGGAGTCTGTACGAGCAAGATCCGTCGAGCATTCCGGCGCAGTGCGAGGACACGGTGACCGCGGTGACGATCCTGCCGCATCCCAACGTCACCGTCTTCGATCCGGGCTACAAGGCGCCGCGCGCGTTGCGCGCTTCGCTCGGGGTACAGCATCGCGTCCACACGCTCTACACCGTCTCCGTCGACGCCAGCTACGCCCGCGGGCTCGATCAGTATGGCTTCAAGGATCTGAACCTCAACACGCAGCCGGCGTTCACGCTCGCGAACGAGGGCGGGCGACCGGTGTACGTGCCGGCCGATTCGATCGTCCCGGCCACCGGCACCTTGAGCCCGACCGCGTCGCGCGTGAACCCCGCGCTCGGTCAGGTGCTCGTGATCGGCTCCGACCTGGAGTCGGACACGCGCCAGCTCACGCTCGGGTTCGGGGGGCAAACGAAGCGCGGCGGCAGCTTCCAGGTCTCCTACACCTACACCCGCGCCCGCGACCAGTCATCGTTCTCCTGCTGCTCCGCGTCACAGGGCTTCTCCGCACCGACGACCGCCGGCGACCCCAACGTGCGCGAATGGTCCACGAGCGATTTCGAGCGGCCGCACGCGTTCCTCGCGACGGTCACGTACCCGATCAACGGCGCGATTGAAATCACCGCGATCGGCCGCCTCAGCTCGGGCGCGCCCTACACGCCGATCGTCGGGTCGGACATCAACGGCGACGGCGCGCGCAACGACCGCGCGTTCGTGTTCGACCCCGCGTCCACCTCCGATACGGCCGTCGCGAACGGCATGCGCTCGCTCCTGAACGGCGGCGCGTCGGGCGCCGCCTGCCTGCAGCAACAGCTCGGCCAGATCGCCGCGCGCAACTCGTGCCGCGGACCGTGGCAGTCGTCGCTCGACTTCCAGATCAACTGGCGGCCATCGTTCCTCGGCCTCGATCGGCGCCTCACGCTGTCGGTGCTCACCGTCGACCTGCTCGGTGGTTTGGACGAGTGGCTGCATGGCAGCGCGCACCTGCACGGTTGGGGATTCGCCGCCGCTCCGGACAACGTGCTGCTCTCGGTGCGCGGATTCGACCCCGTGGCGAACGCGTACCTCTACACGGTGAACGGCCGCTTCGGCTCGGCGCTGACCGCCAATGGCGGCGCCACCGTCCCATTCCAGATCGCGTTCCAGGGGCGCTTCACGATCGGCCCCGACCAGGCGCGCGACCGCTTGCGCACGGCGTTCGGTGGCGGAGGCGGCGGGCGTGGCGGGGCCGGCGGCGGCGGATTCGGGGGTGGCGGATTTGGCGGCGGCGAGGGTACCGACTTCGCGGCCCGGTTCGCGAACGCGCTGCCGAACCCGATCCCGGCGCTCATGGGTCTGCGGGATTCGCTGCACCTCACACCGGAGCAGCTCAGCTCACTCGAGACGATCTCCGACTCGCTCGATTCGAAAAACCATCTGTTGTCGGATTCGTTGCAAGCCATCATCGAGCGCGCCGGTCCCCGCCCCGACCCGATGGTGCTGTTCGCGCAGATACGGCCCAAGCTCGCGACCGGTCGCGAGCGCATCCGGGCCGCGGTGGAGCAAGCGCACCACGTGCTCACGCCACAGCAGTGGGCCAAGGTGCCGGACGTGATCAAGAACGCGGGGACGCCGGGAGGCAGGCGGTAGCGCCGGCCCCTCAATCACCAGCTTTGCAAGGAGGAAGAACATGTTCAGTCGTTACCACTCGCCATCGTGGGTTCGCCTCGCGACGGCGACCCTGCTCGCGGCGCTGACGGCGTGTTCGAGGGTCATGCCGATCGCGTCGCCACGTGATTACGTCATGGATAATTCGCCCAACGTCATCTGGGTGTCGCGGAACGACGGGCCGGTGATGGAGGTCGATGCTCCCGGCGTGCTCGGGGACACCCTCACCGGCCATGTGAGCGGGCAGCCCGTGAGGATTCCGTTCTCCGAGATCACCTCGGCCACGGTGCGCCATGGGTCCTCGGACAAGCTCGTGAAGTACTCGGTGGGCGTTGGTGCGGCGATCGTCGCGACGGTGCTGGTGACGAAGGTGATTCACCAGCCGAAGTTCCCTAACCAGACGGGTCAGTAAGAACGGGGGTTGGGAGTAGCGGCGGTCGGACTCGAACCGACGACCCGCGGATTATGATTCCGCTGCTCTAACCAGCTGAGCTACGCCGCCGAGCTTGGCGGAGAAGAACTTAGCCACTCCACCCCGCGAGGGGGAGCCTCGCGCCCGCGCGGCTCATTTCAGCGGCTTGTGCAATGTGACGCCCAGGCCGATCAGCAGGGCGTGCTGCTTCCAGCCGGTCGCGAACGGGGACCCATCGGTGTACTTCACGTTCCCGACGCCGCCGTAGGTGTACGCCAGGCGTTGCATGACCGACACCGTTCGGCCGATCCGCTCATCGTAGCCCACGCCGAGCGTGAGTCCCCAGCCGCCCCCAACGACACCGGCGCACCCTGCCCCACCGCACGCGACGGGCGCGACGAAATCCTCCGTGTACGCCGCGGTCCCGACCCCGGCCTCGACAAAGAGGCCGCTCCGGCTCAGAGGATAGTAGTAGAGCGACAGCGTGAGCGCGCCGAGACCTTGCGACGTGCCGGTCGGAAGCTCGTGATACCAGAAATCGAGTCCCGCGCCGAGCCTGACGCGCGGGCTCGGCGTTCCACCCAACTTGATGGAGAAGCTCGATCCGCTGAGACGTGGCCCGCCCGCGCAGCCGTTGCACGAGATGGTCGCCCACCCGCCCCCGAGCCCGAACCCCCACCAGAACCCGTGAGGCCGGCCCAGCTCCTGGGCGCGAAGGGAGCCGACGCAGGCGAACACGAGAGCGCTCGTCCCGACGACGATCGCACTGCGTGACGCGCGGAGGGTTGACGCGAACATTGCTAGAGGAGACAATACGCGAACGCTGAGCGCTTCGCCCCTAGGGAAGGACCATGGACGACCAAGAGCTGTACTCCGGCCTCATCCGCCTCCACATCCTGTATCACGCCGCCCGCGGCCCGATCTACGGCTTCGCCATGATGGACGAGCTTGGCCGCCACGGATACCGCCTCAGCGCGGGGACGTTGTACCCAATCCTGCACGGGCTCGAACGAAAGGGCTATCTCGTCTCCGGTGCTGCGGGCGCGCCCCATCGGGTCGACGGGCGACGCCGCGTCTACCGCGCGACGGCGTTGGGCCGGCGGGCGCTTGGCGTCGCCAAGCGACGGGTGCGGGAGCTGTTCGGCGAGCTGCTCGAAGCGACCTAGCGGCGGCGCCGCTCAGTCACACGGCACGCCCGCGCCGTACAAGCCATCTCGGCAGAATTGCGATGTGCCTTCGTGCGCGGCGGCCAGATAGAACAGATACCAGGCGCCCGCGAACCCCGCGGCCGCCCCGGCGATCAACATGCCGGTGCGGCGCGGATCCCGCGCCTCGGCCTCCACCTTCTGCAACTCCGCGAGCGGCATCTCCTGAAACTCGGCGACTGATCCACCTTCGTGCAGGACGAACCCCATCAGGGTGTCGCTCCACACGCGCGCGCCGACCATGTTCATCTGAACGCCATTGGCGCGCGTCACGCGCACGAGCTTCGGCTGATTCGTCTCGATGTATGATGCCGGAGCCTTGAGCCGAACCATTCCCGTGCACGCGGTAGCAGCCACCATGAGCAGGACAGCGCCCCC
>Ga0187780_10002616_pt1 | contig 13510 bp, 12 predicted proteins | sample 1015_Q2_SP10_20__FD_132429 | JGI IMG/M metagenome (GOLD analysis project Ga0187780, IMG submission 132429) | Tropical peat soil microbial communities from peatlands in Department of Meta, Colombia - 1015_Q2_SP10_20_MG | ecosystem: Environmental > Terrestrial > Soil > Wetlands > Peat | place...
CAGACGAGATCGCGGGCCTACGGGCTTGGGGAGGCCGCGGGGCGCCCGAGCTCTACGCAGCCGACGAGAGCCTTTCGGCGCTGCTGCTCGAGCGGATCGAACCGGGAACGCATCCCGAGTCGGCCTCGGCCGACGCCGTCGCCGAGCTCCTGCGTACGCTTCGTGCAGTGCCACCCGCGGGGTTGCCGCCGCTCGCCGAGAACGTGCGGCAACGGGTCGAGGACGCCGTCCGCGACGGGAGGGCGTCTGAGCAGAAGGGCCTGTGGGCGATCGAGACGATCTCGCGCCTCGAGGAAGAAGCTCCCACCCCGGCGCTCGTCCACGGCGACTTCGACGAGCGGAACTTCCTGAGGTGCGCTCGCCGCGGCCTCGCCGCGATCGACCCGATCCCCTGCAGCGGCGACCCCGCCTACGACGCCGGCACCTGGGTGCACGGGAACCGCCGCCCAGGAAGACGCGCGCGGCTCGACGCGATCGTGGCCGCCACCGGCCTGCCGCGAGAGCGCGTGCGCGACTGGGCGGCAGTCGTCGCGGTCCACGGGTGAGAACCGGACGTCTTCGGTCAGAATGCGTGCGTGCTCCCGGCAGGCGTGCGAATCCGCGAACTCGACCCGCATGCGGACAGCCGCGGCGTCTTCACCGAGCTCTTCCGCAGCTCGTGGGAGCTCGACGTCAGGCCCGTGCAGTGGAACGCCGTTCGGTCGGACGCGAACGTGCTGCGCGGCGTCCACGTCCATCTCCGCCACAGCGACTACCTCACGGTTCCGTGCGGAAAGGCGTTCGTCGGACTCCACGACATGCGTCACGCCTCGACGACGGCGGGCCTGAGCACGCTCGTGGAGCTCGGCGACGACTCCCCCTGCGGCGTGACGATTCCACCGGGAGTAGCCCACGGCTTCTACTTCACGGAGCCGTCGCTGCACGTCTACGCCGTCAGCCACGAGTGGGATCCCGACGACGAGCTCGGGTGTCGGTGGGACGATCCCGAGCTCGGGATTCCGTGGCCGTGCACCTCGCCTCACGTGTCTGCGCGAGACGCGTCTCTCGGTCGGTTCGACGAGCTGGCGCTGCTCGTTAACGCGGCTCTCGACCTGGCCTGAGCGGACGAGACGCCGGCGGCTACGCGAACCCGGCCTTGGACCGGAGCGCGGCGATCGTCTCGACGATGGACAGGCCCTCTGCCGCGCTCGACCGCGGCGCGGGGCCGCCGCGCAGGTGGTCGACGAATGCCCGCAGCTCCGCGAGCAGCGGCAGCTCTCCCTTCGCGCTCAACCGCTCCTCGACGGGCTGTCCGTTTCCTGGAGATACGAGCAGCGTGACGTGCTCGTCCCACCCGCCGGCGAGGACGGCCGTGCCTCCTTCGCAGTGCACCTCGACGCGCCGGTTCGTCTCGGGAGAGCTGTCCGCAACCTCGGCTGCGTGCCAGACCCCGCCGAGGTCGAGCAGTGCGTGGAGGACGACCAAGCCGCTCTCGTCGAGGTGCCCCACCGCATCCCGCGGCTCGGGAACGGCGCCCAGGATCTCGAGCGCGATCGAGAGATCGTGCGGGAGGAGCGTCCAGACGCTGTCGACGTCGGCGTGGCCTCTCCCCCAGCCGACGCGGATCGTCCGGAGTCCGCGCATCCGGCCGAGGCGACCGAACCGGGCGACGTCGCGGAGGAGCTCGACTCCAGGGTGATAGCGCCATTTGTCCATCACGAAGAGACGCGCCGGCGCGAGGCTCGCGAGGCGGGCGGCGTCGGCGACGTCGTCACACATGGGCTTCTCCACGAACACGGGAACCCCGAGACCGAGCGCCCGCTCGACGACTTCTGCATGTGTGGACGTCGGGGTCGCGATGACGATCCCCGAAACCTCCCGCAGCTCCTCGACCGAGCCGGTCAGCTCCTGGGCGCCGCCGGCGCGTGCACGGGCACGGCTTTCCGGCGACCGCGCAACCACGGGCACCTCGCAGCCGAGCTCCCGCAGGTCCCGGAGCACGTTCGCTCCCCACCGGCCACATCCGACGAGACCCACGCGCACGTCGCGATCCTAGAGCGCGAGACCGACCACACGAGCGGCCCGGCCGACCGCCGTCGCGTCCCGTCCGTCGGCCGGGCGAAGTAGCCTTTCGCCGTGCGGCTGCTCGAGGGCGAGGAGGTGATCTGGCAGGGCCACCCGACGTGGCGCTCGATCGTCTCGTTCTACCTCAAGTGGACGTTGATCGCCCTGCTGCCGCTCGCGGTCGTGCTGATCGCCCGCGCGGCCGGTCGGCACTGGCCGCTCTGGATCGGCGTCGCGGTCTTCCTCGCGGCGTTCGCCCTCGTGCTGCTCGCCGGCTGGGTCCGCCGCTTCTTCACCCGTTACACGATCACGACGAAGCACCTGCTGATCCGCACGGGCATCCTCTCCCGCAGCGAGAACTCCGCCTCGATCGACCGGGTGCAGAACATCCGCGTCGTCCAGAGCCCGATCGAGCGGATGCTGCACACCGGCTCCGTCGACTTCGACACCGCAGGCGAGGCCTCCGACGCGGAGCTGCGGTTCATCGGGATCGACAGGCCACGCGACGTGCGCGACCAGATCCTCGCCGCGGTCGAGAAGCTGCGCACATCCGATCGCCAGGGCGGGCTCGCGTAGACCCGGCCGGCGCGGCCGGCGCCGGCGGGCTTCTGGAACAATCGAGGCGTGGCCCACCCGGACAGCTTCGGCGCGCGCTCGACCCTCTCTGTCGGCGGCCGTGGGGTCGAGATCTTCCGGCTCGACGCCCTGCAGTCCCGCTACGACGTGCTCCGGCTGCCGTACACGCTCCGGATCCTGCTCGAGAACGCGCTCCGCCGGGAGGACGGCGTCACGGTCACCGCCGACGACGTCGCGGCGATCGCCGGCTGGGACGCGAACGCCGAGCCGTCCCGCGAGATCTCGTTCACGCCCGCCCGCGTGCTGCTGCAGGACTTCACCGGGGTGCCCGCGGTCGTCGACCTCGCCGCGATGAGGGACGCCATGCGCGCGCTCGGCGGCGACCCGGCGAGGATCAACCCGCTGCTCCCGGCCGAGCTCGTGATCGACCACTCGGTGCAGGTCGACGAGTTCGCGAGCCGCTTCGCGATCGCGCGGAACGCCGAGCTCGAGTTCGAGCGCAACCGCGAGCGCTATGCCTTCCTGCGCTGGGGGCAGACGGCATTCGACAACTTCAAGGTCGTCCCGCCGAACACCGGCATCGTCCACCAGGTCAACCTCGAGTTCCTCGCCCGCGTGGTCGAGGAGCGCGACGGCCAGGCGTTCCCGGACACCGTCGTCGGCACCGACTCGCACACGACGATGGTGAACGGCCTCGGAGTGCTCGGCTGGGGCGTCGGCGGGATCGAGGCCGAGGCGGCGATGCTCGGCGAGGCGATCTCGATGCTCGTGCCGCAGGTGGTGGGGTTCAAGCTGCGCGGCAGGCTGCCGGACGGCGCGACGGCCACCGACCTCGTGCTGACGGTGACGCAGATCCTCCGCCGGACCGGGGTGGTGGGAAAGTTCGTCGAGTACTTCGGCGAGGGCCTCGAAAGCCTGCCGCTCGCCGACCGAGCCACCCTCGGGAACATGTCCCCCGAGTACGGCGCCACCTGCGGCTTCTTCCCCGTGGACGCCGAGACGCTCCGCTATCTCCGCCTCACCGGCCGGAGCGAGGAGCGCCTCGCGCTCGTCGAGGCGTACTGCAAGGAGAACGGCCTCTGGCACGAGCCGGGCGAGCACGCGGCGTACTCGCAGGTCGTCGAGCTCGACCTCGGCTCGGTCGAGCCGTCGATCGCCGGCCCGCGCAGGCCGCAGGACCGGATCCCGCTCCGCGAGGCGAAGCAGGCGTTCGTCGACGCACTGCCGAGCTTCGGCGTCGACTACGGCAACGGGCAGGACGAAGCGGTCGCCGAGTCGTTCCCGGCGAGCGACCCGTCGGCTCCGGCCAGCCCGGGTCACGGCGCCGTGCTCGCAGAGGCGCAGGTGGCAGTCGACGGCGTCGCCGTCGCAACGCGGCCGCACGGCGTACGCGTCGAGCTCGACGGCGAGACCTTCGAGCTCGATCACGGCGCGGTCGTGATCGCGGCGATCACGTCCTGCACGAACACGTCCAACCCGGCGGTGATGGTCGGCGCGGGGCTGCTCGCGAGGAACGCGGTCGAACGCGGCCTCGAACGGCGGCCGTGGGTGAAGTCGAGCCTCGCGCCCGGCTCGAAGGTCGTCACCGAGTACTACGACAAAGCGGGCCTCACGCCCTACCTCGACGCGCTCGGCTTCAACACGGTCGGCTACGGCTGCACGACCTGCATCGGCAACTCCGGCCCGCTGCCCGCGGAGATCTCCGCGGCGATCGCAGACGGCGGACTCGTCGCGTGCGCCGTCCTCTCCGGGAACCGCAACTTCGAGGCGCGCATCCATCCCGAGGTGAAGGCGAACTACCTCGCCTCGCCGCCGCTCGTCGTCGCCTACGCGCTCGCCGGCCGGATGGACTTCGACCTCGCAGCGGAGCCGCTCGGCCAGGACGCGGACGGCGAGGACGTGTACCTCGCCGACATCTGGCCGTCGCCGCAGGAGGTGCGCGAGACGATGGCCGCGGCGATCGGCGAGGAGATGTTCCGCTCGACCTACGCGGACGTCTTCACGGGCGACCCGGCCTGGCGCGAGCTCCCCGTGCCCGAGGGCGACCTCTTCGACTGGGACGACGCCTCGACGTACGTGCGCCTGCCGCCGTACTTCGAAGGGATGGGCCGCGAGCCCGAGCCGGTGGGCGACATCCTCGGCGCCCGCTGCCTCGTCGCGGTCGGCGACTCGGTCACGACCGACCACATCTCGCCCGCGGGCTCGATCAAGCCCGAGTCACCCGCCGGCGAGTACCTGCTCGGCCGGGGCGTCGAGCGGACGGACTTCAACTCGTACGGCTCGCGGCGCGGCAACCACGAGGTGATGGTGCGGGGCACGTTCGCGAACGTGCGGCTCCGTAACCAGCTCGTGCCCGGCTCGGAGGGGACGTGGACCGTCCACCTGCCGGACGGCGAGGAGGCCACGATCTTCGACGCCGCCCAGCGCTACGTCGCCGACGGGGTGCCGCTCGTCGTCCTGGCGGGGAAGGAATACGGATCCGGCTCGTCGCGCGACTGGGCCGCGAAGGGGCCGAAGCTGCTCGGCGTGAAGGCGGTGATCGCGGAGAGCTACGAGAAGATCCACCGCTCCAACCTGCTGATGATGGGGATCCTGCCGCTCCAGTACCCGGCAGGCGAGACGCGCGAGTCGCTCGGGCTGACGGGCCGCGAGGAGATCGCGATCACGGGAGTCGAGAACGGCGAGGCGCACGAGGTGACCGTGCGAGCGGGCGAGGTCGAGTTCCGCGCGCTCGTGCGGCTCGACACGCCGCGCGAGCGCGCGTACCTCCGCTACGGCGGGATCCTCCCGTACGTCCTGCGCCGGCTGCTCGCCGCCTAGCTCGCCCGGCGACAGCGCGCTCGCGCAAGCGGCCGTCTTGTAGGCGGAGAGAACGGAAGCAGGCTGTACTGACGTTCGGCTCGCGGATCGACGCTTACACTCTCGAACGATGAGGCAGGGCGCACGGGTGATCGTGGTCGTGGGCGCACTCGTGCTTGCCGCTGCGGCGCTCGCTTCGCGACCGGCATCGAGCGTGGAGCTCAGGTGGATGCTGGGAGCGCCGATCAACACGGCGTACCGCTCGTATGAAACGTGGGGGCGCATCTCGACGCGCGACGCTCACTGGGCGGTCGTCTTCGCGAGACGATGCCAAGGGGCTTGCGGCGGCCTCAGCCACACTCTTCCGGGGGAGGTGTTCCTACTCCGGCGCGGCCGCCTGACCAACCGTGCATGGGTTGACAGCCTCGTCGCTCAGGCTCAGCTTCGTCCACCGGTCCGCCCGGACATCAGTCGTCTTTGCCGATTGACGCCTATACCCGTGCGCAGGGACCTACTCGCCACCATCTGCCCATAAGCAGCGGCTGCCAGTCTCCGCTGCTCAAGCGTCATTCCCGCACTCAATGTCATTCTCGTCGGGTGTTGTCCGGTTGTGGTCTGAGACTCGGGAAGGCGGCGGCTGACTCGATTCCCGCATGTCGCCTGTGGGCTGACTATCCGAGTGTTGTGTCGCCGTCGCCGACCGGGACCGTCGAGCGTGACCTGATAGGAGCGTGGCCGTAAGGCCTCGATTGAGGTCTGTCCGCTCTCCGGTCGCCCCGATCGGTAGGAGGCGATCAGCATGATCGTGGTCGGACTGGACGTACACAAACACTCGCTTACCGCTGTCGCTGTCGACGAGCTCGGTCGCACGCTTGCAGCGCGAAGCGGCCCGGTCGACGCTGAGATTGTCGAGTGGGCGGACACGCTGGACGCGGACCGGCTGTGAGCGCTCGAGGACTGCCGGCATGTCACTCGCGGCCTTGAGCAGGCGCTGCTCGCTCGTGCCGAGCGACTGGTGCGTGTGTCACCCAGGTTGACAGCACCGCAGCGTCGACGCGGCCGGACACGCGGCAAGTCGGACACGATCGACGCGCTCGCGATCGCGCGCGCCGCGCTCCAGGAGCCAGGCCTGGAAGGGCCGCGCCCCGATGAGGAGCCGCTTCGTGAGCTGAAGCTGCTCGTCGATCATCGCGACGACCTAGTTGACGAACGGCGCCGCGCGCAGCAGAGGCTGCGCTGGCACCTGCACGAGCTCGACCCGAGCCTGGCCGTCCCGCTCGGTGCGCTCGACCGTGCGCTCTGGCTCGACCGACTGAGCCGCACGCTCGCCCGTCGAGAGCAAACAGTCCAGCTGCGGATCGCCCGCGAGCTCGTCGGCCGCTGCCGCGCACTGACACGAACGATCTTCGCCCTCGATCGCGAGCTAGCTGTCGTGACCACAGAGGTGTGAGACACGGCTGATCGGTGGTCGGGCTCCGAGCGAGCTGTGTGGTCTGCGTCGGTTGTACCAGCGGAGGTAGCCGTGGAGGGCGCGGGCGCGCGTTGAGCTCGATGGATAGGTGCGGGCGTAGGCCCACTCGCGCAGGAGTGTCTGGATGAAGCGCTCCGCCTTCCCGTTGGTGCGGGGCCGGTAGATGCGGGTGTAGCGGCGTTCGATCTGGAGTCGCTGACAGGCCTCGAGCCAGGCGCGTGAGTGATAGGCCTTGGCGTTGTCGGTGAGGGCGCGTTCGACGATCACGCCGTGGTCGCGGTACCAACGGGCGGCGCGTTCGAGGAAGCGCACGCAGCTGTCGGCGTCCTGGCCGGGAAGGAGCTCGGCGTAGGCGAGCCGTGAGTGGTCGTCGATCGCGACGTGCAGATGCTGCCAGCCAACGCGCCGGTTCTTGTGCGGGCGGCCGACCTCGCTGCCGAGGGCGCGCTTGCCCGGCTCCCGGAAGCGGCCGAGCTTCTTGGTGTCGATGTGAAGCAGCTCGCCGGGCTGCTCCCGCTCGTAGCGTCGAGCGCAGCGGGCACTGTTGTCGGGTCGCGGTAGCCGTGAGCAGCCATGCCGGCGCAGCACCTTGCCGATCGTCGATGGCGGATGCGGCACAAGTCCCGCCAGTCGGACCGGCCCGTAGGCCGAGCGGCGACGTGCCGCCAGGATCGCCTCCTCGGCCGAAACGCTCAGACGCCGAGGTTGCCGGATCGGTGTCGAAGGACGATCGCGCAAACCAGCCCAGCCGCATTGCAGATAGCGGCGCCACAGCCGATAGCCAGTCGCTCGACTCGCGCCGCCGCTGGCCGCGGCCAACGACGGACTCATCCCCGACTCGATTTTCGCCACGATCTCGCAGCGCGACTCCCACGACAGCCGCTTCCGTCGCGGACGCTCCGTAACCTCAACCACTTCGGGCCTCCTCGCTGAGCTTGGGTCTTCGACAACCGCAAGCTCGCGGGAGGCCCGGACAGATCAGGCCCGTCTCACAGGTCTGTAGTCGTCACAGCTAGGTCAGCGCTCTGCTCCCGCCAAGTCATCCACTCGGCTCGAATCCCTCCCTCTCCGCTCTTCAGGGGGCAAGGCGGGTGAGTTCACGGAGCAGTTTCGCCCCGATCGGCGAGGAGGCGGTGCGGGTCAGGCTGCCGTTGCTGACCACCCGGCAGCCGTTCAGCCCGACCTTGAGCGGAACGCTCGGCTCCTGCGGGTAGCTGAAGATCGCGATGATCGCGCTGCCGTCGTCGAACGGACAGTTCGTGACGGCGGCAAGCGCCGGCAGCAGGTCGAACTCGTGCGTGAGGCGAGCGATCGTCGCCCGCGCCGTAATCAGGCGCGCATCGGTGAGCCGAAACTCGGATGCCGCAGGGTTGAGGCCCTGGTAGCGGCAAAGGCGCAACGACCTCGCCCCGTCCGGGACGAGAACCATCCGCAGCCGCCCGGTGCGACTCCCCGCCCACGCTCGGTCACTCACAGGGCAGGCCGTGCTGGACGCGCGAGCGGGACCACTCGCCCCGCTCGCAGGCGCTACGAGCGATCGAGCACCTCCGCCCGACACCAGCAGGAACGCAGCGACCACGGCAGCCACGCGGATCTCACGAGCGACAAGGCCACTCTGCGCAGACAACCGCATCTCGCTCCCGGGTACGCCGCCGACAGTCAAACCGTCACGTCGTAAGGCCGGGGTACTCGACGCGCGGGGGCTCGCGGTCCCGTCGGTCAGCTGTCCGCATGAGGTCAGCCATGCCGCTCACGAACGCGCGTTCCCCTATCGCCCGTCGCTGCCACCCATAGGCTGAGACCGTCCGGCGGAGCCGCTCGCGACCTTCACCCCTCGCGGGCAGTCCCTTCCCCCCGCCGGACATCGGTCGCCGGGGTTGCGAGCGTCTAGGCAATGCGGCGTCGACCCGGGCTTCGTCGAAGGTGACCGGTTGGTCGCGAATGGCGAGATCGGCTACCGCGGGGCTGACGCTTCGGGCTGGGCGGAGACGGCTCCGCCTCCTCGCCGCTGGCAAGGCCGGGGCCGGCGATCAGGCCTAGCGTGCCCCACACCACCGGCTTGGCTCTCATGGACGCCACCTCCCTCCAACGCGAGGCGCCGCCGACCAACAGCGGAAACCGACGTCGCCATCGCCTCGGCTGGATCAATCATCCACCTGCTACGCGCAAGCGCCATCGGCAGTCGCACTGAACCGCCTGCCCGAATCTACGCACGCCGAGCGCAGCGCATGAGGAGATTCGGGCCCGCCGTCGAACGGGCGGGAGATGTTCAACGGGGCGAACACCGGCTTCATGCTTCTCGCGGCGAGCCTGGTGATGCTGATGACGCCGGGGCTCGCGTTCTTCTACGGCGGCCTCGTGGGCCGCTCGAACACGTTGACGATCATGATCCAGAGCTTCGCGTCGATGGGAATCACGACCGCGCTCTGGTGGCTGGTCGGTTATTCGCTCTGCTTCAACGGCGGCGCGAACGGGATCTACGGCAACTTCCACATGGCGTTCCTGCGCCACGTGCGCGTGCACACGCTGTACGCGCCCTCCGGGATACCGCTGACCGTGCTGATCGCCTACCAGATGATGTTCGCGATCATCACGCCGGCGCTGATCACGGGTGCGTTCACGAACCGCGTCACCTTCAAGGCGTACCTGATCTTCCTCGTCGTCTGGCAGCTCGCCGTCTACTACCCGTTCGTGCACATGCTCTGGGGCGGGGGCATGCTCGCGCACTGGGGCGCCCGCGACTTCGCCGGGGGCATCGTCGTCCACGCCAGCGCGGGCTGGGCCGCACTCGCATCGGTGCTGTACGTCGGCAAGCGCAAGTTCGTCGACTCGCCTCACAACATCCCCTTCATCGCCCTCGGGACCGGCCTCCTCTGGTTCGGCTGGTACGGGTTCAACGCCGGCAGCGAGCTCAAGGTCGACGACATCACGGCGACCGCGTTCCTCAACACCGACATCGCCGCCTCGTTCGCGGCGGTGACGTGGTTGTTCGTCGAGTGGTGGTACGCGAAGAAGCCGCACTTCGTCGGCCTGCTCACGGGAGCCGTCGCCGGCCTCGCGACGATCACCCCGGCCGCCGGCTTCGTCCCGATCTACGCGTCGGTCGCGATCGGGATCGCCGCCGGCGTCGTCTGCTACTACGCCATCCAGCTGAAGAACCGGCTGCGCTGGGACGACGCGCTCGACGTCTGGGGGGTGCACGGGGTCGGCGGCCTGCTCGGCATCGTGCTGCTCGGCGTCTTCGCCGGAACCGCGATCAACCCGAGCGGCGCCCAGGGACTCGTCCACGGCTCGGCGACCTTCTTCGCCAAGCAGCTCGCCGCCGGCATCGGCTGCTCCGCGTACGCATTCGCCTTCACCTACGCGATGCTCAGGGTGATCGACAAGATCACGCCCGTACGCGTCGGAGCCGAGGCCGAAGAAGGGCTCGACGCAGCGATGCACGGCGAATCCGCCTACGCACTCGGCGTCTGACCGCAACCAGCGGCAGCGAGGACGGCCGGCGCAGGTTGGTACGCGGAGGGGTTCCGGCAGCTCTGTGTCAGGCCGCGACGCTCGGCGGCCGCGAGCGGCCCCACCTCGACCACAGCCATGCCGCGAAGCCGAGCGCGACGATCGCGAGCAACAGCAGGATCCACTCGACCGGGGTGGATGCGCTCGTCTGGACAAGGACTTGCCGGCTGGCGCCGGGTGGGCCGAAGAAGGCCGGCGGGGGCGAGAGAAGGTGAGGTGGTGTCGTTCTGGACGCGACGACCGACACCCTGGGCTCCCCGGTCAGGAGCAGCAGCGCGGCGACGATCAGCGCGATCGCCGCAACCGCGGTGAACGCCACGAGGACGAGCGGTCTGCGACGGGCGTTCGCTCGCCTGGGCGGCACGGGGATGATCCCCCGTTCGGCCGCCCACGAGGCGGCGAACGAGCGCGGGTCGAAGGCGCTGCTCCCGAGGAGCTCCTCGGCGGAGACGCCTTCGGCCTCGGCTTCCCCGAGGTCGGAGGCCAGGTCTGCCGCCATCTCGTCGGCGAGCGGATCGGGGACATCGAGGCGCCGCCACTCCCGGCGGCACTGCTCGACGAAATCACTCACGAGACCACCTCGACCTTGACAGTGGCGAGCACCGTATCGACGGCATCGCGGGCAGCCCGCCATTCGGACACCCCGAGCGCGAGTGCCAGCCGCCCGGCGCTCGAGGGGCGGTAGTACTTCCGCGGCGGCCCTCCGTTGCTCGCGGCCCGGTAGGTCTCGACCAGACCGTCACGCTCCAGACGTCCCAGCAGCGGGTAGATGGAGCCCTCGCCGACGATCGCGAGACCGCGGTCGCGCAGTCGTTTCGTCATCTCGTACCCGTATGCCGGCCCCTCGTCCATCACCGCCAGCAGGCAGAGATCGAGCACGCCGCGGAGCAGCTCCGTCCGTCGCTGGGTGCCGAGTGCCATGCACCGCAAGGTAGCACTCGCACCCTTGCCTCGCAAGGCTCTTGAGCGCCTGACGCATCGCGTGCCGGCCGTGACGAGCGGATGGGCTTCGGCCGAGTGCGGGCCGTGGATCGCAACCTGCCGCGCGAAGAGCCATCGCTGCGAGAAGGTTGGGAGGTGGAGCAGGACAACCGGTACCGCTGGCTCGTGCTGGCCGTCGGCACGGCGGCGCAGACGAGCGTCTCCGGCGTGTTCCTCGGCATCGCCGTGCTCGCGCCTCAGCTCCGCGCCCAGTACCACCTGAGCCTCGGCCAGATCGGCATCCTCCTCGCAGCGACGAGCATCGGAATGACGCCGACGCTCCTCCCCTGGGGGCTCCTGGCCGACCGGGTCGGCGAGCGCATCGTGCTCCCGGTCGGCCTGGCAGCGTCCGCCGTCGTGCTCGCGCCGACGGGGTTCGTGCCGGACTACGGCGAGCTGGTCGGGCTGCTCGTCGCGGCGGGCGCGTTCGGCGCGAGCGTCAACGCCGCGAGCGGAAGGGCCGTGATGCAGTGGTTCCCGAAGTCCCAGCGCGGGCTGGCGCTCGGCATCCGCCAGTCGAACGTCCCGATCGGCGGCCTGCTCGCCGCACTCCTCTTGCCGCCCCTGGCGAGCCGCAGCGGCGTCGGCGGTGCATTCCTCGCCCTCGCGATCGCCGCCGGGGTCGGGGCGGGCGCCGGCGCGCTGCTGCTGAGGGACCCGAGTGGGCCTCGCCCGGTCGAGCCGTTGCGGTCGCGTCCCCTGCGCGACCCGGCGGTCTGGCGCCTCTCGGGAGCCAGCGGCCTCCTCCTCGTCGGGCAGACGGCGACGATGAGCTTCTCGGTGCTGTTCCTCCACGCCGCGCGGCATCTCTCCCCCGGATCTGCCGCACGGGTCCTCGCGGCGCAGCAGGTGCTCGGATTGGCCCTGCGAGTCCTGGCGGGCCATGCTTCCGATCGCCGCCAGGCCCGCGTCGCTCTCATGCGCAGGCTGGCCGTGGCGATCGGGCTCACGCTGTGTCTCGTCGCAGCGCTCGCGCACTCGAGCACGTGGGTCCTCGTCCCCGTTCTCGTCGTCACGGGCGGGGTCGGCTTGTCCTGGAACGGCCTGTCGTTCACGGTCGCCGCCGAGATCGCCGGCGCCCAGGCGAGCGGCGCGGCGATCGGCCTGCAGCAGACGGTGCTCGGAATCGGCGGCATCGTCGTCCCGATCGGCTTCTCCGCGATCGTGGCCGCCTCCTCCTGGCCGGCCGCCTTTGCGGCCGCTGCCGCCTTCCCGCTGGTCGGCTGGGCCGTCCTGCGTCCGCTCGAGCAGGTCGGCCGCTACTGAGCCTGTCTAGCCCCATCCGGTCTTCGTGGTCGTCGTCGCGGTCGTCGTCGACCCGGCGCCCGAGCCCTTCGCAACGGGGTGCTTCACGAGCGCGCCCGCCGCATTCACGACGTACCACTCGCCGTCGACGCCTTCGCCGTTCACCTGACCCGAGCCCCGGTCGCCCGAGAACGTGTAGAGGCCGTAGCCGCCGTAGGTGACCTGGAGGGCGTTCGATCGCTTCATCGTGCCGAGCATGCCGGCCTTGACTCCGCTCCCGGCGGTCGGTTTGGTGCCCTTCTTGACCGTCAGAGCCCGCCAGTCCCGTGCGCAGGTCGCGTTGCAGTTGCTCTTCCCCTTCTTGTCGGCAGTGAAGCGGTACAGCGTCAGACCGGACGAGCTCACGAGGATCCCGCCGTACTTGCTGTTCTGAACGAGCCTGACCGTGCCGCCTCCACGGGAGATCGACGTCGCCGCCATGGCCGCGCCCACACCGAGGACGGCCGCGAAAGCGAGGGGCAGTGACCAGCGCATCACATGGCGAAACATCGCCGCTCCTTTCGTTCGGACTCTCACTGATCGGGAAGTACGCTCGCCCGTGATGATCGGTTTGGGAATCCGCCCGACAGCCGAGAGCGTACCGCCAGAGTGATGGCGGGCACGAACGGGGCAGCGGCGAGCTCGGCGTCTCCGGAGAGCGCGGACGCGCATGCCCATCCGGTCTCCGGCCTGCTGTACATCGGCTTCGCGATCGCGTCGATCGGCGGACCAGTCGCGCTCGTCACCCTCCTGCCGGGCACCGCCGGAGACGGGCTCGACTCGGCCGGGTTGGTGATCCTCCTCGCGCTCGCGGTCTTCGCGGTCCCGCTCGGCATCTGGCTC
>Ga0187780_10002617_pt1 | contig 13504 bp, 11 predicted proteins | sample 1015_Q2_SP10_20__FD_132429 | JGI IMG/M metagenome (GOLD analysis project Ga0187780, IMG submission 132429) | Tropical peat soil microbial communities from peatlands in Department of Meta, Colombia - 1015_Q2_SP10_20_MG | ecosystem: Environmental > Terrestrial > Soil > Wetlands > Peat | place...
GTGCCCAAGAAGTTGGTGGAGCGCCGAAGCGATGGCATCACGTACTACAACAAGTCGCGCCCAGTGGACGAACCAATGATCGCAACGGTGTCAGAAGACCGCCAATGGATAGTGGCAAGCTTCACGCGCACGGCTGGCAACGTGTGGAGCAATCCCGAACTCACCTGTCAGCATGTAGACCCGGAAACCTCCGTGGAAGCGGGACAGGAGGTGGAGACAGAGGTGAAGATTCTGATTTCCAAGGGTACGCTCGATGACGTGCTCGGAAAGGTCAGGGAGCAACGTAGCACACTGCATTAGCCCGCAAGCTACAGGCGTGGTCTTGGGGCGGGCGTCGTGGGAGGCAAGCGCATGAAGATGACAAACTTCGAAAAATCCTTCGTCAACAGTCCGAGGCGCAGCCAGCAAGTCGCCGAGTACGCCGAGAAGATGCTGAGATTGGTGGGGTTTGCGCCCGGACAAAGCTATTTGGACTTCGGGTGCGGCAACGGAGCAGCGGCAATCCACCTTGCATCAAAGCTCGGTCTCAAAGTGACGGGGATTGATGTCGATCCAGCACAAATTGAAGTGGCCCAGGCGAGGAGCGACCAGAACACAAATGCCCGATTTCTCACTGCCGATGGAACCAAGTTGCCCTTTGACGACAGCGAATTCGATTTCGTCGCCACACACATGGTGACGCACCACATCCCAGATTGGCAGAACGCGCTCCAGCAAATGCTAAGAGTCTTGAAGCCGTACGGGTACCTCATCTATAAGGACTTCGCTCTCCCAAGATGGATGGCGTCCCTCGGGAAGAAGATTTTCAAAAGCCTTGGGTATCTCACCGCTGAGGACCTGAACCGATTCGCACAGGAGAATCAGTTGACGGTTGTGCACTTCGCACGCTCATTCAACAAATATGAGGTCGTATGGCGGAAACCCGTCTAGATCAATAACTCACTGCCAGCGTCGCGCCCCAGGCGCGCGAAGCAGCAGTAATGGGGACGAGTTGCGATGCTTTTCACATTCATCGAACATGCATAGCAGTTTGCTCATCTGCGTGAGCGGTTCGTGTCTGGGACTCAGTCCTCAATGAACTGCGCCCGCGCAGTTTGCCTCAACGACTCGGGAACGCCGGGACAATGCTCTGCGAAGTGCAGAGCTTGGATTTTGGGGTTGAACTCCGCATATACATGGTCGCAGTGCAAGCAGAAGCCCACGATCCTGCTCATTTCGGCTTCGGCACACCCACATTCGCAATACTGGCGCTCCCACCTATTATGGAAGAGCGAAGGATCGGGCTCGGAAAACATTGCCTCGGCAATGCTCTGTATCGCTTCGGTTTAATGCCCTGGACACGCACGAAGCTCAATGGGGCAATCTACATGGTTAAGTGCCTCCATTGGGAAACCGCAAATGCACTCGCAATCGTCTTCGCACCGGCAATCGTGGCCTGCGAAATCGCAATAATGTCTATGGCTCACGTTTCTCCTGCCTCCTCAAGCGGCAACGATCATCTCAAGCTGCCCTGCATCTTTGACCGCCCAAACAGTGCGGCTTCCTCTTTCGCCAGTCGGACGCCAACATCCCGCATCCGTTGGCGGTCGCTGGTCGGAATGCCCGCCAATGACTTGAGCAATCTGCGTTTGGTGTGTTCGCACGCTCGAGACTCTGGCCCAAATAGGCAGAGCCTGTCTTGCACCGAAGAGAGCAGGTTCCCTATCCGATGATCAACGGAACTTTTCAACCACTTCGCCAGCATTCCGCCGGTGAATAGGCTTTTAGCCGTTCGGCCGGATTATGTGATCTCGCTACGGTTCTTTGCTCCTTAAATAGTTCACTGGCGAAGAAACCGTCTGGGGTTCGCGAGGTTTGCCCCTATTCTTAGAATGCATAGGGCAGGAGGACAATTGCTGACTGTAAGCCTTTTGCAATAAATAAATTACAGAGGATTTAGCGGAAATCCTCCCATCCTGTGTATATTTTAATTGAGGGGTTGGATTGGAGCCGCTCGATTCGATGCCAATGAGGTCCGACTTTAGCTTCAGACTGAACGGGGTATTCATTCCTCAAATAGACATCTAACGCGATGAAGAGGGCGAACTCCAGATCGCCGTGCGGGACGAAGAGATTGACTGGTTCGCGATCGACGACAGGCTGGATTGGATTCTGGAGTATCGGGACGAGACGGCGTGGCAGTTGCTCCCCTTGGAGCTTCGCCGAGCATCCGTTGACAAGGGTTGGAACCGGACCATGCCGCAGGAACTTATACAAATTCTGTGGCTCGCGGGCGTGATTGATTGACTGGCACAGCGTAAGAAGAGGGAGTGATGGACGACCGCAAAATGAGTCAGTTGGCTGACGACGTCCACTTGATCACCATGCCAGTGCGCACCTTGGCCGATAGGATCAGGATTCTCATCTTCATTGCTGTCTTGCTTATCGCCTTCATCGTATCAGTCGTGATTTGGCTCGTGACGGGCAAACGAATCATGAGCCCTGACGAAATCTGGCCGACCAAAATTCTTCTGACTGTTCTTAGCCCGTGGATCACGACCTTGAGCTACCTCATTTACAAGCACTGGCGAATTGGGATGGGGCACGAGTATCGGAGTCCGGTGCCAAACTTGGTCGTCTTTGTGTCCACAATCCTAATCATGCTCGCGATCGTGAAGTGCAACTTTCCGTACGGATGGGGGCTTTACCGCTGATAACAGATGAAGAAAGAGAACAGACAACGATTGCGGTGCGTCGGCGTGTTCTGGTTGGTCGATGGCAGGTTGATCATCGACAAGACACCGTTGGTACAAGCCGAACGTTATGGCAATCACCTAACAAACCCAAGGAACCACAGCGAGGTCTGGGAGCAATGGCAGAAGACGGGCAAAGTTCCCGGCGAACTTGAATACGATCGCGAGCCTCGAGGGCGAGTGACGTTCGACAGAACTAGGGGCAGCTTCACGATACTCGCTGACGAATGCATTTTGGAACGTAGACGGTTGATCGCGAGAATCAAATCTGAATTGAACCTCCCGAGGGGCACGCGGGTCGCTCCGGACTCACACTATCGCTGCTATGCGTGCCTCTACGGAATCGATGGTGAAGAGTAGGGGCGGCTTCCTCATCGTCATCACTAAATCCGCATTCGTTGCTGGGGAGCGATGCCTCCAGGGTTTCTATTTGCTTGAGCAGGAGCCCGAGTCAGCAGTGCACCCTCCACAGAATTTCGCAGGCCACCCCGTGCCGTTTGCGCATTCCTGTGGCCGGAACGAAGGTGTCAAAATCCGAGGCCCCACGTTCCTTCAACTAGTCAACATGGTGTCTTACGTCGCAGAAGCGTTTGACTACTGCGGTAGACCGCTTAATCTTCATCGTGCAAGGCTCCCGCGAGCAAGCCGAAGGGTCGAATCTGTGGCAGCGTCTTCCAAAGTCGCGACGTCTGCAGAGGGTGTGGTTTGCCCAAAGTGCGAGGTTCGTGCCTCTGAAGTTGAAAGAACCTCCAGTATTAAACTCATTGCCATGCGAATATAGTGAGCACATAGCCGAGTCGTCCCTGCCTGGGTTGGCCGCCGAGCAAAAAGGCGAGCCAGTGCCACTTGGGTACAAGGACGCCAGGGTTACCGTCATGAATCACTCTTATATTCCAAATAGTCTGTTCATCTTGGTGTGCTTCGCCATTCCCGTGGCGACCATCCTGTCTCAGCAGCCAGCAGTTACGGATCCATCGTCCGCGAGCGCAACGGCGCAGGAGGGCTCTGTGCCGTCGTCACAGCAGAGCGCGACAGGCAAGACGGAGATTACTATCCAGCAGGGAACCACGTTCCGCTTGAATGTGAATCTAGTGCAGGTTCACGTCACGGTGCGCGACGGAAAAGGCAACGCTATATCCGGCCTTCACAAGGAAGACTTTCTTCTGTATGACCAGGGCAAGCTCCAACCTATCTCCACGTTTGCTGTGGAAACGCGCGAGTCACGCCTGGAAAAGGCGCAGGCCGCGGCGAAAACTCAGGAAATGGGGAACCAGCTCGCCGTAGAGGCCGGCGGTGCGTTGCCCGATCGTTTCATCGCCTTGCTCTTCGATGACATTCACCTGTCCCTCAACGATGCTGAATTTGCTCGGACGCAGGTGTACAAGTTTCTCGATGGCGTTAGGCCCACCGAGCGCGTGGGGATCTTTTCCTCATCGGGAGAGCTGACCCATGATTTCACCGCAGATAAGGACGCACTCAAACAAACCCTACTTGGCCTGATTCCGAGGCCTCGTTTTCCCGTGGATCACGATAGATGTCCGGGCATGACTTACTATGACGCCGACCAAATCCAGAATCGGAGCAATTCCGCCGTCTACAACGCCATGGTCCAGTGGGTCGTGGATAAATGCCCTCCACCTCAGTACCACACGCCTCAGGAAGCTCGGGCCGGGGCGGAAGTCATAGTGAGGAATTTGGTTCCGGTGGTTCTGCAGCAGGGTGACGCGGAAAGCCAGATCGTCTATCGATTCTTGGAAGACTCCTTGCGCATGTTAGCGGGTCGGCCGGGTGACCGGGTGATGGTCCTGGCATCACCGGGTTTTCTAACCACGGTCGCTCAGTATCTGGACTTGTCCGGAGTAATCGACCGCGCGAACCAATTCAATATCGTGATTAACACACTGGACCCACGCGGCTTGTACTCTCTCAACCCGATGGGCGATATTTCCGATAACCGCAACTTCGATGAAAACGTGGCCGGCCTGATCGCCAGCTTCAATAACGACGCTCGATTGCGGCAGGGCGATGTGTTGCGCGATTTTGCCTACGGTACAGGAGGAATCTACTACGGGAACTCGAACGATCTCGTTGCCGGCCTCAATCAGTTGGCAGCAGTGCCGGAGGTTTCCTACGTCCTTGGCTTTGCGCCGCAGAGTCAGAAAATGGACGGTGCCTTCCACGAGTTGAAGGTCCGACTGGGGCAGAAGAACAACTATACGATTCAGGCGCGCCGTGGTTACTTCCTGCCGCGACGTTCGAACGATCCTGCCGAACAGGAACACGAGGAGATTGTGGCCGCGGTGTTCTCTCGCGATGAAATCCAGGACCTGCTCCTGCAGATCCAGACCAGATATTTCAAGGCCGATGCAGCCCAAGCGCATCTAAGCGTCGTTTCGCGAATTGATTTGAACGGCGTGCATGTGCGCAAAGCCGACGGGTGGGCTTTGGACAACCTGACCGTGGTGACGGTGATTTTCGATGACAACGGCAACTACATCTCTGGGCTGCAGAAGGTGTTGCAGCTGAAGCTGACGGAGTCCGATTACCAGAGGTACTTGCGGATGGGCCTGGCGGTGAAATCGGACTTTGAGCTGAAGCCGGGCCGGTACCTGGTACGGCAAATTGTACGCGATTCCGAAGGCGCCCAGATGGCCGCCCGAAATGGCTCCGTGGAGATACCGAATTGAACCAAGCTCGTGGCGGACCCCACACAGTGAGGAATGCGTTTGCCCCCACGCTTCAAGGGCGCAACTTCCTCGCGCAGCAGTCCGCGCACAGCCGCGCTAGCTCATCAGGGAGGGGGAAAGGACAAGATCTTGCGGAGGGATTGGTTCTCTTTGATTTCATACAGGGCATCGGCAGGAATGTCGGCAAACTGCTGTTTCAAGCCACTGGGCCATTCGACCTCAACCAGGCGCATAACCGAGTCGGTGCCAAGCCCAAAGTGCAGGCGCGTGTCGTTCGAGGAATTGTAACTCCCGCCACCGCGCACCTCATCAATCTGGGCCATGGTTGGCGTCGTAATTCGCATGCGGGCACCGATTGCCAAGCTATTGCTCTTAGTCCCTACCAATCGAAATACTGCGCGATGATTTCCATTTTGCGTCTCGTTGAGAAACAGTGATGGCGGCCCACCGACATTGAAGACCACCATGTCCAGGTTGCCGTCGTTATTAATGTCGCCAAACGCCGTGCCTCTTCGCGATTGCAGTGGACCGTCATTGAGGCCTGCGGCATCGGCCATCTCTTCAAAGGTGCGATTGCCAAGATTTCGGAAAAGCTGTAACGGTTCCGCGTAGCGCGCTTCGCCTGGTACCGTATCCATCAATGTAGTGAAGTTACCGTTGGCGATCACAATGTCGGGCCACCCGTCATTGTCGAAGTCCCCAAAACCGTTGCCCCACTTGACTGGCTGAGTTGTCAGGGCGGCGATCTTGGCGGGCACGGCGATGTCCACAAAATGATCACCGCGATTCCAATACAAGCTCGCCGGCTGATTGCCGAATCGGGTCACAATGATGTCCAACAGGCCGTCGCGGTCGATGTCCGCAAAATCGGCTGCCATGTTCCCATTCAACTGGCCATGCGGCCCCAGGCCTACACCGGCGAGAATGCCCACTTCCGCAAACGTGCCATCATGGTTGTTGTGATACAGGAAGTTCCAACCGGAGTCGTTCGTAACATACAGATCCGGCCAGCCGTCGTTGTCATAGTCGGCCCACACAACTCCCATGCCATGCAGTTTGTTTGGGTCGTTCACTCCTGCCTTTACGGAAACATCCTCAAACGTACCGTCACCTCGATTGCGAAACAGGAAATCTGTCTCGCCTTCCATTAGGTCCGGCAGTTCCACGAGCACACCTTTGTAGCCCATCGATTTGGAGGGGTCCCGGAGGTGCCGCGGATCCGTTTTCACATAGCGCGCAACGAAAAGGTCCAGGAGCCCGTCGCGATCGTAGTCGGCCCACGCCGCGCCGGTACTGAATCCGCCGACTTGGACGCCCGCTTTTTTCGAAACGTCCTCGAACCTGCAATTTCCCAGGTTGTGATAAAGAACGTTGTGCCCATAGCCAGTCACATAAAGATCCGGAAGACCATCGTTGTCATAGTCTCCGACAGCCACCGTCATGCCATAACCTCTTGTCGTGAGCCCGGCAGACTCGGTGATATCGGTGAAATGCAACGTGGCTGAGTCGGCATCCTGGTGATAGAGCGTCAGCATCGGGCCACCACCCTTGAGGTATTCCTCGATGCTGGAGTCGTTGACAACAGCAATGTCCAGCCTGCCGTCGTTGTCGCAATCGAATAGCGCAATTCCTCCGCCGGCCATCGTATCGAGCACATACCGTCGATCCAGTTTGGTGCGAGGAACAGTGGTGAGTCCCGCTTGGGCAGCCACGTCCCGAAAGTGGAGTTGTCTGTTCCCTCCGGGCGCCCTGTTCACCAGCTTCGCGCCGAGTGATGCGTGTGGTGACGCAGCACTCGGCTCCAGAAGGGTCTGCCGGGTTCCTATCGGGGCGTGCGTCGTCAAACGGAGAATCCGCGCGGCGCTGATGATAAGCAGGGACGCGAGAAAAGCGGAGGCGACTGACTTGACCATGAGACGGAAGAATCTTAGCAGACGCGGGGAGCACGTCGCAGCCAAGTAACTCGACAGCACGCGCAAAATGCCCCTAGCGGCGGAGTAACTTGTCGCCAACCAAGAGAGTAGGCTCCGAAGTCAGTGCTTCCAAACTCATTTTTGCTGCGGCTTTCGGTCTGTCGCTAAGCCGTCCGCCACCTCTCGAATCGTCATGATCTGATCCACAGGAAGGTCACGGACGACTTGCTTGATCCCGCTCGGCCAGCGGATCTCGATTTCCCGGACGCGCTTGTTGGGGCCAAGGCCGAAGTGAACTCGCGAATCGCTGGAGGACGCATAGCCAACCGCGGTAGTCACCTCATTCCATTGGGACGCACCGTCCTCGGTTATCAACCGGATCTGTGCCCCTATTCCCATCCGATTGCTCTTTGTCCCCTCGAGCTTGAGCAAGATCCAATGATTCTTGTTCTGCGAAACGTTATGAAAGAACTTGACGGGCCCATTGAGTACCGAGACCACCACGTCGACACGTCCGTCGTTATCCAGGTCGCCAAAGGCGACGCCACGGTGGGCCGCCTCCTGCTGAAAGTCGGGGCCGGCAAAGCCACTGACGTCCTGGAATTTCCCGTTTCGCAGGTTAAGGAAAACGGAGTTGGGTTCGGGATAGCGCCGCACATTAAGCTCGCCGATGTTGTCCAGCACATTGGAGCGCGCCACAAACAGATCCTTCCAGCCATCATTGTCGAAATCCACGATGCCATTGCCCCAGCCAGACATTTCCGTGGTCTTTGCCAACCCGCCGGCGCCGGTTATGTCGATGAAGTCGCCGTGTCCACGATTCAGATACAGGGGGAACTCTTCATGCTCGATGGCGGTGTGCCAAAGGTCTGGCAAGCCATCATTGTTGACGTCGCGAAAGTCCGCACCCATGCCTGAAAGCGCGGTACCGTTGGGGCCATAGGCGACCCCAGCATCCAGGGCTACCTCCTCGAACCTCTTCCCCTTGAGATTGTGAAAGAGGAAATTCCGCGTCGTGTCGTTGGCCACAAAAGCGTCGAGGTACCCATCGCCGTCGTAGTCAGCAAACACGACACTCATGCCCTTGCCGAAATACTTTGCGATGCCGGTCTCAGCCGAAACGTCAGTAAAGGTACCGTCGCCATTGTTACGGTAGAGAGTGTTGTGCAGCGGCGGATAGTATTCGGGATGACAAAAAGCACGCACGCCGCTTCGCACCATGCATGGCGGATCCCGGTTTACTTCCCAGCCGCAGTAGTTCACTACGAAAAGATCGAGCAGGCCGTCGTTGTTGTAATCGAACCAGCCGGCTCCGACCGACCACATCTTTTTCCCATCCAGCTTAGCGCCAGAAAGGCCCGCTTTGGCTGTCACGTCGGTAAAGGTTCCGTCGCCATTGTTGTGGAAGAGTTGGTTGCCGGTCACGTTGGCGACGAAGAGATCTGGCCAGCCGTCGTTGTCGAAATCGCCGACGGCAACGCCGCTGCCGTACCCCGCCCCGGCAAGTCCGGCCTTCTCCGTTACGTCCGTAAATGTTCCGTCGCGATTGTTGTGAAACAGTCGGTTCCAATAGACCGGGGACTCCTTGACCAGAGAAGGAATCTCAGCTCCGCCGACCAGATACACGTCGAGGTAACCGTCGCCGTCGTAATCCAACAAGGCCACGCCGGCGACCATGGTCTGGGGCTGATTTTTGTTTTGTGTGTTGGCATTGGCAGTTACATAGTTCAGTCCGGATTTCGCGGCGATCTCTTCAAAACGAATCGGCCCGGTGCCTACGTCCGCAGGAACGGAAAAAGTCGCCTTCCAACCGATCACCGAGAGCAAAAGAAAGGCCACTATGATTGTCAGCTTGCGCATGCTCTCCGCATCTCCAGTCCGAACGATCAGCGTCGGCAGTTTCCATAAAAATAACCTGAGAACGCGACGACGGGCAATTCCTGCGACGCGCTCGATCCACCAGTGGATTTCCAGTACATGATTTTGTGATAATGGGAATAAATTCGCGCCCTTTTTCACAGGGTTTTATGAAACACCCTCTCGTGATGCCCCGATGGCCCGCTCTCCTGCCCCGAATCTGCGGATTGCTAGCTATGCTGGTGCTAAGCTCTGCCGCCTCTGCTGGCCAGCAATCTCCTGAACAAATCTATAAGGAAGCTTCCGAGGCCTATGACCGAGGTGAAGTCGCTCGGGCAATCTCGTTGTACGAACAGTTTCTGCGCGTGCGGCCGGACTCCGTGGCGGCTCGCTCTGACCTTGGCATCGCGTTAGTCCACGAAGGCCAGTACAGCAAGGGAATCGCACAATACCAAGAAGCCCTGCGGCGAGATCCGGAAAATTCAGCGGTGCGACTCAACCTCGCAATTGCTTGGTACAAGCAAGGCGAGTTCGAAAAGGCGGCTCACGACCTGGAGATTCTGCGCGAGAGGCACCCGGAAGACCGGCAATCGTTGTATCTCCTTTCCGACTGTTATCTGCGCCTCGGGAGGAACGCGGATGTCGTAACGCTTCTGCACCCGGAATACGCCGCCAACCCCGAGGATCTCACCGTTGACTACGCTCTGGGCACGGCCCTGATTCGCGCAGGTCGAGTTTCGGAGAGTGAAAAGGTCATCGACCACATCCTGAAGAAGGGTGATTCGGCAGAGGCCAACCTGCTGATGGGCTCGGCGCAGTTTGAGGCAGGAGATTACAAGAGTGCCGCCGCAACACTGCATAAAGCCCTGGAATTGAACCCCAACATCCCCGAAGCATGGTCGCTCTATGGGCGCACGCTTGTGCGCGATGAGGATCCTCAAGGGGCCAAGGCCGCATTTGCCCGGGCTCTGCGGCTCGACCCCAATGACTATGACGCCAATCTGTTCATGGGAAGTTTGTTAAGGACTGACGGAAACAAGGAGCAAGCCGTTCCCTTCATTGAGCGAGCCCTGCGCTCTCGGCCGGCTGCGCCGGAGGCCCGCTTTCAACTTGCCGCGGTTGATGCGGCTCTCGGAAAATTGGACGATGCCCGCAAGGAGTTCGAAGCCCTTGAACGCGACTGGCCGGACTTTCTGGAGGTCCACGTCCAACTGGCCTCCTTGTATGCTCGCATGAACCTGAAGCAAGAAAGCGAACGGGAACGAGGCCTGGTTTTAAAGCTCAACGAAAAGGCACGCGACAGCATGCCCCAGCGAACGCCATAGAGCTACTGGCGCCGCGCCGGGCGAAAGATATCCGGGTTCCAGCGATCACGGGACATCGGGGCGCCGGAGTTTCTCGATGTCGTCCTTTTCTCGCCTGGCATCTTCTACCCGGCCAGCAGAGGTGTAGGCGCGAAGGAGGTCCCAGTGGGTTCGAACGGTTGCTGGTCTCAATTTTCGTGAGGTTTCCAAAGCGACAATCCCGCGATCCAGAGCGCCTTTAGCCACCAGCGTTTCACCCAAAACCAGAAATCCACTGGCGTTCGCGGGTTCAAGCTTAACGACTTCGTCCGCTAGGCGTATGGCTTCGTCGAACTGCTGTTCCTGGAGATATTCGTCCGCCAACCGGAGTTTCGCAGTGAGATTGAATGGAGCGATCTCCAGTTCAAGTTCGAGTTCTTTGATCCCGTCGGCAGGGCGCGCGTTCAACAGGAAAACACCATAGAAAAAATGTGCTCCCGGCTCGTTGGGGTAGGCGGTGGTCATGGCCAGAAGGAGTTTCTCGGCCTCGTCGTGCTTCTTGGATTCATCTGCCAAAGCGGCTTGACCGGCCATGCGGAACATCTCCTTGCGGTCGGGAGGAATCTCTGCTGGCAGCAAGGGATAGCGCAGAGCAGCCAGACCAATGGGCTCGGTAAGCAAATCGGCGGACGAACCCGACTTGCGCAGGCCTATCAGCAGGGCCATGGCCTCGTCGTATTGCTCGAAGCGAGTAAGAAGAACAGAAACATAGTAAAAGAGCGCCTCGGCCATTTCCTTTTGGTCACCGAGGCCCAAAGTCCGGGCGCGCTGCAGATGGTCCAGGGAACGAGAGTACTCTCGGGTTTGAAACTCGCTCATGCCAAGCAAGGCCCATCCCCCGCCCGCCCGCGGCTCCAGCGAAACAAACCGGCGCATCAAATCGCGAACCTCGCGATACTGCTCTTTGTCGTAGAGGAGGATTCCCAGAAACCAGAGCCCCTGCTTCCATTCAGGCCGGAGTTTCAAGGCCTGCTGGTACAACCCAATGGCGTCATCGCCGCGGTTTTCTTCTCTCGCCTTTTCCGCTGCTTCCGACAACACTGTGAACTGAGAGGCCGTTGCGGGTTTCTGACGGCTAAATGTTGTGCTGCACGGTTCAGCGGCACAGAGAATGGCGAGAGCGCACGAGCAAGAGAGCAGGACGAGAATCGTCGTGCGTATCATTAGTGGCGGCCTGTCTCTCGGGATGACTTGAGCTTGTCGTCTAACGGAGCCAAGACATTGTCCTTTTCCCTGAGTGCAAGGAAGGCCGCCCGCTCGCGCTTGAAATCCTCCTGCCGCCCCAAGCGTTTGTAAGCGTTGGAGAGGACGAAGCGAATGCGGGAGCTCTCCGGGGCCAGGGCTTTGGCGATTTCGAGTTCGTGGGCGCTTTCTTGGTACGAGCCGGTCTCAAGGAGAGCCCGGCCCAAAATGTAATGTGCCCTCGGACTCTGGGCGTCCAGCTCTACAGCACGCCGCGCCGGAGCGAGTGCTTCCGCGGGCCGATCGGCTTCGACTCGGGACACCGCCCATTCCGTCAGTGCAGGCGCGTGAGCGGGCGATATCTGCAGCTCCTTCTGGAATTCCTCGGCAGCGGGGTCCAGTCTCTGCTGAAAACGCAGCAATGTCCCGCGGAAGTAATGAACGTTGGGTTCCTGGCCGTAGTGTTGGAGCAGCCTTTCTGCCGAGTCGTCGGAACGTGGGAAATCACTCTTCAGACAATAAAACGCGGCCATGCCAGCCAGCCACACCGCTTCGCGTCGTTCCTGAGGATAGTCTTCAGGTAGATACGCCATGCGCAGGGAAGCCAAGCCCATGGCCTCGGCCAGGGCCGGCGTTACTCCCAGCTTTTGTGCTTTGGCCGCGAGAAGAAGCAGCGCCTCATTGAAGCGCTCCACACGGGTCAAAAGCAGTGCCCAGTGATAGCCAGCCACGTCGAGCAGGGCGTCAGTGCCCGGCGAGCCTCCTTTGGCCCAAAGCTCGAAATGATGCAAAGCGCTGGAATAGTCCTGCGTTTCGTATTCGCAGAGTGCCAGAAACGCGTAGGCGGGGGCGGGCTTAGGAGACAGGGCGATGAAACGCCTGAACGGTGCTTCAGCCTCGGAGAAACGATCTTGCTCGTAGAGGATGCTGCCGAGCCACCACCACCCCTCTGTCCACGAGGGCCGGAGCCGCACAGCCTTGGAATAAAGGGCAGCTGCGTCGCTCAGCCGATCCGCTTCTCGCGCCTGATCTGCTGCTTTGGCGATGTTCTCGAAGGTCTCAAGGGGCGCATCTGAAGCGGCTGGGTTGGCGAAAGAAAAGGACAATAATAAGAGGGCCGATGCCAACATGGGAACAAATATACAGGGGGTGGCCCTCGACGAGCCACCCCCCGGAAGGAGGTCCGTATCAGCTAGAACGTGTACTTCAGACCAAACTCCAGCTTGCGCTGGCCGTATATAGTATCGGTGGTTCCGAAAGTCGATTTCTGTGTGCACCGAACTCCGCCCGACGTAGCCGGGCAGGTCGTGCCAGTGATCATCTGTCCGAGGTCGTTGAAATTCGCCGTCAGGTTGGCGTCCCTCGAGGTGTAACTGCCACTGAACGACGGGAGGGCAGTATTGAGGAAGTTAAAAGCTGCGAAGCGGAATTGCAGCTTCTGATGCTCGCCGATCTTGAACTCCTTCAGCAAGCTCAGATCCGAATTCCAGAACATGGGGCCTGGGATGTAGGGCATCCCGCCGGTCCCAAGCTGTCCCTGTGGTGCGACGGTGAAGCAGTTGGGATTGAGGTATTGGTTCTTTCCCAAGTTCGAACGCGGATTGCAAGTAATCAACGGAGTCGGTGTAATACTGTCACTAGTAGTGCCCAGCAGCGCAATGGGATTGCTGCTCCAATTGAAATAGGCGGACTGATCGTTGAGTTGCGGTCCGCTGACAACCTGGGTGATGCCGGAAATCTGCCAGTCGTCGAGTGCATTGCGAACGAATGCACTGCTGCTCTTCATGTTA
>Ga0187780_10002618_pt1 | contig 13503 bp, 7 predicted proteins | sample 1015_Q2_SP10_20__FD_132429 | JGI IMG/M metagenome (GOLD analysis project Ga0187780, IMG submission 132429) | Tropical peat soil microbial communities from peatlands in Department of Meta, Colombia - 1015_Q2_SP10_20_MG | ecosystem: Environmental > Terrestrial > Soil > Wetlands > Peat | place...
GCCGCTCGGCCGCGCCAGTAAACGCGCCGCGCTCGTGACCGAAGATTTCACTTTCCATCAGCGTTTCGGGAATTGCGGAACAATTGATGGCCACAAACGGACCACCGGCGCGCGGAGAAAGTTTGTGAATGGTGCGCGCGACGATTTCTTTGCCGGAGCCGGTTTCGCCGGTGATGAGAACGGATGCGGAACTCGGCGCGGCCATTTCTACGATGCGCATGACTTCTTGCATGGGTTTGGAAGCACCAACGAGGTCGCCGAGGCGTCCGGACTCGCGGAGTTGCCGCTGAAGCACGGCGAGGTTTCGCGTGTCGCGCGCTTTGCTCAGCGCGCGGTCCAGTAGAGCGTGCAGGACGGGACCCTTTAGCGGCTTTTCGATGTACCAGAAGGCGCCGGCTTCGATGGCGGCGACGGCGCGCTCTTCGCTTCCTTTGCCGGTGATGATGATGGCGGGAACGTCGTGAAGATCCGGGCCTAGCTGCTTGAGCAGGTCCAGGCCATTCATGCCGGGCAATTCAACATCGGCGATTAATGTGTCAGGCTGGTAGCTGGCGAATTTCGCGAGCACTTCTTCGGCGGTGGCCACGCCGAGAACGTCATAACCCCAGCGCTGGAGTAACTGTTCGTAGCCTTTTCGCGCGTTGTCCTCATCTTCGACGATGAGGATGCGGTCTTTACGTTCCAGCGTTTCGACGGCGCGGACCGCCGCACGAGTCTCTTCCCCCATGGGTTTGCGGTTCTCCTCGTTTCTTGCAAAAAACCGGGTGGATCGTTTGCTGGACACTTCGACTGTAGCAAGCTGCGCGGCAGCTTGCCAAGTTTTCCGGGAGTTCCGCGGTGGGCCAGAATTCGAGTGGCGGAGATGCGCAGAAAATCAGGGACGATCGTTTTATTACAAGGTCGAAATCTGGTGGGGCTGGGGAGATTCGAACTCCCGACACGCAGTTTAGGAAACTGCTGCTCTATCCATCTGAGCTACAGCCCCACAATTTCATTGTAATACGTCTCAGGTCATGCCGGACGCAGAGTGTGCGCCGCCAGAGCAGCTAGCCCGCGTTTTTCATAGTGATAGTCCGCGGATCGGTTGAGGATCCGCGACGGCGCTGCAACTACCAGACGCGGCAAACGTCTTGGGGCGGCTTTGTCATGGGCTGGCCGACTTTGCACGAAAAGGCTTTGGTGAATTCGGGCATGTTCACGACGACGCCGTTGATGCGGTACTCCGCGGGCGAATGCGGGTCGGTTTGGGCGCGCACGCGCAAATCTTCAGGACGCTCATTGGCACAATCCCATTGGGCAAAGCCGATAAAGAAGCGCTGCTCCGGCGTGAGCCCGTCGATGGGCTGAAGGTTTTTGTCCTTGGTTGCATCCTTCCAGGCAATGTACGCGAGAATTTCGCCGCCGAGATCGGCCACGTCTTCTCCCATCGTGAGCCGCCCGTTAATGTGCACGTCGTCCACGACCACATATTTCGAATACTGGTCGCTGACACATTTCGTGCGCGCGTCAAATTTTTCGCGATCTTCTTTGGTCCACCAATTTTTCAGGTTGCCGGTGGCGTCGAACTGGCTGCCTTCGTCGTCGAAGCCGTGCGTCAATTCATGGCCGATGGTGCCGCCGGTGTCCCCGTAATTTGGTGCGTCGTCGATTTTCGCGTCGTACAGCGGCGGTTGAAGAACGCCCGCCGGGAAATTGATGTCATTCATTTGCGGATTGTAATAGGCGTCCACGGTAACTGGCGAAATGTCCCACTCGCCGTGATCGACGGGCTTGCCGACCTTGGCGATGTCACGGCGGTGCTCAAATTCGGCGCAACGTTGAATGTCGCCAAGAAAATCGCCGGGAACAATGTGGACGGAGCTGTAGTCGCGCCATTTGTCCGGGTAACCAATTTTGTTACGGATGCCGTGGAGTTTGGTGAGAGCCTGCTGCTTGGTTTCCGGGCTCATCCAATCGAGCTGCCGGATGCGCTGCTCCATCGCCGCTTCAATGCGCTGCACCATGTCCAGCGTGCTTTGCTTCAGCTGCGGCGAAAAAACTTTGCGGACATAAGCCTGCCCCAACGCCTCGCCGAGATTGTGGTCCGTGTATTGGACGCAGCGTTTCCAGCGCGGCTGCTGCTCTTTTGCTCCGCGCAGATACTTGCGGTAGAACTCAAAATTCTCGTCTACGAACTTCGCGGAAAGATACGGCGACGACGAATCGGCAACGTGGAAGCGGAGATACGCCTTCCAGTTTTCGAGCGGCTCGCTGGAGAGCAGGGCGTTCACTTCCTGAAAGAAAGCGGGCGCCGTAGCATTGACGATCTCGAATTTCGGAAATTGCAGCTCGCTATAATAGGTGGGCCAGTCGAAGTTTGGCACGAGCTTTTCGAGCGCGGGCGTGTCGATCTTGTTTTTTAGCTTGTAGGGATCGCGCCGCTCGACGCGAGTCATGGAAGCTTTGGCCATCGCGGTCTCCATGCGCATCAAAGTGTCCGCATTTTTCTTGGCTGTTTCCGGGGCGTCGCCGAGCATCTCGAAAATTTTCTGCACGTGCTGCACGTAGCGCTCGCGAGTCTCCTTCGACTTGGCGTCGTCCTTGGTGTAGTAGTCGCGGTCGGGCAGGCCCAAGCCACCCTGGTCCAGCGCAGCGATTTGCTGCTCGGAATTGTCGGGGTCTTGCGTCGAGCCGCTCTGAAACAGAATCGAACGATATCCGCCAGTGTAGAGCTGAAGCCGGGCCACCAGCGGCGCCAGGTCGTGAACAGTTTTCACATGCGCGATGGCTTCCAGCTGCGGCTTGAGCGCATCCGCGCCGCGCGCTTCGACCGCGGCTTCATCGACGCACGCCGCGTAAAAGTCGCCAATTTTCTGGGTAACCGCGTCGCGTCCGTTTTCGTTTGCGGAAGCCTGCTCCAGGATGCCTCGCAGAAAATTCAGATTGTCCTGGTAGAGTTTCGCGTAAACGCTCCACGACGTCTGGTCCGCCGGGATGGGATTCTCTTTCTGCCAGCGCCCGCACGCGTACTTGTAAAAGTTCTGGCACGGGTCGATGGACTTATCCATTGAATTGATGTTCAAGCTCGGCGAGTAGGGTAGGACCGGTTCTTCCCGCGTTTGTGCGTTCGTTGTTGCGGCCAGGACAAGCAAGCACGCAAGGAGTTTCAGCATCGATGTGATTCTCATATTCACCTTGAGGGGAGATTGTCGAAGCCATTCAGGCAGGAGGTTCACCCCTCCCCAACGCTCCTCATTCTACTCGTTGCCACGCGCTTCGCCAGTGCTGGCGTGCCTCGCTGTTGTTTGAGTGCTCCCGAGTGCGCGTTCTTGACCACCCGTGTTACTATTCCCCTGCCGCAACCATATCCTTGCTTGCCCTTTTTTCTCGCTGAATTTAAGCGAGGAGCAAGCCCTGCCAAATCGGAGGTCCTCATGAGCAAAGCTCTGCGCGTTATTCTCATCGTGGTCGGCGTGCTGGTCGTGTTGATCCTGATCGCGCCGTTTTTGATTTCCGTCAATCAATTTCGCCCCACCATCGAAGAAAAGGCTTCCGCCGCCCTGGGCCGAAAAGTGCAGCTCGGCGATTTGAGTCTCTCTCTTATTGGCGGCTCGCTGTCCGCGGAGAATCTTTCCATCGGTGACGATCCCAAATTCAGCTCCGCGCCATTTCTCACTGCGAAGTCGCTCAAAGTCGGCGTGGAAATTCTTCCGTTGATTTTCTCGAAGAAACTCAATGTCACCGGCGTAACGATCGACACTCCTCAGGTTACGCTGTTGCACAATTCCGCCGGCGTCTGGAATTTTTCCTCGCTCGGCGGGGCGTCGGCGAAATCCGAGGCCAAAACCGCTCCGGAAAAAGCTCCCTCCACGACCAGCGCGAGCGCTGCGGACCTCACCATCAAGGAACTGCAACTGACGAACGGCAGCATCATTATCGGGTCAACCGGCTCGCAAAAACGCAGCACTTATGACCACGTCAACATCACGGCCTCCGATGTTTCCATGACCTCAAAATTCCCCGTGACCGTCACCGCGGACCTGCCGGTCGGCGGCAAATTCAAACTGGATGGCAGCGCCGGGCCTGTCGACCAAGAAGACGCTTCACTGACTCCCCTCAATGCGAATCTGAACATTAGTTCCCTGAATCTCGCTTCCGCCGGTTTCTTGGACGCTTCCGCGGGTCTCGGCGGAGTCGCCGACCTGGATGCCACGCTTAACTCGCAAGGCGGCGAGGCCGAAACCAAGGGCACCGCGAAGCTCTCCAAAGCACTTCTGGTCGCCGGAGGCTCGCCCGCCGGAGTTCCCGTCACGGTCGATTTCAATACGAAATACAATCTTCGCAAGAACGCCGGCGTCCTGAATCCCTCCGTCCTGAAGATCGGCAATGCCGCCGCGCATCTCGGCGGCACTTATGAAACCGGTGAGGCCACATCTGTCCAGATCAAGTTGGATGCGAAGGACATGCCCGCAAAGGATTTGGAGTCGTTCCTTCCTGCGCTTGGCGTGAATCTTCCCAAGGGTGCATCGCTTGCGGCCGGCACACTCAACGCCGATCTCAATCTCACGGGTCCAACCAATCGGTTAGTGACAACCGGAAACGTCGGTCTGTTCAACGGCAAGCTGGCCGGGTTCGATCTTGGCTCGAAGATGTCCGCGGTTACCGCGCTCACCGGCATTAAAACCGGCAGCGATCTGGACATCGAAAAGCTCACGAGCGATTTGCGCATGGCGCCTGACGGGCTCAAGGCTGACAATTTTCTCGCGGTACTTCCGCAACTTGGTAACCTCACGGGCGCGGGCACGCTTGACGCCAAGAACGAACTTGATTTCAAGATGATCGCGACGCTCACAAATTCTCAATCGGCGAGCGCGGGTTCTTCCGGGGCAGGGGGCGGCCTCGGCGGAATACTCGGGAAAGTGGCGGGAGGCGGCTGCAAGAGCGGCTTGACCGTGCCATTCCAGATCAAAGGCACGACTGCCGATCCCAAGTTTGTTCCTGACATCGGCGGTGCGGCCGAGAGCATGTTCAAGTCGAAACTCGGTTGTCTGGGCGGCGGCTCCACTTCTAACGCACAACAGAATGCGAATAATCCGGTCAATGCGCTCAGCGGCCTCTTCAAGAAGAAAAAACCTTAGTTGTCATGAAGTCACTCAGCATTGAGCAAGCCACGGTTCGAATCTTCTGGATACTTATTCTTGTGGCTGCTTTGGCATTGTCGGTTTCGGGAAGGGCGCAAAATCTGCCCCCCCAGAACGATCCGCTCAATCCGCAGACTGAGCGCCTGGTTTGTCCGCTTTCTCCCGCGCAAACGCAGAAATCGATCGAGGCATTTGCCAAAATGGTGCCTACGTTCACCCAAGAACCGCGGTGCGTCAACTGTCATGGAGGCATCGACCCGTTTGCCGATCCGACGGCTCACGGCGGCGGCACTCAGGACCCCAAGTCGGATTGCGACGATTGCCACAGCGACATGCCCCCGAAGCGCGGCGGCGCGCCCTCCAAATGGCGGCTGGCGAATCCCGAACATTTTTTCAAAGGGAAGGACGGCAAAACGCTCTGCAAGCAAATGCGAAGCGCTTTTCCCCAGAGCCTGGATTTCATCGGCCACTTGATTGACGACAACGGGAACAGTAAGTTCACCGAAGTGGCTTTTTTGGGCACACGCGGACTCAACGAGGTGGGCCAGGCGCTGGTCAAGAAATACCAGCCGGAACCGCCGAAGAACATCACGCAGGGTGGCTTAATCGACATTGCGCAGGATTGGATTGCCGCAATGGGGGGAGAGTTCCAGGGAGATATCAGCTGCGGATGCGAGCCCGCGCAGTATGCCGTTCGAGCGTATTACGAAGCCAAGATCAGCATCGGAGCCGTCCTGCAACAAGCCACGACTATGGGGCCGGTCGATATCCCCATCACCTTTCACGACGACCATAGCTTTGTGGGAACAGGCACGTTTTTGATTAATGGAGCAGGGCGCGTGCAAGGACCCGGCGGCGCGTGCCTCTCGCAAAGCCAAGGCTCGATGCTCATCCAGGTATCCGGCAATGCCATCGAGGAATGGAAAAACAATCGAATGCATATCGAGGCCACGAATCTCACGCCAACAAACGGTGCAACAGAGGTCCAGTGTCCTCAGCGCGGCGCAAATGGTCCGCTAATCGGTGGAGACAAGGCCGCATTTGGTTTTGATTTGACCGGCCGCATTGGAGAGGCGGCGATGACCCGCGTACCTTTGCCTGCACCGGGAACAATCGCCATTTTGCGAGTTGAGGTCATTCAGCAAAACGCCCCCTGAAAGTTCGCAGGGCTCTTCCTCAAAAAGGAAAGATTGCTTTCGAATGAAGCGAGCGCTGAGGGCCCGCGTATGCTCTTGCTTGGTTATTTCTTTTTCTTCTTCGTTGTCTCTTCTGGCGTTGTGCCGGGCACGGTGAAATCCCAGACTGAATAGAAAACCTGGGCATGCCCGCCTAATCCCGAAGGTGTGGCTTTGTAGCCTTTGACGGGTCGCAACACAACGGCGTACTCACCCGGCTCCATCGGCTGATCTACACGCAACACGTAAAAGCCTCGCTCCTCTTTATAAACGCGGGTGGGCCAGCGTTCCTCGGAAAGCCATTTTCCGTCTTCCGGACCGTTGCCTGACATCATGTTCTTCATGTTCAATTTTGTGCGCGTTGCGCCGACCAGTCGGTAGTTGTCTCCCGTTTGAATCAGCTTGACAATAGCTGGCTCGAAGGCATCCGGATCGACACCCGGGATGTCGCCGTAACTCAGTTGGAATCTCGGATCCTTATCGTTGAGTTCTCTCGCGGACTTGCGGCCTGGAAGACCCCAGACATACGTCATGCTCGGCGCGCCGGGGCGCATCCCGGGCATGAAACCCGAAGCCATCGAGAATGCGGACATGGCCATCATCCCCGCGGGTCCGCCGGCCATGGACGCAAAACTCAGCCCTTGCGTGGCCAGGCTCCGCAAAGCCATTCCCCCCGGGCTGGGCGCGCCGGTCTTGTATTTCGTTTGTGCAATCTGAGCAATGGAAGGTGAGACTTCTTGTTTTCCCTTGGGGGCTTCGGTCATCAAGAAAACATGCGGCATTTGCGCTGCGGAATAGTTCGTGGAAAACATTCCGCCGCCCATCAACCCGCTCAGTATTCCTCCCAGCCCCATAGACGCCATTTGAGATTGCATGCCGGCGAACTGCTGCGGATTCACAGCCATCGCCGCACCGCCGGATTGGGGAATCGTGAAACCTTGCGGTGTGCTTTGCGGCTGCGAAACGTTGGGCGGCGCCGCGGGGCTTCCTCCGGTTGAATTCGCTGGCGGCGCGGAAGTTGCACTCGAAGGTGGGGGCTGCATTGCCTTTTCGGCGGAGGTGGCCGTAGCCGTGCCGCTCTCCGTTTCACTCTTTGGGGCAGGCTGGGGATTCGGCGTTGCAGGTACGTCGGCGCTTTGCGCCGCATCTTTGGTAGCCGCACGCTTCTTGCGCTGCGTGGCTTGAAGCATCGCGCGAAGCACGTCGGGGCTAATCCCCAGATCTTTCATGGCGACGAGGGCGTTCCCGGAAACGTCAAAGTTCGTATCCGAGACTTCAATCAGCTTAATCAGCGTCTCGTCGTCGAAATGGTTGTCCACCATCATCAAAATGTCGGCGTTCCTCAGGACCTTCTTTTCTTTTTTTTCTTCCTGCGCGCTCAGGGAAGCTGCCAGCAAAACAATGGCAATCAAGGCCAGAAGTGAAGTTCTTCGCATGGTCACGCTTAGGCAAAAGTCGGAATGTACCGATATCGGTGCCGTCCCGCGCCGGTTTGACCCGGGATTATAGCATCCTCCAATGCGGTTAGGGGCAAGGCGCAAGCGTCCCCAGGGACAGCAGACCTCCCCCCACTTGATAGTGCAATCGGCTGGCGTTTCGTTTCGCGCTTTCCGCTCACCGCCTCGCAGCACCATCCTTGACTCTACCGCAACTTCGCACTAGCCTCATTCGTCTACTCGTGAGTCGGTCTCTACGGTGTCCTTCTGTCTATTTTTTTGTGGTCAGGAGTCTCGCATGTCTCTGAAATGGATTCGTGGGTGTGCTTGCGCTTTGTGTTGCGGTGGAATTTTGGCGACGTTCTTTGCCCCTGCGCTCCTGGCGCAGGGCGGTGAGCCGCAATACTTCGCGATTCGCGGCGCGAAGGTCGTCCCCGTTTCCGGGCCGCCCATCGAAGGCGCAACGGTCCTCATTTCTCGCGGCATCATCACGGCGATTGGCAAAGATGCCGCCATTCCTCCGGAAGCCTGGGTCATCGATGGCAAAGGACTGACCGTCTATCCCGGTCTTGTCGATGCCTTCACCGACGTCGGCATTCCGGCGGCTGCGCCCACTGCCGGCGAAGGTGGCGGACCGCGCCGCGCGCAAGAAGCTTCCAAGGGCCCGGAGGATCGCCCAGGTTCCACGCCCTGGCGCAGCGCCGCTGATGAAGTCAGGCTCACCGACAAACGCATCGAATCCTGGCGCAGCGCCGGCTTCACCACTGTTATTTCCGCTCCCAAAGGCGGGTTCTTTCCTGGCCAAGCCGCCGTTCTGGATCTCTACGGTGAACACGCCGGCGACTTGGTCGTGAAATCGCCCGTTGCAATTCCCGTTGCTTTCCAGACTTCGGGCGGCTTTGGCGGCGGCTTCCCTGATTCTCTTCTCGGCGTGCTTGCGTACATCCATCAGGTCTGGTTAGACACGAATTGGAGCATCGGCGCACAGGCCATTTACGAGAAGAATCCGCGTGGCGTGGCGCGGCCGCGATATGACCGCACCGAAGCCGCCCTTGCCGACGCCATGGAAGATCATGCTCTGGTGCTCGTTCCTGCAAACACGGCCGTACAACTCCGCCGCGCCATCGAGCTCATCGACCGCTGGCAAGTCAACGGCGCGCTCTATGGCGGTCAAATGGCCTACGAGGTTGCTCCCGAGATCGCAGCAAAGAAGCTTCCTGTGCTCGTCGATTTGAAGTGGCCGGAAGCCGAAAAAGACGCCGATCCCGAAGCGAAGCCTTCGCTTCGTACCTTGCGCTTCCGCGACCGCGCTCCCTCGTCTGCCGCGGCCCTGGCCAAGGCTGGAGCAGCGTTCGCGTTTTATTCGGGCGGCATCACTGCTCCCAAAGACATCTTCAAGGCTGCAAAGAAAGCGATTGATGCGGGCCTTGCGCCCGACGCGGCCCTTCGCGCGATGACGCTTTCTCCCGCCGAAATTTTTGGCGTGGCGGATCGCCTCGGCTCCATCGAAAGCGGGAAGATTGCCAATCTTGTCGTGGCCGATGGCGACCTCTTCGAGGAAAAAACAAAGATCAAAATGGTCTTTGTCGACGGCCACAAATTTGAGATTCGCGAGCCGGAGAAGCCCAAGGATCCGCCCAAGGGCGACATCACCGGGAAATGGAAGCTCTCGTACACCACCCCCGAAGGCGCCGAGGAATCCACCGCTGACCTCCTCATGGACAAGGACGGTTCGATTTCTGGGACTATCACCAGCCCGCGTGGCACGACGAACATCATTAGTGGCTACCTCAGCGTCGACAAGTTCAGCTTCACCATCAACATCGTTCTGGACCAGGGCGCCACTGACGTCACCTTCTCGGGGACGTTCGATGGCACTTCTTTGAAAGGCTCCATCAGCGTGCTCGGCTTGTCGCTCGACTTTACCGGCGTCAAGCCCACTGGAATTGTGTCGCGGACTACGGACCTCGGAGGTGCGCAGTGAAAATCTCATCACCACTCAAAGCGGTTGGACGCCGCTCTCTTTTCCTTTGCTTCCTTTATCTCCTGTGCCTCCTTTACCTCCCATATTCCTCCAACGCTGCCACTCCGCCCGACACCGCCCCCGTCATCCTGATTCAGAACGCCACCGTGCTCACCGTTTCCCATGGCGCCATCGAGCATGGCTCCATCCTTATTAAGGACGGCAAAATCGCCGAAGTCGGGCAATCCATCAAAGCTCCGAAGGACGCGCAAATCATCGACGCGTCCGGACAATTCGTGATTCCCGGCATCATCGACTGCCACTCGCATATCGCCGCTGATGCCATTAACGAAGGCAGCGTCTCCGTTTCTTCGATGGTGAACATGGAAGAGGTCCTGAACCCTGAAGACATTGATATTTACCGCGACCTAGCCGGTGGCGTCACCGCAGCCAACATTCTTCACGGTTCGGCCAACTCGATTGGCGGGCAAACTCTCGTCATCAAGCTGCGCTGGGGCCAGCCGGCGTCCAAGCTTCCATTCGAAGGCGCGCTTCCCGGAATCAAGTTCGCTCTCGGAGAGAATCCCAAGCGTTCGAACTTCAGCATTCCCGGCCAGCCCCGGCGTTATCCCACCACGCGCATGGGTGTCGAAGAAACCATCCGCGCCGCATTTACCGAAGCTCGCGATTACAAGAAAGCCTGGGACGATTACAACAAACGCGCCGCCGCCGGCGAGAAGAATCTCATCCCGCCTCGCCGCGACCTGAAACTCGAACCGCTCGTCGAAGTCCTCGAAGGCAAGCGCTACGTTCATTCCCACTGCTACCGCGAAGACGAAATCCTCATGCTTCTTCGCGTCGCCAAGGAGTTTGGCTTCAAGGTCCGCACGTTCCAACACGTCCTCGAAGGCTACAAAATCGCCGACGAGCTTGCCGCCGCTGGCGTCGGCGCCTCGACGTTCTCTGACTGGTGGGCTTATAAGGTCGAAGCCTACGACGCCATTCCCTACAACGCCGCCTTGATGACCCGCCGCGGCGTAATCGTCTCCATCAATTCCGACGACGCCGAGGAAGCCACGCATCTCAATCAGGAAGCGGCGAAGAGCATGAAGTTTGGTGGCCTTTCCCACGATGAAGCATTGAAGCTCGTTACTTTGAATCCCGCCATCCAGCTTGGCATCGACAAGCGCGTCGGAACGATCGACGTCGGCAAAGACGCCGACCTCGCAATTTACAATCACGATCCTCTCAGCGCCTACGCCGTGGTGCAGAAAACCCTCATCGACGGTCGCGTCTATTTTGACCGCGAGCGCGACATTGCCAACCGTGCCGAAATCGAAAACGAGAAAAAGGCCCTCGCCGAAAAATTGAAGAAAGCCGCAGAAAAAAAGCCGGATGAGAAGAAACCTGAGGCCGCCGGCCAAAAGCCCGCCGAGAAAAAACCGGAAGAGAAGAAGCCGGAAGAGAAACCTAAGCCTCCAGCGCCAACACCGACGCCCACAGTTGATCGAGTGGGAGGTGCGCTGTGATCTTTCTTCGCCGCCTCCTTTACCTCATTACTCTCTTTTGCGTCCTTCACTTCGTTGGCGTCGTGCCAGCAAACGCCCAATCGACCACTTACGCCATCACCCACGCAAAAATCTTCACGCTCGCCGGCTCTGCCATCGAAGACGGCACGCTCATCATTCGCGATGGAAAAATCGCGGCCGTTGGCGCAACCGTGGAAGTTCCCCAGGGCGCGCAGGTCATCGACGCCAAAGGCCTGCAGGTCTACCCCGGCCTTTTCGATTCCGTCACGCAAATGGGCCTGAGCGAAATTAGTGCTGTCAGCGCGACGGTCGACTCCTCCGAAACCGGCACTTACAACCCGGACGTTGTCGCCGCCACCGCCGTTTCTCCTTCCAGCGAACACATTCCAGTCACTCGTGCTTCGGGAATCACGCAAGTCATGGCAGTCCCTGCGAGCGGCGGCCTGGACTTTTTCGGCGGCCGCGGAATCCTCGGCGGCCAAGCCTCCGCGATTCACCTTGCGGGCTGGACCATCGACGAAATGCTTCTAAAGAAGAGCACCGCCATGGTTTTGAACTGGCCTCAAATCGAAACCGAGACTTTTGACTTCTCCACGTTCTCCATCAAAGAAAAGCCCTATACCGAGGCCAAGCAGGAATACGACAAGCAAGTGAATGAGCTTACCGATTGGCTGGAGCGCGCTCGCCACTACGAGCAAGCGATGGAAAAGGGCTCCGTCGCTAAATATGACCGAGACCTCAAGCTTGAAGCCTTTGCTCCGGTCTTGCGCGGCGAGTTGCCGCTGCTGGTCTTTGCGGATCGCGCTCGCGACATTCGCAATGCTGTCGAGTTCTGCGACAAGCAAAAACTCAAAATGATTCTTGCGGGTGGCTCCGAAGCTGATAAGGTCAAGGACCTTCTTCGCTCGAAGGACATCCCAGTCGTCCTTCGCCCGATGCTCACCTTGCCGGACGAAGAGGACGATCCCTACGACCGCCTGCTTTCCCAGCCCGCCGAGCTTGCTGCCGCCGGCGTAAAATTCGCCATCGCCAGCTTCGACAATTCCTTTGCCCGGCGCCTTGGCCAGAACGCGGCCAACGCCGTTGCACACGGTCTGGCCTATGATGAAGCTCTTCGGGCCGTGACCATCTACCCAGCCCAGATTTTTGGTCTCGGGACCCAGATCGGCACCCTCGAACAGGGCAAACTAGCTAACCTCATCGTCACCAACGGCGACCCGCTGGAATTGACCACGGACGTGAAGTATCTGTTCATCAAGGGGCAGCTCACTTCCATGGAAAACAAGCATCACCGGCTCTACGAAAAATACCTGAATCGGCCAAAAGCCCAATAATCCGTTCGCCGTGTTGGGGAACGCGCGGCCCCTCCCATGCCAATTTTCGCGAAACTTTTTGCCGATTTCTGCGTTCCTAAGGATGAACGCCATGCGTCGCGCCCTTCACCTGACGCTGTTTGTGTTACTTCTCAGTCTCTCTGTGCCCGTGGCCTGGGCGCAGGACCCCGCCAAAATCGTCGAGCAATACGTAAAAGCCGCTGGCGGTAGCCGCGCCCTTTCCAAAATCCAAACCCTTGCGGTCGAGGGAACCTTTACCACCGACGACGGCAAATCCGGCACTTACACCCTGGATATCAAGCTCCCGAATCGCTTCTACCAGGAACTTCTGGTCGGCGACCAAACTCTCATTGAGGCCTACAACGGCAAGTCCGCCTGGCACAGGAATGCGCAAGGCGAACTCGCCACCTTGGTCGGCTCGGACGGGTTGCAACTCGAAGCCGCGGCACAGTATTACAACTCACATCTGGTCAATCCCAAGAAGGCAAAGCTGGCGCTCTCCCTTGTTGGAAACGCCCAAGTCCGCGGCAAGGACGCCCTGCAAGTCGAAATAACCAATGCCACCGGTTTGAAGCGTGAGGTCTTCTTTGATCCCAAGAGTCACTTGATCGTCAAGGAATCGGCGGAAGTCGGCGGTGTGCCCGAAGAGATTCTCTACGACGATTACCAATCCGTAGAAGGGGTGCGGCTTCCTCGCAAAATCGAGTTGCATCGCGGCTCCGCCTCGTACAGCATCAGCGTGACTCGCGCGGGCATCAACGGCACCATCGGCGAACGTGTTTTTGATTTCCCCATCAAGTCTCAAGTGCAACTTCCCGATCTCAAAGCCCTCTTCAAAGAAATTGACGAAAATCAAAAAGCTATCGACAAGATCAAGGAAAACTATGCGGGAACGGAAACCGAGAAGGAGACCGAATACGATGCCGAAGGCAAGGTGAAAAAGAAA
>Ga0187780_10002619_pt1 | contig 13503 bp, 11 predicted proteins | sample 1015_Q2_SP10_20__FD_132429 | JGI IMG/M metagenome (GOLD analysis project Ga0187780, IMG submission 132429) | Tropical peat soil microbial communities from peatlands in Department of Meta, Colombia - 1015_Q2_SP10_20_MG | ecosystem: Environmental > Terrestrial > Soil > Wetlands > Peat | place...
TCGACGCCATACCGCGAACTTCAACGGGTAAATTCTGGAAGGCAAAGCTGCGCGAGCGTTATTGTTAGGGCGCTGCGGTCGGCGCGACGGCTTTCTTTTCGGACTCTCGCGCCTTGGCCGGTAACCGGTCTTGTGCACAACCGACGACGTTGCCTCGGGGCCCTCGCATCCCGGCGTGAGGCGAGGCGCGAACGACGCGGTCGACTGGCGACGGCCGGGAGCAGAATAAGGCGCTTTGCACTGGCCACCCTGGGGAAGCGAGGCCGGCGTGTGGAGCGTTTCCATGCGCGCGCCGCCCGTAGAAGTCCACGCACCGACGCGTTACTTCTCGCCCCCGGGAAAGCTCGCATTCAACAGCGCCGCCAGCCGGGCACCCGCGAGCTCAAGTCGGCCGGGAATTAACTGGGTTGCCGTGTCGATGTATGTCTTATCGAGCACGACGATACCCTCGGAGGGCTGGTTACAGACAAAGCCGCGATACTGGTACGCAACCTTGCGTGCCAATGCATTGCTCTCCAGAGCCCATTGCAGCGGCGTTCCCGCAAGCCGGCTAGGGGGAATCGTTCGTGCTTCGCGAGCGAGGTAATCGAGCGCCGCATCCGTGGGTCCAGCCCGATTCGTGACGCGCAGACCCAGCGACAGGTTCACGAGATCGTTGTCCCACACGGCGTGCAGTTCGCGCTTGCCTCTCGTTTTCACGCCGGCCAAAGCAACCACGACATCGTTGCCGCCGCGATCCGTTGCACTGCCCTGCGAGTCGAGAACGCCCGGGGCATAGACATTTGATGCGGCATGTAGCGGCTGATGTATGTCCCCCACCAAGTGCACGATCCACTTAAGCGCTTCATTGCGCTCCCGAACCGGGCGGGTGGAATCGCGCAAAACGGAGAGCAACCGCTCAACTTGCTGGGTCGCGCACTCGCCGTTGTCAGGACACCAAGTAGCGGTCCGCGCAATGGGTCCGCAGACGGGAATGTCATCGAAATGCCGAAACGGCCGGTCGGCTGGCGTGCGGCGGATCTCGTCAGCCCAGGTCGAAACCTGTGCCAGCGTGGTCCTGCCCGACGGATTGCCGTCTTTGTCGAGATCGTCGGCCAAAAGCAGGGCCACCTGCGCGCGGGCCTCATCGTTCAAAAGTCGATCCGCGACACCGCCGACGGCACGGTGACCAACGGGTCCCCAAGCGTGGGCCAACGTCATCATGGCGGCCAGCAGTGCCGCTACCAAATATCTGGCCGATGAGCCTTTCACGATGTTCGGCGCCCGCATTTGGCCGTCTTTCCAATCCTTCATGAGCAACGTCTGACGGAGTATTGCATCCCGAGATGAACGGTTACCACAAAAAATTGCCCATCGACACAATCAGCGCCGACGCCGACTTCGCACCACCTCCATCAATATCGAGTTCAGCACCCAATGGCGCACAGAAACGCCGTCCCAGCGCCCGCTGCTCCTCCGAATTCCGATTCGACCGACTCCCTCGGCGTATGCGTGCGTGCAACCAGCGACACGCTCATCCCGGGCTCGTACGTCTTGCGCACCAGCGCCGCTTTCTCCGCCGTCGTCCATCGCCGCCGGCGTTGATCTCGTGTAATGACCTCTACCGATTCCAAATTCCTAGTCATATCCCTAGTCCTATTCCTATCCGTAGGATAAGCGATAGAGCAGGTACGGAAATTCAGGGGGCTAACTCACCCGGATCTGTCTTCATCAGAGCCGACCTCCGCAGACGCGGAGCGTCTCCTCTCTTGAAGCGCACGGTAGTGCTTCGCCCGCATCGGATGCAGCAGCGGCCGCTCGTGGCGCCAAGCAAGACCTAGATCCGACCCTATCCCATCCAGCGCATCAGTATCGGCATCAGCCAGGGAAGAAGAACCGCGGTAAGCAACCCGTTCAAGCCCATTCCTAGCGCCGCAAACGCGCCCGTTTGTTCTCCGATCTGGAAAGCGCGCGCCGTTCCGATGCCATGGGACGCAATCCCTAAGGAGAAGCCGCGCACCGCCGGATCTCGGCAATTCATCAGACGATAGATCCACTGCGCCCCGACGGCCCCGAAGATACCCGTCAGTATCACCAATACCGCCGTGAGGGAGGGCAAGCCGCCAAGTCGCTCCGCTATGCCCATCGCAATCGGAGTTGTCACCGACTTTGGCGCGAGCGAAACCAACGTGGCATCGCTTGCACCCAACAATCTTCCAATAAACACGGCGGAAGTCGCCGCGGTCAACGAGCCGACCAGAAGCGCAACCAGAAGCGGACCAGCCAGACGCCGGAGACGACCGAGCTGCGCGTGCAGTGGGATCGCCAGCGCGACGGTGGCCGGGCCGAGCAAAAAGTGAACAAACTGAGCGCCGTCGAAGTAGGTGGGGTAAGGTGTGCCGCTAATCCACAGCAGCGCCACGAGCGTAAGGACGGCGATCAGTACCGGGTTGGCGAGCGGGTGACCGTTACAGCGCCGGTTAATCCACACGGCGCCCTGATAGGCCAGAAGGGTCAGAGTAAGTCCCAGAAGCGGCGAGGCGGCGAGGTAGACCCAAATTTCATTGAGTCGCGCGTTCATCGTTACTCCAAGGATTCTTCCCGCTGCAACCCCCGCAAGACGAGAGCGGTCACTGCGATCGTCGCAAAAGTGCTGACCGGCAACGCGATCAGAATCGGCAGCCATTCGTCGGCTATTCGCTGAAAATGCAGCATCACGCCAACACCCGCCGGCACGAAGAGCAGCGAAAGATGTTGCAGAAGGGATTGCGCCGTATTTCGCAGCTCGGTGGATGCCCCATCGCGCAGCACCAATACGCCGAAGAGCAGGGCCATGCCAATTACCGGACCGGGAACAGGCAGGCGGAACAACATCACGATCGTTTCGCCAATCAACTGAAACAGCAGTAGGAGCGTGATTGCCTTGAGCATGAAACCTCGACTCGCACGATTGCTAGTAGTCTAACCAGCCGTACTGCTTTGACGGAGAAAAAAATAGAAGACTGCAGGCGGCGGCGACCTCGCCGATCGGGCGGGGACAAACGCGAAATCCGCTGGCAACGACCGCCGACTTCGAGGTAAGCGGTTCTCCGCGGGATGACGACAACCACCGGGCGAAAGGCTTCCGCCCCGGGTCGGACGCAGCGTGCGACAAATCACAGGCTTTCCGAGAAGCCGAAATCTGCGGGGCCTTTTCCCCGGCGGTTTCGCGAACCCTGCGTTGCTGCTCCGAGTCCCGCCGCAGTGCGGTCGAGAATTTGACAGCCAGGGCGAAGCGACTCCGGTAGCTGGGATCGTCGGTTTAACGTACCGAAGCAAACCCGGCATTGGTTATGGATAGTGCCAGTCTTCCCCCGCATAACCGAAATGGCGCCGAAGCCGCCCGGCCAACACGCCAAGAGCTGGATCGGAGGGTTCTACGATCCGGAGACGGCATTTTCCGGAGTCAACGCCGACCCTTGCGTTCAACGATCACCCGTATGATAGCGATGCGCGATTGAGAGACCGTATCGAGGATCGTGTCGGCTTGGATGATGCGCCTGGCGGCTGCCAAGACCGCGCCGCAATGGGCAAAAGGAGACGTGGATCGTGGGCATCTTGGATCGCATTTTCGGTAATCGCAAAGAACCCGAGGCCGGTGAGAACGAAATTGCCGACGCAATCATCGATCGGATTGTTGAGTCGACCGATAAGCGCCTCGCCCTCGTTTCCGGTTACCGCAAGATCTTGCGCGACTGCGCCCTGACAACGCTGGAACATCTGCGGGCGCTTTTGCAAGTAATTCCCGGCCCCATTGATGTCGGCGCCGCAGCGTGGGCACAGGACCATTCGCTGCATGCGATGCTGGCGCGCGCCGAGGACGCGCCGCGCGCCTTCTCCGCCGATGGCACCGTGCGAGCGTTCTTCGAGTCCTCAGCTGCCGAGCATTGCCTTGCGCTCTTCGGGCTGGAGCACACCGAGCGCCATGTGCTCGCGCCGGCCTTGGTCGGCGAGCAGGTCCAACACGGGGTCGCGCGCACGACCGTGAGCTTCGACCATCCGCGCGTGCTCGCACCATCGGCCGAAATGCAAACCCTGCGCATCGAACTTGGCAAACGGATGATCGATTTTCTCGCGATGCGGGCGATGGAGCAGGTTTCCGCCCGTCGCGACGAGAAAAAGGCTCTCGAGAACGAACGCGCGCTGCTCAAGGCCCGGCTCGCGCTCGCCGAGCGAGCCGGCCGGGGCCTGACCGGCCTTGCAGCCGCGGAGGCGAAACCACGCTCTGACGCTGCGACGATCGCCCGCGAACTGTCGGAACTGGAAAAGCAACTGGCCGGATTCTCGTCCACGGGTCTCATGCAGGAGCTTTTGGAGACGGTTCGTGGGACCTACGGCAGTCCTTCCATGCATCTGCGCCACGCGGTCTCCTCGCTCTCGCTCGACGCAATGAATTTCAAGGTGGAATCCTCGCAAAAAAGCGAATTTTCGCTGCAAGTTGTCGACCTATGGCTTGCAAACCGAGCCGGCGAGCGAGGCCCGTTTGCAGTGATCATTGCCCGGTTTCCGCGCTCGGAACTGCTCCCTTCGCAGCGCCTTTTGGCAGAAGCCCAGAAATTCGCCCTCTAGTCCACACGCCGCACCCTTGAACCTCGATGCACTGGTCGAGTGCCGGGCGACGAGCAACCAACGACGGCGATTCACTTATTTGCGGAACAACGCCACGGCTTCGTGAGCGATCCCCGCTCCCCGTGAACCGCACTGTCTTCGCCTTCTGGCCCCAAAACCACGCAAGCGGACGACCGGGGTCATTCTCGTTCACGCCGTCAACGCCATCGCCCAGTAGCGGTCCACGGAGGCGTCGGCGCGAAACTCTCGAACTGCCGCGATCGCGGCTTCATAAAATAACCGTGCCTCCTTTGATAGACCAAAAAGCGTCAACGATCGAAGGATTCGCGTAATGCGCAGATCGTTGTGCGTCGGGTGCGCGGCCCACCGCGGAGCCCGAACCCGGTAATCTGCGGCCCCTTGCAAACCGGCGTTCACCACCGCGAAACCGTAAAACGCCGCCATGCGACAAAACGCCCTGCGCAAGTTGCCGGCAACCTCCGTCATCGCGCCAAGCTCCTTGGCTAGCCGCGCACTGACAATGGGTGCATTCGGGTTAGCACCACTGGGGGTATCGATCGGGAAGAGCCATTGGATAAAGTCGTGGTTGTGCTCCAACCAGTGATCGTCGCACCGCAAGATCTCGTCGAGCGTCCGCCCCCGATTGTCGGTCCCCTTGCCCTCCAAGAAGGACCGCAGGACTTCGTTCGAGACCTCTCTCATCGGGGTCCGTTTCACACGACGATTTCAGCCAGCTGCGGAGGCCGCCGCGACGTACCGACAATACTCACAGTCCGTCGCTGGCGGTGGCGGATGCGGCATCTGCAGACACTGCGCGATTTGCGCAAGTGCGGGTTGGACCCAGGAATCGCTTCCCTCATACGGGATCAACTTGGTGCGAAAATGCAATACGTCATCAAAGGCTGCGTTCCCGCGGATCCCATTGGCATACACGAACCAAGCTTCGTCGGAGACGAGCAACCCCCGCTGGCGTAGCAGCCACTGGTAGAACTCGACCTGACGCTTGTAGCCGATCTGCCAGCCCGCATCCAGGCTGACCTCATCGCTCTTGGAAGTTGCCTTGTAGTCGACCACATAGTAGGTGCCGTTCGCGTCCGTCCACAAATCGTCGATCGCGCCAAAGACGGTGAGACCGGTTTGTGCATGCTCCACCCGGACCCCGCGGAAATTCTGGCGCCAAGCGGCGAACTCCGGGTGATTGGCCGGCACAAACGACAGCCCCTGTCGGGCCAGGCGCGGAGGTACTGTGCTTCCGCCACGATATCGATCGAACTCGTTTTTCAGGAGCTGGTCCACCGCGTTATTGAGGTTTAATGGGTAGCCGGCCGGTTGCGATATTCTCGCGACCTGATCGAGCCAAAAACACCGAGGGCAGTTCAAAAAAAGTTCGACCTTCGTTCGACTGAGCGCTTTGCCCACCCCTTCACCTCCTCGTCTGATTCGGCCACTATACTGGTCGGACAACGGCGCGTGGTGCGCCGGACACTGATGACTTTCTAGCGCTTAGGCCTCATGCCGCGGATTCTCCCCTCCGATTGGCGCACACTGGAACTTACCGGAGCGGCGGCTCGCGAGATCGAAACCCTGGCGTCGCTCGAACGCCAGCTTCCCGACTTTCTGACAGTGCTGCATGGCGTGCACTGGAGCCGCATCCAGCACGGCTTCACGGTGGTCGGCGAGATCGATTTCGTGGTGCTTGCCCCGAGCGGCCGGCTAGTTCTGGTCGAACAAAAAAGCGGGTTTCTGGAAGAAACACCGCAGGGTCTCGTCAAGCGCTACGGAGCCGAGAACCGCAAGCACGTCGGGCACCAGATCGATCGCATGATCGATGCGTTGCGTCTGCGCTTAGCGCAGGCGCTGCGAGGCGAATCGATCAGCATTGATTACTTTCTGTATTGCCCCGACTACACGGTCAAGGACAAAGCGACGGCGGGATTGCCGCCTGAGCGCATCATCGATCTGACGCAGCGCGACACCCTCGCGCAGCGTATTGTCGAAGCCCTGCCCGATCAGCCCGCACGCCCCGAGCTGTCAAGGCGCCTGTACGACTTCTTCGCGGGTGAGTTAAACCTCGTGCCGGACACGGCAACCCTCGTGGGCCGGGCCGAGCAACTCGTCACGCGCCTTTCGGGCGGTCTGGCAATGTGGGCCCGACGCCTCGAGTTTTCCCCGTTTCGGCTGCGCGTATTGGCCACCGCCGGCTCCGGTAAGACCCAACTCGCGCTGGCAGTACTCGCCGATGCCCACAAAGCCGGCCGACGCGCACGTTATCTTTGTTACAACCGCCCTTTGGCCGACCACGTTGCCCGCGTCGCGCCGCCCGAGACGCAGGCTTGGACATTTCATCAGTTGTGCGAACGGCAATTGCGGGCCGCAGGTCGGGTGCCCGACTTTCAACAGCCCGACGCCTTCGAGGTGCTCGTTGCGCGGCACGCCGCCCTACCCGGCGGGGATGACCCGGTCGATGAACTCATCATCGACGAGGGCCAAGATTTTGACGGCTCTTGGGTCGAGCCAGTGCTGCGGGACCTCAAAGCGGGCGGACGCCTCTGGTGGCTCGAAGACCCAATGCAGCGACTCTACGAGCGCGCACCCACGGCACTTTCGGACTCGGTCGTGCTGCGCGACGACACGAACTACCGCACGCCAAGAAAGATTCTCGCCTACATTAACCAGCTCGTAGAGCCCGAGCGCCGAATCGAGGCCGCGTCTCCTCTGGAGGGTGCGGACGTCGAAATCCTCGACTATGCCGACACGACGGAACTCATCGACAGGACAAAACGCGCGGTAACGCTCGCTCTTCAGGCTCGGTTTCGCAAACAAGACATTGCCATCGTCACCTTCGCGGGACGCGAAAAATCCAGACTCCTCACCCTTGATAGCCTCGGTTCAAACCGGCTCAAGAGCTTTACCGGGCGCTATGACCTGTTTGGAACGCCCCAGTTTTCCGAGGGAGAGATCCTGTGCGAGACGGTCTACCGCTTCAAGGGCCAAGCGGCTCCCTGCATCATCTTGACGGAGATCGACTTCGACTCCCTCGATGAGCGCGCACGCAATAAACTTTTCGTTGGCATGACCCGTGCGTCGATGAAGATCTATCTCGTCATCTCACGGCAGGCTGCCCAGATCTTGCTCGCGCGGCGCTGATGCCGAGCATCCGCGCGGTTTGCGACTCCCGTGCGGGCAGGCGCGCGCCCGCCACGCGACCGCGAGAACAATCTCGTTTCCGTTGGGAGAGCACGCTTCCACGGCGCAGGGATTCGTACCAGGCCGAGCAACTCGCGTGGCCCTCGCGATCGCCCGACGGCGACCCGTTTGCGATTCGCGGGGCAGCCGTGATGCAACGCGCGCCTTGCGCAATGGCGCGCCCCGCTCGTCTGCTGAGCTAGGCAATCGACACGTTGCTTCTCGTGGCTGCACTGCTCTTGCTGCTGCTGCATTGGAATCCGCTACCGATGTCATGGTTGACTGGCGAGCTGTCCGTGCTCGTGGTTTATATTGTTCTTGGCTCAATGGCACTCAAGCGCGCGCAACCCGCGGGGGCGGGCGCTCAGCTATCTGGCATCCCTTATGTGCTATGGATTCGTGGTATCGGTAGCCTTGACACACGAACCGAGCGGGTTTCGGACTCCGTTGGCAACGGCTCTCGCCCATCAAGTTTCGGGGTCGCCTTGATGCCGGAGGCCAGCACTCGCACGAAAACGCCCACCGTGCCTCGCGTCGGTGAAGCTTTGTGGAATCTTGGTTTCCGACCCTTCTATCTGCTTGCCGGAATTTTTGCGGCAGTTTCGGTCGCGCTTTGGATTTGTCAGTATTCGGGCTACCTTCCACCAACCTACGCGGAAGGCGCTGCGCAGCACGGAAGCGAAATGCTCTTCGGCTACACGCTTGCCGTCGTCACGGGATTCTTGTTCACGGCGGTACGCAACTGGACCAATCGGCCGACGCCCACGGGGCGAACTCTTGCCGCTTTGGCGATGCTGTGGCTTGCAGGCCGCCTGCTCGTCTTCACACCGTTCAGCGTCGCAGCGGCGTCGGCGAATGCGGCGTTCGCGCTGGCGGTCGCGATCGGGATCGCGGTGCCTCTCTTGCGCAGCGGCAACCGTCGCAATTATTTCTTTGTTGCCCTACTGGGTTTTCTCGGCACGGTAGCTCTTGCAGTGCATCTGCGTGGGCGCGTCTGGGAAACTTCGCTGAGTCTGCAAATTGGCCTCGACGTAATCCTTTTCTTGTTAGTCGTGATGGGTGGCCGCGTCATTCCAATGTTCACCAACAACGGCGTACCGGGCACCCGAGCGCAACGCCACCGACCGCTCGAATGGTTTGCGCTCGCCTCCGTGTTGCTCTTGCTTGCGGCGGATGCCGTGCAAGTTTCACCGCGCGTCATTGTCGTCTTATCGCTCGTGGCGGCAGTGGCTCATGCCGGCCGTCTTTTCCTATGGCAAACGTGGCGAACGCTCTCGACCCCTCTCGTCTGGATTTTGCACGTCTCTTACGCCTGGATCGTGGTGCACCTCCTGCTGCGCGCCTGTGTCGCTGACGGCCTGCTTGCCGCGCCTATTGCGATACACGCGCTGACGATCGGCGCGATCGGCGGTATGACCTTGGGAATGATGACTCGCACGTCCAAGGGACACACCGGCAGAGTGCTTTTCGCGGACCGCTACGACTTCGCCTGTTTTTGTCTTGTCCAGCTCGCGGCGCTAGTACGAGTGTTTGGCGGGATGTCTCTGCCGGGCCGGTATCGGGACACGGTCGTCGCGTCGGGGCTCTTGTGGTGTGCCGCCTTTGCTCTGTTTGCTGCGCGTTATTGGCACGTGCTTTCGAAACCGCGTCTAGACGGTAAGCCCGGCTGACCCCAAAGGAGCAGTGCTCGAGGGCGCCTCGCGGCGGGCTTGTGAACGCCTGGCCGCGAGGATGCCGGCCACTGCTCGTTGGGTCCTGGTAGCGGAACTCGCCTCAGGAGGGAAAGCAAACCAGCCTTCCACAACAGCGAAGCCCCGCGCTCAGGTACCGATTGACTCTCAGCGCTTGTGAGCCGGATCTGGCGGTCATTCTTCAGACCAGGCTCATCGGCCCAGCATCGCAGCACCAAATACCGCCAGCTTACGAGCCGCGGGCGCACCGCCCGTCTTGGCTCGTGCGCGCAGCGCTCATGCAAGAGACCTAATCGGAAAGAACTTGCGAAATCATTGGAGGTCCAACGAGGTGCGGGCAAGCTCTTTAACTTGCGGAGTACCCGTGCAACGAGTGCGGGTGAAATCACGCCGGAGAGGCCGGTTGGGTGTGCGCTGCGCGCCGCTGCACAGGAGGTGCGCGGTTCGAAGCGAAGATTTCGGGCTGCAATGGTTTCGCCCCGCCAGAAGTGCGCCACACGGCTGGCCTGCGGCGAAAATCAGTTTCGCCTTCGCCCTAACCGGCAGAGGGCTATTGTGCAGGCAGTGGGCAAATTCGGGGGCAAACAATGAACGGTTTGGTGAACCGGATCCGCCAACTTCAGGATCTCGGACAGAAGGTCTGGCTTGATGAGCCACTGGGAAGCGCCCTCCTCGGCGGAAAACTCGGGCGACTCATCGAGGAGGACGGTGTTTCTGGGGTCTGCTGCGATCCGTGTCTTCCGGGAGGGAATTTTGCGGACCATAAGGCAGAGAAAAAAACGGTTCGCGAGCGTGCGCCCGCTAGCGATCCGGCGCACCAAGCGCCTGAAGGCCCTGCGTTGCATATCGCAAGGGAAACAGCCGACGCACTACACCGCACGTTTCGCAACTCCCAGGCTTACGATGGCTTCGTCACCGTCGCAATTTCTCTGGCGGCGGCATCCACCGACGCCGCCGAGATGATTGCGGAAGCGCATCGCCTTCGCGACGTACTGGGTCGCACCAACGTCCTCATACAAGTGCCGGCAACTCGAGAAGGTTTGACCGCAATTCGACAGCTGACCGTAGAAGGCATCAGCGTGAGCGCCGCACTGATTTTCGGTGTGTCCCGCTACCGGGAGGTGCTCGATGCCTACCTCACCGGGCTGGAAGATCGAAGAAGCCGTGGTGAATCCCTTGACGGCATCATCTCCATCGCCCGGTTGGCGGTCGACCCAATCAACGCCATGGTTGATGAGCAACTCCGCAGCCTCACGGCGCGCAGCCAGGAGCAGCGAAACAGGGCACTACTCGGAAAAGCCGGCGTGCAGGTCGCGCGTTTTGCCTATCAGATCTACAAAAAGACCCTCGCCTCGCCGCGGTGGGCCGCCCTGGCTGCGCATGGCGCGCGACCTCAGAGGCTCCTTTTTGCTGACTCCTGCGCGGCCGGCCGCACAGGCGGTGGCGTCAAGCATGTCGATCAGTTGATCGGCCGCGATTCCATCATCGCGCTCACGTTAGAAACGCTCAGTGCGTACCGCGTTCACGGCAATCCAACTCCCTCACTGGAGAGCAGTCCCTACGAAGTGGCGACGTTTTTGGTCGACTTGTCCGAAGCGGGAATCGACCTCGAACGCGTAAGCCAACAGCTGCAGGTTGAGCACGCACGACACCTTGCCGAGCATAAACCCCGGACGGACAGGCGCGTCGCTGAGATCAGCAACCTCATGGCGTAAGTACAGGGCGCATACGCAGGCCGCGTCGCACTCGCCCAGCATGCAACCCGTCTGCGCCTAAACAAAACCCGCTGCGCATACGCGGTCGCCGGGCTGCGCAGCAGCCTGCCTGACGCCGCCACGGTGCCTTCGTATTCCACTTCGGAGCTTGGAGTCTTTCGCGCATCGCGCCCGACATGCGCCTCGACCCCCGCGGCGTAGCGCAGCCAGCGGCGGCTCCCAAAGGAGGTTCCGACGCAATACCGCGGATTCAATGCGCCTGAAGCTTGCAAAAGCGCCCGTGGCGCGTCACATTCATCAACTCGTGAAACTGCTGGCGTGACATCCGCAGCAAATGCTCATGATCGCCCGCCTCGGCATATACGATGTCATTGAGATCGAGATCGTCGTCAACGATGGTCTCGAGGCCCCACACCATGCCAAACGGCGGAACCGCGCCACGATCGCAATCAACAAAAAGCTCGCATATTCGATTTTCATTTGCCAAGCATAGATTTTTACGGCCGAGCAGCCGAGCCAACTTGCCAAGCATCACGGATTTGTCGGCCGGGATGACTGCCATTACGTACCCACGTTCGTCTTCGATGAGCACGGATTTTGCGAGCTGGTGTGGTGGGATGCCCGCGGTGCGCGCGGATTCCGCACTACAGTGGCTGTATTTGTGCGTGCATACGTCGTAGCTCGCACCGCGCTGTGCAAGAAAGCTAGAAAGGCGAAGTGGGATCGACATGACAGGCTCCTGATATAAAGTCGGGGCTAGACCCCGGATCTTGGGATGCGGCCGTCTCTTCGGTAGTTTGCACCGCTCCCCGCCTTCCCGAAAGACCATTCGGTGTCTGTATTCCCCTAAGTCTATTAGGGTCTAATACCCGACTGCACCTGTCCCAAGGACGTTGATTTCCCCCAACGAATCCCCCAAGGAATCCCCCAACGAATTGCCCGCCACGGTTTGCCTACGCACCGGGCTCAACCCGGCAAACGGGTCAGTATGCGGCGGCAACGCCTTGAAAAACGCGCGGGCGGCCCAAAGCCGCCCGCGCCCTCCGAGAAGAGGGGAAAGGTTTAATCAGAAGAGGCCCGGCAACACCGGAGTACCTTCGATGCGGACGGACTCCAGGGCATCGGGATCGAGTCCAAGCGCTCGCAGAATCGTGGGAGCCACTTGCATAGTTTCCACGAAACTCGTCAACGTTTTGGGCTCCATCGCGGGATTCGACACGAGCAGCATGACATTGGTGTCGTCAAACGCGAATCCACCGTGCTCCGCCTGCTTCTTTGTGCTCCCCGTATATGTGTGCCCAATATTTGGCTGAACGATGATGTCGGGCACGCGCGGATCGCCGTTGGGAGGAATACCGGCCGCATTGAACATCGTCGTCAGGGTATCAGCGTAGAAGATCTGGTCGACGGCCAGCTGATCCGCCGCGCCCTGAAGAGTTTGTACCGCATCGGCCGTGGAGCACGACGGCGACAGCCAGATCTGAGAGATGTCATCTTCCGTCGGACCGATCCCGGTCGGGTTTTCGGGTGACTCGGAAAACGGCAAACAACTGGCGAGGACCGTGGCAGGCGTGGAGCCCACGTTAGCCTGCGGCACGTAGCGGGCCGGGTCGATTGGCGATTGTCCGTGCTTGGCAGTAACCACGATGAGCGTGGATTGGCTAAGACCACGCGCGGCCAGTGCCTTGACCATCTGACCAATGCTCGCATCGACGAAGGCAATCTCTTCTTGCAGTACCGGCGAAGGCGTCGCCTGCGCATCAAGGTAGCCGCCCACGATCGCGGGGCTCGACGTCTTCTCAATGAGCTTCTCGCCGACACTCACGGCCTGAAAGTTCATTCCGAAGATGGTTGGCACCGGAGCATTGCGGGAGTTCTGATGGTTCCGACCGTTGATCTCATTGAGAATGGCGTTGACCTTTACCGCGTCATAGCACCGAATATTCGCAAAGGAGTTTGTCCAGGCCGTGAGGTCCGCGGACGGATCTTGCACGATGCCGCAATTTACGCCAGTTGCCGTAACGACGCCGGGCAGTGCAACGACATTGGAGTTGATCTCCGGACTGAAGTAATCGTCCAGATTTTCCGCCTTGTTGCGTGGCGCCTTGCTGCTTGCGGGACCCGACACCGACGAGTACGCAGGATGCTTGTCCGACCATGCCGTGTATCCGCCGGCAGCGTGGATGACGCCAAATATCGTGTTGGTGCGAACGAAATTCCATGGATACACGGGCTGACAGCCGTTCATGGGATCGCGCGGAAGTCGGCGCGAGTCGATGGACTCGACGCCGCCCTCAACCAAGCCAGCGCCGGCTGCGCCGCCA
>Ga0187780_10002620_pt1 | contig 13500 bp, 11 predicted proteins | sample 1015_Q2_SP10_20__FD_132429 | JGI IMG/M metagenome (GOLD analysis project Ga0187780, IMG submission 132429) | Tropical peat soil microbial communities from peatlands in Department of Meta, Colombia - 1015_Q2_SP10_20_MG | ecosystem: Environmental > Terrestrial > Soil > Wetlands > Peat | place...
CAGCGATATGATTCAGCAGGGCAGGACGCGTGGCGACCAATTTGAACTGTCGGCCGCAGCAGATCAGTAGAATCAACGGGTGGGGTACTGATACGGACCGACGCAAAGACCGCGGCGTTCGCCCTGATCGAGCACACGGAGCACACGAACATGAAGCCAAAGAACACGATCTGCCTCTGGTTCGACAAAGACGCGCACGAGGCGGCGCGCTTCTACGCCGCCACCTTTCCGGACAGTAAAATAACCGCTGTTCATAATGCGCCCGGTGACTATCCGAGCGGCAAGGAGGGTGATGTGCTGACGGTGGACTTCACCGTTCTTGGCATTCCCTGTCTCGGTCTCAACGGCGGCCCGACGTTCAGGCACAGCGAGGCCTTTTCCTTCCAGATCGCGACGGAAAATCAGGAAGAGACGGACCGCTACTGGAACGCGATCGTCCGCAATGGCGGCGTGGAAAGCCAGTGCGGTTGGTGCAAGGACCGCTGGGGCCTATCCTGGCAGATCACTCCGCGCGCGCTAACCGATGCGCTTGCGGCGGGTGGAAGTGAGGCCAAGCGTGCCTTCGAGGCGATGATGACGATGATGAAGATCGACATCGCCACGATTGAGGCAGCGCGGCGAGGCTGACGTGAACACGACGATAGCTTGCTGTGCGCCAAGGGATTCTCGGATCGTCGAAGGCCGATGATCGTTCCGGACTCGGGCGTCAAGATGTATGCAACAAATCTGCCCTTCGATTTAGGTGAGCGCATAGGAACTAGGGCGCACCGTCACCGAACTGCTCAGGGCAAGACTTCTCCGGTCGCCGCCTAAGTGTCTGTGGCCGACGCGGCCCGCTGCGCCGGTGACCATCATCAGGCACTCTGGCACCACCCCTTTTCTTGCAATCGTCGCGCCGATTCGCATCGCTGTTCCTACGCATTCCTCCACTGCCTGTTGTTGTCTTTTGTGTCGGTGGTGGGTTGCCAGGTGCGCAGTCAGCCGCTAGAGTAACTTGAGGGAGGTGCTTAGTCTACAGCCTCGATCGGGCGAGGAATCTTCCGATGACCAACGAAGAACAGAGGCTGTACGCGTCGGAGAAGCGTGAAGTCCATTGGAAGCGCTGGGGCCCTTACCTTTCCGAACGGCAATGGGGCACGGTCCGCGAAGATTACAGCCCGGACGGTGACGCTTGGAACTATGTGTCGCATGACGAGGCTCGTTCTCGCGCCTATCGGTGGGGCGAGGACGGCATCGGAGGGATTTGCGACCGCCGCCAGCACATCTGCTTCGCCATCGCTTTGTGGAACGAGAAGGACCCGATCCTCAAAGAACGGCTCTTCGGCCTGACCAATCGCGAAGGCAATCACGGCGAAGACGTCAAAGAGTATTACTACTATCTCGACGCCACTCCGACAAGCTCCTACCTGAAATTTCTCTACAAGTATCCTCAAGCCGCGTTCCCCTATGAACAGCTCGTCGGTGAAAACTCCAAGCGCACGCGACACGATCCTGAGTATGAGCTGATCGACACGGGAGTTTTCCAAGATAACCGCTACTTCGATGTGTTCGCGGAATACGCGAAGCAAACCTCCGAGGATGTTCTGATTCGCCTGACCGCATGGAACCGGGGTCCGGAGCCTGCCCGCCTGCATCTTCTTCCGACCATCTGGTTTCGGAACCGCTGGTCCTGGGGCGACTATGACGATTCCCCGGTTGCTTCTCGGATCGACGGACCTGGGGGAACCGCGCTGGTCGAGTTGGCGGAGTTTCACTACGGCAAGCGGTGGCTGCTGCTAGAAGGATCGCCGGAACTACTGTTTACCGAGAACGATACGAATATGGAGCGTCTCTTCCAGACCAAGAGCCGCACGCCGTACGTCAAAGACGCGTTCCATCGCTACTTGATCCAGAACGAGCGAGCGGCCGTCAATCCCGCCCAAAGGGGCACAAAAGCCGCCGCTCACTACGCAAGGGAAATCGCCCCGGGTGCGAGCTGGGAGATTCGGTTGCGCCTGCTGGACAGCAACCCGGCGACCAGCGGCGCAGCCGCGCAGGAGTTGTTCGGGGCCGCGTTCGAAGCCGTTTTCAATCAACGCTTGAAAGAGGCGGACGAGTTTTACCAGCAGCGCGTCCACGTCGGCATGACGGACGATCCACGTCTCGTGCAGCGCCAAGCATTTGCCGGCCTGCTTTGGGGAAAGCAGAGCTACCACTACGACGTCAGCCGTTGGCTTCGAGGGGATCGAACGCAGCCCGCGCCGGACGCTCGGCGCTTGCAGGGACGGAACCACGATTGGACCTACCTCTACAACTCGGACGTGATTTCGATGCCGGACAAATGGGAGTACCCGTGGTACGCCGCCTGGGACCTGGCCTTTCATTGCGTGGCCATGGCGCTGATCGATCCAGACTTCGCCAAAGACCAGCTGGTGCTTTTCCTGCGCGAATGGTACATGCATCCCAACGGGCAGCTTCCGGCCTACGAGTGGAATTTTTCCGACGTGAATCCTCCCGTGCACGCCTGGGCTGCCCGGCGTGTCTACAAGATCGCCGCTCGCATCCAGAAAGAAGCGGATCGCGCCTTTCTCGAGAAGGTGTTTCACAAACTGCTGCTGAACTTCACGTGGTGGGTGAATCGGAAAGACCCACAGGGAAAGAACGTCTTTGAAGGAGGCTTCCTCGGTCTCGACAACATCGGTGTGTTTGACCGCTCACGACCGCTCGGTCCCGGGAGCTTTATCGAGCAATCCGACAGCACCAGCTGGATGGCGATGTTCTGCCTGGACATGCTGTCGATCGCCATGGAGTTGGCTCGCGAAGACCCTGCCTACGAGGATGTGGCAAGCAAGTTCTTCGAGCATTTTGTCCATATCGCGCAGGCCATGAATGACATGGGCGGCGAGGGAATTGGATTGTGGGACGAGAAAGATGGCTTCTACTACGACGTTCTGCACAAAGAGGATGCCTCCGTGCACATCCCCATGAAGGTACGTTCGATGGTCGGGTTGATTCCTCTGTTTGCGGTGGAATCGTTTCATCCGACTGAGCTGGCACGCATGCCCTCGTTTATGCGAAGGATGCAGTGGTTTCTCGATCATCACGCCGTCGTGGCCGAGCACGTCGAAATGAGTCGCCGAACCCCGAAGGGTTCCTACTTACTGCTGACCATTGCCAACCGCAGCAAGCTCGAGCGCATTTACCGTTACGTCTTGGATGAAAAGGAGTTTCTTTCGCCGTTTGGAGTTCGCGCCCTCTCGAGATATCACGCCGAGCATCCCTTCACGCTTTCTGTCGACGGACAAAGCCACTCGGTCAACTATGAGCCCGGGGAATCGTCGACCGAGATGTTCGGTGGGAATTCCAACTGGCGCGGACCGGTGTGGTTCCCGATGAACTTCTTGCTCATCGAATCCATGCAGCGCATTCATCACTACTACGGCGACGGTTTCAAAGTGGAGTGTCCGACCGGCTCGGGGCAGTTGAAGACGCTCTGGGAGGTAGCCGCTGATGTCTCTCGGCGCCTTTCCAGCATTTTCGTGCGGCGCGATGGCCGCCGCCCCATTTACGGCGACGTCTCTGTGTTTCAGAGCGATCCGTACTGGCGCGATCTCATCCTCTTCTACGAGTATTTTCACGGCGAGACAGGAGCGGGACTGGGCGCGAGCCACCAAACCGGCTGGACGGCGCTCGTGGCCAAACTCCTTGAACAGAGCGGCGAGTAACGGATCGTTTTTGCGTTCGATGAGCCGGGGCGGGCGAACCTACTTCGAGGCAGGTTCCACCAGTTCGATCAGGCATTTCCGACCTCGTGCCGCGGGCAGCAGGAAGAAGTTTACGCGGGTGTGATCCGCGCCGGCTTGCGTCGTGGGGTAAATGGGACGGATGCCGAATCTAGCAGAAAGCAGCGCCGTTGCGCGATCGACATCGCTCACGTTGACCTCGACCTGCTGAATGCCCTCGCCGAACTTTTCCAGATAGCGGGCGATGGCGCCGGATCCTTTCAGATCGCACGTCGTCAGGATGTCGAGGTCACCTTCCCCGCCGAAGTGTAGCTCAAATTCGATTGCATCCTGATTCTTGGGGACTTCGGCGAGCCGAGGAAAGGCGTTGGCGAGGCGAATTCGCTCAAATGTTTCCGGGCGAACGGCGATTCCGACGACGAAGAAAAGAGGCTCGAAGGGCCGAGTCAGCTCGAGAAACTCCGGATCGTGAATCCAGTCGTTCGATTCTGAGAAGCACTCGGTGAAGGCCGCCCGGTGCGCCGCGCGAGCCGCGGCCGCTCGTTTGGCCGGATCGGCATCGGCAAGTTGCGTGATCCAGAGCGCGATGTCGCTGGCCTCGGCCATCGTTCCAGAGATTATTCCGATTCTGGGGCGGGCCGGAAGGCGTTGCCGTTGGAAAGGGAGATGTATTCAGTCTCGCCCGGACGAACCGTGACAGGCACATCCCACATCGAGCGCCTGTCACCCACCACCGCCGGTTCATCGAGCGTGGAAATCCAATAGGTCCCCGGCGAGACGCTAGGCACGTAACCCTGGCCCTGCAAGTTGGTTTCTGCGCGCGCCACGAGGTAGGTCGACTGTGCCAGTTGGATAGCGCGGCGGTGAATGTCGGGAAGCCGTTTTCCCACGAGCGCGTTCCATCTTAATCCCGGATCGATCTCTCTGAAATTCAGGTCGATTCCTTGAATGCTGGACGGGTGCTGGTCAATGTAGCGACGGACGGTCTCCTCATACTCGGCCGAGAGCTTGGCGAATCGATCGGGATTTTTCTTTTGATCCGACGGCTTTACTTTCGGCTTTGGAAAATCCGCCGACTGATCGCCGGCGTTCTGCTCCATGTAGGCCTTGCGAAACTCGGGCACGGTCAGGATGTCGGTCGGGCTCAGCTTGCGGGTGAAATCCTCTCCGGAAAGCGACACCCACTGATTCTTTCTCATCCACTCCTTTAATTCAGGGGAGTACTTGGAATCCAGCTTGTCGATAAATGCATTCATTTCCGGTTTAGGGCTGGCGCGATCCACCTCCTTCTCGATATCGTCGAAGCTCTTGCTGAGGAGGTAGAAAGGAAAACCGCGCACAGGTTCTTCCAGACCGCCGGACGGTGTCGCCCGGGCCACGAACTCGATCGAGCCGGCCTGTGCGGCGGCGCCAGAGGCAAAACCCAGAATTCCCAGGCCGAGGAATAGGGCAATACCGAGAACGGTTTTCATGCCGCTCATCGTAGCAGATTGCGCTAATCGCGTGAGACGGTGGAGCGAGTTGGTAAACGTCTCAATCGAAGGGTTGTCGAGCAGGAGAGGCTTAGTACAACGAAAAGGTTTGCTCGATCACGACTCGCACGGCAGCGGGCTTGCCGTCCGGGCCGCGCGCTGGCGTGCAGCGCCAGGTGCGTACGGCCTCAATCGCTTTCTCATCCAGACCGAATCCCAGGCCTTTGGCAACATGAGGATCGGCAACGCGCCCGTCGGCCGTGACGATGGCCGTCAGTTCCACGCTGCCCTGAATCTTTACTTTTACAGCTTCGTCTGTGAACTCGGCCTTGGGCATGTAGTAGCACGCCGGTTCTCCGTAGCCGCCAGATCCCGCGTTGGGCGTGCCTCCGCCGGTGTTCCAGCCTTGGCCGGGACCCACGCCCGCGCCATTGCCGTTACCGACTCCACTGCCGTTGCCCCGACCCATCGAGTCATTCGAAGCTTTGCCAAACGGGTCTCCCCATGTCGGAGCCTCGATGTTGGGCATTTTGATTTCTGGGTTGCCGACGACGGTTGGGGTCATCGCGATTTGCGGATGCTCGACCGGCCTGGCCATCGGCGCTGCGAACTGGGTCCAGGAGAATTTGGGCAGCTTACCCCTGGTAGCGGGCTGGTCATTGTGCTGGCCACCGCCACCGCCTGCCCGAGTGGCTGCGGGAGCGAGATGGGGCAGAAACGGCGACACGTCGACCGACCCGTCAGGGTTGAAGGCCTTGGTCACGGGAGGTGAAATCCAGTTGGGAAGAAGCAGGGGAACGAGCACAACCAGCGCGATGGCCACCACATGCACGGTAATCGATGCGACCTGCACGCGGCTGAATTGCGTGTTTTTCGACCAGATTTCCGGGACGTCCACCGGCTGGCTCGTCGTCTTAAGCGGCGGCAGTTTCGGCGGAGCAATCCAATCGCGCAGATTGCGCCAAAGCCCCGGCTCTTCCTTCCAGTTCACCAGCAAAGCGGAGTCTACTTGGCCCCGGGGACCTGTCTGGAACAGCTCCTTTACGTTTCCGCCGAGACTCGCCCCAAATTTGGGCATGTCGAAAGCGGTCGGCGTGCCCTCCCGGATTTTCGCGGGTCGTTCGAGGAGGAAGTCCCTCAGGTTGGATAGAAGGCTTTTGAGGCTCGATTCGTTCGAAACCAAGCCGTAACGGCCAATGGTGGAAACCTTGGATTCCGAGCGAGCCTGGTCGTTCAATCTGGCGCCCAATTCCGACATTTCCGATTCCCTGCCGTAGACATATCAAGTTGCTTAGACGCTTGTCTACGAAAAAGGATGTCCGCCCCTGGCGCGGCTGACACGCCTCAGCTTTCATTGTAACATAGAGTCCTTGACAGGGAATTTCGGTTTCCACGGCGCAATCCCTTACAACCAAGGCGTATTCATCTAGGGGCGTGCGCCCGTCATTCACGAAAGGGCATTCTAGCTCGCAAGATGGCGAAACTCTTGGATCTGAAAAGCACGCTGAATCTTCCGAAAACCGACTTCCCGATGAAGGCCGGGTTGCCCGAGCGCGAGCCCGAGCAGCTCGCCGCCTGGGACGAGATGGGACTGTATCACCGCATCTTGGAGTCGCGCGCCGGCAAACCGCTGTTTGTTCTCCATGACGGCCCGCCCTACCCCACCGGGGAAATCCATCTGGGCACCGGTTTGAACAAAATTCTGAAAGACATGATCGTGAAATCGAAGACCATGGCAGGTTTCCGTTCGCCGTACCTTCCAGGATGGGACTGTCACGGGCTGCCGATCGAGACGCAAGTCGAAAAGGAACTGGGAGGAAAGACCAGCAAGGTTCCCCCCGCTGAGTTTCGCAGGATGTGCCGCGAATTTGCGGCCCGCTACGTCGAGATCCATAAGCGTGAATTTCGCCGGCTCGGCATCTTCGGCCAGTGGGATCAGCCCTATCTCACCATGGACCCGGATATGGAGGCCTCGATCGCCGCCGCGTTCATCGATTTTCTCGAAAAAGGATATGTCTATCGTGGCTTGAAACCAGTCTATTGGTGCATTCACGATCGCACGGCGCTGGCCGAAGCGGAAGTCGAGTACGAGGAGGATACCAGCCCGTCCATCTGGGTCAGGTTCCCGATGACGCCCAATGCACTCGGCAGCGACGTGAGCGCTTTGATCTGGACGACCACTCCTTGGACGCTTCCGGCGAACCGCGCTCTGGCCTTCCATCCGGATCTCGAGTATGTCGTGGCCGAGACGCCAGCCGGAAAACTGCTCTTGGCCCGCGAACGTATCCGGGCGTTTGCCGATGAAACCAAGCTGGAAGCCAGCGCCATCCATGGCGGCTGGAAGGGGAGGGAGATCGAAGGCATTGAATTTCAGCATCCGTTTCTGGACTTTCGCGTGCCCGCGGTGTTGGCTGATTACGTCACGCTGGACCAGGGCACTGGAATTGTGCACACCGCACCGGGCCACGGCGCAGATGACTTCCGCACGGGGCAGAAATACGGACTGGAGGCCTACGCCCCACAAGACGACGACGGCCGCTTCGTCGAAGGCCTTTCCGAATACCTAGGCAAGACCGTTTTTGAGGCCAATCCGATCGTCATCGACCTGCTCGATCGGCGCGGCATGTTGGTTGCGGAAGGAAAGCTTTCGCACAGTTACCCGCACTGCTGGCGTTGCCACAATCCCGTGATCTTCCGTGCCACCGAGCAGTGGTTTATCCAGATGGATGGAGCCGGTTCGATCACCGACCCGCCCCGCGTCTCGCCGCTTCGTGAGCGCGCCCTTGCCGAAATCGAAAAGGTCAAATGGCTGCCTTCCTGGGGTCGCGAGCGCATGCGCGGCATGATCGCCGAGCGGCCCGACTGGTGCATCTCGCGCCAGCGTTTTTGGGGCGTGCCGTTGATCGTTTTCTACTGCGAGGGGTGCGGACGGCGGCTCATGGATTTCAAGGCCCTCCGACACGTGCTCCCGTTTTTCGAACGCGAAGGTTCCGACGCCTGGTACACGCATTCCGCTCACGAGTTGCTGCCGGCCGGCCTGACCTGCTCTTGCGGCGCAGCAAGCTGGCGAAAAGAAAACGATATCCTCGACGTGTGGTTTGAGTCCGGCTCGACGCATCTTTCCGTTCTCACCGAGCGCAATGGTCTGGCCTGGCCCGCGCAGGTCTATCTGGAAGGTCCCGATCAGTTCCGGGGATGGTTCCAAAGTTCGCTGCTGGTTGGCATTGGCACGCGCGGCGGTGCTCCCTACCAGCAAGTCGTTACGCACGGCTGGACACTGGATGATGCGGGCAAGCCGATGTCGAAGTCGCTCGGCAACGCGCTCTATCCGAATGAAATTGTCGAGAAGTGGGGGGCCGATCTGCTGCGCGTCTGGGTTGTCTCGCAGGATTACACGGCGGAGATGCGCAATTCCCCCGCGATGATGACCCAGCTGGCCGAGGCCTACCGCAAGATTCGCAACACGTTTCGCTTTGCGCTGTCGAATCTGTTCGATTTCGATCCGACGCGCGATGTGGTTCATGACGCCGACATGTGGGAGATGGACCGATGGATGCTGCGCCGCACCGGCACGCTCCTCCGTCAGTGCCTTGCTTGGTATGCCGATTTCGAATTCCACCGCGTCTATCATGCGCTGCGCGACTTCTGTGTTGTGGATTTGAGCGCTTTTTATTTCGATGTCCTGAAGGACCGCCTGTATACCTTCGCACCGAATCATCGCGGGCGGCGCTCGGCACAAACCGCCGTCTATCACATTGCGGGGGCCTTGGTACGCCTGGTGGCGCCGGTCCTAGTTTTTACCTCCGAGGAAATCTGGAAGTATTTGCCGCGATCGGCGTCCCGTCCCGCGAGCATTCACATGGCGCAGTTCCCTGCGGCTGAGCATTTCGAGAACGCGTTTGACGAAGCCCGTTCGAACGATTGGGATCGCTTGCTCAAGGTGCGACAAGAGGTTCTGAAGGTGCTTGAGGGGCTGCGTACGGAAAAGAAGATTTCCGCCAACCTGGAAGCACGGGTCACGCTTCGTGCGGATCAAGACATGGCGCGACTGTTGAAAAACTACGCCGCCTTTCTTCCGGAATTCTTCATCGTTTCCCAGGTGGAGATCGAGACTGCGGATTCGGCTCTGCCGTCATCGACCGTAAACGGGCTGGGGCAGGTCCGCGCGGCGAAAGCGCAAGGCTCGAAATGCGAGCGTTGCTGGAACTACTCGACGCACGTTGGCGAAAGCGCCGATTTCCCGAAGCTGTGCGAGCGGTGCCTTCGAGCTCTGGCCGAGATCGAACGTGAAGGCGGCAGGGCAGGGGGGCGCGCAGGTTCAGGATGACTCTGCTGTCACGCACGGTATGGCCGTTCGTCCTTCTTGGGGCGATTGTGCTCGTTGCGGATCAGATGACGAAGTATGCCGTTGAAAGATTTACGGCCAACGGCTCGGTGCGCGTCTTGGTTCCTGGCCTGTTGAATCTGGTGCACACCAGCAATCCCGGCGTCGCATTCGGCATTTTTTCCGACACCCAGACGCCCTGGCGTGCTCCCCTTCTCATCGTTTTCTCGTTTGCGATCATGTGCCTGATCGCGTGGCTGCTGGCCACCGACCGTGCCGGCAGCTGGCTCGGGCAATACGGGCTGGTCTTAATCCTGGGGGGCGCGGCCGGGAACCTTTTGGACCGGATCACGCGGCGGAGTGTCACGGACTTCATCGACTTCCACATCGGCATGCATCACTGGTACACCTTCAACATGGCCGACTCGGCGATCGTGGTCGGCGCAAGCCTGGTCATCCTCGAACTTTTGCGCGACTGGCGGCATCCCACGCACGAACGGGCCTAGTGATGCATCCGATTCTTTTCCACCTCGGATCGCTGCCGATCTACACGTACGGTGTACTCGTGGCCACCGGCTTTTTGCTTGGCCTCTGGTATGGAACCCGGCAGGCGCCGACAGTGGGTCTACGCCCCGAGTTCATTTGGAATCTTGGAATCTATGCCATCCTGATCGGGCTGGTTTCCTCCAAGTTGTGGCTGCTTCTAAGCGAATGGGACTACTATGCCGCCAATCCCGGGCAAATCTTTACCATCCAAACATTTCAGTCGGCGGGAACCTTCTATGGCGGCCTTCTCGGCGCCATGGTTTGGATCGTCTTCTACACGCGCCTTCACAAGGCGCCGCTGCTGGCGGTTTTGGATGTCTCCTCCGCTCCGCTGGCTCTAGGGCACTCGATTGGTCGCCTCGGCTGCTTCGTGGCGGGATGCTGCTACGGTAAGCCGACGTCGCTGCCGTGGGGCGTCACCTTCACAAGTCCCATCGCGGCGCAAATCGCCGGCACGCCGCTGAACGTTCCCCTCCATCCGACACAGCTCTACGAGGCTGCCGCAGAGTTCTTGAACTGCCTTGTGCTGGTTTGGCTCGGCGTGAGGCAGAAATTCTCCGGGCAGGTTGCCGGCGCCTTTTTGATGCTCTACGGAGTTGAGCGCGGTGCAATTGAATTCCTCCGTGGCGATCCGGGCCGCACGATGATGTTCCACGATGCGGTATCGCTGATGCAGGTCGTGAGCCTAGCCCTGGTCGTTGTAGGTGCATGGCTTTGGTGGCGCGGCCTGACAGGCTCCGCCGCCCTGCCGCCCCGGGCTCCGACCCCGGTCGCAACCGGTCGGCCCTAAACCCATGACGCGGTCGGTTGGATCTTCCCAGTTCATTGTCCCGCCGGATCGCGCCGGGGAACGGCTCGATCGCTTCCTCGCCTCCCAACTCCCCCCACTCAGTCGCTCGAAGATTCAGTTGCTGATGGAGGAAGGACGCGTGCGCGTCGACGGCGTCGCGCGAAAGGCCTCCTACCGGGTCGAGGCAGGGGAAGCGGTGGTGATCGAGATTCCGCCCCCACCTCCCACCCGAGTCGCTGCCGAATCCATTCCTCTTCAGATCCTGTATGAAGACGAAAACCTCGCGGTGATCAACAAACCGGCTGGAATGATCGTTCATCCCGGATCCGGTGCGGATCGGGGCACGATGGTCGGGGCCCTGCTCCATTACTTTGGTGGTGATCAAGGACTTTCCGCCGTAGCAGGCCCGCTGCGTCCGGGAATCGTGCATCGTCTCGACAAAGATACGTCCGGCGCGATCGTCATCGCCAAAGATGACCTGACTCATCGAAAGCTCGTGGAGGAATTTAGGGCCCGGCGCATCGAGAAGACCTACCTTGCGCTTCTGCACGGCCGCATCAAGGGGGATGCGGGCACGGTGGATCGACCGATCGCTCGGGATTTGCGTCGCCGCTTGCGTATGACGGCGCGTCGCCGCGAAGGCCGTGCCGCACGTACGGACTGGCGCGTGCGCCTTCGGCTCAACGGTTTCACCTTAATCGCAGCGGACCTGCGAACGGGCCGGACCCATCAGATTCGCGCCCATTTTGCCGCCCTGGGATGTCCGGTCGTAGGCGACACGCTGTACGGAGCTCCGCGCCGGGAACGCGCCGGCGCTCGACTGCTTCCGCCGCTCGGAAGAAACTTCTTGCACTCGGCCCGGCTTGGTTTCATGCACCCAAGAATCGGGAAAGTGATCGATGTTCAGGCGCCGTTGCCGCCCGAACTGGTGAGCTATCTGGAAGAGCTGGGCCGCGCCACAGAAACGGACGGTCGATCGATTGACGCTGCGCTCAGAGAATTCCTATAATCAGCTTTGGTGATATCCCCCGTGGTTACGAATGACCCCCGCAGGCCGCTCGTTGGGATTTTCCTACTGGTTGCAGCGCTTCTCGTTCCTGCGACACGACTCCGCGCGCAACAGCCCGCACCGCCTGCTTCTGCTGCTCCCGCCCAGCAACCGTCTCCGCCGGAGGAGAACAAGGGGAATTCCACGACACTCTCTAGTCAGCGGCCCATCGTCAGCACGACCGGGCTCGTCCACCTCGTCGCTACCGTCGTCGACCGTCATCACAACTTCATCACCGATCTGAACAAGAGCGATTTCAAGGTGATCGAGAATGGCATGCCGCAGGAGATCCAGTTTTTCAGCCGCGAGACCGATCTGCCCCTCCGGATCGCACTGCTGCTGGACACCTCGAACAGCATTCGACCGCGGCTGGAGTTCGAGAAGGACGCGGCGATCGATTTTCTAAACAAGGTGATCCGCCGCAGCAAGGACCTCGCCTTTCTAATGACCTTCGACAACAATCCAGAGGTGATCCAGGACTATACCGGAGACGTCGAGCTTCTGGACTCCGCGATTCGTGAACAGCGGGCGGGAGGCGGAACGGCCCTCAATGATGCCATCTGCCTAGCCGCAGAGAAGCTGCAGCATGCACCCGTGCCGAAGGAGCCGAGCTCGGACATTCGCCGCGTCGTCGTGGTGATCAGCGATGGGAACGACAATTTGAGTGATCACGCGCTGAGCGACGCGATCGATGCCGCCATTCGCTCGGAGACCGCGGTCTTCGCCATCAGTACGAACACGGATTGGCTTGCCATCGACGATCAGAGCAAGCCCAGCAAGTACAGCCTGGCCGGCGGGGACAAGGTTCTTCAGGAGTTCGCGGATCAAACCGGTGGCCACGCCTTTTTCCCTTACCGCGTGGACGACCTGGCCGAGTCCTTTCTGGCGATCGGAACCGAGCTTCGCAGTCAGTATTTCATTGCCTACGCCCCTGCCGACCCGCCTGCGGGCGGGCAGTACCGCCGGATTGATGTAGAAACCTCGCAGAAGGGGTTGACCGTTCGGACGCGCAAGGGCTACTTCGCTTCCACCGTTTCACCCCCTGCCACGGCGCGCTAGCTGACGGGCGCGTAGTAGCCTTTTCGGGCGAGAATCTTGACGTCGGGGCGATTGACTTCGACCTTTATCTTCCGGAAGGTACCGTCGCGTTTGGTATTCGTCGAGGAGTAGCCCAGCACGTATTGGGAGCGCAGCTCTTCCGAGATGATGTCAAACGCCTTTTCGAGGCCTTTGTCGCTGCGGACATTGACCACGCGCCCGCCGGTGTCCTGAGTCATTTTCGAGGCGACACCCGGCCCGTATCCCTCGGTAGCCCGGGGATCGGTAATCAGGATGATGTGGATTGCGGCGTCGGCGCGTTGCGCCGATTCGATGGCGTCTCCCTCGCTCAACTTGCTGCCGGTGTCCTCGGCATCGGTGAGAAGGACTACCGCTTTGCGCCCGGCTTCGTTCAGCAATTCATCGTGACACGCCAGATAGACGGCATCATACAGATTCGTTCCGCCCCCTCGGGTCGGGACCGTCCCGGGGGTGATCATCGGGCCGGCGGCGTTGATTGTGGCGCGGCGAATGGCGCGTGCCAATACGGAGGGATCTTC